>ERZ772917.742-NODE-742-length-21747-cov-18.123732_pt1 | contig 21747 bp, 18 predicted proteins | sample MGYA00511187_ERZ772917 | MGnify/ENA primary metagenome ERZ772917 (study PRJEB29015, sample SAMEA2737925) | human oral metagenome | biome: human oral; feature: human-associated habitat; material: dental | place: China | collected 2012 ...
TGAAATACCAACGATCCCCCACAGGCCGGCGCAAGAAGAATGTGCAACACCGCCAACCCCTCCGGCCACCCGCCCACCGGTGCAGCCGCCGCAGGTCTTGACGCGCGACAATCCCACCGAACTGTCAGGAATCGGGCTATGACCCGGCCGGGGACTCCTCGCCGTCTTCCGCATCACCGGCATCACCGGCCCGCTGCTCGGTTGGGACCTCCACGGTGGGCTCCGGTTCGGGAGGCGGCGGCGGGGCCGGTGTGGATATTGAGCTTGGTGTTGCTGCCGCGGGCACTGGCGCCGGCGTGTAGACCACAGTGACAACCGGTGAGGCCTCCGCCGTCGGTTCGGCGAAGGAGCTTTCAGCGGCGGCACCCACACCAGCGCCGAGAACGAAAGTCGCCACAAAGGGGGCGCAGGCACGGATCAGACTGCATTCGCGGGGGGCTTGAGCGGGCACGGCGGGGAAGGGGTACGGAGGAGTGTCCATGAGAGTTAAGCGGGTGAGGGGCGGGCTGGGATCGAGTACATCGAATCACGGGCCACTCGGCTCCCCGCGTGGAACTGCCGGGCGTTACCCGATTGGAATGGCGGTCGCCTGTCGGGGCGGTGGCCGGCTATTGGCGCCGTATCAGGGGGGCCGGCGGCGACTGCGGGCGCGGCGGCCGAGAACATAGCAACGGCGGTTACCCGGTTCCGGCCGGGAGCCGCCGGGGAGTGGCCGGGAGCCGTGGGCGGGCCTCCCAGTGGTGTCCCCTGGCGGTGGGGGTTGAACCTATGTTTTCGCCTCCAGTCCGGCCGAGCTTGCGGTGCCTCCGTGGGGGTGAGGGGTCCGCGTGCGTCGATCCTCTTCGGCATCGTCTTTGCGGTGCCCCCGTGGGGGTGAGGGACCTCGCAGGTGAACGCGTTTTGGGGGTGGGCACCGGGCGTGTAACCTCAGGCCTCGAGGTAGCGTGTCCGAGCGGCCGAAGGTGCAGATCTCGAAAGTCTGTGTGGTTCATAGCCACCCTGGGTTCGAATCCCAGCGCTACCGCCACCGGTATCCCGGGCGCCTCACCTTCTGGTGAGGCGCCCGGGATACTCGTATGCAGCACGCAGGGCTTGCGCGCCCCGCCTCCGTCGACGGCCTCCGCGCATGACCGCAGCGCGCTCACGTCCATCGCGATCTTGTGCCTCTTGGAGCGCCGCCACGGCCCGGCCCTCATCGGGGGCGTCGCCCAGATCAAACCAGCCCATATCGAGCCCACGGCCCGGCCCTCACCGGGGGCGTCGCCTGGTGGCCCTGGTGGCGGGGGCCGTCCAGGGGTCCGTGGGCCAGGCGTGCTTGGGGTAGCGGCCGCGCAGTTCGGCGCGCACCTGCGGGTAGCTGTTCTCCCAGAAGGAAGCCAGGTCGTCGGTGACGGCCACCGGTCGGCGGGCCGGGGAGAGCAGGTGGATGAGTACCGGCACCCGCCCATTGACCACCCGGGGCGTATGCGCCCACCCGAAGCACTCCTGCACGCGCACCGCCAGCACCGGCCGTTCCAGTGGAGCACCGTCCTCACCCGCGTAGGACAGGCGCGCCCGGGAGCCGGAGGGCACTGCCAGGCGCTCTGGGGCGAGCTCGTCCAGGTGCGTCGCCTGCGGCCACGGCAGCAGGGCGCGCAGTGCCCCGCAGACATCCAACCGGGCTATGTCGAAGCGCTTGGGCCCCGACGCCACCAGGTTCGCCACCGCCGGCGCCAGCCAGTGCGGGGCGCGCTCCAGCAGTGCCGCCTCATCCACGGCGGGCCAGGGCTGACCAATGTGAGCGTGGACCAGGGCGAGCCTGGCCAGGAACTCGCGGGCGCCCCGATCCAATGGCAGCACCTCCAGCCCCTCGGCCCGCACCGCGGCGACGACGGCATCCCCCACTGCCGTGGGGTCCGGGACAGGCGCGGGAGTGGTCCCCAGCGTAATGGCCCCCAACCGACTCACCTTCTCGGAGCGCAACCGACCGGCCTCCCACACGCTGCGCTCCTCCTCCACCCGCCACGCCCCGGCCGCGGCGAGGGCCTGCTCCCGGCTGATCGGCACGGCCGCACGGATGAGGGCATCGCCGCGCCCCGGCAGGCGGCTGATGTCGGCCACCGCCAGCCATTGACTTGAGGCCAGGGCGGAGCCCGCCGGCAGGCGCATCCCGGTTCCGGCCACGCTCGCATAACCCGCCTCGACCCCTGCCGCCGGGGCCGGCCCCCGACGCCGCCCGACCCACTCGGGGCGGGCCAGCGCGGCCACCAGGGCCACCGCCTCCTCAAACCCGGGGCCGGAGAACACCTCAAGGAGCCCGGGCGGGGCACCAAGTGCGTCGAAGTCACCGTCATTGTGCGAGGCGCGCACCGCCTCCACGGCTCGACGCAGGCGGACCGCCTCCGCCCTCCATGACGAGGCCGCCTCCCCCTGCCCGGAACGCACCTGCCGCGCCAGGGCCACCAGATCCCCGCCCGGTGCGCGCAGGTCGGCGCTGAGCAGGGCCACCGCCTCCGCGCAGCGCCGCACCCCCAGGACCGGGGCCGCCACCAGCAGTGCCCGGGCCAGGCGGGGGCCTGCGGGAAGCCCGGCCGCGGCGCGGCCCAATGGGGTTACGCGGGAGTCGTCGTCCATGAGCCCGAGTTCTGCGAGCGCCTGATGCGCCGCCCTGAGGGCGGGCGCTGGTGGCGCATCGATCCACGCCAGCCCCGCGCCTCCGGGCGCACCCCACACCGCCAACTCCAGGGCCGCCCCGGTCAGGTCGGCTGAGAGGATCTCAGGGGTGGGCGCCGCGCCGGCGCGCGCCCAGTCGGTGGGGGTGCAACAGCGATGGACTACGCCGGGTCCCTCCCGTCCGGCCCGCCCAGCGCGCTGCACGCCCGCTGAACGGGACTCTCCGACTGTCACCAGCCCGGAGATCGAGCGGACCACGTCAAGGCGGGGCTCGCGAGCCAGGGTCGAGTCGACAACGATCCTCACCCCGGGCACCGTCAGCGAGGACTCGGCGACACTGGTGGAGACCACCACTCGCCGTCGTCCCGGGGGTGAGGGGGTTAGCGCCGCATCCTGGGCGCGCCCCGACAGGCGCCCGTGCAGCGGGAGGACGTCAACCTGTCCGGGCAGCTCGGTGCGCAGTCGCCGAACCACCTCGTCGACCTCCCGCGCGCCGGGCAGGAAAACGAGGGCGTCGCCGTCATCCCCTCTCAGCGCCTGAACCGTGGTGGCGGCCACATGGGCGAGGAAGCCCTCGGGTACGCCTCGCGGGCCCAGGCGCTGGGTCCGTGAAGGGGCCCAGACCTCTGTGACGGGGTGCCTCACCCCGGGCACCTCCACCAGTGGGGCATCCCGCCCGGCCGAGCCGAGCAGGGTGCGCAGGCGGCCGGCATCCGCAGTGGCCGACATGGCCACCAGCACCAGGTCCTCGCGCAGGGCGGCGCGCGCGTCCAGCAGGAGGGCCAGGAGCAGGTCGGAGTTCAGCGAGCGTTCGTGGACCTCGTCGAGGACGACGGCGTCCACGCCGCTGAGTTCGGGGTCGGCTTGGAGGCGGCGCAGGAGCAGCCCGGCAGTGACCACCTCAATGCGGGTGTCCGGGCCACTGCGCCGCTCGCCGCGCACCGCGTAGCCCACCGTGGCCCCAACCTCTTCGCCCAGAAGCCAGGCCAGGCGGCGGGCGGCGGCCCGGGTGGCGACGCGGCGGGGCTGGGTGACAATGACCCGGCCGGGCGGGTTCGGCGGCGCCCCCGGTGTTGGCGCAGCGGGCCCTACGGGGTCCTGGTTGGGGACAGGAGTGGTGGCGCGCAGCACGTCGGCGACCAATGGCGGGACCAGTGTGGTCTTGCCGGTCCCTGGGGGAGCGGTGACCACCAGGGCCGGGGCCGTCAATGCCGCGCGCTCAACAGCGGTGTCGTCCAGGCCGCCGGCGCCACCGGGCATTGGGCGGCTGGGCGCCCGTGGCGCCGCGGCCCCAGGGGTGTGGGGCGGAGCGCTATTGGGGGCGAGGAGGCTGCGCAACTCAGGCAGGGCGGCGACCACGGGAAGATCGGGCGGGCTGGCGAGGAGCCGGGCAATGGGATCCACGAGCGCATTGTCACTCGAGGCGCCGGGCCGGCCACTGCCCGGGGAGTGGATCTGGCGCCTGGGGCCGGCGTCCACAATGTGGGGTGACAGCAGTCACATGGCCGGGGACTTTGCCGCAGGACCACCGTGCGACAGCGGGCCTTGGGCGCACCCTCGGGGAGCGAGCCTCAACGACTGCAGAGCAAGGACTTGCCAAGGCCAGTACGCTCATAGTGAGAGCGAATGCCCTGGGGGAGGAGAAGATCCTTGACTACCCAACCCACCGCGGCCGGCACCTGGGACGAGGATCCCGACGGCGCCTCCATCGTCCTGGCCACCGGCCGGGCCCGCCACGACCTGCTCATTGTCGCCGATCCCATCTACCTCACCAAGATTGACGCCGCCTGGGGCCGCCCCGCCTCCAGTATCCGCCTGTCCTTCCTGCCCGGCGTGAGCGCCCCCAGCGGCCCCGGTCAGGAGGACGAGCTCATGTCCTTTGACCGCGACGGGCTGGGTGTGCTCATAGCCCGCGGACGCACCTCCCTCTTCGAGGGGGCGCCCGCCGACCGCACTACCGCCTTCGCCCGCATTGCCGCTGGTGCGGGAATACGGGCGGCGCTCCTCGTCACCCGCGCCGACTCGGTGGGGGGAGCGGAACCCGGAGATGTCCTGGTGGTCGGCGACCACCTCAACCTCAGCGGCAGCCCCCTCCTGCCCCTACCGGTGGCCGGCCCCCTGGGGATCGGCTGGGATCAGCGGCTGGCGGAGCGCCTGAGCGTCGTCGAAGGCGTTAAGAGCAGTGCGGTCGCTGCATTCCTGCCCGTGCCCATGCGCCCCACCCCCGCCGAGACCAGGATGCTGGCCCTTCTAGGGGCGGATGTCGTTATCGCCGACGGCGTGTCCGAGGCCATGGTCCTGGCGTCGCGGGGCGTGCATGTGGTTGGGCTGGCCTGCATTGACGCTGTTGCCGGCCAGCCGGAGAGGCCGGGGGCGCCGGGCCGCAGGAGCACCGGCCGCCGGTCCATTGCGCAGGTGGTGCACGACGTTGTCGAACACCTGCTCGACGCCTTGCACTGAAGCCGGTTCAGCCGGTTCTCCGCGCGCGCCGCGAGCCCGACGTCATGCTCGGTGGGCGCCTCAGGGCGCCAATGCGCCCAGGACCTCGCTGGTGCCCGCCTCAATGCGCAGGTCCGCGATCTCATCGACCGCCGTCGGCCCGCGGTTGACCACTGCCAGTGCGGCCCCGTGGGCCACGGCCTGGCGCACGATCCACAGTCCGGTGAGTACGGCCAGACTGGTCCCGGCCACGAGGACGACGTCGCAGGCGCCCGCCGCCCGCATTGCCTGGTCCATGGCCGGGGGCAGTCCCTCTCCGAAGAAGACAATGTCGGGCTTGAGCAGGCCGTCGCACTCCGGGCAGGTCAGCGCCCGGAAGTCGCAGTTCTCGGCCGCCGCACGGTCGGCCTCAGGGGTGATGGCGATGCGTGCGGGATTCGACTCGCGCGGATAGTCGGGGTTGAGCGCGCTCAGCCGCTTATCCAGGTCGGAGCGCGGGGTTAAGCGCCCGCACCTGAGGCACACGACTCGGTTATAAGCGCCGTGCAGCTCCCAGACGGTGCGCTGCCCCGCTTTGGAGTGCAGACGGTCCACGTTCTGCGTGGCCACGCCGCTGAGCGACCCCTCCTCCTCCAGGCGCGCCAGGGCGATGTGCCCGGCTGTCGGTTGCAGGGGCTCCAGTAGCCGCCAGGTGGCGTGGTTGCGGGCCCACACCCAGCGGTACCACACCGGGTCGGAGACGAACTCGTCGAACTCCACCGGGGTGTGTTCCGTGGTGCCCACGCCCCGGTAGTCCGGGATTCCCGAGTCGGTGGAGATCCCGGCACCGGTGACCGCCAGGGTGCGACGTCCTCGCAGGAGCGACCTGAGGGCGTCGACGGCGGCAGTGAGCGCGTCCGGCTCGGTGTGCTGCGCGGCCATGAGACCTTCTTGCGGATTGGGGGACGTGGGCGTCACGGTGCCTGCCAGCCCGAGTGCTCAGGACGGTCGGGCTCCATGGGGGGCGCGAAGGCCCCGCCCTGGGCCGGGGGCTGAGTCGGCGGTGCGGGGTGCGTCGGGGGCTGAGTCGGCGGTGCGGGGTGCGCCGGGGGGTTGGGCTGTGGCGCCGATGTCCGGCCTGTTGTCCCAGGGTAGCCGGGGGCGGGGTAGCCGACCTGAGGAGCGCTTGCGCCGCTTTGGGCCGCTGGCCACGGGGTTCCCGCGGGAGCGGCCGAGGCTCCGGCCGCCTCGGGGGCGCTTGTGGCGGCCTGCGGCGGAGCGGTGGCGCCGGCCTTCTTGCGGCCCGAGAACCAGTCTCGGGCCGAGCCCTTAATGGCTCCGGATGCCAGCACGAGGAGGATGAGGCAGCTGACTGCGACAATAACGAAGAACAGTATGTCGTTGACAAGGTCTCGGCTGTCGGAGTTGTCGGAGTTGATGGCGTGCAGGGCCCAGTAGCCGGCGAGCAGCGTCGAGTAACCGAAGATGCCGACCGCACCCAGGATGGCGGTGCCAACGAACAGGGGTCGTGCGGTGCGCATAAAACCGAGAACCAGTCCCAGGAGGCCGAGCAGTAGGGCGCCGCCCAGGACTATGGGGCCCATGAGCTCAAATACGGTATTCGGCAATGTGTGGCTCTGGGTTAGGAGCGGGCCGACAGTCAGTGAGTAGTGCTCGCAGAATGCTAGTACGCCTTCCACTTCGTCTACGATTATGTTGCACTGACGGATGGTCTGGAGCGGGGCGATGAAGAATCGGGGCGTAAAAGCCAGGGCGCTGACGGCGAAGAACCACAGCGCCGCCTCCGTCATGCCCACGGATACGGGCTTTGGGGTGCGCGCCCGGGTGGCGGCGCGTTTCAGGCCCAGGATTGTTATGATCAGCGTGCAGAGGAAGACAATGCCGGCAGTGATAATAGTGATGATATCGATGATGATATAAGTGATAGTATCGGCGGTGGTATCGGTTATCGATCCCCAGTTAATAATGAGCCGGAGGGGCTCGCTGAGGATTGCCATGGTTGCCACGGGCAGGAGTCCGGCCGCGGCGGTGGGGGAGCGCTTCGCGAGCACCTGAACCACGGAAATGATTAAGAGCCACAGGGTGGGGCCCATAATGTAATTGGACAGCCGGTAGATGCTCGGGCCGTCTTCATAAGCAGCAGAAGTTTGGAGGACGGTGGTCAGCAGCAGGGAGCCGGCATAGATCACGAAGGCGAACAGGGCCAGAAGAAGGCTGAGGACGTCGAGGCTCGGGCGCGGTTGTAATGCGGCCCGGGCCTGGGAGCCGGGGCGCGGTGTTGCCGGGCCCAGGGGGTGGAAGGCCGGACGACCAGGGGAGGGCAGTGGCGCCGCTGCCGCATCAGCGGAGGAAGATGAACCGGAGGCGGATCCGGCGGAGTAGGGGGCGCCGGATCCGGCTTGTGCCGGGGCGCCGGGGGCCGAAGCGGCCGGCCCGGGCTGCGCCATGGGCGCCGAATCCGCTGAACCGGCTGGGAGCAGATCGGCGGGGCGCATGCCGGTGGGCAGGCGCGTCGTCGTCGCCGCCGCTGCCTCCGATGCGAACGGTGCGGCCGGCGTCCTCGGTCTTGCCTCTGGTGTTGCGGGAAGGTCGGGTGCGGCGGAAAGCCGTGTGCTCAACGTGACGGTCTCTTCGGGCTCGCCGCCGGAGGGCGGCTCATCACTTGGAGACGGGGAGACTGGAGCCGAGGGGGATGCGGCCGCCCGATCCGCTGCGGACGCGGGGGGCCGAGTGGACGAGGGGAGCTGCACAGTGGAGGGATCGGGGGTCGGAGGCGCGTCACGAGCCTCGCCCGGCGGCACCGAATCGCGCTGAGGATCCGGTGATGGTGCGGACGGAGGGAAGGACGGCGGGTAGGACGCACTCATAAGCCAATTCTCCGCGATTGATGGCATACATGGGGCAGAATCGGGAAGTTGACCCTGGGGCCTTCTCCCCATGCCTCATAGATGCATTGTGATCACCATTGCGCCTGGCGCGGGTGCGCGACACGGCTTCGGCAGGTGCCGAAAAAATGTCGGTCAGTGGCGGGAGAAATGCGTGACGAAGTTGCGGATAATGCGGCCGGCCTCGTGCTGGTGCCCCCTGCGGGCCTCGGAGAGCATTGTTTCGACCTGGCCCGGGTCGCCGTAGCCGGCGTCGGCGTAGATGCTCACCCGCTGCGCGAAATGATGCGCGTCCAGCTCAGGGTTGAACTGGGTGCCGTACACGGTCTTGCCCACGCGCAGCATCTGCACCGGGCAGTCCGGGGAGCTGGCCAGCAGGGTCGTGTGCGCGGGCACGTCCACGGCGCCCTCGTGGTGACCGACGAACACGGTGAAGGTCTGCGGCAGGCCGGCCAGCAGTGGGTCCTGCCGACCCTCAGCGGTCAGGAACACGTCGGCAATGCCGAAGTCCTCCGCGAACTCCGTGCTCGTGGGCGTCCCCAGGTAGCCGGCGAGCACCTCCAGGGCGAAACCGGTGGCCAGCACCGGCACCCCCTCCTTGAGGGCCACGGCGAGCAGCTCGCGCACCTGCTCCTCGACGCGCAACTGGGTCCGAGTCTTGGACACCTGCGGTGTCGAGGCGTTGTAGGGGCTGCCGCCAATGAACACCCCCGAGACGTCCCCGGCCGCGAAGGAGTCGAGGAAGTCGATCTCCTCGAGCAGGACGTGGTGAAGGTTCTCGCGGGTCAAGGCGCCCTGGGTCAGGAAGGACTCGTACTCGTCCTGTGCGGCCTCGATCTCGGGGCGTGTCGACACCATAATGAAGGGCTTCATTGCGACACCCTAAGGCTTTCCCTTGTAACGTTCGTGTTAACAGCCGGGCCCGGGGGCGCGTCCGGGGTCCCCGACCGGTCGCCCCGGCCGCACCACTATGAGGGGCTTACTCGAAGTACGGCAGCAGCCACCACGCCCACAGCCACCACGACCACAACCACAGCACTGTTGACGCCGCGCCGACAACGACCCCGAACCAGGCCTCCGTGTGACCAACGTCGTAGGAGCGCCGTATTCGGACCAGTGCCGCCCAGCCGAACCCGAGCGCCGCAACCCCGAACAATGGGATGAAGGACAGTAAGCCGCAGACGAGCGCCGTCGACGCCATGGGGTCGGTGTGCTGCCGTGGAGCCTGGTAGCCGGGGGTGGCGAAAACCAGTGCCGGGTCAACGTTCTCAGTGCCGGGGAACACGAAACCATCGGCCGCGGAATCGGACGGGTTGACGGCCGCCGGCGGCATGCCATAGGCGCCACCGTCAGCCGGGGAGGTGGGCTGCGTCGTCGTGCTCATAGCCCAATCCTGCCCCCCGCCGCATGCCGTGCAAGTCGCGATGGGGAGAACTGTCCGTTGCGCCCGGGCGCAACGGTCTGCGACCGATGCCACGAAAGGCGCTGCCAGAGGCCGGGCGCCGGGGCCCTAAACTGAAGACCTGGCAGGACTCTGCCAGGTCCTGTCGCAGACAGGAGCCCCGGTGCCCCGGCACCAGCGCGCTCCCTGTTTCCCCCATTGTTTCCCCCATTTTTCTCCCATTCCCCGCGACAGGAGGCCATTGTGTCCGTACCTTCCCCACCCAGAGGCTGGCGCCTCCACGCCGACGGTCGTTCCATCGCCCCCGGCGAGGTCGTCGCCCCGGGTGAGCGCCTGACCTGGCCGCGCACCATTGGCATTGGTGTTCAGCACGTGGTGGCCATGTTCGGGGCGACCTTCCTCGTGCCGCTGCTCACCGGTTTCGACCCCGCCACCACCCTCTTCTTCACCGGGGTGGGCACGCTGCTGTTCTTGGCGATCACCTCCGGGCGCCTGCCCAGCTACCTGGGATCATCCTTCGCGCTCCTGGCCCCCATTGGCGCTGTGACCGGTTACGTGGCCGGCGGCGGAGGGCCGTTGGACGAGGCCAGGGCCTCCCTGGCCCAGGGCGGGATTATTGCCGCGGGCCTCGCGCTGGCCCTGGTGGGCGTCGTCGTCCACGTCGCGGGAGCGGGCTGGATCGACCGCCTCATGCCCCCGGTCGTCACCGGGGCCATTGTCTCCCTCATTGGTTTTAACCTGGCCCCCGCCGCCTGGAACAATGTGAAGACCGCCCCGGTGACCGCCGTGATCACCATTGCCGCAGTCGTGCTCATCACAGTCCTGTTCAAGGGCATTATTGGGCGCCTGGCGATCCTCCTGGGAGTCGTGGTGGGATACGTCACCGCCTGCGTGCGCGGCGAAGTCGACTTCTCCGCCATCTCCCAGGCCGGCTGGGTGGGAGCCCCCACCTTCCGGGCGCCGGCCTTCGACATCTCCCTGCTGGGCCTGTTCGTTCCGGTGGTCCTGGTCCTCATTGCCGAGAACGTGGGGCATGTGAAGTCCGTCGCCGCCATGACCGGGGAGAATCTTGACGACGTTACCGGCCGGGCCCTGCTCGCCGACGGCCTGTCCACCGCCCTGGCGGGCGCCGGCGGGGGCTCGGGCACCACCACCTATGCCGAGAACATTGGCGTTATGGCCGCCACCCGCGTCTATTCCACCGCCGCCTACGTCGTAGCCGCGCTCACTGCCCTGGGCTTGTCCATGCTGCCCAAGTTCGGTCAGGTCGTTGCCACCATTCCCCCGGGGGTCCTGGGCGGGGCCGCCACCGTCCTGTACGGCATGATCGGCATGCTCGGGGTGCGCATCTGGGTGCAGAACAAGGTGGACTTCTCCGACCCGGTCAACCTCAATACGGCTGCGGTGGCCATGGTGGTGGCGATCGCCGATTACACGCTCGTGGCCGGTGGCATGACCTTCTCCGGCATTGCCCTGGGCAGTGCCGCGGCAATCGGCATCTACCATCTCATGCGCTGGATCTCCCGCCTGCGCGGCACCACCCTGGAGCAGGCCTCCCCCGCCTCCGCCCCAGCGGGCACTGAACTGGAGGGCACCGCCTACGCCAAGCGCCACAAGGCCTCTGCCCAGGGCTGACGGGCAAGGGCCGGGCGGGGGCTGACCTCGTGCGCGATCGGCCGCCGGCATGCCAACGGCCGGCCCCGGCCCGGATCCGGCCCTCCCCGCAGCGATCGAGTGTCGGTTCCCGCCGGGGGTGGTTCACGGATTTCACGGATTCACGGAAGTGGCTCAGCGGGGGCCGCACCAGGGGCGTGAGGCGCTCAACCCGCTGAGGACGGGGTTGAGGAGGCCGTTGCGCAGCCGACTGGTGAGACAAGTGGCTCCCCGATCGCCAGGGCGCCGATTTCGTCCTCCGAAAGCAGGGAGGAGGAGTAGAGGGCGCCCAGGACAATGGAGACGGTTGTGTCATCCGGTTCAACAGTCTCATCGATCTGAACAATGACGTCTCCGCTGAAAATGCGGGCCAGTGAGTAGGCGTTGGCAATGCCCGCCGTCCCGGTGGTGATCATAATGTCGCCGTCGTAGGCCCCCTTGGGCCAGTCGGCGGTGTTGCCAATGGTCAGCCCCATCTCCCTAAGGGTCTCGGCGACACTGGTCGCCAGTCCCACGGTGCTGGATCCGTTGTAGACGTTGATGGGGATGGTATTGAGGTCAACCGAGACCGAGTCCTCGGGCGGACAGGGCTGCGGCGCCGTCGTCTCCTTAGGGGCGGCCACCGAGAATCCGGGATCCCAGGGGACTGTCAGCACACCCGACCAGATCATGAAGCACACAACTGTCAACACAGCCATGCCCGACAGGAGGGATCCGATGACAATCGTCTGACGCCGCCTGAGACGACGACGGTACTCGGCGCGGGGATCAGCTAGGGTGCTCACGCCCCCAAGGTTAGTAGACGCCGGCGTCATGGCGGAGCCGATCGCCGGGCGCAGGCCGGTTCATCCCGCTGAGCCGGGCCGGCCCCACAGGCGCGGCTTTCGCACGGTCCGGGGCGCCTCCGTGTCGCAGTGCGGTTCCTTCGAGGAGCTTTTGCGGAGCCTGCGGGCCCCGCGCGGGTCAGGGACGAGGAGGGGGAGGCGGGGCGGCCGTGGGGTGGCCGGTTTCATCAAGCTCTAGAACCCGGCCGTGGATTGTTGTGCGCCCTTGGAGGGCCGCACGCAGGGCCCGGTGCAGTCCCGTCTCCAGGTAAAGGTCACCGCGCCAGGAGACTACATGGGCGAAGAGGTCGCCGAAGAAGGTGGAATCCTCGTCAAGGAGGTCGCGCAAGTCCAAAGTGGCGCGCGTGGTCACCAGCTGGTCGAGCCGAACCTGGCGCGGAGCGATCGCCGACCAATCGCGCTGATGCGTTACCCCGTGCTCGGGGTACGGGGCGTTCTCGCGCACGGCCTTGAAGATCACGACAGCATCCTAACTGGGGATCGCTGCCGCAGGAGACTCGCCGGCACAGCGCTCCCGGCGGCGCCGGAATGGGGCATGCCTGGGGTGGGGCATGCCTGGGATGGGGCATGCCCGACTCGGCGGTGCGGGAGGCCGGCGGGTTTCAAAGTTGAGCCGCTGGGTGCTCAAGCGCCCGGGTGTCAAAAGTGTGGGCGCGCCTCCTTCGGAGTCGAGGAGGCGCGCCCACGGAGGTGGCGTCTTAAAGACTATGGCGTGGCCGTACTGCGTCGCGCGGAGATCTCAGCGGGCCCGCCCCGGCGTCACTGGTTGGCGCCCTTGAGGGACTGGGAGACGGTGGAGCCGTCGGAGGTCGTGACCATGCAGCTGACCACGCGGTCGCCGGAGGACCAGGAGCCCTCGGTGGGCGTGAAGTAGCTGATCTCGTAGATCGAGCTCTGGTAGGGGACGCCCACGTAGGTGTTGAAGGGGTCGACGCAGATGTCCGCGACCCAGGTGTCCATGGCGTCACCGCTCGGGAAGGAACTCGCAGTGATATTGCCCTCGTGGTAGACCTCGTAGGCGTGCGGGGCGGAGCAGTCCACAACCGACACGGTGAAGACCGAGGTGGATGTCTCGTCCATGGCCTCAATGCAGTCGCCGACCTGAAGGTCCTGCACCGAGGTCTCCTTCCCCTTGGTGGTGGGGGAGGGCGGGGCCGAGGTCTGGCCCCCCTTGGTGGGGCTGGGGCTGTCCGTCTTGTCGGAGGTCCCGTTCGAGCCACCGGAGTCCTCGGTGGCCTCCTCGGAGGCCTGGGTCTCTGATGCGACTGGGACGGAATCGTCGTTACATGCGCTCAAGCCGAGAGCGAGGAAGAGTGCGGCGGGAACGGCGAGGGCGGGGGCGATCTTTTTCATATGCGTAGACTCTCAGGAAAACGCGTTCTGCGCGATGGGTGGTTCTCCCCACAGCATGAATCACATTTCCGGCGGCGGCAGATCGACATGGGGCGGCGGGCCGGTACGGGGCTCCGGTGTGGGGCCGAGGCAGCCGACCCCAGGGCCCGGCTGCGCGTGATGGCTGCCGTGGCGGGGGCGAGGAGCCGTCGGCCTTGCCGCGTCGGGCACCCGGTGGCTTAAGGTGAGCGTTGCGCCATTGCGGCGCCAGGGCGGGCCCGGTTGCGTCTCGCCATAAGTGCGGTGCGCCGATGGTGGCCGCTGTCCCACAGGAGGGGAAACGATGAGTCCGCTGCGCCGTCACCCCGCCGGAGCTGAGATTCCTATCACAGTGGGTCTCATTGTTGCCCTGGCGGTTCAGAATGCCGTTCCGCCGTTCGCTACGGACATGTATTCCCCGGCTTTTCCTCAGGTCGCTCGGGACCTGGCGACCAGCCCGACGGCGGTGGGGCTGACCCTCACGGCCTTCTTCGTGGGCATGGGGTTGGGGCAGGTCGTCGGCGGTGCGGTGTCGGACCAGCGGGGACGGCGGCGGCCCTTGATCGTTGGCGGCGTCGTGTGCAGCCTTGGGGCGGTCGTCTGCGCCCTCGCCCCCTCGATTGCAGTCCTCATGATCGGACGGTTCATGCAGGGCATGGGTGGCGGGGTGGCCGCGGTTGTCGGCCGAGCGGTCGTGGTTGATGTGGCCCGAGGCGACCGGCTCGCCCAGATTATGAGCATCCTGATGGCCGTAGGAGGGCTGGCCCCCATGATCGCCCCCGTCGCGGGCGGCGCGGTGCTCTCCGTGGCTTCGTGGCGGGCGGTGTTCTGGTGCCTGGTCGCCTTCGGGCTGCTCATGACCGTCATGGCCGCGGTGTTCGTCCCCGAGTCCCTGCCCGTCGAGCGGCGCCAGGCCGGCGGGCTGAGGCGCTTCGCCAGCGGCGTCGGCGAACTGGTGCGCCACCGCAGCTACCTGGGGTACATGCTCACCTCCTCCTTCTCCAGCTTCGCAATGTTCGCCTACATCGCCTCCTCGTCTTTCGTGCTCCAGGAGATCAAGGGCCTCAGCCCCATGGCCTTCTCCCTGTTCTTCGCCGCGACGGCGGGCAGTCAGATGCTCCTGAGCGTGGTCAATGCCAGGATTGTGGGACGCATCCGCCCCCGCCGACTCATAGGGATGGGTCTGTCGGCCTCCACCCTCGGCGTGGCGGTGGTGGCTTTTAGCGTCCTGCTGCTCGACGTGGCGCTGGTGCCGTTGTGCATTGGCTTTGTGCTGCTCATGTCCGCTCAGGCGTTCGTCTTCGGGAACGCCTCGGCCCTGTCCCTGGGGACGGTGCGGCACGTGGCGGGCGTAGCCAGTGCTCTACTGGGGCTGGTGCAGGCGGTGGCGAACGCGACCTCGGCGCCACTGGCCAGCTCGGGGGGCGGCGCGACGGCGGTGCCCATGGTGGCGGTCATGGTCGTTGGCGTCGTGGGGGCCTGGAGCTCGTACATGCTTGTGGGTCGGACCCACGGGGAGCGGCGCCTGCCGCAGGGCTGAGGGGTGGGCGCGTGAGGACCCCCCGTGCACCCGCCAGAGCCCGCTTACCCTTGCTACCTTCCGGTCCTGGGGGAGTTCGCGAGATAACGCCGCACGAGGGGCCGGGCAGCAGTGTACCCGACAACAGCTGCGGTGCCGAATCGGCTGGTGGGGCGGTGCGGGCGGTCGGCCTGCCGCGACCCCATTAAATATGATGTGCATCCCATGTTGCTTGGCGTCGGGGTAGTCTGCCCGTAGACTCCGTGCATGGTCCAGGTCCCCAGTGACGAGGAGGGTGGTCCCCATGACGGTCAGGCCGACGCTGCTCGGGCCTGATCTACTACTCACTGAACAAGGGTGGTCCCCATGACGGTCAGGCCGACGACAGCGCCGACACCAGTCCCGGTGAGGCTGACCCTGGGCAGTGCCACCCTGAGCGCGGCACGGGAGTCGAGCGCCCGGGCCGCCGAGGAGATGCGTCGTCAGGCGTCCCTGACGCGCCGGCGCGGGCGGATCTCGGTCGCCAGGGTCAGGGTGGCGTCCCCCAAGAGGTAGCCGCGGAGGACGGGGGACACGGCCCTCGTCCGGGCCGTGGAGATGGTGGTTGCCAGCCAGGGGCGTTCCTGGTCCGGTGCGTTGCCCAGCCCGACGGACTTCTACCACTACCTCCCGGAAGACCGGGAGCGGATGATGTCCTGGAACGACGCGGGCACCTGCGACGAGTCGCGCCAGCAGGACCGCCTGGTGGACGCCACTATCGAGCAGACCCGCAGGAACTCCCGGTTCCTGCGGTGGTTCACCGCCGCCAGCCTGGCCTCGGCCATGGCCTGCTTCTTCGTCCTGCACGACGTCGGCGCGGGTGTCGCCGTCCTGTCCTTCCCCGTGGCCACGACCCTGGCCAGCGCCATCCCGGACCTGACCCAGACTCTGACCAGCCGACGCCAGCAGGACAGGAAGGACGAGGACGACTAGCCCCTGTCCCGGGTGCGAGGGCGTCCGCCGATACGAGAGACCTGCCGTCCGGGGTCGACGCCGGCATCTGATTCGGGACGTACCCACCAGGACGCCTCTTCCGTCCCGTGCTGGTGGGAGGAGTGCCCTCGTGGGTGGGTCTCAGGCGGCCGGATCGAGGTGCTGGTCGACCTGCGGGGCACTGTGTGAACAAGGACACAAAACAAGGCTCCGGAATCGTCGCGGTCCCAGGGGTGGCGGAGGATGGGGGATTCGAACCCCCGAGGGCTTGCACCCAACACGCTTTCCAAGCGTGCGCCATAGGCCACTAGGCGAATCCTCCAGGCGTCCCACGACGCCGTGGCGTCGTGCAACGGAGTAGGAATATATCGGACAGCCATGCCCGGGCGCCACTCGCCTAGAGTGACGTGCCTCACGGTTAGGTGGGTGTGTGCCCCTGTCTGTCGTGTCTGCCCAGGTAGCGTCCAGGTGTGGTGCCTGCCTCGGGCCGGTGCGCTCCACGTCGGGCTAGTGCGCTCCGCGTCGGCAAGCCGCACGGGCCCGGCGCTCCTTAGGGCAGGTCCGGCACCGGCACTGCCGTCAGCCACAGCCCCCGTTCTCACGAGCAATAAGTACCGTTCTCACGACAAACAAGTACCGTTCTCGCGAACGGGGGTGGGACGGGGTGGGGTGGAGGGCTCAGCGGGGGCGGGAGCGGGCCACCTTCCGGGCCCGCTCGGCCTCGGTGGCCAGGTCCGCCCCGCCAGGCAGGGCCACCGGGACCTGCGGCTGGGCCGGTACCCACTCGACCCCGGCCCGCGTGCAGGCCTGCTCAAGCAGCCAGTCGGCCACGGCGGGGTTCTTGGGCAGGAGGGAGCCGTGCAGGTAGGTGCCGATGACGTGGTGCACTCGCGCCCCCTCCGTACCGTCCTTGCCGTTGTTGCCGTCCCCCTGCGTGACCCGCCCGAAGGGCCGGGCCCCCGGTCCCAGGGTGGTCAGGCCCGAGTGGTTCTCGTAGCCCACCACCGTGCCCAGGTCCGTGGACAGGGTGATATTGCCGATCAGTCGCCTGGGGCCGCCCACGGTCTCGGCGTCGATAATGCTCACCCCGGGGATCTCGGCGCCCTCGGAGGTGGTGAACCGGTGGCCGAAGAGCTGGTAGAGGCCGCAGATGACCAGCATGGGCAGGCCGTCGGCCGCCCAGGCCCGCAGGTCCGCACCCCGGGTGACGAGGTCCTCCTTGATCTTCTCCTGGCCGGAGTCCTGTCCGCCGCCGCCCACCAGGAGGTGGACGTCGCCAGGCAGGCTGTCACCTGGGTCGTAGGAGAGCAGCTCGACGTCGTACCCGCGCCACTGTGCCCGGCGCGTCAGGGTCAGGGTGTTGCCCCAGTCCCCGTAGATGTTCATGTCCCGGGGGTAGAGCTGGAGGATGCGCAGCCTGCCCAGGGCGGGGCCGTCGGTGGTGTGCTCGTAGCGCACGGCGCCGGACGCGCCGCCACTGGCCTGGGGGGTGCTCACTTCATGACCTCCTCGACGTCGGTGATCTCGCCCAGCCGGGCGCGCAGGGCCAGCATGGCCGTGTAGGTGGTGAAGATCCGTACGGGCCGGTCGGCCTGGCGGGCGGCGGTACGCACCCGCTCCAGGGCCCTGGACAGGTCCGGCTCGACGGCGGCGGCAGGCACCTCGTCGTAGGCCAGGCGCAGGGCCATGTCCCAGGCGCGTACGCCGGTGACCACCGCGACGCCCTCGGCCCGCAGGGCCGAGAAGTCCACGTCCCACAGCCAGGACATGTCCCGGCCGTCGGCGTACTCGTCGTTGATGGCGATCATGACGGTCTCGGGGCCGGGCGCCGTGGCCGCGGTCAGCAGCCCCATGCGGAAGCCCGCCGGGTTCTTCACCAGGCTCAGCTGGACCTCCCGGCCGTCGAGGTGGAGGACCTCCCCGCGCCCGAAGGCCGCCTGGACGTGCGACAGGGCCCTCAGGGCCGCCGGGACGTCGGCGTCCTGGCCCAGCACCTCCAGGACCAGGGCCAGGGCCGCGCAGGCGTTGAGCTGGTTGTGGATACCCGGGATGGTGAAGGTGACCTCGTGGGTGGAGCGGGTGCCGGACGCGGCGGAGGCGCCCGGTGCGCCGGGGGCCTCCGGGGCCTGCGCCACGTGGGGTGCCAGGGACAGGACGGCGTCCTGGCCGTGCAGAGACTCCAGGAGGACGGTGGCCTGCCCGCCGGGGGCGGCGTCGGTCAGGGTGCTCACCTGGCCGGTGCGCAGGTCGTCGTCGGACAGGAACAGGGAGCGCAGCGCGGGCCCGGCGCCGAAGGAGGCGACGCGCGCCCTGAGGTCCTCGGTGAAGGCGGAGGCGGCCAGGCGGGGGTCGTCCGCGTTGACCACGACGACGCCGGTGGTGGCCTTGGCCACTGTGTGCAGCAGGGAGGCCGTGTAGTCGATCTCGCCGAAGCGGTCGAGCTGGTCGCGCATGACATTGAGCAGGAGGCATGCGCGTGGGCGTACCGCCCGCACGAAGTGGACGGCGTGGGCCTCGTCCAGCTCCAGGACGGCGATGTCGGCGTCCAGGTGGCCGGAGGCGTCCACCTCGGTGAGCAGGGCGGCCAGCACGCCGCGCACGAAGTTGCTGCCGGTGCGGTTGGTGAAGACCCGCAGGCCCGACGCGCGCAGGAGGTCGACCACCATCTTGGTGGTGGTGGTCTTGCCGTTGGTGCCGGAGACCACGATGACGCCGTGGGGCAGGGCCCCCAGGGTCCGGGCCAGGAAGCCCGGGTCGGCCCGCTCCATGACCAGGCCGGGGAAGGCGGTGCCGCCGGAACCCCCGCCCCGCAGGCGGGCGGCGAGGCGCGCGGCGCGTCCCAGGGCCACTGTGGCGCGCGAGCGCGGTGAGTGTGCGGTCATGGTGGTCCCCTCGGTCAGCGGCCTGGACGGAGCCGAGTATAGGGAGGAGCGGGGGCGCGTGGTGGGCAGCGGGGGCGCGTGGCGGACTCAGATGCGGGCGGTGAGCGCCACGGCGGCGCGGCCCTGCCCGACGCGGCGGAAGGCCCTGCCAGGGAGCTGCACCTGGGTCTTGACGGCCTCTTTCTGCGGGGACTCGTCTACACCCGGGCCCGCAGCTCTGCGGGGGAGGTCGTGGAGCTCCTGCGTCATGCGTGATCGTCTGGTCCGGCTGCCCGCGGGCCTGGAGGGGGCAGGTTCTGGCCGGTAACGGGCGTCAGGGCCTTTCAAGGGGCGAGGAACCTGCTGACTAGGTATCCTCGGGAGTGAGGGGAACCCGGTGTCGACCGCACCGGTGCGGGGCACGGCTACTGCCGCACCCCGCACCGGCTGGTGTCGGTCCTGTTCAGGAGTGGTTCCCCCTGCGTGCCACCGTGATCGCTGCGTGGGGGACGCTCAGCACGTTCAGTGAGCGGTCTGCACCACGACGTCAGCGAAGCCCTTGACCTCCTCCGCCGTCGACCCAGAGATGTAGATCACAGTAAATGCCTTCTGGGCGTTGGGCAGGATGAGCATGACGCCCTTGATCGTCTTATCTGCCTGGGTCAGGGTGTAGGCGCTGCGCACACCCTGGCCGTTGGCGGTCTCGACGGTCTCGTAGGAGTCCAGCGTCGCGTTCTGCTTCTGGAGCAGGGACTCGACCGTCTTCTGGTCCGGGACCACAGAGGTCGGGACGGTCTGCTTGGCGACATTGAGGTTGGGGGTGATGCCGGCCTCGTCCGGCGCCTGAGCCATGACAAAGAGGTCGAGCTGAGCGAGCAGGGTCTTTATCTGGTCGACGCTCTGGTCCACGTTAGAGGCGAGCTCCTCAAGCTGGCTGTCGGAGAGCTCCCCGAGGTTCTCCCAGTCCTGGGGGACGGCGAAGGTGATCTTGGCGGTAGGAGCGGTGACCTCCTTGTAACCGTCGGGGACCGTGGTGCCCTGGGCGGCTGACGTCTTCGGGTCGGGTGCGGTTGACGTCTTCGCGTCGGGTGCCGCTGACGTGGTCTCGCCCTGTGCCTGCTGGGACGTGCTGGTCCCGGGGGTGGAGGTCTCCTTGGCTTCCTTGGAGTCGGAGCCGCAGCCTGCCAGGGCCAGGGAGCCGGTGAGGACGAAGACGGCGAGGGTGTTACGGAATCGGGTACTCATATGGCCTCCTCGGTCGTGGTGCTACCCGGCGGGAGAACAGTTGTAGCCGTCGGGACGGCAGGGGTGGTGGGGTTCTCCTGCTCGCGCATAGTAACGGACTGATGACGACAAGAGCCAGTCGCCTCATGGTCCAGTGCGTCATGCGGTGGTTAAGGAGGCGTCCAAGCTGTGTCAGCGACGGTCAGGGCATAGGTTCCCCGAGGTGCCGCGCCCGGCGGCACGGGACACGCACGGCACTGGCTGGGCCGACGCCGGGCCTGGGAAGGAGGTGGGGAGCCGCTGGTGCCGGGGCGGCGGTGCCCGTGTGCACCGGCCCCTGGCGGCAGGGGCTGCCCGGGCCAGCTGGGCGCGAGCGTGGACGCCCGGGTGCCCTGTCATCAGCCGGGACTGCCGTATGGTGATAATCACCTACCGGCGCCACGTGGCTCCACACCTTGTCGGGTCTGGTGATGGATGTCACCTTGCTCCTGGTTCTGGGCGTGTTTCCTTACTTGTCGTGGTCGAGGGTCCTGGCGAAGACGAACCCCAGGGCGGTGGTGACAATGAGCTTGAGGGTGTCTACTGCGCCGGAGAGCAGGTCGGACTCCCGGGGGAAGAAGTAGCCGACCAGCGCGAGCGCGGTGATGAGGGACACGCACAATCCAATAAGCTGTTGGGCAAAGTTCAGGCGTTTGAGGGAGATGTGCTCGCCCAGGTTCTTGGGCTCGTAGCCTCTTGGCGCCATCTTCGCTGCTGGCTCGGGTACCGTCGCCGCCCTGGCCTCACCGGTCCGGCCGTCTGGTGAGGTAGCGGGCTGGAGGCGTACGTCCTCCTCTCCCGAGATGACGGGTACCGCTTTGGGTTTCTTCCTGCCCTCGGCCGCAGTTTTTCCTTCCTTGGTGCTCAACAGGTGAGCCCCAGGTCGGTCAGATAGGTCCTGTCCGCAGTGACCTCGTCCGGGTCAAGGACGTCGCGGTCGTCCTGGTAGGCCTTGTACCAGGCGGATCCTTCTGCGTGCGTGAGCTCGGAGAGATCGATGGCGCTGCGGCGTTTGGTGGCCTCCCAGACCTCGTCGAGGCAGTCACGCAGGTCTGCGTCGGCATCCTCGTCCACGACGAGGGCGTTGCCGGCGGCGTCGCGTGCAAAGCGTCTGATGCCCTTCTTGGCAAAGGGGCGGAACTCGTCGTAGGCGGAGTAGGCGACCGGGCCGTACGCCCAGGTCTGGAACCGCTCGGCCAGGAGCTGGGAGCCTGTGCGCTTGGCGTACTGGGCGGCGGTGAAGTAGAGGATCTTCTGGAGCTTCATGGGCGAGATGTAGCGACGCTCGCTGAAGGACCGCATTAGGATATTGTTGGCCAGCATTGTGGGGCTGTAGGCCATGACGGTTCACCTCGCTCCTTCCTCTCCCCGGTGCTCCGGGCACTTCCGTCTGGCGGGGCGCAGCCTGTGGGACGGAGGCTGGTTCCCGGGAGGAGCCTGGGTAACACCTGTACCAAGGCTAACCCACAAGGCGTGCTTGTTATTCCCTCTACGGGCAGGTTTTGTCAGGATGGCGCGGCTCCCGTCCCGTCGCCGGTGCGCGGCCCTGGTGGCGCCTGACTGCAGGCCTGCTGGTGCCAGCACTCGACTCCTCTACCACGGACAGGGGGGAACCATCACCCCTCTGTCTTACGAAGGGGCTGCGGCATGAGCGAGGTCGGGAGCTGGCCCGGGCTGGCGCCCTGAGGAAGAGGGTGGGGAGCCGCTGGTGCCGGGGCGGCGGTACGTGCGCACCGGCCGGCAGGGGTCGCCAGGTCGCAGGGGGTCATGAGGTCGCAAACACCAGACCTGGCAGACAGCCTCCGAACCAGCAGAGCTGCCTCAAACCATCAAAAACCGTCCAGAACAAGCCGTGTTCAACCCAAAAACCCACGCCTGAGGTCTC
>ERZ772917.743-NODE-743-length-21743-cov-22.953108_pt1 | contig 21743 bp, 24 predicted proteins | sample MGYA00511187_ERZ772917 | MGnify/ENA primary metagenome ERZ772917 (study PRJEB29015, sample SAMEA2737925) | human oral metagenome | biome: human oral; feature: human-associated habitat; material: dental | place: China | collected 2012 ...
GCGATGTGCGAATACATTTTTTAACCCAGCCTGGTACGGGCGGTTACGGCACGAGTATCCCAGTGGGGTTGGCTAGCGAATTTATCGAACCAGGAGAATCGGCATTTGTGGTGATGGGCGACCAATTTTTCTGGCGCGGCGATGGAGGGTCAAATGCGGCAGACTTGGCAGAGCTGGTGAAGTCACGCGGGCTGTCGGCTGGGTTACTAGGTAATCCTGTCGAGGAAGAATTCATCCCGCAGACGGGCATAATCGAGACTGATGAGCGGGGTAATTTTGTCCGCATCATTGAAAAGCCGAAGCTGGAAGAAGCGCCAAGTAATCTCAGTAATTCAAGTTTCTACATTCTCAACAAAGAAATTTTCGAACTGGCGCGTACATTGCCTGCCAATCCGCAGCGCGGCGAATTTGAGCTGACTGACGCCATCAACGCGTACATCGCGGGCGGCGGTATTATCGCGGTGGGCGAGGCCAAGGGTGACTACATGGAGTGCGGTTCACCAAGTGGTTGGCTGCGGGCAAATAACGTTATGGCCGAGCTAGAGAAAAACTAGTTGCATGTATTGTCCGTCTCTGTTATAATTGGTCATTGATAGTAAATATATTGTAAGGAACGAAATGAAAGCAGTCGTAAAAATCTCTGGCAAGCAATACATTGTCAGCGAAAAAGAGTCCCTCTTGGTGGATCTCCTCCCTGAAGGTACAAAAGAACTCACTCTCGACGCACTTTTAGTGATTGATGGTGATAAAACAAAGGTTGGCACGCCGACCGTCAAAGGTGTGGTAGTGAAGGCAAAAGTTGCTGAAGCAGAAGTCAAGGGCGACAAAATCCGCGTCATCCGCTACAAAAGCAAAAAACGCGTTCACAAAGAAACTGGTCATCGCCAGAAATACACCAAGATTCAGATTACGTCAATCAAATAATCGAAAGAGCCGCTTCCATCAGAGAAGCGGTTTTTTGATGTCTGTTATTTCTGTTTTGCTCATGCTATAATTAGGGCAGGTAAAAAGGGGAACGAATGACAAAAATCATTGCGGTGACAAATCAAAAAGGCGGCGTCGGTAAAACAACGACGTCGATTAATGTAGCATATTTTTTGGCAAAATCCGGCAAAAAGACTTTGTTAGTGGATTTTGACCCTCAGGGCAATGCAACCAGCGGTCTGGGGATTGATAAGCAGAATCTGGGCGCAACGATATCTGAGGTGATTATGCGACAAATTGATTTGGTGAATATTGTCCTGCCGACCGAATATAAAAATCTGTCGATTGCACCAGCCACGCCTCACCTGGCAAATACAGAAGTTGAACTGGCCCAGGCGGAAGGTAGGTTTATTCGTTTGCGTGAGGCGCTGAAAAAAGCAACAGACTATGATTATATCATTATTGATAGTCCGCCGAGTCTGAGCCTGTTAACCGTTAATGGCATGATTGCCGCTAATTATGTACTGCTGCCAGTTCAGGCGGAATTTTATGCGCTGGAGGGCTTGGGGCAATTGCTTGAAAGTATGAAATTGATAAAGAAAGGACTTAATCCACCTCTGGAATTATTGGGTGTTCTGTTAACGATGATGGATTCTAGAACTACACTGTCTGGGCAGGTTTACGCGGAAATTAAGAAGTATTTTCCGGATAAAATTTTTAAGAATAACATTCCACGAAATATTCGTTTGGCAGAGGCGCCTAGCCACGGCGCGCCAGTTGGCGCATATGATCGATTTTCAAAGGGTTCTCGCGCCTATAAAGCATTAACGAAGGAAATTATAGAGAGGGTGGAGCGATGAAAAAAGGTTTAGGCAGGGGTTTTGAGTCGTTGATCCCAACTAATTTGATTGACGAAACATTTGATCCGACAGCGCAGCAGGATGAAAAAGTGTCGCGCTTGAGAGATATTGCAATTGATAAAGTTGTTCCAGATCCAGATCAGCCGCGTCGCTTTTTTGATGAGGCCGCCCTGAATGAGCTAGCAGAGTCAGTGCGTGAGCACGGTGTGGTCCAGCCAATTGTGGTGACGCCAAAGGGCGATAAATATTTGATTGTGGCGGGTGAAAGGCGCTGGCGTGCTGCTAATAAGGCTGGATTAACAGAGGTGCCTTGTATTGTTAGGAGCATAAACGACCAGAATCGTTTGGAGATTTCTTTGATTGAGAATTTGCAGCGGCACGATTTGAATGCGTTGGAGACGGCTACAGCTTATCAGAAATTACGTGACCAGTTTAACATGACTTTAGAGGAGATTGGCAAGCGTTTGGGCGGTAAGTCCATTAGCGCCGTCAGCAATACGCTGAGACTGTTGAAATTGCCAAAGTCTGTACAGAAAGCGCTGTTTGAGGGAAGGCTGAATGAGGGCCAGGCTAGGCCGCTTATTGGTCTACCTGAAGAGGCGGCGGAAGACATTATGGAGCGGGCAATTCGTGAAGAATGGTCGGCGCGTCGGGTTGAGCAGGTGGTGACGTTGTGGAAGCAGGCTAAGGATAGTCCAATTGAGAATAAACGTCGTCCGGCGGATATGCCGCATGCGGATGTGGTGGCAAGCCTATCTAAGAGGTTTGGCACAGGTGTGAAGATCCGTACTAACGGACGTGGAGCGGGCCAGATTAGCATCAAATTTAAGGATGGTCTTGAGTTTGAGCGAATACGAGAATTGCTTGAAAAATAGTTTTTATTGGTATTAGAAAGAGCGAATTTTATTGAAGGGGAATATCCGCAAACTAACGGGACCAACTATGTCATATAGAGGTATTGGTCCCATGCAGTTTCGGGAATCGCATGAATAGCTACCCTGTCGGTGGTCGCCCATAACGAATACAGTGCCGTCGGGTACGGTTGAATCAACATCGCCAGAAGTTGGTTGACCTGGCTCATTTTTATTAACAGAGGTATCTGGATTAAAGCCATTAGGGTTTTCTTTATTGTAGACTGTCACTGTACCGTTTTTAACTGTTACTCTTTCTCCGGCAAATGCTATAATTCGCTTAACAATGTATTCATCCTTACCGGTCGAGGCATTAAAATTAGGATTCTTAAAAACAATAATCTCACCACGCTTGGGGATGTAGTTCTTATTCTGTAATTTTGAAGATGTAACTGGCAAGCGATTAACGATTAACCGGTCGCCAGTATACATGGTAGTTTCCATACTGGCGCCTTCGACGTTAAATGTTTGAAACACAAATGTGTTCAATAAAATAGTGCCAATCACCACTCCTACAACGAAAATGACCATTCCCAGGCCATCTTGTAACTTTGGATGACGATCCATAAAAGTAGCGTCCATTGCTTTAATTATAAGCGTTTCGTGTGCTATAATCAATAGATATGAAATCACGCAAACAGTCGATGGACGGTTTTGTCACCGGACGACCGCAGCGAGCTTCGTTGGGGGAAATTTCTAGTAAGAAAACGACCACAATCGGGCGTGTCAGCGATACCCAGGACAAGCCGCGTGCTTTGAGTAATATTCAAGGTAATGTTCAACGTCCAGCTTCTACTGCCAATAAATTAAAGCAGAATATTAGCGAATCATTGGCAGCTATTGATGAGAGCACCAAGCCATCACATCGACAGGAGCGGAAGCAAAAACGTAAGAAAAAGCTTATCGTGAGGGTTATTCTTGCGATTATTGGGATTATAATAGCGATTGTTGCTGGCTGGTTGCTCTTGAAAGTATGGCAAACAATGCACAGTGTATTTGGTAATGGTAATATCTTCGATCTATTCTCGCAGCAGAAATTAAAAGAGGATTCTTATGGACGAAGTAATGTGCTGATTCTCGGTACAACTGATGACGATCCAGATCATCCGGGTGCAACACTAACTGACTCGATGATGGTCCTTAGCGTTAATCAGACGAAAAAGGATGCTTACATGTTTAGTATTCCACGCGACCTATACGTTAAGTTTGGTATGGCATGTAATTCCGGCTATGCTGGTAAGATTAACGAATATTTTGGCTGTGTGAATAATGGCAATAGTCCGGAGGCCGAGACTGATCGGATGGACAAAACAAAGAAATTCATCGGCGATATTTTTGGTATGGATATTCAATATGTGGCACATATCAATACAGCGGTGATCCGTGACGCGGTTAATGCGGTTGGTGGCGTTACGGTCAATGTACAGAGTCGTGATCCGCGAGGAATTCTCGATCCAAGCATGGACTGGATGTGCCGTGCTAAGGAATTAAATGCTCAGCAGCGTCGTGCGCGTTGCCCAACTGGACATTATATGCAGCTGACTAATGGTAGCCATGAGATGGACGGTGAAAAGGCTATGTGGTTTTCTAGAGCTCGTGGACTGGTCGCACCGACATACGGCCTGGAACAGTCTAACTTTGACCGTGAGAAGAACCAGCAGTTGGTGTTGATGGCTCTTAAGAGTAAGGCAACCTCTACTGGTACTTTAACAAACTTTGGTAAAGTGACTTCACTAATGGATGCTATGGGTAAGAATTTGCGTACCAATATAGATACGAAAGAGATTCGGACTATTATGAACCTGGCGTCAGAAATCAAAGAATCCGATATTCATCGGTTGAGCTTTGTGGAGTCAGATAATACATTGATGACAACTGGTACAGCAGGTGGTGCAAGTATAGTGCAACCAGCCGCAGGACTGTATGATTATAGCGATATTCGTGCCTATATAAAGTCAGAAATTTACTCCACGCCGCTATCCAAGGAAAAGGCGACGGTTGCTGTCTTGAACGGTAGCGGTATAAGTGGCGCTGCGCAGAAAGAGGCGGATAGACTGTCGGAGTTAGGCCTAAAAGTAGTTCATGTCGGCAACGCCCCGGGTAGCGAGAAGTTGACAAAAACTCGCGTCTATCAATTGCCAGCCGGTAAAGAAAAATCTGCTACAAAATCGAAGTTTGAAGAAATGTATGGTTCAGTTTCGTCAGACTCTCCAAAATATAACCTAAGCGTTGACGCCCAGTTTATCGTTGTGGTGGGATCTGGATCATAGTTTGGTATAATAGAAGGAGTTATGGAGTTACTAAAAACAGTTAAACGCAGGACATTTTGGAGTGAACTGGTTTACTATGTCTTAAATATTGGCTTAGCGGCGGTACTATTTGTTATTGCCCAGACTATTCAGTCGCCATATCCAGCATTAGCGCTTGTTGTCCTGAGTAAATGGCGCATAATCGCCGTACGGCCACGTTTTTGGTGGGCAAACATGCAGGCTAATTTGGTTGATTTAACTGTTGGTGTCGGCGTGGTTGGCTTGATGTATTTATCTACGTCAAGTTTATATTTCCGAGCTTTCTTGGCGGTATTCTACGCTATTTGGCTGATTGTAATTAAGCCAATGTCGAAGCGTTGGCAAGTGGCTTTGCAGTCGGCTGTCGCTATTTTTATTGGGGTTACCGCACTGATGGCCGTGTCTTATGATTGGCCAGTTTCTGTGGTCGTTTTCCTAATGTTCTTAATCGGCTATAGCGCGGCGCGTCATTTCCTACACAGCTACGACGAGAGACAAACTGTACTATTGTCTGCAATTTGGGGAGTCGTCTTTGCTGAATTAGGCTGGTTGGCTTATCATTGGACATTTGTCTACGGTGGTTTGTTATTCGGTGGCGTTCCACAAATTACCATAATTTTGCTGCTACTATCATTCGTTACCAGCAAGGCTTATCAGTCGTATAAAAAGCATAAAATTGTTCGTTTTTCAGATATATCTGGGCCGGTAATTCTTACAATTGCGATTATATTCGTGATGTTTGCGTTTCTCAATTCGGTGACTATTTAATTGATAGGGGAGGTGAAAATATATGCAAAATTCTGGTAAGCAGAAGAGTTTGGCTTTATGGTTGGTTGGTGGTATAGTGGGTGCTGCCACACTGGTTAGCATAATATTCTTAACGAGTTGGATAACGCTTCAGCTGGCTAATCGTCTATCTCAAGACGTAAAGCATGACGGTAATTCAATAATAGTAAGCGATGGCGACGTCTCAAAAGTCGTTGATAAAGTTTCACCTAGTGTCGTTTCTATAGTTGTCTCTAGTGAGGATTCAGAGAAGATGGGCGCCGGGACTGGCGTTATTATTAGTGCTGATGGTTATGTTCTGACAAATAAGCATGTTGTTAAAAATTCTCAAAAAATTAGAATAGTTACACATAATGGAGACCAATTTACTGATGTTTCATTAGTCGGTGTCGATCCGCTTAATGATATTGCGTTTTTAAAAATTAAAGATGCTAAGAGGCTGCCAGTGGCAGAGCTTGGTAATTCTGGCACAGTAAAAGTTGGGCAAAAAGTTGTTGCTATCGGGAATTCTCTGGGGCAATATCAGAATACTGTGTCTAGCGGTATAATTTCCGGTAAAGGACGACCAGTTGTAGCAAGTTCTGACTCTAGGGGGGCTAAAACAGAAAGCTTGACTGATCTACTGCAGACTGACGCGCCGATTAATCTTGGTAACTCTGGTGGGCCACTTATTAATATGGCAGGACAGGTGATTGGCATCAACACAGCTATCGCCTCTGACGCACAAAGCATCGGTTTTGCTATTCCAATTAACGCCGTAAAAGGCATGGCGAGAGGTGTTATAAGCGGCAAGGGTGTCCAGAAGGCTTATCTGGGCGTCCGTTACGCATCTATTACGCCAGACATTCAGTCAGAATATAAGCTGCCGGTAAAGTCTGGCGCTTACATCAATGGAGGGTCGGAGTCCACTATAGAAAAAGACGGTCCAGCTGATAAAGCTGGTATAAAAAGTGGTGACATCATCACTAAGATTAATGATAAAAATGTTGGTGAGGACGGTAGTTTATCGACTTTAGTGTCTGAGTTTTTGCCAGGAGAAACTGTTAAGGTTACGGTTTTGCGCAATAATAAAGAGCTGGTTTTAGATTTGGTTTTGGGTGCGTATGAGCCGCAGAACTAGAATATAGTTAAGTCTTTTTTCTTCTTTGAATCCGTTTTTTATAGCAGTATCGATAATTCTATTGTGCTGGCAGGGGTCGGCCTCAATGAATAGTAGTCCACCTGAAGTGAGACACCTTGGCGCCTGTGATATTAATTCTGAGATTAGTTTAAGTCCTTCATCCTCAGTAAAGAGGGCAATTTCTGGCTCGTATTTGAGCTCTGGTGAAACGCCCCAGCTTTTATCAACATAGGGTAGATTAGCAAAAATATAGTCAACTGGTCTAATTTGCCCATTAAGTAAAGACTGCTGCTGAATTGTGACGTCTGCCTTCAGTGTGTCGGCGTTTTTTTCGGCAATTTTCAGAGCTGGTTTGCTAACGTCGGACAAAATAACAGATAGGTTGTCTCTCTCTAGTTTGGCGGTTATTCCCAGACAGCCAGAACCAGTACCTACGTCAATGAGGGTTTTTTCAGTAATCTCACTAGCGGTCAATTCTAAGAATAAAGAAATCAAATCTTCGGACTCTGGGCGGGGAATTAGAACTGATGGCGATACGTTAAATTTGCGGCCATAAAATTCTTTATAGCCCAGAATGTAGGCGATTGGTACGCGGTCTAATCTTAAATCTAATCTGGCATTGGCGATGTCAAGTCGCCTGGGATCGATTTCTTCGTCCAGATGAGCGTGTAGGTAAGTGCGGTTTTTCCGCAAAGTGTTGGCTAACATTAATTCTGCGTCTAGTCTGGCGGATGAAATTCCAATATTTTTCAGGGATTTGTTCGCTGTTTTTAACCATTCAGAGATAATCATATTGCTAATTATAACATATATCTATGGAATGTAAAAAATAAAATGCTTGCAAAAACTGATAAAAATGGTAAAAAGTATTGACAAATCAAGAGAGAGAGAGAGTATTATAGGATTCATATCATTAGCGAAAGGAACGAATATATAATGGAGCTGCCAAATAATACGCACAGTAGCGAAGCCACAAAGCAAATAGAGTTGGCAGAAGGATTTAATCCTGAACTGACGACCGAAGAAAAGTTGCAGGCGGCAGTGGAATTTGATGATCTGATTCAGTCGACATTGCTTAGATTCGCGAGATTCGCGAAAACTTACGATCACGACATAGTATTTCCAGGTGGGGTAGAATCGACAATCGTATTAGACATTCCTCAAGAAGACGGATCCTGTGTATCAGTCTATATGGAGTCCGCTACGTTTGATAAGGGAGGTAAAAAACGATTTATATCAATTGGGGTGGTGGAGTCAGATGGGAGAGGTAAAGAGTCGCATAATTATTATATAGAAGATGGTCAAGTTCTGAGATATGATTACAATGCTGCTATTGAACTGTCGGAAAAGACGGAAGATATGTACGTTAAAGAACTGAGCATTGAAGGATTAAAACATAATATTGCTACGCTTAAGAACGAAATAGAGAATGATAAATTAGAGCGACAAATGGGGTTGAATCGTCAACCGGTCGGTGTGGAAGAAATAAATAAGCTGGCGGAGCTATTGGAGTCAGATGAAATTAAAGTTTTTAAGGCTGTCTAATTACTAGCATTCTGAGCTTTCAGCTCACGCTCATATCTCTGTAGATTCTCGATCAAATCGTCGATATCCCCGTTCATCGCAGCGGGGATATTGCTGCGGCTATAGTGAATGCGGTGGTCGGTGATTCGGTCTTGAGGGAAGTTGTAAGTTCGAATCTTCTCCGAACGGTCGCCAGTCCCAACCAATGAGCGTCGCTCGGCACTTAATTTGGCGTTTTCTTCGTCAATTTTCATCTGCAACAATCGCGAACGCAACACGCTGAGTGCCTTCTCCTTGTTTTTAATCTGAGATTTCTCGTCTTGATTGGTAACGACGATGCCAGTCGGCAGGTGGGTGATACGCACTGCTGAGTCGGTGGTGTTGACGCTCTGGCCACCGTGTCCACCTGAGCGGAATACGTCAATTCGGAGATCGTTCGCATTTATCTCGACATCGGCCTCTTCAGCTTCTGGCAGCACTGCAACCGTGGCGGTTGAGGTGTGAACTCGTCCTTGACTTTCGGTAACTGGCACGCGTTGAACGCGGTGTACGCCGCCCTCAAATTTTAATTGAGCGTATGGTGAATCACCCTTAACACTAAAGATTACTTCTTTGTAGCCACCAGAATCGTTCGGGGATTGGTCGATCAGCTTAGTTCGGTAATTGTGTGCCTCGCACCAACGCAAATACATGCGGTATAGTTCCGCCGCGAACAATGATGCTTCGTCGCCGCCAGCCCCAGCACGTATTTCCATGATGATATTTTTTTCGTCATTAGGGTCTTTGGGGGTGAGTAGGATAAATAACTCTTCTTCAAGTTCTGCCAACCTCGCTTCGGTTTCGGTAATTTCTATCTTCGCCAGCTCCGCCAATTCATCACCGCCAGTAGCGAGTTCTTTGGCTTCCGCTAAATTGCTAGTTAACTGCTGACGCTCAGTTGCTTTTGCAATCAAGGTTTCCAGTTCTGAAAATCGCTTATTTTTTGCTGTAAAATCTGGCGCATTATAAGCGTCTGGTCGTGCCAAAAAATCACCCAGCTCGGATCGCTCAGCGTTTAATGCGTCTATATCTAGTGCGATTTTAGTCATACTATAAAATTATAGCATAAATTCAGGCTGACAGAGGTAATAATTGACAAAATAACAAAAAAGTGTATAATAGAAAGATAGTGAATAGATTAAGATCTTCGTATGAAAAACCGCTCAACCCAGTTGATGTGGATCTTGATCGTTTGGGGTTGGTTGGTACTACAGAATCGCCTGAGTTGCAGCAATATGCCGAGGGACTTCCTGATACTATTGCAGCTAACGATCCAAGAGTTGATGTAATTGTGAATAGCTTGTTTAATGCTAATGCTAGTCCAGTGAAAAAACCTGTATCGTTAGATAAGTTAAATCAAGCGGTGCAAGACAGGTCGACTAGACGAGTGCGGATATCCATATACGAGGGTGAATGGCCTGACATGAGAGCCATACCTAATTGCGATATTCCGTTGCCAGTTGATTTGTTTGTGGCGGCACCAATGATTCAAGATTGGTGTAAGGGTCGTGGTTTAGAGCTCAAAGACAGGAAGAAGAGTAGTGAAGTTATTCGGCATTATGCAGCGATGGACCCTAGAACTCAACCGGCTATACGTGACGTGGAAATTATTATTGGTAGCAATGGAGAGACTTTTCTAGCTTTGCAGGGCGATGGAGCACATCGTTTATGTGCTGCAAAGATGCGTGGAGATCGCGATATAGTGTGTCGCGGCGTAACTATTATCTTAATGGACTAGCGTGGTTTATAATGAGAGTATGAAGTTTTCCACCTGGCGTGAGTTTGTTGAAGCTGAGGCCCAGCAGTCGTATTTTCGAGTTTTGATGAATCGGGTAGACGCTGAGCGGGAAAAATATGACGTGTATCCAGTAAGGCAAGATATGTTTTCATGTTTCGCGGCTTGCCCGCTGGACAGAGTAAAAGTAGTAATCATTGGGCAAGATCCGTATCACGGGCCAGGGCAGGCACATGGTATGAGTTTTTCGGTTAAGCCAGGGGTGAAATTGCCGCCAAGCTTGCAAAATATTTTTAAAGAGTTGGTTGATGATCTTGGGGTGGATATGCCGACCGGTGGTTTTTTGGAGCCATGGGGTAAACAAGGCGTATTGCTGATGAATACTAGCTGGAGTGTTAGGCGAGGTCAGGCTGGTAGTCATGCAAACTATGGCTGGATGGAGTTCTCCCAGCGATTACTGGCAATGTTAAATGATTATGACCGGTCGCTGGTATTTATACTGTGGGGAGCGCACGCGCAAAAGGTTGGGCAGGTGATCACAGATAGCCGTCACCTGAAGATTAGCAGTGCTCATCCATCGCCGTTTTCTGCGAATCGGGGATTTTTTGGCAGTAAACCATTTTCGCGTGCCAATGATTTTCTGGTGCGGAATGATCGTGGAGCGATTGATTGGCAGTTGCCGTAATCTTGTAGAAGCTGTGAATAGTGCTTATCTTTGCAAAATGTCATAAAAATGGTAAAAATACTTGACAAATCAAGAGAGAGAGAGTATTATAGGATCTGTCAATAAAGATAACTTTTGAAGAAGGAAATTATGACTAAACGTAAAGAAAGTATGTCATCTTTGAGTAATTCAGAATCTTGGCAGTCAAGAATGGGCATCAGGGATGGTAAGACGCTGACAGCGGAAGATGATAAGCAGGCTGCGGAGAAGAAGTATGGAATTGGTGATGCTGTACGAATCATCGCTGCTATTGCACTCGGTGGTGGTGCGATTCTCGGCTTGCAGTCTTATGATCATAATCATGCGAACGAGACTTGTGCTGTAGCTAATGCCGATGGCGGAACGTTTACTGAGGAGGAGCAGGATGCAGTCGCTGATGTTCTGGGAATATCTCCTGATGATCGTTCAATGACAGGAGCAGCACAGCAGGTTAATCGTAAGCCAGCCGGTCCGAATGAACAGAGTTTGATTTGCGTAGAAGATGGTCCTGTTTATGGTGTTAGAGATGTTCGTGTAGAGACAGTGCCTCTAAAAAAAGACGGCTCATTGATTGTCGATGGCTTTGAGTTGACGGACCAGGAAGCGTCAGAAGAAGCTATTTCTATGGATAAGTGATAAAAATAACTATTTAATATTAAAAATCCGCCCCAGTGATGAGGCGGTTTTTAAAAGGTGTTACGGTCTATTATTTGCTAGACTTTTTAGCCTTCTTGTCTGACTTTGGGGCATCAGTTTTTGTGGCTTTGTTGGCTGCGGCTTTCTTAGCTTTGTTTGCCAAAGCTGCCTTGCGAGCTTCAGCTGCTGCCTGGCGTGCCTTAAAGCGGTCAACGCGACCTTCGGTGTCGATAATCTTTTCTTCACCAGTAAAGAATGGGTGTGAAGCCGATGAGATGTGGACTTTCACCAGAGGGTAGGTGTTGCCGTCTTCCCATTTGACGGTCTCTGTTGTCTGCGCTGTTGACTGAGTCAAGAACGCGAAGCCCGCTTGATCGTCGCTAAATACGACCGGGCGATAGTTCTGTGGGTGAATACTGCTTTTCATAACTATGGTATTTTAGCAAAAAAAACGGAGTAATGCAAACATCGTTGCCCGTACAAATATATATTGATATCATGTAGTCTGCAAACTGTCAATAAGATTCGTGAAGTACTTGACAAATCAAGAAATAGAGAGCATAATTAGCTCGGATAATTAGAAAGTTTAAGGAGTTATACAATATGGAAAAGGAAAGACAGCCGACGCTTTGGGGTAACCATGATTTCGATAGCTTGGCTAATGGAGCGTTTCAACGTACCGAAGAGGGGAGAAGGCTGCGGGTGGTTATCGAGATGCTGGATCTGCCTGATAGCTATGAAAATAGTAATGTGGATACGGCTGTTCCCTGGGGCTCGCTAACACTCCTTAATAGTATGACTATACCCGTTCTTGGAATGGGGCTGTCTCCTAAACTTTTAGGTAGGTCTACTATTGATGCTAAGTTGTTTAATCCCCACGAGCGTGTTGACGTTCCTTCTAGTTCTACGCCTATGGAAGTGAGCACTTCAGTTGTGGCATTTGATGCCTATAAGGGCGTTTCTATTGAGCAAGATGGGGCAAAAGCTGGCTCGATCTTGTTATTTAAGCTGTCGGCAAATCTAATTGGCGAGCCGGTAACGGATATTACTGCAAAGGATTTAGCGTGGGGAGAGAATTGTTCATATGGTGCTTTTGTGGATAACAAAGGGATTCGTTATTTTGGGATTACTCGAACAAGTGGTGGTACAATTCATGCAGAATCACGTCGTAAAGATCTGATAGAGGAGAGTGGTCAATTTGTCGAGACGCAAGTTGTAACGTCAAAAGGAGATCAGCTTACCCTTCGGGAACTTTCTTCTTCAAGTGAGGAGGCTATTGAACTTGATCAAGAGATGGAAAAATTCATTCAATCCCGCCAATGGGCGGTTGCTCTTGATAGGGAATAGTGGTATAATCGTCGAGTAACTAATTTTAATGACACAGTCCGTTTCACACTCCACATCGTGAGCGGACGAGGCAAAAGGAGAAAGCGATGTCTGTAAAGGTAGACATTAAGGCTTTGCTGGAGGCCGGTGTTCATTTTGGACACAAGACCAGCCGGTGGCACCCAAAGATGGCACCATATATTCACAGTAAACGTCAGGACAGCCACATCATTGACTTGGTCAAGACGGTTGAGGCACTAGACAAGGCGTTGCCAGAGCTAACAAAAATCGCAGCATCAGGCCGCAAGGTTTTGTTTGTTGGTACAAAAAAACAGGCCAAAGATGTTGTGCGTCAAGCAGCTGAAAAAATCGGTCAGCCGTACGTGGTTGAGCGTTGGATCGGTGGTATGTTGACTAACGGTGCGACGATCACCCAGCAGATTAAGAAATTGAAAAATCTTGAAAAACGCATGGCTTCGGGCGACCTGGAAAAGCGTTACAACAAGCTGGAAGTGCAGCGTTTCCAGGAGGAGATCGATGGCCTGAACGCTAAATATGGCGGCATCAAAGATTTGATGGGCAAGCCAGGTGCGGTTATCGTGGTTGACGCGTTGACTGACGCAAATGCAGTGCGTGAAGCTCAGACTTTGGGTGTGCCAGTGTTTGCTGTGGTTGACACGAATGTAAACCCAACGGGCATTGATTACGCCATTCCTGGTAACGACGATGCTATTAAAAGTTTGTCTATTTTACTAGACTACTTCACGGCAGCGGTTGCTGAGGGTGTTGGCAGCGTTAAGTCAGAGTCAAAGTCGGCTAAAAAAGAGGAGAAATAGGATGGGTGTTTCGGTTGATGATATTAAAAAATTGCGTGAGTTGACTGGTGTTGGCTTGACTGATGCTAAAAAAGCTTTGATGGAAGCTGATGGCGATTTTGATAAGGCTTTGGAGGAGATGCGTAAAAAAGGCTTGACCAAGGCTGAAAAGAAGGGCGACCGCGAGGCACGTGAAGGCTTGATCGAGAGCTATGTTCACTCTGGTCGAATCGGCGTGGTCGTCGAGGTAAACTGTGAGACTGATTTTGTGGCACGACTTGATGATTTCAAGACTTTGGCACACGAAGTTGCTATGCAGATCGCGGCGATGAGTCCAAAATATGTTTCTGAGGAAGATATTCCAGCCGAGGAAATGGAGCGAGTGAAGGCTGAACTGATGGCGAGCGACGCATTGGCAAGCAAGCCTGAAGAGATGCGTGAAAAAATCGTGGCTGGTCAGCTGAACAAACATTTTGCCGAGCAGGTGCTGATGAGTCAGGCGTACATCTTAGACGATTCTAAGACTGTTGAGCAGCACATTAAGGAGGCGATTGCTAAATTGGGCGAGAATATTGTGATTCGCCAGTTCAAGCGAATTGAACTTGGTGTAAGCGAATAAAAAGTTTGTTCGTGAAAAGAAAGGCGGCTGCTTATGGCGGTCGCTTTTTTGATGAGCTGGATTTTACCGAGCTGCTTGCGTTGAAATAATCAAGCAGTCATCTGTTTTGTGGCGAGAGTCGGTGGTGGTAACGATAAATTGATGCTCGCGAATGGTTTCTTGTAAGAGTTTTTCGCGTGTGGCATCAAGTTCGGAAAATACATCGTCCATTAAGATGAGTGGGCGAGAGTTGGTCCGCTCGGTTTGCAGTTTCAGCTCAAGCAGTTTAAATGCCAGCATGATGGTTCGCATTTCACCGCGTGAGGCTACTTTATTGGCGGGGCGAGAATGGAGGTAGATTAGAAAATCTTCGCGGTGCGGCCCTGCGGAAGTATGACCAGCAGCAATTTCGTAATCACGAGCACGCTGAAGTCGGTCAAGTAGCAACTGCTCATACGAGTCAAGCGGCACGGACGGCAAATATTCGATCGAGAATGGCGTTTGTCGCCCCGCCAGGGAATTGTAAATATCCCCCAACGTCTCTTGGTAGCGACTTAAAAATTGAGTACGAGCGGCAACTAGGGCATGTGCAGCTTGAATAAACTTTACATCCCAGGCAAATAAATGATCCCGCCAATTTGCCGAATGAGAGTCGTGATGCTTGAGTAGCTCGTTGCGTTGAAGAAGGGTGCGATTGAATGTGCGGAGTTGTGAGTCGTATTTCATGTCTAATCGCGACAAAAGTCCGTCCAGAAAGTCGCGGCGACGTTGCGGCGAGGAGGAAATTAGGCGTAACTCGTTTGGTTCAAACAGTACTACTGGCAGGCGATGTTTGCGTGCTAGTAATTTGGAGCGACTGTCGGCGATGGTAAACTCTTTGGCAATCGATCCGTTGCTCGTCGCTAGCAGCTGCGCTCGACGTGGTTGATTGTCCGTCTCGAGGTGAATAATTGTTTGCGTCTCATGATGCCGCATACAGTCGCCAAGCGTTCCGCGAAAACTATTTCCCCGTAAAGCAACATATATCGCCTCGAGTAAGTTTGTTTTACCGGTGCCGTTCGGTCCAACAATAACCGTGCCTGATTCGCCAAGCTCAGTCTCGAACAGGTCGTACGAGCGAAAATTATATAACTTCACCTTCTGTATCACTGGGGATAATTATATCATGTGGCGGAATGGAATGCTGGTGGGCTATAGTGCTGAGGGTATTTGTTCTGATATAATAGAAAAAGTTAATTTGGAGGTATTTATGTTTGATACAAAACCGTATGAAGATAAAATGGCACAGGCGTTCAATCATTTTCAAGATGAGCTGAAAAAAGTGCGAACAGGACGAGCACATGCTGGCATGTTGGAGGGTGTGATGGTTGAGGCGTATGGCGTTAAAGTGCCGCTAAATCAAGCCGCAAATATTACCGCTCCAGAAGCCCAGATGTTACTGGTAACGCCGTTCGATCCAGGCAATATTACAGCGATCACTTCGGCAATTCGCGACAACCAATCACTTGGTTTTAATCCGTCAGATGATGGCCGAGTGGTGCGTGTGCCAGTTCCAGCATTGACTGAGGAGCGTCGTCATCAGCTGGTCAAGCAGGTTGGTGAAAAGGCGGAAGAGGCGCGTATTGCTATGCGAACAATTCGTCAGGATTCACTGAAGGACGCTAAACGAATGAAGGATAATAAAGAGCTTGGCGAAGATGATTATAAGCGTGTCGAGAAGGAAATTGACGCGTTGATGAGCAAGATGCAGACGCAAATTGACGAGGCGGTTAAGGCAAAAGAAAAGGACGTACTGACTATCTGATGAGCGAGAGGCTATTCTCAGAGCGAGTAAAAGATCTAGGCTTGCCACTGGACCAATTGATTGTGATCGGTAGCGGTATTTTGAATCAATTAGGAATCCGTCAGTCTGCTGATATTGACGTGGCGACTAATCGAGAGGCGTTAGAAGAAATCGCTCGTAGCGATGGCTGGGTCGAAAAGCTTGATAAAAATCAACGCCAGTATTTGGTGAAGTATGATGGATCGGTCGAGATCTGGGATGGCTGGGAGATTGATGGGCGAATTGTTGAGTATGACGAGCTGCTGGACTACGCGGTGGAATATGACGGTGTGAAGTTTGTCAATCTAGATTTTCTGCGGCGCTGGAAAAGCTGGCGTGGGCGCGAAAAGGATATACAGGATATGAGGTTGATTGATGCGTGGAGGGAGAAACATGAGTGAGGAAGCAGAATTACCGAGGCACATAGGGTTTATCGTTGACGGTAATCGTCGCTGGGCGAAACAGAATGGCTTGCCGACATATGAAGGACATTTGGCGGGTTATAATGCACTCAAAGACGTTTTGCTGGAGACTCTGAATCAGGGGGTGCGGTATGCTAGTGCTTATGTGTTCAGTACGGAAAATTGGAAACGCAGCGAGGAGGAAGTCGGTCGTTTGATGGGGTTGTTCCTCAGAGTTTTGGAGGCTGATATACCAATTTTTATTGAGAATAATGTGCGACTGAGGGTGATCGGTTCTCGTGAAGGCTTGTCGGAGGTTTTACAAAAAGCAATTGATTCAGCTGAGGAGAAAACTAAAGATCTAACTGGCGGCGACCTACTTTTGTGCCTGAACTATGGCGGGCAGCTGGAGATTGCTGATGCGGTGAAAAAAATTGTTCAATTGGGGGCTCAGCCTGATGAAGTAACTCCAGATTTGATTGCTCAGCATATTTATGCACCAGAAGTTCCGCCTTGCGATATGATCGTCAGAACTAGCGGTGAACAGAGATTGAGTAACTTTATGCTGTGGCGGTCCGCTTATAGCGAACTGATGTTTATTGATAAGAAGTGGCCGGATATGTGTAAGGAAGATGTTGCGAAGATTATAGAGGAATATAAAAATAGGCAAAGAAGGCTTGGTGAGTAAAAATGTTATTCGTTGGTATTATTGTCGGATTGATCGTGCTTGTACTGCTGGTTGTGGTGCATGAGCTTGGTCATGCCTTGGTGGCAAAACGTAATGGCGTTGTGGTCGAGGAGTTCGGTATCGGATTTCCGCCGACAGCCAAAAAATGGAAACCGAAAAAGAGTGTTCTTGGTAAAAATGTGATTATTAGCTTAAATTGGCTGCCGCTTGGTGGTTTTGTGAAGTTGAAGGGTGAGTATGATGCGGCCCGTGGTAAGGGTACGTATGGAGCATCGACATTTTGGGTAAAGACCAAGATTCTGTTGGCTGGCGTGGCGATGAACTGGCTGGTCGCGGTATTATTGTTTACTATTTTGGCACTCATTGGCTTACCGAAGATCCTTCCGCAGCAGGTGGTGCTACCGTTTGACTCACGGGTGGAGAGGTCTGCGTTGACGATTGCGACAATTCAGCCAAACTCGCCAGCGACACAGGCTGGGCTGCGACAAGGCGATCACCTCCAGAGTATCGGTGGACGGACGATAGCGACACCGTCTGAGTTGGTGGCGACCACCAAGGAGCGGGCTGGGCAAACAGTGGATATTTCTTTGGTGCGTAATGGTCAGCCATTGACTGTATCAGCTCAACTGCGTACGCATGATCAGGCGAAATCGGGCGGCTATCTTGGGGTTGGCTCACAGCAGTCGGAAAAGATTTACAGCACATGGTCTGCACCGCTGGCGGCCGTGGCGACGACTGGGCAGTTAACGTACGAAACCTTGAAAGGTGTCGGCACGGTTCTTATAAAGTCAATTTATGGATTTTTCGGTCAATTTGTTGGCTCGGACTCCTCGCGACAGGCTGCTCGTGCTGACCTCGCAAATGTTAGCGAAAACGTCGCTGGTCCGATCGGCATTCTTGGCGTACTATTTCCATCAGTGGTTGATCATGGGATTGATCAAGTTATTTTGCTCGCTGCTATTATTTCATTGACATTGGCGGTAATGAATATTTTGCCAATCCCAGCCCTGGACGGCGGACGCTGGGCTACTATGGCTGGCTTCCGGCTGTTTGGTAAATCATTAACAAAGGAGCGTGAGGAAACTGTCCAGGCGACAGGTATGCTTATCTTATTAACTTTAACTCTTATTGTAACGGCAAATGACATCGGTAAATTATTCTAAATCATTACAAACTCCCGTAGGCAAGCAGCCTGAAAAAAAATATTCTTGGCGGATATGGCGTTTATTACTATTGATTCCTGTCTGGGTGTACGCGGTATTTTTGGCGGTACAGCTGGCGTTGATGATGGTTGTGCATGGACTAGTGTTTCTTGGCGTGCCGTTTGGGGTGATGAATCAAGTTTTACTTAATACTATTCTCTCTGTTGTCGTGTACTCATTGACCGTCGCTGTGGTGATTTTTGTACCGTGGCTTATTGCTCGGCGAAAGACTTCTCTGAAGTTGCTTGGCATTGACGACTGGCCCACGATATTAGAGTTGTTTATATCTCCACTGGTGTATGTCGCGTATTTTCTAATTTCAGCTACACTCGTGGCGATATCAGTGAAGTTCTTTTCGGTTGATATCACTCAGACACAGTCAACGCCGTTTAGTCAATCAATACTAATTTCGCACTGGCAATTTATTCTGGCATTTCTGGTTTTGGTGGTGCTCGCTCCAGTGGCGGAAGAGCTGTTGTTTCGCGGCTATCTGTACGGCAAATTACGCAACAATTTCTCGGTGTGGTTGGCAGTTCTCGTTACGAGCTTGACGTTTGGCGTAGCACATCTTTGGGGTGGTGAGCATTTGCAGTGGGCGGTTGCTGTCGATACTTTTGCTCTCAGCTTGGCTATGTCGGTGGCACGTGAATATACTGGTGCGTTATGGGTGCCGATTATGGTTCATATGATAAAGAATGGAATTGCATTTTATATGTTATATCTCAATCCAGGATTGATCGATCAAATTAAAGCGGCGTGTTTGCCATTTTTATAAGGAGAAATAGTGTATGCGAATGAGTCAATTATTTACAAAAACCAGCAAAACCGCACCAAGTGATGAAGTAGCTAAGAACGCTCAGCTGCTAATTCGGGCGGGCTACATCCATAAGATGATGGCGGGGGTGTATTCTTATACGCCACTTGGTCTGCGAGTTCTGGAGAATATCAAGCAGATCGTGCGTGAGGAAATGGACGCTGTTGATAGTCAAGAATTGATCATGAGTACTTTGCAGAATCGTGATTTGTGGCAGGAGACTGGTCGGTGGAGTGATGATGTTGTTGATGTGTGGTTCAAGTCGAAGCTGCAGGACGGCACTGATGTCGGATTTGGCTGGACTCACGAAGAGCCGATTATCGCACTGTTACGTAGCCATATCAAGAGCTATAAAGATCTGCCAGTGAAGGTTTATCAATTCCAGAATAAATTGCGTAATGAACTGCGGGCTAAAAGCGGTGTGATGCGTGGTCGTGAGTTTATCATGAAAGATATGTATTCTGTCCACGCCACCAAGCAGGACCTAGACAAGTATTACGAAGAGGTAATTGAGGCGTACAAGCGTTGCTATGATCGCTTGGGGATTGGTGATGAGACTTACGTTACTTTCGCTAGCGGTGGTGCTTTTACTAAGTTTAGCCATGAGTTCCAGACGATTTGCGAGGCGGGCGAGGATGATATTTTCATCGTGCCAAGTACCAATATTGCCTACAATGCTGAAATTGCACCAGTGCGTTCAACGCCAAATCCAGACGCTGGTGCTGAAATGAAGCCTCTAGGTATTCTAGATGACGAAAATATTATCGGGGCAGAAGCGTTGACAAAAGCATTGGACATTCCGCGTACAGCCAGTACCAAATCAATGTTGTACGATTCGTCAGATGGTATGTTGCTGGCGGTGGTCAGGAGCGATTATGAAATTAACGAAGATAAATTGAAAGCGGTGGCTGACGTGTCGTGGTTGCGTCTGGCGGATGGTGAGCAAATTGAGGCGGCGACAGGGGCGAAATTAGGTTTTGCTGGACTGTATAATTTGCCAGAGAATGTTCGGCTGTTCGTCGATGACTCTTGTGAAGATATGGTGAACTTTGAAACTGGTGCTAACAAGACTGGGCAGCACGCTTACAATGCCAATTGGGATCGCGACGTGCCACGACCAAGCGAGTTTGTTGAGATTAAACTGGCAAAAGAAGGTGATATTTCGCCTGAAACGGGTGAAGTTTATCAAAAACGCCGTACCGCTGAGGTGGGTAATATCTTTAACTTTGGCACCCAAAAGTCGGAAGAGATGAATTTGGTGTTTACGGACGAGAATGGACAGCGACAGTATGCTTGGATGGGCAGTTACGGCATTGGCATTACTAGGGTTATGGGGGTGATCGTTGAGAAGTTTGCTGATGATAAGGGCTTGTTGTGGCCAGAAAATGTCGCACCGTATCGGTTCCATTTGGTGGCGATCGGTGAGCGGGGGGCTGAGCTTGCAGGCAAGTTGTACAGCGATTTGGCGGATAAGGGCGTAGACTCTCTGTATGATGATCGTGCTGAGCGTCCAGGAGTGAAGTTTGCGGATGCTGATTTGCTTGGATTGCCGTGGCGTATCACTATTAGCGACCGAGCGATTGATAACGATGGCCTGTTCGAGTTGACCGAACGGAAAACTGGCGAAACCAGAAAATTGACATATCAGCAGCTTTTGGACTTTTGTCTCAGTCGTTAGAGAATTGTGTTGACAGTCATCGGGCGGATTGATATACTCAGATATATTCTTGGTGGCAAATCAATAAAACGCTATATCTAGTGGTTGGTAAATTGTTAGAACGCTATATCTAGCTAGGAGAGGAGATGTAACATGAAGAAGGCATACCAGATTACAGAAAAAGGTAAAACTGATTTAGAGAGTGAATTAGCGGAGCTGAAGGGACGACGTGGCGATATCGCGGATAAGATTGCGGCGGCACGTGATTTTGGCGATTTGAGCGAAAATGCAGAATATGATGCGGCACGTGAGGAGCAGGGCTTGGTGGAGACGCGTATCGCTGAGATTGAGGACATTTTGCAAAATGCGGAGCTGATTCAGGTTAGTGGTAGCTCGCATGTGGTGCTTGGGAATACTGTTACACTGCAGTCTGCTGAGAAAACTGTTTCATATACGGTCGTTGGTCCAGTTGAAGCGGATCCTTTAGAGGGTAAGATTTCAAATGAATCGCCAATTGGTCAGGTGCTTATCGGCAAAGTGGTTGGTGATGAAGTGGTTATCTCAACACCAAAGGGCGAGGTTTCTTATACCATTGCAGACATAGCTTAAATTAACTTTTTACCGATAAAATAGTCGCCTCCAACAGAGGTGTGGTATAATGGTTGCATTATGGCGACACTGCAAGATTATCGAAACGAACGACTACGAAAATTAGATGCCCTGAGAGAGCTTGGCGTTGATCCGTATCCAGCAAAGTCTGGTCGGACGCATGGCTGCGGCGAGGTTTTGGCACGGTATGATGAATTGGCGGGTCAAGAAGTGGTGGTCGCAGGGCGCATCGTGTCGATTCGCAGTTTTGGTAAGCTGGCATTCATTAAACTACGCGACGGGAGT
>ERZ772917.745-NODE-745-length-21734-cov-17.635961_pt1 | contig 21734 bp, 22 predicted proteins | sample MGYA00511187_ERZ772917 | MGnify/ENA primary metagenome ERZ772917 (study PRJEB29015, sample SAMEA2737925) | human oral metagenome | biome: human oral; feature: human-associated habitat; material: dental | place: China | collected 2012 ...
GGGTCGTCGTGAATGGAGCTCAGGACGATGACCCCCTCATCGCCGGACTCCTCCAGACGCACACCCAGACCCCAGGGGTGATGAGCCGTCACGACACCCCACTCGATCGGACCCAGCCGTATCTCTCCCATACCCGTTCCATACCCGCTTCCGCTTCTCGACGCCTATCAACGATGACAGTATAACTCCATATTCAGGCGGACGCGACCTGTTGTGGAAGATCATTATGGAGATGAGTTTTTCTCACCGGCGAGGACCCCGGTGTGGAGTCGGGATTGCTACGGTGATATGGAGGATACGGGGCGATCCCGCGCGGCACACCCGCACCGCGCTCGCCCATCCCCCTTCAATGTGCTGATTCGGATCGCCACACTGCCGTTCCCGGAAAATCGAGTCTTTCTCACCAGAACCGGCGGCTCGGAGCGGGGATCGGCGCGACGGTGCGGGGCGGGGTGGCGCGCACAGGAGTCGCACACCTCGCTTTGCCCCAGACTTTTCCGCGCCATCACGCCGATCCTGGCCAGTCCGGGGGTCTTCCTAGTGAGAAAATCTCAATAGTTCTATGAGAATAGTGTTATGACGGAGTCCGGATCGCCTCTGCGGAACGGGTCCACCCGCACCGAGGCGAACCTGCTGGTCAGCTCCAGTTCGAAGTCCTCCGCGCACAGGCGGGCGCGCGTATCGTCGCCGACCGGCTCGACGTCGATCGAGCAGCCCCCGGTCGGCAGGGCCCCGCTCGAGCGGACGTCCCGGCACTCCAGGAACTGGAGGCATATGCTCGCCGCGTCGTACCCCTTGCGGCGCCAGCGCTCGGGCAGCGGGTCGGGGGCGTCCGCCAACTCCACTACGACCGACAGGTTGAGCGGGAACGGGTCGAACTGCATCAGGGTGCACACGGCCCCCTCGAGTGAGGCCGGGCGCCTGCCGAACACCTCGTACAGGCCCCTCGCACCGTCAATTCCGGTGGCCCACCAGCCGTCCGGGACAACAGGATCAGTACGCATGACCGCCCCAGAACCACATCGACCCGAAATTCCCCAGGGAGCACTCGTCGGCGCGCACGCGCATCACCCTGCTCTCGCGCATGAGCACCGCCTCGATTCCGTTCCCGTCCGGACCCGGGGCGCGGATGGTCAGCCCGTTCCCGGCCCCGGCGGGACCCGCGCTCAACCGGACTCCTCCCCGCCACTCCAGGGACATGTTCACCCCGTCGTGGATCTCGTTCTTCCACCACGACGGGCGCTCCCCGGGATCGACCAGTACGGACATCCTCAATGAGGCGGACGCCCTCATGCAGTCGAGGGTCAACGACACGGACAGGACGCGGGACCAGTCCACCCTCCGCCCCGGAAACACCGGGTCCAGCTCCGCGACCCCCACGACCCTGGAAATATCAATAACACTCTCAGGCACCGGACCAGTTTCCCCATCCATAATAGGTTCGACCCCCTCTGATGTGACCATTTCTATCGGGATCAATTGTACTACCCTTCTCGTAGGGTCGCACATTATAGTGCGGACCATGATTACCTTTTGTTCCAGGTGACCTGAAAGTGTGACCTGCGGAATGGTTTTGGATCACAACAGGTTCGTGACCGGAACCTCTGAGATGATACTGAGCCTTTCTCACCAGAACCGGCGGCTCGGAGCGGGGATCGGCACGGTGGCGCGGGAAGAACAGGCGCGCACGGGGGCTGAACCGTCCCGCGCCCGTCCCGCGCCCGTCCCGGGCCCTTCCGCGCCATCACGCCGATCCTGGCCAGTCCGGGGGCCTTCCTGGTGAGAAAGGCTCATTAGACCAATCCCCATCCCGGGAGATTCGGGGCGGCCGCCCGATACTCCGCGGCGGGGCGGGCGGCAGTAGGAGCGATATTGATACGCCTCGATCTCGCGGCGATCGAGTTGATCGGCGGCGTGCTCCTCGCTCCTTCTTGCGGGCGTGCGGTCATCGATGGCGCAAGGCTAACCGTTGATGATGGTCTTCCTGATGGCGGGCCAGCCGGCGAGATCCTTCATCTTGGGGCGGCAGACGAACAGGTGCTCCTGGCCGCCGTCGAGGTCGCTCTGCCAGATCTTGACCCGGTCCAGGGCGTCCCGGCGGTTCTCCTGGTCCCAGGTGTCGACCAGTGCCCGCACCCGGTCCAGGGCGGCGGCCCCGTCCAGGGCCAGCGCGTAGTCCTCGCCGGCGGGAAGGCGCTGGAGCGTCAGGTCCACGCCCCGCCGGAAGGAGGTGTCCACCAGGGTCGCCCCGGAGAAGTCGTTGCCCCGGATATCGTTGCGGACCCTGAGATCGGGGTCCCTCCTGCGCTTGTAGTCGTCCAGCCCGCCCCAGAAGATGCTCCGGCGCACATCGGCGCCCGTGAAGTCGCAGTCGATCAGGTCCACGGGGTTGACGCGGAAGTCCACCAGCCGCGCCCGGCGGAACGAACAGCGCACGAACCTGGTCCGTCCGGCGGGGCTGAAGGACAGGTGCGACCGGTCGAAGGAGCAGTCGACGAACTCGGCGAACCGACCCGCCCCGCCGGCGGTGAACTGCTTGACCCTCATCCGCTCGAACCGGCAGTGCTCGAAACGCGTGCTCGTCGTGCCGAAGCGCTCGACCCCCGTGCCCGACCAGTCCTCACCCACCACCAGCCCCTCGACGGCCCTCAACTTCGACCCGAGCCCGTTGGGCAGCTCAACGATCTCCATGACAGCACCCTTCCGAATTCCAATCACCGGCACGACCCCACGACCCATAAGCCCCGCCGTCAGGTTCTGGGCGCGGGCAAGTCGTAGGTCGCGCACCAGCAGGCGTATCGCTCATCTCCCCCAACCCTGTCTGGATCGCCAGAGCCCCCGTCACAGCCAGGGACAGGATCGTGGACAGGGCGCGGTGCACGCCCCGCCGATGGCGAGGATTGGTCACATCCCGAAGGATACTGACCAGAGGCCGGCGTGACAGGATGGTTGTGGTGGATGATGACATGGCGGCGCGGCCCCCGGCGGCGAGGATGATCGGGCACCGCCCATCGTCCCGGCGGAGCCGCGTCGCACCCGCGCCAACACGCCGACAACCCCGGACATCGGACAACCAGGCGTCGACTTCGCCGACCCGCTGCTGCCCGGCCTCACTTCTTGTCGGCGGCGGTTGTTAGGGTCTCGGTCATGACTGAACTGAACACCCAGCCCGATGGACTGAGAATCCCCGACGAGCTGCTCGGGGGCGCGGTCGATCCCGAACTCGAGGAGTACATCCGCGACATGATCTGGATGCGGCTCGTGAGAGGGGACGACAGCATCGACGACCATGCCTACGAGATCGCCCGCGCCGTGGAGGACGAGGACGGCGGCGGCACGCTGTCCGAGGAGCAGTGCCGCGCCATCGCCCAGTACCTGATCGATGCGCGCCGCGCCCAGCAGGCGGGATTCGGGGAGGTGCCCGCCGGCAAGCTGGACCGGGCCTTCGAGGCACTGCGGAGGGCCCATGTCGTCGCGGAGCCGGATTTCTCCTGCTGCAACACCTGCGGGCATGCGGAGATCGAGGGCGACCGGGACGACCTGGGGTACGTGTTCTTCCACCAGCAGGACACCGAGAGACTCGCGGAGAGCGGCAGCACCTACCTCAGCTACGGCATCTTCTGGCCCGCCCACATCAGCGAGGAGGAGTACAAGGCTTTGAGCGGCTCCCAGCGCGAGGAGCTCTACGACGCCACGACCATCAAACTGATGAAGACCGTGGTCATCCCGATCCTCCAGGAACACGGCATAGGCGTCAGCTGGGAAGGAAACGTGGACACCCGCATCCTTCTCACCGACGTCGAGTGGTACGCCCCGCTGCCTCCGGTGGAGGAGGGCTGAGGACGGGACCGCTCAGCCGGGGAAGGGCCCCACGGGTTCAGGGCGAAGCTTCTCCGCCAGGGCAGGTGGCAGGGCCAGCAGCTCCGGCTGGTTGAGCTCCCCGGGCATGATCCACGGGGTCCTGCCGGTGCGTGGCTGGGTGGTGCGGCGGAGCCTCTCGCCGTCGCTGACCAGCCAGTTCGTCCAGGCCCGCCCCACCAGGCCGGCCAGCTCCAGGGCGCGGTCCTGGCAGGTTTCTGGCCAGTTCTCCGGGAGCTGCGGTTCCGCGGGGAAGGTGGGTTCCACCAGTTTCTGGCCCTTGCGGGAGGCCGCGTAGGAACGCACGGCCTCGACGATGGCGCGCTGGTGGGTGCGGGTGGCGTCGATGAACTCCCCGAGCAGCGCCGTCGGATGCCCGTCGCTGATCGGCAGGCCGGTCAGGTCGCTGCCGGGGGTGGCGATGACGATGCGCTCGCGGGTCAGCGAGTGCACCTTCTTCAGGGCGTGTTCGTCGGCCAGGTCCACCACGACGGCGTTCGTGCTGGACGCCTCGGTGGGGTCCGTGCGGCTGACCAGCCAGATCGCCACCGTCTCCGAGCGCCGATCAACCGCGGCGAAACCGAGCATGTTGCCTCCTGGGGTTTGTGCGCCAACCCTAGTCCGCAGGGGTGCGCGGTCGCGAAATCGGGACGGTTCAAGCCAATCGTTGGACACGGCCATGGTTCTTGGCGACGGTCTCTGACAAACTGGCACCGTGAGCTCAAACCCCTTGACCTCGGAGGACCTGCTCCGGTGCCGTCGCGTCCTGGACGAGGCACTGGCCGCTGACAAGCTGGATTCCGCGCAGTACCGGACGCGTATCCGAGCGATGGTGGTTGCGGTGGACAAGGGGGATCTGTACGCCCTGATCCGGGATCTGGTTCCCGCGGCCGGGGAACCGGGTTTCACCGACGAGGGCCACGAGGTTCCAACGGTTTTCTCCTCGGTACCGGCCAGCCCTGTCCCTCGGCCGGAGGAGGAAACCACCCGGGCGGTCCGGGCAACCGGGGCCGATGCGTACGCCGGACCGGCCCCGATCGACTCGTTTCCCTCGTTCCCGGACGACGACCCCTACACCGACGAGGACGATCCGTTTCCGGACGAGAACTATTTCCACCTGGGCGACGAGGACTCACTTCCGGGCGAGGAAGACCCCTACCCCGACGAGGAGGACTCGTTTCCGGGAGTGGAGGCTCACCATCTGGACCAGGACGTGCCGGCCCCGGTGACGCAGAACTCCCCGGAGTCCTTGGAAGTGGACGACCCGGTGACCCGCGTGGTCCCGGTCATACAGCCCGGGACGCCCGCCGGGCCCGTCCCCGGGGAACTGGTTCCGGTCAGGCAGTGGTCGGCCGAGGTGTCTCCCCGGGAGCAGGCCCCGGCATCGTCGGAACTGTCTCCCCGGGAGCAGGCCCCGACCTCGACGGAGTTGTCCCCGGTCGGGCAGCGGTCGGCCGAGATGGCCCCGCTCGAACCGCCGCCGGGCACGGCACTCTCCCCGGCGGAGCAGGACGACGACGATTCGGTGAACCGGGTGGTCGTGGTCATGGTGCCCTCCGCGCCCTCCCCGGACGAACCCGGCGTGATCAGATCCGTCTGGGACGAACTACCCTCACCTGAATCGCCCTCATCTGAATCGCCCTTGCCCGAACCGGAACCGGTTGAACCGGAACCGGCCGCACCGTCCCCGGCGGACCGGGCCCCGGTCGAACCGGAAACGGAGGACGACGAGCCGGTGACCCGCATCTCCTCCCCAGTGGGGTTCGACGACTCCGAGGCCCCCACCCAGGTGCTGGACGCCGTCAAGGACCTGTCCATCTTCAGGGATGAGGCGACCGAGAAAATCTCCGAACCACCGCAACCGGTGCTTCCGTATTCCATGAACCAGGGTTTCTCCAGCACCCCGGCCGATCCCATGGCGCAGGCGACCACCGCCCCCTCCACGGAATACGCGGTCCCTCCGATGCCGCCCCCGGTTCCCGAGCCTTCCGCCGAGGCCTTGGCGTCCATGCCCCCGCCGGTCCCTCCGTCGGCGAACCCGCCGCAGGATCCCTGGGCGCCCTACGGGCAGATGCCCCCGCCGGATCCGGCCGCGATGGCGCCCCCGCCGATGAGTGATTCCGGCTATGGCGCCGTTCCCTCAGCCCCGTACTACGGATCCCCGCAGCCCTACGGCCAGTACATGCCCCCGCCGAGCGCTCCCTACCAGCCCCCGGCCCCGGTCTACAGCATGGAACCCGCCCAGGACCAGGCCCCGAAGCGTCGCAGCACCTGGGCGTGGGTGGTGGTGACGATGATGGTGCTGGCCCTTCTGGTGTGGGTTGCCTACCTGGTGATCTTCCGGCAGGGCAGGCATGCCGCCCCCGAGATCTCCTCGCAGATCCAGGTCTCGGCCGCCGTCGCCACCAGCGCGTCTCCCGTGACCGGTGGCCAGTAGGCCCAGGGCCAGCCGGCGCCGCAAATCACATCGGTGTAGTTTTACCCCGGTTGTGGAAAACTCTGTGGGAAAAGCTGGTGGCGTCCTTGCTCACCAGAGATCGCGGTAGCTGAAGTCGCCGGTCGCGAGCCGGCGCCGCCGCTTCTTCTCATCCACGCGCATCGCCGCGAGAACCACCGTGGTGCCGACGACGAAAACCCCGACGGGAAGCCCGGGAAGGTCGAGCAGGAAGATCGTGAAGGGCAGGCTCAGGGCCACGGCCATGCCCGCGACCAGGAAACGGGACGGGGGAAGATGACTGCCGTGGCGTCTGCGGCCCCTGAACACCGCCACCACGGCTATCAGGGTCATGACCCCGACCGCGATCGGCCAGCACTGCTCCGTCACGCTCCACAACACCAGCCCGATCAGCACGGAGACGAGAACGTGTGTCCGCAGGGGGATGGGCGAGGAATCCGGGGCCGCGTGGAGCGTCGACGCGGCGTAATACGCTGCGGGTCTTGGGGACATCCCGACACCCTAGTAACCGGCATCGGGGTATTGTCCAGTCCCCGGAGACCGCGGAACCCGGGCATTGCGCGGAGCTGGGCGGCGTGTCGCCGTCGCCTGTCGGTCAATCGGATGACGCGACGGGTGAACCGAGGTGTATGGGAAATCCGTTCCGATTGTGAGGCGGCCGCTGTGTTCGCGAGAGACGGAGCGGGGCGGGGAGAGCCACCGGAATCACAGCCGTGTAGTTCTACCCAGGCTGTGGAAAAGTCTGTGGAACAAAACCTTTCTGGATGACATGACTGGGTGGGGTGGGAGTGACGGGGTCAGGGGGACAGCGGCGACTCGGGGACGCTCAGGACCGGCAGCCGCATGGTGAACTTCGCCCCGGCCCCCTGCTGGTTCCCGGCCCGGACCGAGCCGCCGTGGGCCTCGACGGTGTGGGTGACGATCGCCAGGCCGAGACCGGTGCCGGGGGTGTTGCGTGCCCGGTCGGAGCGGTAGAACCGGTCGAAGATGTGCGGCAGGTCATCGTCGGCGATCCCCGGGCCCGAATCGACGATCGTCAGCACCCCGGCCGAGGTCAACTCCACCCAGATCTCGCCGTCGCTGGGAGAGAACTTCACCGCGTTGTCCAGCAGGTTCGTGATGGCGCGTTCCAGCGTGGAGGCATCGCCCAGGATCGGCACCGGCTCCAGGCGCGTGTGGAAGGTGATGTTCGGTCCGCGACGGGCCGCCCGGGCCAGCGCCGCCTCCACCACCTCCGACATGTCGAGCCGCTCCGGCTGGCGCTGGAGATGGTCGTCGCGGGTCAGCGCCACCAGGTCACCGACGAGGGCCGAGAACTCACCGAGCTGGGCGGAGACGTCGTCGAGAATCTCGGAGCGGGCACCCTCCGGCAACATCCCGGACTTGTCGTCGGCCACCAGCAGCTCAATGTTGGTGCGCATCGACGTCAACGGGGTGCGCAGCTCGTGGCCGGCGTCGGCGATCAACTGTCGCTGCTGCTCCCGCGAAGTCTGGAGACTCTTCAACATCAGGTTGAAACTGCGCGTCAACTCACCCAGGTCGTCGCGTCCGTAGATGCGGATCGGGTTCAACTGGTCGGTCTGGGTGACGTTCTTCACCGCGGTGGAGAGACGACGCACCGGGGCCAGTGCGGTCTGCGCCATCCACAGGGCGGTGAGGGTGGTGGTCAAGATCCCGACCAGCCCGGACAGCGCGATCACCAGCCACAGCGAGTTCAGCGTCGTTCCCAGCGACGTCAGGGGACGTGCGTAGAGGATGGCGTAGCTCTGCACCTGGCCGGTGCGGTCCCTGGCCCGCACCGGAACCGAGACCAGGCGGTACTCCTGGCCGTCCGCCAGTTTCACGGAACGGGCCCGGTACCCCTGCTGCATGCGGGCGACGGCGATCTCCCCGGCGTCCGGGAACAACGCCAAGGACTGCTTGCCAGCCTGGGAGGTCTCACCCCGCGCGGTGGTGACGGCCAGCAACTCCTGGGACGTTCCGAGCCCCGGGCCGAGGTTGTCGAGATTCCTGATGTCGGAGTTGATGATCTCGGCGGTGGCGCGCGCGGCCGAAAGCATCTCGCGGTCCAGCTGGTCTCGCAGCGAGATTCGCGTGGACAGATAAGCGGTGGAACCGACCAGGAGCACGGCTGCGGCCACGGAAATCCCGGTCAGCGAGGCCAACCGGGAGCGGAGCGACTGGCCCGTGATGAGCCTCTCGACGCCCCGGCGGACCCGAATCCAGAACGAGCTGATCACGGGGCGGTTTCACGCAGCACGTAACCGACGCCGCGTACCGTGTGAATCAGGCGGGGCAGGCCGCCCGCCTCGGTCTTGCGGCGCAGGTAGCCGATGTAGACCTCGAGGGAATTGGCGGTGGCGGGGAACTCGAAACCCCACACCTCGTTGAGGAGGGTGTTGCGCTCCATCACACGGCGGGGATTTTCCATGAAGGCCTGGAGGAGGGCGAACTCGGTGCGGGTCAAGGAGATGTGCTGCCCCGCGCGGGTCACCTCGCGGTGCTGCGGATCCAGCGTCACATCCCCGAACACGAGCACCTTCGAATCGTTTTCCGGGGTCGGTTTCGAACGCCGGGTCAGGGCCCGCAGCCGCGCCAGCAGCTCGTCGAGGGCGAAGGGCTTGACCATGTAGTCGTCGGCGCCGGCGTCCAGGCCGTCCACCCGGTCGCCAACGGCGTCGCGGGCCGTGAGGATCAGAATGGGAACGTCGTTGCCCGACTGTCGCAGCATGCGGGTGGCCTCCAGGCCGTCGAGGCGGGGCATCATCACGTCCATGATCACCGCATCCGGGGTGTGCCCTGCCAGCTGCGCCAACGCCTCGACGCCGTCAGCCGCAGTCGTCACCTCGTCGCCGGAATACTTCAGGGACCGGGCCAGCGAGTCACGCACGGCCTGATCGTCGTCCACCACCAGGATCTGCATGGCACAAGCCTGCCATCAAAAACCCGAAACCCCGCGAACAACGCCGGTGCAGAGGGCAAACTACCCCGGGGAGGTACATCACGGTGCGCGGGAGGCGCCGCCAGCCCGCGAAGCCCTTATGGTTGCTGTCCATGGCGAAGGTCGTGTTTGTGTGCTGGGGCAACATCTGCCGCTCCCCGATGGCGGAGCGGGTGGCCCGCGGGATGGCCGCCGAGCGGGGGCTCGACGTGGAGGCCGACAGCGTCGGCATCTCGTCGGAGGAATCGGGCAATCCCATCGACCGGCGGGCCGCCGCAGTGCTCCGCGAGGCCGGGTACTCCACCGGCGGGCACCGGGCCCGGCGGGTCACCGCCGACGACCTCGCCTCGGCCGACCTCGTCGTCGTCGCCGAACGGTTCCACATCGGCAGGCTCGAACAGCTCTGCCCCGACGCCAACTACGCCCTCATCAACGACTTCAACCCCGCGATGCCGAAGGGACAGGACCTCGACGACCCCTGGTACGGTCCCGCCTCCGGGTTCCGCAGCACCCTGGCCGACATCGAGGCCGCCATGCCGGGAATCCTCGACGCTCTCGCCTGATCACCGCCGCTTGTTCACAAGCGATGCGCGAATCCGGACACCGGCGGTCGCGTTTGGATTGTCGCGATACCCTGAGGGCTTCCTCGCAGAAAGGCCCTGTGATGCTCAAAGGACGCAGCTTCACCAAGGAAACCGACCTCACCCCTGCCGAGTGGTTGGCCGTCCTGGACCTCGCCGCCCAGTTGAAGGCGGAGCGGCGGGAACGACGCGAGGTCAAGCGGCTGGTGGGCAAGAAGGTCGCCCTGCTGTTCGAGAAAACCTCCACCCGCACCAGCTGCTCCTTCGACGTCGCCATGACGGAGCAGGGCGGATACGCCACCCGCCTCGACACGGCCGGGTCGCAGTTCGTCCACAAGGAGTCGGCCGCCGACACGGCCCGCGTGCTCGGCCGCTGGTACGACGGCATCGAGTACCGCGGTTTCGCCCAGGAAACCCTCGAGACCATGGGCCGGCATGCCGGGATTCCCGTCTACAACGGCCTGACCGACTCCTGGCACCCCACCCAGATGCTCGCCGACCAGCTCACCATGCTGGAGCACTCCGGCAAGCCCCTGGAGGAGACGTCGTGGGCATTCGTCGGTGACGTGCGCAACAACATGGGCAACTCGAACCTGATCTCGGCCGCCATGGTCGGCGCCGACATCCGCCTGGTCGCGCCCAAGCAGCTCCAGACCACCGACGAGGTGCGCGCCCAGGCCGAGGCCATCGCCGCGGGAACGGGAGCCCGCATCACCATCACCGACGACATCGCGGAGGGCGTGGCGGGAGTCGACTTCCTCCACACCGACGTGTGGCTCTCGCTCGGAGAGCCGAAGGAACTGTGGGCCGAGCGCATTGAACTGCTGAAGCCCTACCAGGTCAATGCGGAGATGATGGCGGCCACCGGGAACCCGCGAGCCAAGTTCATGCACTGCCTGCCCGCTTTCCACGACCGCAACACCACCGTCGGGGAGGAGATCTACCAGGCCACCGGACTGGACGCGCTGGAGGTCACCGACGAGGTCTTCGAGTCGGAGGCGAGCATCGTCTTCGACCAGGCCGAGAACCGGATGCACACCATCAAGGCCATCCTGGTGGCCACCCTCGCCGACTGAGCCTCCCCTCTCCGGCCGGCTGCGCGCGGGTTCCCCGGTTGCGCAGCACTCAACCCGGTTTCGGGCGCGAAACGAGACGTTTTCCGCGTTGAGTGCTGCGCAACCGTGTTCTGCGGTTCCAATTCAGCCGTAGGTGGTGAAGATGACGTGGCGGCGTTCGGCCGCGGCCTCCAGGTAGAAGCTGCGCAGATCCGCCAGCGACTCCAGTGCGTAGCTCTCCTCCTCCGGGCCGTGTCCCGGGCCGCGCAGCTCCTCGGGCATGCCGGTGTAGGCGCGGTGGAAGTCGTCGTCACCGAAGGCCTCCAGCCACCGGGCGATCTCCTCCACCTCGTCCGGACTGGAGTGGGTGACCCAGATGTCGTCGTCCTCGTGGAGGGTGCGGGCCCCGCCGATGACGCCCCGGGCGGGCCATTCGTCGTCCTCACCGTCGGGGGCCAGGGCGTTGTGGATGGGTTCCCACGCCCTGTCGGTCTGGCAGGCGCGGTCGAAGAGCTGCTCGTCCTCCTCGAACTCCTCCAGGATGTCCGCCAGGTCCTCCTCGTTGTCCGTGAGACGGGAGACGTCAGCTGCGTCGAGGCGGAGGTGAAGTCCAAGCATGGAGGCAGCATAAGGGGCCATCCCGGGGTGAGAACAGAATCTTCCCTTGTGGATGTAATTTTCTGATGCGCAGGACGCCGCTCGGTTCCGGCGCCAGGTGGCCGAACCCCACAAATCTTTCCCCCCGACTTGTGGGGTTTCCGACCTTCGGATGAAACCTACGCCCCCGTAGGCTACGGTTGCGTAGGTTTAGGAGAGGTCATGAAACACGACATGGTGCAGTTGCTGACCCCCGACGGGCAGCGCGTCGAGAACCCCGGGTTCTCCTTCGAGGGAACCGACGACGACCTGACCCAGTACCTGCGGGACATGGTGTTGGCCAGGCGGTTCGACACCGAGGCCACGGCCCTGCAGCGACACGGGGAACTCGGCCTGTGGCCGCCCGCCCTCGGACAGGAGGCCGCGCAGGTCGGCTCCGCCCACGCCCTCGGTGCCCGCGACGTCGTCTTCCCCACCTACCGGGAACACGCCGTCTTCCTCGCCCTCGGGCTGCCCTTCCAGCAGATCCTGGCCCTGTTCCGGGGCTGCGACGCCGGGGCCTGGGACCAGCTCGACCGGTTCCGCAACTACCAGATCATCATCGGCTCCCAGACCCTCCACGCCACCGGCTACGCCATGGGATTGCAGCTGGACGGCCTCGTCGGCAACGACGACGGCGACAACGCGGCCGTGATCGCCTACCACGGCGACGGGGCCAGCTCGCAGGGCGACGTCAACGAGGCCTACGTGTTCGCGGCCAGCTACAACGCCCCCGTCGTCTTCTTCTGCCAGAACAACCAGTGGGCGATCTCCGAACCCATCGCGTTGCAGTCGCGGATCCCGCTGTTCCAGCGCGCCCGCGGATTCGGGTTCCCCGGGGTGCAGGTGGACGGCAACGACGTGCTGGCCGTCCACGCCGTCACCCGCTGGGCCCTGGAACGCGCCCACCGGGGCGAGGGCCCCACCTTCATTGAGGCCTTCACCTACCGGATGGGCGCCCACACCACCTCCGACGACCCCACCAAGTACCGCCTCGACGAGGAAACCGCCGAGTGGGCGGGCCGCGACCCCATCACCCGGTTGACCACCCACCTGAAACGGCAAGGGATCATCGACGACGCCTGGCTGGCCGCCCTCGACGCCGACGCCCGCGACTTCGGAGCCGAGATCCGCGCCGCCATCCCGAAGCTGACGGACCTGACCATGGATGAACTGTTCGACAACGTCTACGCCGAGAACACCGTCGCCCTCGAGGCGCAGCGCCGCGAGTACGCCGAATGGGCGGCAGGGGAGCAGGCATGAGCAACATGACGATCGCCAAGGCCATCAACCTGGGCCTACGCCGCGCCCTCCAGGCCGACCCGAAGGTCCTGATCGCAGGCGAGGACGTCGGGAAACTCGGCGGCGTGTTCCGCATCACGGAGGGCCTCCAGGCGGAGTTCGGAACCAACCGGGTCATCGACTCGCCGCTGGCGGAATCGGGAATCATCGGCACCGCCGTCGGACTGACGATGCGCGGCTACCGCGTGGTCGCCGAGATCCAGTTCGACGGTTTCGTCTTCCCCGCCTTCGACCAGCTCGTCACGCAGGTCGCGAAACTGCACGCCCGCACCGCCGGGCGCCAACCGATGCCGATGGTGGTGCGCATCCCCTACGGCGGCGGCATCGGGGCCGTCGAGCACCACTCCGAATCCCCCGAGGCGTACTTCTGCCACACCCCCGGGCTGAAGGTGGTCACCCCCTCCAACCCGCACGACGCCCACTGGATGATCCAGCAGGCCGTCGCATCCCCGGATCCCGTGATCTTCCTCGAACCCAAACGCCGCTACCACGTCAAGGGGGAGGTGAACGTCGAGCAGCGACCCGCCCCCATGCACCAGGCCGGGATCCTCCGGCAGGGAACCGACGCCACCCTCATCGCGTGGGGGCCGATGGTGCGCACCTGCCTGGACGCCGCCGCCGTCGCCGCCGAGGAGGGCACATCGGTGGAGGTCATCGACCTCAGATCCCTGGCGCCCATCGACTGGGTGAGCCTGGCCGCCTCGGTGCGCCGCACCCGCCGCGCCATCGTCGTCCACGAGGCGCCCCGCACTCTCGGGCTGGGCGCGGAGATCGCCGCCCGCCTCCACGAGGACCTGTTCTACGACATGGAATCCCCGGTGCTGCGCGTCACCGGCTACGACATCCCCTACCCGCCGTCGCGCCTGGAGGACGAGTTCCTGCCGTCGGCGGACCGCATCCTCGACGCCCTCGACCGTTCCCTGGCCTGGTGAGCCTGGGAGACAAGGAGTGATGATGAAACGCCAGTTCCTTCTTCCGGATCCCGGTGAGGGTCTCACCGAGGCCGAGATCGTCGCTTGGCGGGTCACCGTCGGGCAGGAAATCGAGGTCAACGACGTGCTCGTCGAGATCGAGACCGCCAAGTCGCTGGTGGAACTGCCCTCGCCCTATGCCGGGACCGTGACGTCGCTGCTGGTGGCGGAGGGGGTCACGGTGGAGGTCGGCACCGCCATCGTCGAGATCGAGGACGGCGTCGAGGGCGGCGGGGAGGAGCCCCCGACCCTCGTCGGCTACGGGCCTCGCGACGAACCCGCCAAGTCGCGGCGCTGCCGCAGGAACACCCCCGGCCGGGATGCGGAGGCCGCCCGTCAGGCGTTGGGGGAGAGCTACGCCTCCCGTGAGCCGTCGCGGCGTCCCGACGACGTGGATCCCGCGGGCCGGGTCGTCGCCGCTCCCGTCGGCGATCCGTTGCCGGAGACGGGTGATGCGCCCACCGAGTCGGTGCTGGTGCTGGCCTCCGATCCGCAGTCCGCGCGGGCCAAACCGCCGGTGCGCAAATATGCGCGCGACCTCGGGGTCGATCTCGGGAAGGTCGCGGGAACCGGGCCGGAGGGCACCATCACCCGCGCCGACGTCGAGGCCGCGTGGATCTTCGAACGGTCCCGGGCGGCGGGGGAAGCAACCCGGGAGGAACCCGCGCAGGGCAGGGTCATCAACGACGCCGCCAGTTTCCAGGACCCGGGGCCGCGAAGCCACGGATTCGGATCGCCGCGCGGCCCGGAGGGTCGTGGGGAACGGCGCGTCCCCATCAAGGGGGTGCGCAAGGTCACCGCCGAGGCGATGGTGCGTTCCGTCAACACCCACGTCCACGTCACCGAGTGGCTGACCACCGACGTCACCGGCACGATGGAGTTCGTCGAGGCGCTCAGGGCGCGCCGGGAGTTCGCGGGGTTGCGTGTCTCGCCGCTGCTGATCCACGCGAAGGCGGTGTGCCTGGCGTTGGGTCGCAACCCCGACCTCAACACGTCCTGGGACGAGGAGAACCGCGAGATCGTCTACCACCGGGACGTGAACCTCGGTATCGCGGCCGCCACCCCGCGGGGACTGATGGTGCCCAACATCAAGGCCGCGCAGGACCTCAGCCTCCTGGAGCTGTGCCGGGCCCTCAACCAGCTCGTCGCCGTCTCCCGCGACGGCAAACTCCAGCCCCCCGACTACGCGGGAGGCACCTTCACCATCACCAATGTCGGTGTCTTCGGGGTCGATGCGGGAACCCCCATCATCAACGGCGACGAATCGGCGATTCTGTGCATGGGGGCCATTCAGCGCCGCCCCTGGGTGGTGGGTGCCGGGACGGAGGAGCGGGTCGTGCCGCGCTGGGTCACCACCCTGGCCGTTTCCTTCGATCACAGGGTCATCGACGGGGAGCAGGGTTCCCGGTTCCTCCACGACGTCGCCGAGATCCTCGCGGAACCCGCCTTGGCGTTGCTGTTCTGATATTCCGGGAACGAGAAGGCCGGGCCCGCTGTAGGCCCGGCCTGATGGTTCGTGGGGGGAGGTGTCACTCCTGCTTGTCGTCGTTCTTCTTGACCAGGGCGGCCATTCCCTCCAGGAAGGCGCGGGACAGGATGATTCCCACGAAGGCCAGCGCCAGCGGAACGAACAGGGAGCGGATGACGGCCAAGGGGTTTCCACCGTATTGGCCGTTGGCACTGACGCCAGCGATGAGCTCGAAGAGAGCGAAGACCGCAAAGCAGATCGCGGTCACCAGGTAGATGATGCCGATGCCGTTCTTGAGCACGCTGCCTTTGAAACCGAAATCAAAGAGTGCTGCGAGACCCGAAGGGGCCTGCTGCTGTCCACCCCACTGTTGCGGGCCGCCGTAGGGGACTGCCTGCTGCTGGTCGTTCCACTGCTGCTGCTGGGGCTGCGCCTGCTGGGCCGCACCCCAGGCCGCCTGCTGGTTCCAGTCCTGCATGTTCTGCTGGGCGGTGTTCTCCTGACCCGGGGTGCCCCATTCGGGGGCGGACGGGACGGACTGCTGGGGCTGGGCGTTCCAATCCTGCGCCGCGGTCACGGAGGTCTGTTCCTGCGCGGGTGCGTTCCAGTCCTGGGCTGCGGGCTGGATGGTGGTCTGATCCTGAGACGATGCCCCCCAATCCTGGGTGGGCTGTTGCGCAGGCGCGTTCCAATCCTGGGCGGGCTGTTGCGCAGGTGCGTTCCAATCCTGGGCCGACTGCGCGTTCCAATCCTGGGCGTTCGACTGCTGGGGCTGGGCGTTCCAATCCTGGGCGCCGGTCCACTGGTTGTTCGACATGGGGGCCATTCTGCCACTCGAAACCGACACCGCCACCCCGCGGTCTCGGCATGTGCGCCAGAATGAGGACATGTGCTCTTCCCAGTTCAACGTAGACCTGGCTGCCATCGACGCGAATCTTGCCCTGGCGAGTGAACGCAACCCAGGTCGCGCAGTCCTTCTTCCAGTAAAAGCCAACGCCTATGGGCACGGGATAGTTCCCGTCGCCCGGCACGTCGAATCCGTGGGCTCCGCCCAGTGGCTCGGCGTGGCCGAGGTGTCCGAGGCCGAGCAGCTCCGTGAGGGGGGCGTCGAGCTTCCCGCCCTGAAGTTCTCGCCCTGCTTCCCGGAGGAGCTGGGGCGCGCCATCGCGGCCCGGCTGACCATCTCCGTCGGTGATGTCGCGGGGGTGGAGGCGGCCCAGGAAGCCGCCGAACACGCCGGCGTCCGTCACCCCGTGCACCTGAAGGTCGACACCGGCATGCGGCGCGTCGGTGTCCAACCCGGTGAGGCCGTCGCCCTGGCCACACGGATCAAGAACAGTCCAAATCTGGTCCTCGAGGGCGTGTTCACCCACCTGCCGATCAGCGACTGCCCCGAGGGGGAGGAGTTCACCAGGGCCCAGCTGGCCCGGTTCCTTGCCGTCGTGGATGAGATCCGCGGCGCCGTCGGGGAGATCCCTTACGTCCACGCCGGGAACTCCGGGGCGGTGCTGGGTCATGACCTGACGGGCACCAACCTGATCCGCCCCGGGATCATCGCCTACGGCTACCGGGCCGACTCCACCACCACTTGGGAGGGTCTGAGTCCCGCCGCCACCTGGACGTCGCGGGTCTCGTTCCTCAAACGCGTCCCCGAGGGGGAGACCGTCGGTTACGGCCGCACCTGGACCGCCCCCTGCGACACGTGGATCGCCACCGTCCCCGTCGGCTACGGCGACGGCTACTCGAGGCTGTTCAGCAACCGCGGACGCATGCTGGTGGGCGGGCGTTCCTGCCCGATCGCGGGCCGGGTGTGCATGGACCAGACGATGATCGACCTCGGCCCCGGCGAACCGCAGGTCGCGGTGGGCGACGAGGTGGTACTGCTCGGCCGCCAGGGCGACGAGCAGATCACCATGGAGGAACTCGCCGACCTGATGGGCACCATCACCTACGAGGTGCCCTGCCTGATCGCCCCCAGGGTGCCGCGCCTCTACGTCTGAGACCTGCGAAGGAGAAACTGATTGAGCCGACCGGCTTGCTTGGTGAGCTGGTCGTGTCGGACCATCCTGAATCGAACTGGTTGAGCCGACCTGCGAGCGTCAGCGAGTGGGGCGTGTCGAAACCATGGTGACCGTGATCGGGGTCTGGTGGTCGGGTCTGTCGGAACGTCTCAGTCCTCCACGATGATCACGTAGCCCGTGGCCCGGGGGCGGCGGGAGACGAACTGCTCCTGGGCGTACTGGACGATGGAGCGCGTGGACCAGCCGTCCACGACCGCTCCGACTCCGCCGCCGACCAGCGGAACCTTCTTGGCCAGGAACACCCCCAGGCGCTTGCCGCCGACTTGGTTCATCGAGTGCTCCAGGAGCGCCCGGGAGACGCGGGAGTCGAGCCGCGGATCGAAGGCCGGGGCGGTGGCGACGGCGGCCGCGGAACTGGGCAGGTCCCCCGAGGCGATGAGCGCCGCCGACCCGCGCGGGCCGAGCATGACCATGAGGATCGCGGTGCGGACCCGGGGGTCGTTCAATTCGTAGCCGCGCAGGTGTGCGATGGCGGCTACGGCACGCGCCTGGACGAAAGCGGCCGCGGCCATGTTCGCGGGGATGGTCACCAGCGACAGCAGGAAGCCGCCCCAGTTCGTCGCGAATCCCTGGCCGCCGGCCAACGCGATGTGCTGGTTCGACAACCAGCGGATGGCGTCCTCCTGGTCGTTGCGCTGCCTGAGCTGGTTGTTCGCGATGGTGCGGGCTCCCTGGAGTTTTCCGCGACCCGTGATGGCGAGGTCCAGGAGCCGGTGGAAGGCATCTGATGTCAGGCCCTCGGCCGTAGCTACCACTTTGTTGTTGGCGTCGTTGGCGTCACTCAATCTTCCCACCGTCCTTCTGCCAGGCCCGCATTATGTCATTGTGAGAGGTTTCGCTGTGTATACCAAGCAAAATCTTTACCACGATCGATAAAACCAGCAACCGGCACCCGATGACGGGGGAACCCGCGACCCTGCAAGACTGGGTGCCGTGCTCGACAACGTCTTCGGTTCACCCGATGCCTGGCCGGACTCCGACCTGATCGGGTACAGCGACGAATTCGACCCCGCCCTGGCGCTGGTGGCCTACCGCTGCGGGGTGTTCCCCATGCCGGTGGAGCAGTGGATGGGGTGGTGGTCGCCGCTGCGACGCGCCGTGCTGCTTCCCGGCGGGCTGCGCATCACCAGGTCGCTGCGCAAGACCGCCGCCCGCTACACCACCACCGTCGACCGCGCCTTCCCCGACGTACTGGCCGCCTGCGCCGACCCGAAACGCCCCGACGGCTGGATCGACGACCGCATCGCTTTCGCCTACACCGCCCTCAACCAGGCCGGATACGCGCACAGCGTCGAAACCTGGGACTCCGACGGCAGGCTGGTCGGGGGGCTCTACGGGGTGCACCAGGCCGGGATGTTCGCGGGGGAGTCCATGTTCCATCACCCCGAACTCGGCCGCGACGCCTCCAAGGTGGCGCTACTGAGACTGGTCGCGGAACTCGCCCGGGCCCGCATCGACCTGCTCGACGTGCAGTGGCTCACCCCGCACCTGGCCAGCCTTGGGGTGGTGGAACTGTCTCGCCGTGACTACCTGGCGCGGCTGGGCGTCGCCCTCGAGGGGGAGCACCGCAACACCTGGTCGAACGCCGAGCGCTGGAACTCCCGCCGGCTGCTGGCGGCCCACGTCTGAACCACTGGTCCCCGCGGCGGGCACACTTTTCGCATGGTGATTGATGCGAGGCCCCGAGGATCGCTGTGGGGGCCGTTGCTGATCCTGTCGTCGTTCACGCTTCCGCTCGCAGGATTCGGGTTCTGGCTGCAGGTCAGCGGATACGACTCCCGTTGGTACGACACCGGGAAGTCGGTTCTCGGGGCGATCGGCCTGGTGGTGTTGTGGTGGCTGCTGCGGCGCGAGGGCACGACCCTTCGGGGTTGCGTGGGACGGTTCAGGGCCAAGGACCTGGGGTGGGCATTGGTGGTGGGGCTCGGAATGTCCGCCATCTCCCTCGGGACCTGGCTGATCGCGGCTGATTGGCTCAGGAGAAAAACACCGGCCCCGGACAGCGAGTTCTATCCCTTCTCCACCGAGTTCATGATCAGGGCCCTGGTGGAACCGGTCTGGATCACGTTCATGGTCAATCTGCTGTTCCTCGGTTATGCCCTGCCCCGGCTGCGCGCACGGTTCGGCCCGGTGTGGGCGACGGTGATCGTCGCCTTCTGCTCCGGGCTGGTGCAGATGGGATACAACCTCCAGGGCCCGGTGACGATGATGATCTCGATGCTTCTCGGATTCCTGTTGGTGATTCCCCCGGCCCTGGTCACGCTGGCGACGGGGAGCACCTGGCCGGGTTTCCTCGGATACCTGTTCATGGTTCAACTGAGGCAACTCGAAGAAGTGCTCCTCGCCCTTCTGCTCCTTGCCTACATGCCGGTGTTCTGGCTTCCGCTGATCCTGGTGGCCCTGGCGGTCTGCTGCTGGTGCGGGGCGAAGACCCAGGGGCGAGGTGCCGGTCCCCGGCCCGGTGCACCCGGGGGTGACCTTGGGGGTGTGTCCTAGCTGGCGGCCGGGGTGGTGGGGAACCAGACCCCCGATCCGTGGGCGCGGGTCATGGCCTCCGGGAGGCCCGCCACGATGTCCTGCTGGCGGCGGTTCGACTCGTCCCACGAGGTCTGTGCCGTGGTCCAGGCGTGCCGGGCGGCGTCGTCCCAGTGCGCCATCGAACTCGACAGTTCGCTGCGTAGCACCGCCAGGAGGGTGTTCAGTTCGGCGTTGGCGTCGGCCAGGCCCGCGATGCCTTCGGGAAGCGACGCCGGGTATCCGTGCTGGGGGGTTTCGGGACGCGCCCGGCGGGCCTGCGGTTGCGGGTCGTGGGTTTGGGGGTGCGCCCGGCGGGCCTGCGGGTGTGCGCGGCGCGCGGGAGGGGTGGGCACCTCCGCCTGGCCGGTGAGGCTGGCGTGCACCATGTCGAGGCCCTGCTTCACCCGTTCGAACTCGGAGTCGAACTGGCTGTAGTCGTGCTGGAACGTGTTGAACTCGCTCGCTCCCCAGCGGGATGCGAGCGCGGGAAGCTGTTTCTGCAGCCGGATCTGGAGGTCGTGGATCTGCTGGTGCTTCGTCTCGACCTGCCCAGCGGCCTGCGCCATCACGGGGTTGTCCGCGCGTTTGGGGGCCATGGTGTTCTCTTCCGGTCGGGTGCTTTCGAAAAACCCTATGCCCGGGTGGGGTCACCGCGGGGAAGGTCGTGGTCACGGCAAGTTGCGCGGCGCTACCCTGTGCGGGTGCTCGGATATTTCGGACCCGCGGGGACGTTCACCCATCAGGCCCTGCTCACCATCGACGACTCCGGTGGCGTTCCCTTCGCCAGCGTCGGAGAGGCTCTGGACGCGGTCAGGCAGGGGCATGTCGACGGCGTCGTGGTGCCGATCGAGAACTCCGTAGAGGGCGGGGTTTCCGCCACCCTGGACAAGCTCGTCGACGGCGATCCCCTGGTGGTCACTGCCGAGGTGGTGATTCCCGTCGAGTTCGGGATCTATGTGCGCCCCGGCACCACCCTCGACGACGTCACCTCGGTGCTCACCCACGGACACGCGGCCGCTCAGTGCCGCGACTGGCTGGCCACGATGATCCCCGACGCGCAGGTGACGGAGGCCGGTTCCACGGCGGGCGCGGCCAAGGAGGTCGCGGATCCGGCCTCCCGCTACGACGCCGCCATCTGCGCGCGGGTCGCGGGCCGGCTCTACGGGCTCGAGGAGCTGGCCCACTCCATCGAGGACAATCCGGGTGCGGTGACCCGGTTCGTCGTGGTTTCCCGCCCGGGACGGGTACCGGAACGCACCGGCGCGGACAAGACCACCCTGGTGGCCTACATGCACCAGGACCACCCGGGCGCCCTGCTGGAGATCCTGCAGCAGTTCGCGGTGCGCGGGGTGAACCTGTGCCGCATCGAGTCGCGTCCCACCAAGACCATCCTCGGCAGCTACTGCTTCGCCATCGACGCGGAGGGCCACCTCGACGACCGCCGCCTCGCCGAGGCCCTCCTCGGGCTGCGGCGGATCTGCCGCGACGTGATCTTCCTCGGCTCCTATCCGCGCGCCGACGCCCAACCGGCCGATGTGCGCCGGGGCTTCGACGACGAGGCGTTCGAGGAGGCATCCGAGTGGCTGCGGTCGCTCGGCGCGGACTGAGGGACGCGGGGGACAAGAACCGGATGAGCCGACTCGCGACGAGGCCTTCCTCGAAGCTGGTTGAGCCAGCTCGCGACGAGGCCTTCCCCGAAGCTGGTTGAGCCAGCTCGTGAGCGCTAGCGAACGGCTGTGTCGAAACCATCCGGCGGCTGGACGGCGGACCTGACCGCGGCTCCTCGGACGCGCATGGGCGGTTTCGACACGGGCTGCTCCTTCGTCGCGGCCCGGCTCAACCGGCTTCGCTCCCGGCCACCCAACGCCA
>ERZ772917.746-NODE-746-length-21730-cov-3.696932_pt1 | contig 21730 bp, 20 predicted proteins | sample MGYA00511187_ERZ772917 | MGnify/ENA primary metagenome ERZ772917 (study PRJEB29015, sample SAMEA2737925) | human oral metagenome | biome: human oral; feature: human-associated habitat; material: dental | place: China | collected 2012 ...
GCCTGGCGAGGACGGTGGCGATCTCGATGCGCTTGAGTTCCCCGCCGGACAGGGATGCGTTGACCTCCCTGCGGATGTAGTCGTGGGCGCACAGCCCAACCTCCGAGAGGTAGTCGCAGGCGTCCGAAACCGAGAGGTCCTTGCCGGAAGCCAGCCGCAGCAACGCGTGGACCGTGATGCCCTTGAAGCGCACGGGCTGCTGGAAGGCAAAGCCCATTCCCTTCCTTGCGCGCTCCGTTATTCCCATGTTCGTGATGTCGATGCCGTCCAGGAGGATTTGACCTTCGGTCGGCTTTTCGATCCCGACGATCAGTTTGGCGAGCGTGGATTTCCCGCTTCCGTTCGGGCCGGTGATCGCGACAAATTTGTTGTCGCCCACGATAAGGTTCAAGTCGTGAATGATCTCTTTCCTGACCCCGTCATTGTCGACGGAGAAGGACAGGTTCCGTAATTCCAACATGACCTCGCCCCCCCGCGATAGTCTTTGGTTATCTCACCGGTTCATTCCAGGACCAACAGCAAGGCCATCTTGAAGCGGCCGTCCGCCTTGACGTAGTGCAGTCCGTTCTTTTGGAAGCGAAAATTCTCTCCGGCGCGAAGGGGGTACTCCTTCCCCTCGTACCCGATGATCGCCTTGCCGTCCAGGGCGAAGACCAACGCTTCGCCGGGCGCGGAGTGCTCGGACAAGCCGGTGCCCTCGTCAAAGCTCATCACCACGAACTTCATCTTCGGGGAGCTCAGGAGGTCCAGGTTCACGATCTTGCCGTCCTGGTAGGGGATCAGGTCCTTCAGCTCAAAGACTTCCTTGTCCTTCAAAACAGGGTTCATCACGGTCTCCTTTCTTAACAATACCTCGACGTACACGCTGTCCGATTCGGCCTTGATCCCCACGGGCACCCCGACGGGCGTCACGTAGCCCTGGCCGGCGCCGAGGGGAATTTCCCTTTCCGTCACGACGCGCATGCTGCCGTGGACGGCGAGCCAGAGCTTGTGGTCCGGATAGCTTTCGGGGCTGATGTCCGTCCCCTCCGCCATGGAGAAGACGAACGTGTCCTGGATGACCTTGCCGGACAGGGTGCAGCCAGGGACGGCAGGGTTCTCCGCTGCAAGGGTAAAGGGGCCAATCTTCATGCAAACGCCTCCCTTTTGGATTATTGACTTTTTTTATTATAATACAAAAGAGATAGCTTGCTATGCCCAAGATACGGATTCAGTATCGGGGAAAAGGCTGACTCCGCAGCGAAAGGGTCGTGGGGCAGGAACGGGTTGAGCAGCAAAAGGCGCCGCGCTGCCCGGCGTTTCGGGTGGCCCTAATACAGGCGCAGCATGTCGATCGGCATCCCGTAGGCTATCGAGGTGATCTTGCCGCCTTCGCACTCGATGAGCATGGCGGAGTTTTGCTCCAGGTAGCCGATCGAGCCGGTTCCGGAGGGGGGCAGCTCGTTCTCGTACTCCAGGTCGCCCGGGTCGAAGTCCTCAGGGTAGTCGGAGCGGTTCAGGCAGCCGTCGAAGTAGCTTTTCAAAACATCGGTGCTGGCCCCCACGCGGATCCCGCCGGGGAAGACGATGTCGGGATCTCTTATCTCAATCCCATAGAGATGGTACTCTCCGTTCTTCTGCTGAGAGGCCCCCGAAACGGTCGTCCCGTTCTTCTTCCACTCCAGGAACCACAGGTCGTCGATATTCCTCTCCTCCAGGGGGCAGTACCGGGATGGCTTCGCGGTGGGCTTGTCGTCCCGGATCATCCTCTCCGCGAGGGCGATGGCCTGTTTTTCCAGGGCGAGGCATCGGTTGAAGAACACTTCCGTCCAGTGCTCCGCGGCAACCCCTTGGGATGCGGCGAGGACCAGGCAGAACATGGCTGCCATCGACAGCGCACACTTTTTCAGAAACGAACTCTTCATAGCATAACGCCTCCTGAACTCAAAGTCGATGTCGCCGGCAAAAAGCCGTCACGGCTTAAACTTAACGGCACAGCGCCACTTTGTCAATATCTTGATCGTCGTTTCTGGCGGGGCTGCACGACCTAACACAGCGTTCGATAGCTGGAATCGGTCGTGTTTTTTGCCCTCTAAAATGAAATTTAGCGGTAAGATATATGTGATAGCATGGAGAGGCGCTCCGCCCCCTCGTTTCAGGCGCGATCCTGCGAGGCCCTGATGGCCCTCGCGCCGGGGCGCCGTGTTGAGGTGCAAATCCAGCGTAAAAGGAAGTGCGTGCATGAAGTTCTTTCATCTATCGGACCTGCACATCGGCCTGAAGCTCATCAACCGGGACCTTCTGGAGGATCAGGAGTACGTCCTCGACCAGATCGTGAGGGCTGCCGAGGAGGCGAGCCCCGACGCCGTCGTCGTCGCCGGCGATATCTATGATAAGGTGAACCCCTCCGGCGAATCGGTGGAGCTCTTCGACCGCTTCGTTTCGAAACTTGCGGGAGCGGTCCCCACGGCGGAGATCATGATGATCAGCGGCAACCACGACAGCGGACCGCGGGTCAACCTCTTTCGGAGCGTGCTGCAGCGGCGGGGAATCCACATGGTGGGCCTCCCGCCCCGGACCCCGGAAGATTTCATCGAGAAGGTGGTGCTGTGGGACGAATTCGGCCCCGTGAACTTCTACCTGCTCCCCTTCGTGAAGCCCTCCATGGTGCGGCCTGTCCTGGATGCGGGCGCAGAGGCATCGGGCGACGAGGATGATGACGTAACGCTGCGGGGCCTTTCCTACGATGAGGCGCTGCACCGGCTGATCGATCGGGAAACGATCGACCCGGAGCAGCGGAACGTCCTGGTGAGCCACCAGTTCTACCTTCCCTCCGGGAGAGAGGCGTCTGGAATAGAGCGCATGGACTCCGAGGTGCGCACCGTCGGCGATATCGATGGAGTGAGGTCGGACGTCCTGGAGCGATTTGACTACGCGGCGTTGGGCCACATGCATAAGTCGATGGAGGTCGGCAATGAGCGCTATCGCTACTGCGGGACGCCCCTGGCCTGTTCCGTAAGCGAGGCGGGACAGCAAAAGGGCATCATCGTGGTGGAGTTGGGGGAGAAGGGATGCGTGAAGACCTCCGTCCTGCCCCTGATCCCGCTCCGCGAGGTCCGCGTCATTACCGGCGCCTTTTCCGAGGTCCTGAGCCAGGGGTGCGAGGACTACGTGACGGTGGTTTTGATGGATAAGGAGGATCTGGACGTCCTCGACATGCAGGATCGCCTTCGCACTTGCTTCCCGAACCTCCTCGAGATCCGGCGGGAGCTTCCGCGCCGGGCGGGCGACCGCGCCGGGCACGGGGCGAAAGAGGCAGAGATGAGCCCCTTTGAGCTTTGCGGCTCCTTCCTGAGGGAGCAGTGGGGCGGCCGGGAGCTGGATGAGGAGGAGCGCTCGCTCCTTCAGGATGTGATCAACAGCGTTCAGGAGGCGCACTGAGATGAGACCGCTGACACTCACCATGAGGGCGTTTGGCTCCTACAACAAGGAAACGACGGTGGACTTCACCCGGCCGAACCAAAAGCTCTTCCTCATCACCGGGGACACCGGCGCGGGCAAGACCACGATCTTCGACGCCATCGTCTTCGCCCTTTACGGGGAAACGAGCGCAAGCGGCAGGAGCGGAGGCAAGCGGCAGGGCGAGGACCTGCAGAGCCAGTTCGCAAACCTGGATACCAAGCCCTTCGTGACTCTGACCTTCTCGGAGGTGCAGGGCGGGGAGGAGAGGCTCTACACCGTAACCCGCACCCCCCGCTATCGCGGTTCGCAGGAGCAGAAGGCCGGCTCCAGGCCCAGGGGGGAAACCGTTTCTCTCTCGATGCCGGACGGCCTGACGTACTCAGGGAACCTGTCGGAAACGGACCGAAAGATTAAAGAGATCGTCGGGCTGACGAAGGAACAGTTCATGCAGGTGGCCATGATCGCTCAGGGGGAGTTCATGGAGCTGCTCGGCGCCGGGGCGGACAAGAAGAAGGACATCTTTCGAAAGCTCTTCCGTACCCGGCTCTATCAGGACATCGTGGATGAGCTGAAGCGCCGCCTGGACGACGCCGCCAGACGGGTGACGGAGATCCGCAGCGCCTTTCAGGCCGAGGCGGGACACGTCGTGATCCCGGAGGAGTTTGAGGGCATGGAGCGGCTGGAGGAGAGCCGTTCTCGCCTCCTGGCCTCCGAGGGGGGGACGGTCATGGACATGGAGGCCCTTCTGGAGGAGCTCAAAGCCCTTTGCGGCAGGCTTGAGGAAGGAACTGCCCTCGCTGCGGCGGAGCGGGACGAAAAGGGCAGGCGGCGGGACGCGGCGCGCGACGCCTACACCGGGGCCCAGGACCTCGCGCGGGCCTTTGAGGAGCTGGAGAGGGCGGAGGGGGCGCTTGTCGAATGTGAGGCCGAAGAGGAGCGAATTCGGGAGGCAGGCCGCTTGATGGTCCGAATCAACGCGGCCTACGAGATTCAGCCCCTGCATCAGAGGATGGATGACGCGGAGAAGGCCGTGGCGGAGACGGAGAGGAAACTGGTGGATTTGAAGGGGGCCCTTCCGGACCTCACCCTGGGTCGTCAACGGGCGGAGGCCTCCGAGGTGGAGGCCCGGTCCGTCCAGGCGGCGGGGATCGAGGAGTTCACTCGGGTGTCCGAGCGCGTGAGCAGGGCGCTTCAAGTTTTGGAGCGGATCCGTATCGCGACGGAAACGTTTGAGGAGTGGCGTGCTGCGCTCAGCTCTGCGGAGGTGATCTCGCTCCAGGCCAAGGACGCTCTGATGAACTTTGAGGCCAAGGAAGCGGCGTGGCGGGCGCGAGAGAAGGAGTTGGAGGGCGCGGACCTGCGCCTGGCGGAGTGGGAGGCCAGACGCAGGGAAGCGGAAGACCTCATGGTGGAGGTGTCCCTGGCGGAGGACGCCGGACGGGACGCCAGACAGCAGAGGTCGGAAACGGAGAGGTTGCAGGGGGAGTACGCCTCCGTCAGGGAGGAGTACAACAGCAAAAGGGACGAGTACGTCCGAAAACAGGGGGAGTTTCTGGACGCCCAGGCCGGCTTTATCGCCTGGGAAAAGCTGAGGCCTGGCGAGCCCTGCCCCGTGTGCGGCTCCACGGATCACCCGCGCCCCTGCCTGTTGCCGGAGGGCAGCCGGGATTTGACTCGAGAGGTCGTCGATGCGCTGGCCGAGGAGGTCGCAAGTCTGCAGCAGGACCTGACGAAGCGCTCTACGGCGTCGGGGTCCGCCCTGAGCCTCCTGGAGGAGAAGGAGAGAACCCTAAAAGGGACCTTGACGCGCCTGTATGAGCGTCTGGCGAGGAGCATCCCGGAAGCGTCGGAGGCGCTGAGCCTGGAACAGGTGCGGTCATTGTTGGAAAGCTGGAGAGGCGGAATCCGGGCGGAGGGGGTTGCGCTTCGGGAGGGCGCGCAGGCTCTGAGCCGCATCAAGGAGTCCCTTAAGAGCGTGGACGAACAGCGGCAGGCGCTGACGATCGCCGCCGATAAGGCGGTTCAGACGGCGCATCAGGCGGAGAGCGCCCTCGCTGCAGCCGAGGCGGAGCTCAAGGGCTTCGAAGGGCAGCGGGACTACGCGACCGTGGCGGACGCACAGTCGGCCCTCAGCGGGGCCAGGACTGCGAAGCGCGAGGCGGACTCGGCCTTCGAGGCCGCTCGTGAGGCGGCGCAGTCCGCGCGGAGCTCGCTGGAGAACGCGGAGGCCGCGATCGCCCGGCTCGCGGAGGAACTGCCCCTTCAGAGGGAGGAGGCAGAGCAACGCAGACAGGCCTACGAGGCGCTCATGGACGAGAAGAAGCTATCCGAGGCGGATTGGATGGAAACCGTTCGCCGGCACGGCCGGGAGGACGTGGGGGCGCTGCTGGATGAGGTGGAGGCGCACCGCAAGAAAAAGGCGGCTGCGGAGGGCGCGCGCGACGCGGCTCTGAAGGCCGTAAACGGGCGCGAGAAGCCCGTCATGGAAGACCTGGAAAGGGCCAGGGACGAGGCGGAAGAGGAACTGGAGAAGGCTCAGTCCGCCTGGGCGCGGCTCGACAGGGCCTTTGAGGCGGACGACGCCGTCCTCTCTGCCCTGTCGCCGAGGATGGAAGAACGAAAGCAGGTTGCTCGGGAGTACGCCCGGTTCAACGGGCTGCACCGGGGGCTGGGGGGCAAGGAGTCGGGCGCCCGCATGGACATCGAAACCTTCGTGCAGCGGCACTACCTGCAGCGAATCCTGTACGCGGCGAATACCCGCTTTCAGGACATGACTGCGGGGCAGTTCGAGCTCCGCCTGGTGCAGGAGGAGCAGGCGGGGGAGGGGAGGAATCAGGGGCTGGACCTCGTGGTCTATTCTTCGGTCACCGGCAGGGAACGGAAGGTCTGGACGCTATCCGGAGGAGAGTCCTTCGTGGCGGCCCTCTCGCTGGCTCTGGGGATGGCGGACCTGATCCAGGAGAGCGCCTCGTCGATCAGCCTGGATATGATCTTCATCGACGAGGGCTTCGGCTCCCTGGACGACCGAACGCGAAACCAGGCGGTCAAGGTGCTGCAGCGGATAGCGGGCGGCCGCCTCATCGGCATTATCTCCCACGTGACGGAGCTGAAGCAGGAGATCGAGGACCAACTGATCGTCAGCAAGGACTCGGAGGGCAGCCGGGTCCGTTGGCAGATCAGCTGACGGGCCGCCGGGAGGCTTCAGCCTTGTGTGCGCGATGCGGGGCCGCCGCCGCGAGGGGGGCCGGGGTGGCTCAGGCTCCTCGCGGGTGGGGCCTATGCTCCCCGAATGCAGTGTTGAATCGCGAGGGCGACGCCGCCCTCCTGGTTGGACCTCGTGATGAAGTCCGCTGCGCGCTTGACCTCCTCCGGGGCGTTGGCCATGGCAACGCTGACGCCCGCCGTCCTGAACAGAGGCAGGTCGTTTCCGGAGTCGCCGCAGGCCATGCTTGCCGACAGAGGGATGCCCAGGAGCTCCATGAGGCGCGAGAGTCCGCGACCCTTATCGACGCCCGCTCGGTTGAACTCCCAGTTGTGGTTGCCGCCGCAGACGTAGGTGATCTCCGGGTGGGCGGCCAGGATGCGCTCCGCCTCCTCCCGCCCTGTAAGGGCGCCGTCCTGCCGGCAGAAGTTGATGGTGACCTTCTGGACGCGAAGCGCCTCGCGCTCGATGCGTCCCAGAAGGTCACTTTCGTAGATGCGCGTGCGCCTGATGTAGGCCTTGGCGCTTTCGGGCAGAACGGTTTGCTCCAGGAGGGCCCGGCGATCCTCACGGGAGTAGGCATCTCCGTCGATGAAGACGTCGTAGTAGAGGTTCAGGGGTTCCAGGTCACGCAGGACGCCCAGCGCGGTCCGGGCGTCCATGCAGTCGTCGAAGAGGAGCTTTCGGTCCGGCAGCGTGTAGACGGCGGCGCCGTTGACCGTGAGCGCGCAGTGCACTCCGAGGGGCGCTACCTCCTCGACGGGCACGCCGCAGTAGGGGCGCCCCGTCGAGATGACGACCGTGACGCCCCGATCCGAGGCCTCGCGGATGGCCGCGGCGTCCTTGCGCGATATCTCGCCCTCCTCGTTGAACAGCGTCCCGTCGAGGTCGAGGGCGATCAGCCTGATGGTGGGCAGGGGCTCCTCGCGATCGGACAGGAGAGAGGGCGCCGGGCTGCACCCCCTCCGTGCCCCGTTCACCCTATTCAACGGTAACGCTCTTGGCCAGGTTCCTGGGCTTATCGACATCCAGCCCCCGCGCGCAGGCCAGGTAATAGCCCAGGAGCTGCAGCGGGATCACGGCGAGGCTCGATGTGAAGTGCTCGTCCGTCTGGGGCAGGGGGAAGACGAGGTCCGCGTCGTCCTTCAGGGCGTCGTTCCCGCGGTTGGTGACGCCCAGGAGCCACGCGCCGCGGCTCTTGACCTCCATGAGGTTGCTGGCGGTCTTCTTGTAGAGCCCCCCCTGCGTCATGAGCCCGACCACCAGGACGCCCGGCTCGATCAGGCTGATGGGGCCGTGCTTCATCTCGCCGGCGGCGCAGGCCTCGGAGTGGATGTAGCTGATCTCCTTCATCTTGAGGCTGCCCTCCATGGCCAGCGCGTAGTCCAGCCCGCGCCCCAAAAAGAAGGCGTCGCGTGCGTCCTTGAAGCGCTCCGCCACGTCCTTGATGCGCTCTTTCTCGTCCAGCACAGCATCGATCTTCTCCGGCAGGGTTTCCAGCTCGCGCAGCAGGTCACGGCAGCGGATGGCGGAAGCCGTGCCTCGGACACTCGCGAAGTGGATGGCCAGGAGGTAGCAGGCGATCAACTGGGCGCTGTAGGCCTTGGTCGTCGCCACGGCGATCTCCGGCCCCGCCAGCGTGTAGAACACGCTGGCCGCCTCCCGTGCGATGGTGCTGCCCAGCACGTTGACGATGGCCAACGTCCTGATCCCGTTCTCCTGGGCCAGGCGCATGGCGGCCAAGGTGTCCGCCGTTTCGCCGGATTGGCTGATGACGATGGCCAGAGCGGAGGGGTCCAGCGGGATTTTGCGGTAGCGAAACTCGGAGGCCAGCTCCACGCGCACGGGGATATTCACCAGGTCCTCGAGGACGTACTGGGCCGCGACGCCAGCGTGGTAGGCGGAGCCGCAGGCCAGTATGTAGATCTGGCTGAAGTTCCTGATCTCGTCGTTCGTCAGGCCCGTGGCGCTCATGTCCAGCACGCTGCCCTCCTTCAGCACGGAGCGGAGGGTGTCCCTCACGGCGCGGCCCTGCTCGTGGATCTCCTTCATCATGAAGTGCTCGAAGCCGCCCTTCTCCGCAGCCTGAGCATCCCACTTGATTTCTGTGGACGCCTTGTCCAAGGGCCTGCCGTCCTTGTCGTAGAAGCGGATGTCCCCCTTGCAGATCTCGACGATCTCCATGTTGCCGATGTAGTACACCGTCCGGGTGTACTGAAGGATGGCGGAAACGTCGGAGGCCAGAAAGGACTCGCCGTCTCCTTTGCCCACGATGAGGGGGTTGTCCTTGCGCACGCCCCACACGGCGTCAGGAAACTCCCTGAACATAAGGACGAAGCAGTAGGAGCCACGGATGCGCTTCATCGCCTTCGTGAGGGCGGCAACGGGATTGTTGCCGCTTTTTTTATAGTAAAGGTCGATGAGCTTGACGGCCACCTCCGTGTCGGTCTGGGAGTAGAACGTGTACCCGTTCCTGAGCAGCTCTTCCTTCAGCTCCTGGTAGTTCTCGACGATGCCGTTGTGGACCGCCACGACGGTCATGTCGTCGCTCCAGTGGGGGTGGGCATTCTCCTCCGAAGGGACGCCGTGAGTTGCCCAGCGCGTGTGACCGATGCCGCAGGTGCCGGAGAGCGCCTTGCCGGAGTTGATCCGCTCCGCCAGGGCCTTCAGCCGCCCCTTCGCCTTGACGGCCTTCACGTCCGTGCCGTCGCGGACGGCCAGCCCGGCGGAGTCGTAGCCTCGGTATTCAAGTTTCGCCAGTCCATCCAACAGAACGGGGGAGGCCTGTCTGCTCCCGCTGTAACCTAGAATGCCGCACATAAGAATTGCCCCCAGTCCATCTAAAAAGATCGGCGCCCTATGGCGCTAAATCGAGTCCAGCCGTTTGTGTGCCGCGCCCTGTTGCCCCGGCGCGTTCTCTCATTATATCCAAATTGTCCCTGAAACAGGAGAAAAATTCTCAGGCCTACTCCAAAGAGCGGCCTCGATTTTGAGGGAGAGAAGGGGGTCACGCCTCTGCTGCGGCGTGGGCTCTCAGCCAGCCCAGGATGAGCTCCGTCGCCCTGTCCCGCTCCGGTCCGTGGAGGAGGTCGTGCCACGCGCCCTCCAGGATGACCAGAGTCCCGTCCGGCGAGGCGGAGCGGGCCCGGAGGTTCTCCGCGGACGCGGGCGGCACGATGCGGTCCTCTGAGCCGTGGAGGGCCAGGAAGGGCAGCCGGTGGGTGGGGAGCGAAGCCGTGAGGTCGTCCATGCCCTTCACGAAGACCTCGACGAGCAGTCGGTTGACGAAAGCACGGAGCACCCAGGGGTCTTTTTCGTACTCGCGCCGCGCCGCCTCGTCCAGGGTCAGGGACTCCTCCCCGACGGATGGGGAGCAACGCATCAGCAGGTGCTCTATCTGAGGACGCCGGAAGTTTCGATAGCGCCCAGTTTCCAGGGTGGGCGCTCCGACCAGGACCTGCCCGGATAGCCCTTCGGGAAGGTGAACGCCGAGCAGGAGGGAGAGAAGCCCCCCCATGCTGTAGCCGACGGTGAAGAGCGGGCCGGGTCGTTCCGCCAGGGCGGCGTCCGCCATGAGGCGCACGTCCTTTACCAACAGCCGGTAGTCCTGGACGTCGGCCCGCGCTCCGCCGGAGCGGCCGTGTCCCCGCAGGTCGAAGCGCGTCACGCGCCACCCTGCGTCGGCCATCGCGGCCGCCACGGCGTCGAACCGCCGGCAGTGCCCCCCCAGCCCGTGGAGGAGGAGGACGCTCCCCAGCGCTGCCCCTGAGGTTTCGTCCGTGCAGCGATAGAGCTCCGTCCCGTCGAAGGATCGTATCAACGCCTCGTGCATTGCCCCTCAGCCTCCCGATCGAAATTGTATTTGACAGTACGGCTTTTTATGTTATATTAACATAGTTCCTTTGCGGGCTTGTAGCTCAGTGGATAGAGCGACGGCCTCCTAAGCCGTAGGTCGGCAGTTCGAATCTGCCCAAGCTCGCCATAGAGGAATTGCAGGGGTTTACAGGGAAAAAGTAGCAGAAATAGAGAAAATAGGCCGTCGCTCATGGGGAGCTTTGCAGCGCAAGGATTCCTGTCGCCTCGCTTTCAAAATGTCCGTTTTTCCATTCGGGAGAAACGGCTTTTCGTCTTTTACTATGTATAATTATAACAGTCCATCTGGAAGGGGTTATAATGGAATGAAGAGGAGGAACGATAATGCCAAGATGGACGGAAGCGGACCGCACTCCGTTAGCCTTCCTAAGGCAAATGCTTATCTCTCGCGCAACGAGACAGCAGTGAGATTACATGTTGGGGTTACGACGTTAGCGTGGTATGAAAACGGGGTAAACGATGTTCCAACGGGGGGCGCTGAAAAGATGGCAATCTTGTATCAAGTTCCCCTTGACGTAATGAGGGAGGCCGTTACGCAAACCCAGAACACTGTCGCGGCTGCGGTGTCTGCGGCCAAGAGAGAGGAGGGGTAAGGGATGGCGACCTATACGGCTTGCTACACGAAGATAGAGGCGGGCTACATGGGGCAGCTTCTCGAATGGCCGGAGGTCATCACTGAGGGGAGCACCCTTGAGGAGTGCCGGGCCATGCTGATAGACGCCGCCCAGGAGATGGCAAGGGCGTATCTGGAAACGGGGCAGGTCCCACCTCAAACGCCGGTCCTCTTTGAACCCCTTCCTGTGGCCATGGAGGGGGCATCGCATGTCGATTAACCGACGCGACCTCGTGAGGCACTTGGAGCAATACGGATTTTTCCTGCAGGTGGAGGCACGCCTGGGAGCGGAGAGCCGTGCAGCGCGGCAGACGCCAGAGAATCTTATTGCTGCAGCTATCGAGCAGTACCTTGAAGACCTGGAAGACTACCGGGGCGCCGTGAGGATTTCCGAGGAAGTTAGGAGCGGCAGGATGGAAACCTATAGCCTGGAAGATGTGAGAGTACGCCTTGGCCTGGGGAGTTAGGCTTTCGAGGGAAGCAGAGAAGACTTTAGGGCGCCTGGACAAATCCGCCCGAACGCGGATAGTGGATTTTCTGAGTACGCTGTCCTTCGCTTCCTCTCCACGAGAAAGGGGCGCAGCCCTGACTGGCCCGCTCTCAGGGTATTGGCGTTACCGCGTGGGAAACTACCGGCTCATCTGCGACCTTCGGGACTGCGAGCTCGTCGTCTCGTCTTGAAGATCGGACACAAAAGAGAGGTCTACAGGTAGGCCGGGGAAGATTCTGCATTGCTGGATGCGTTTAAAACGTACCCAGCCGAATTACGCACAGGGGCAAGGCCCCAAGCTGGAAGTCTTGGGAGCGTTCCGGGAAACACGGAGGTGAGATAGAGGGATGACCATTAAAGGCGTTTTGCTGAAGCATGGGAATACCGGCGTCATCTGCCGCCAAGGGGACGACGGAGAGCCGCAGGGAGAGGGGAGTCGACGCCGCGAGGCCCGAAGGACCTTGATGTCCCAGATCATCAAGGAGCACAAGGGAGCGTTCGATGAGCTCGCAAGGTATTGAATGGCTCAATGAGGAGGCCATACTTGACGCGGTGCTCCTTCTGCAGGAGCAGTATGCCGGAGACTCCATCGGGATTATCAACCTCAACCCCATCGGCTATATCGCCAACTTGGCCGCAGTTTCGCATTACTACGGCAGCGATCTCCTGTCCCTGGCCGCAGTGATAGGGCGCTCGATCATCCAGGGGCACCCCCTCCAGGATGGCAACAAGCGTCTGGGGATTCTCCTGATGACGCTGTTCCTCTCAGAGAATGGCGTGCGGCTCCAAGCAAGCGAAAGAGAGATTACCGAAACGGCGCTGTCCTTGGCGCAGGGGACGCTTGATTTCAACGGTCTGCGTTCTTGGCTGGGGGCGCATACTTGTGGATAAGAGCGTCAGGCCATGCCCTGGACAAGGCTCAGGAGATAACGGAGGCGTCCTCGGAACGGGAAAGGGACTGCCTTAAACGCAGGCCCCTTGAGCCCTCTCCCTGTGATCATGGGGGGGAGAACCGGTCGGCTGCAGGAGATGAAACGGGAACATGGCGGAACAGTATTTGTCGGCGCATGAGTTGGATGACAAAATTATGCGCTACTGCGGACGGCGCGTGCAGGTGAAACTCAAAGAGTCCTCATCCCTGTTCCCGTTGGGAGATGTCTTGACCTGCGTAGCATGGTACTACGACGAACATGCTATTGACATTGATGACGAGGAAGAAAAAGAGTTTATGGGGTATGGAATGCGGGTTTATGACGTCGAGATCAATGGAGTCCCCATAGCTGGGGTCGGGAGTATTCCCTTCGCGCATATTGCCGGATTCATTCCCCTGGAGGGTGAGAATACCCCGGAGGAAATAGACCGATTGTTTAAAAAAGCAAGCGGCATTAAGGCTTAAAATGAGCCCCTGCAGGATGGCCCCGCTCCTTGGCCCGAGGGTCAGCACTTGATCCCCTCAGAGGGGTCAATTCGTTTGATACCCTTGGTTCCTCACGGTTCGTTAGGGGGCGGCCAAGGGGCTCAAGTGTCGTCATTTTGACGACGGTTGGAGGACGGCCCCTGCTCCCCCTGACCAATGGGGTAACCGAAGTCAAGGCGACTGCGGTTGAGGTAGGTCCGGGGCTGCCTTGTCTTGGCCGCGGGGGCCGGGATCGTCACCAGGAGCCCCGACAGGTTGAAGTCCCTCGCTCGAAGCTGGAGGCTCTCCCCAGGCCGCGCCCCGCAGTCCAGGGAGAACAGCATGAGGGCGTAGTCCCTGAGCCCCGTGAAGGTCCGCCTGTTCGGGAGCCTCAGGAGCTCGGCCAGGAGGTGAGCACAGGAGAGCAGACCCTCCGAGAGACACCAATTGAAGAACTTCTTGAGGTACGCGAAGCGGAGGTTGTAAGTGTTGGGGTTGTGGTCATCGCTTTTAAGCATGTTAACAAACAGAGCCATCGGTTGAGCCGGTGGCTCTGTTTGTTGACACCTCGCGATTAAAAGAGTTGGCGTGCTTTAAACGGCGGGTGGCGGACAAAATCGGCGCCGAGAGAGATGGGCAAAAGGGCAATGGAGCATCGAAGCAAAGACGGGGCGTGAAAGACGAGCCGGAGGTTCCTTCCCCCCCGCCTGCGCCGGACCCTTCATTCCTGCCGTATGCCGGGCTTGTCCTTTGCCCTGCGCTCCGCGCGTCCGATGCCCTCCTCGCCCTCCGGGGGCCGATGGGCGACATCGGCGATTGCGATGAGCTGGCGTCGGCGCGGGCAGCTCTCGATGTGATCGTTGATCACCCCGCAGGACTGAAGGTGCGAGTAGACCGTCACCGCCCCAAGGAACTTGAAGCCGCGCGCCTTCAGGTCCTGGCTGACGGCTGCGGACAGGGCGTTGCTGGCGGGGATGTTCCCCGCCTGGTGTCCGTCGTAGAGGATCGTCTTGCCCTTGGTGAAGGCCCACAGGTACTCGCTGAAGCTGCCGAACTCCTCCCGCACCTTCTGGAAGCAGCGGGCGTTGGCGATGATGGCCTGGATCTTGCGCGGGGCCCGAATCATGCCGGGAGTTTCCATGGCGCGGGCCACGTCCTCATCGGTGAAGGCCGCCAGGCGGTTCCAGTCGAAGCCCGCCAGGCATTGGCGAAAGATATCGCGCTTCTGCAGCACCGTGTTCCAGCTCAGCCCGCACTGCATGACCTCCATCATCAGGTGCTCAAAGTGCTTCCCGTCCTCGTGGACGGGGACGCCCCACTCCGTGTCGTGGTAGCGGCGCATCTCCGGGTTCATCAGGGCCCAGGGACAGCACCCCGTTTCCATTGTATCGTCCGTCGCACTCACTTTCGTTCCGCCTCCTCGTTCTATCCGTTCTGTCATCATAAGGTGACTCCGCTCAGGCGTCGCTTCTGAGCATCGAGCTCAAGTCCCTCTGCGCCTGTTCGTAACTCTGGAATTGGATGGCCTGCATCCCGAAGTCCCGCGCCCCCTGGACGTTGGGCTCCAGGTCGTCGATGAAGACGCAGCGGCCCGGCGTCAGGGCGTATCGCTCGCAGATGGCGGCGTAGATGGCCCGGTCTGGCTTCAGGAGCTTCACGTCGCAGGAGAAGACGCCGCCATCCAGGACGGGCAGAAAGTCCAACACGCCAGGGTTGGCGTCCATGATGAGGTGCGAGTAGTTGGAGAGGAAGAGGGCGCGCCGGCCCGTCGCCTTGACCGATTGAATCCAGGGGATGGCGTAGTCCAGCCGGCTCACGCAGCCCCCTATGTGCTCCATGAGCGTTCGGATCTCGCCCTCACGACGGGGTGCGCCGGCGATGAAGCCCTCGATGATCGACTCCGTGCTCAGCACGCCCCGGTCCAGCTCGTCCCACAGTCCCGTCCCCCAGAGCGCCTCGTTGATCTCCTCGATGGCCCCCTCGTCCCCGACCCAGCGGTGGACGTAGCCGGTCCAGTCGAAGTTCGCCAGCACTCCTCCGATGTCGAAGATCACCGTGTCGATCGCAGCCGTACTCATCGTTTCACGTCCTCGTCAGTATGAGTTTAAACGCAGTATAACACGACGCCCCGGCGGACGTCAGGCTCGAAATAACGAGCTGGATACGCTACAATAACATTTACAAGCTGAATTTAGAAAGGAGCTGGTTCAAGTGACTGTCTTCATGAAGGGGGCCGAGGTGGCGGCCGGGATGAAGGAGGCGCTTCTGGCGGAGCACGCGGAGTTGAAGGGGATGGGCGTGGACCCGAAGCTGGCCATCGTGAGGGTGGGGGCCAGGGGGGACGACCTGGCCTATGAGCGCGGAGCCCTGAAGCGCTTTGCCGGGCTGGGCATCACAGCGCAGGTGTACGAGCTGCCGGAGGACATCAAACAGGCGGATTTCGACGCGGAGTTCGGGAAGATCAACGCGGACCCGAACGTCCACGGCATCCTCCTGTTCCGCCCGCTGCCGGGCGGCCTGAGCGACGAGGCGGCGCGTCGGACCATCGACCCGCGCAAGGACGTGGATGGAATGAGCCCCATCAGCTCGGCCATGGTCTTTGCGGGCGCGAAGGACGGCTTTGCCCCCTGCACGCCGGGCGCGGTGATGGAGATGCTGGCGCACTACGAGGTGGACCTCAAGGGAAAGAACGTGACCCTCGTGGGGCGCAGCATGGTGGTGGGGCGCCCACTGGCGATGCTGATGCTGGCGGCGAACGCTACGGTGACGATCTGCCACACGAAGACCGTGGACATGCCGGCCGTCTGCCGCCGCGCGGACATCGTGGTCGCCGCGGCGGGGAAGGCGGGCATGATCGGCGCGGACTGCGTGACGGACAGGAGCATCGTCGTGGACGTGGGCATCAACGTGGGGCCGGACGGCAAGCTCTGCGGCGACGTGGACTTTGAGGCCGTTTCGCCCGTCGTCAGCATGGTGAGCCCCGTGCCTGGCGGCGTTGGGGCCGTGACGACGTCCGTCCTGGCCAGGAACACGCTGCGGGCCGCGCGGCTTTTGATGAAACGCTGAGGCCCATGTCCCTGTCCGTCCGCCAGGTGCTCCAGCGGGTGAGCGAAGGGGCGATGAGCGTCGAGGACGCGCTGCTGCACGTGAAGGAGAAACCCTTTGAGGACCTGGGCTTCGCCAAGGTGGACCTGCACCGCAGGGTCCGTCAGGGCGCGGCGGAGGTCATCTACGGCGCGGGCAAGACGCCGGAACAGATAGCGGGCATCCTGGAGGCGATGCGGCGGAACGGGCAGGGCCCCGTCCTCATCACGCGCCTGTCGCCGGAGGCCGCGGAGGCCGTCGGCCGGTCCTGCGCGCTGGACTACCACGAGGAGGCCCGCGTCGGCATTGTGGGGGACCTGCCGCAGCCCGACGGGATCGGGCGCGTCGTCGTGGCCACGGGCGGGACCAGCGACATCCCCGTGGCGGAGGAGGCCGCGCTGACGGCCGAGGCGCTGGGTAGCGAGGTGCAGCGCCTCTACGACATCGGCGTGGCGGGCCTGCACCGCACCCTCTCCCACCTGGAGGACATCATGAGCGCCAGCGTCCTCATTGCGGTGGCGGGCATGGAGGGGGCCCTGGCCAGCGTGCTGGGCGGCCTGGCGGAGTGCCCGGTTATCGCCGTGCCCACCAGCGTGGGCTACGGGGCGTCCTTCGGCGGTCTGGCGGCGCTCCTTGCGATGCTGAACTCCTGCAGCAGCGGCGTGACGGTGGTCAACATCGACAACGGCTTTGGAGCGGGGTACTGCGCCAACCGGATCAATCACATGGGCGTTAAGAAATGAAATAGCGGGGCCTGGCCCCGCTATCTTTCATCCTGTCTTCTCCTGTCCCGCTCGCCCTCCGGCCCGCAGCCCGTTCCCCAGTTGGGGGTGAGGCGTTTGCGGCGGTCCACGCCGCCGGGGGCGCCTTTGTCGCTGACGCGGCGCTCCTTCTCCATGGAGGGGTCGTAGATGACGCAGCAGGCGCGCCCGCTGTGCTTGGCCTGGTAGAGGGCCAGGTCGCTCCGGTGGATGAGGTGGTCGATGGCCGAGCCGGTTTCGTTCTCCGTCGTCTTGGTGATCCCGCCGCTGACGGTGAGGTTCTTCGTCCTGTCGGAGCTGTGGAAGTAGGCGGCCATGTCCTGAATGAATTGGTCCACCCGCCCCTTGAGGTCCTCCAGCGACAGATCCCCAAGGAACACCATCATGAACTCGTCCCCGCCCAGGCGGGCGATGAAGGCGTCCGGAAAGTTGTGCTGCATCATCTCGGCGGTGGCGGCGAGCGCCGCGTCGCCCGTCTGGTGTCCCCAGGTGTCGTTGACCTCCTTGAAGTGGTCGAGGTCCAGGTAGACGCAGGCGACGTGTTCCTCGTCCTGGTGGGCTTGCATGTAGTTCTGGAAGTACCAGCGCGAAGCCAGCCCGGTGAGGGCATCCTGCCGGGCGATCTCCAGTATCTGCTGCTGAAACTTCAGCTCCTTCGTCATGTCCCGCGCGACGCTGACGATACCGATGATCGTGCCGTCCTCGTCGAAAAGGGGAGTCTTATAGGTCTTCAACCGGCGCAGGTCCTCCTGCCCCCTGACCTCCTCGTCGAAGACGCAGGTTCTCCCCTGGCGGATGACCTCTTTGTCCGTTTCGGGCCAGGCGTACTCGTCCTTCGCACACTCCCCCTCCGGCATCCTCCAGACGTAGTAGTGTCCGTGCCCCTGGACCTCCTCCTTCGTCTTGCCGACGAGCTGGCAGAAGGCGTCGTTGACCTTGACGTAGGCGCCCTTCAGGTCCTTGTACCAAATGAGGTCCGGCAGGGGATCGATGGTTTGGTTCAGCTGGTTTTGAGCCGTCCAGAGGGCCTTCTCCGCCTGGATCTCCCGCAGGATGTGTTGAAAACGAAAGCGCAGCATCGCGGGGGAGAGCGGCTTGATCCACACGTCGTCCCATAGCGCCAGTTCCTTTTCGGATAGGTTCTTCGGGCGGGAGGTGCAGAGGATACGCTTTGCGCCCTCCTCGATGGACGCGCGCAAATCCTCCTCCGAGAGGCTCGCGCTCTCGTCGAGGATGACGATCTGGCGATCCTTCCGAGGTAGGCCTCCCAGCGGCTTCAAGGGCTGGAAGCGGTGGATGAAGCGCGGAAGCGGTGACATCCCCTTCAGGACGCTCAGGGAAACGTCGTCAAGCCCGCAGCAGTTGATGATGAGCTCGCAAGAGTACAAATCCTGCTCCGCCTCCTTAAAATTTGTCCGAAAGTTTTTTCACGATTCACGACTGCCGATCGACTTGCACGATGATATTTTGTTATTATGACAGATATCTCGAAAAAAGCAAAAGATTGCCGGCGGGAGCCCTCCGGCCGCAGCGCGGCGTTGACATTGGAAAGCGATCATTGAGGATCGTTGCGATTGAGGGAACGGCTGCTTGTGCTAAAGCGGAGATGACGAGGAATTGGCTGGTTTTGCTTGACAAACCGATGTGGCGGAATTATAATTTTTAATAGATGAATTGTATTGTAACTTTGTAAAATTCTGGAGGGAGGCTTTTTATGTCTATTCGTGGAAAACTGCGCTTGATCGCAGGGGCGATTTCCCTGGTGATCCTCTTGATGACCGGCGTGACTTACGTTCGATCGGGAGCGATGCTCGACAGCTTTCTGAAGAGTTCCGGCACCGAAATTGCAGTTGGCGCTGCGCACATCGTCCAGGATCAGCTGGACCGCTACATCGCGACCGTAAACGTCGCTGCGGCCGCCATGCGCCAAGCCTACATCGACGCGGGTAACCCCGATGCCGGGGCAAAGAACGTCGAGGCGATCTGCGAAAAGATGCTGAAGAACGCCGAGGACAAGAACATCCTGAACCTGTACCTGGCGCTCGAGTCCACCGGGTTACTGGCCATCGCAAGCTCCGAGGGCAAGTGGGTTGCCCCGGCGGGATATGACGCCCGGACGCGAGGCTGGTATCAGCAGGCTGTGGCCGACCGCGGGACCACCAGATTCAGCACTCCCTATATTGAGGCTGCTTCAGGGAAGCTGGTGATTGCAGCCACAAAGGCCGTTTATGATGACTCCGGCAAACTGGTGGGCGTGGCGTCTATTGAGGTGGATTTGGACAAGCTGAGCGCTTTTGTGGTTAGCCAGAAGGTCTTCGGTCAGGGATCGGGCGCCCTCGTGCAGAAGGACGGCACATTCATTGCCCACAGCAACAAGGACTACGTTTTGAAGGCCAACCTCCTCAATGGGCAGGAGTTCGATGCGTCCGTCCATCAGTTTGCGGTCAAAGCTCTGAGCGGCGAGACAGGTTTTGCTGACTACCTCAACAACGGAGAAAGGCGGCGCGTCTTTTTCGCGCCTGCAGGTCATGATCTCTTCTTCATCGTGTTCTTCCCGATATCAGTGATTCAGGCGATGGTGCGTGGTCTGACAGTCTTTCTTGTCCTCATCGCTGTGGTGGCGCTCCTGGTCATCGGCTTTCTCATCTTCGCCATCATGCGCAGCCTCTCCCGCTCCCTCAAGGGCATGAGCGCTGTGACGGCCGACCTGAGCAGGGGAACCCTGACCGTTCGCTTCGATGAGACGGGGCGCGACGAGTTGTCGGGCATGTCAAGGGAGCTCAACGCGATGATCGCTTCCGTGTCCGAAACGCTTCGCAACATTCGAACTGAGGCTGACGAAACTTCAAGACAGGCCGATACTCTTGCGGCCCTCTCCGAGGAAACCCTCGCGTCGATGGAGGAGGTTTCAGCGTCCATTGAGCGCGTCAACGGCGTCGTCAGTTCCGCTTCCTCAGCGACGGAGGAAACCCGCGCGTCCGTCGGGGAGATTGCCGACAGTGCCCAGTCCAGCGCACAGAGCGCCACCGAGAGCGCCGAGCAGGCGTCCCGCGTTGCGGACGTTTCGAAGAACGCCGTGGATGAGGTCGGGGCCGTCGTTACGGGAATGAGGGAGGCGAAGGACAAGTCCAGCCAGAGCATCGCTCAGATTCAAGAGCTTGGCGAGTCGGTGAACGCGATATCCTCCTTCGTGACTACGATCACCTCCATCGCCGATCAGACAAACCTTCTCGCCTTGAATGCCGCCATCGAGGCCGCGAGGGCCGGCGACGCGGGGCGGGGATTCGCCGTCGTCGCCGAGGAGGTGCGCAAGCTGGCCGAGGAATCGGCTCACGCGGCTCAGGAGATCGAGAAGTTGATAGCGGGCCTTCAAAAGCACTCTGAAAGCTCTGTCGAGGCGACAAAGGAAACGGAAAAGATACTGATCGAAACATCGGAAGCGGCGGAGGTGACGCAGCAGAAGCTGAACGGCGCCATGGATGCCATTGCCCGTCTGAACGATGCCATTCAGAACATCGCCGCGATATCGGAGGAGCAGGCTGCTTCCTCCGAGGAGATGACGGCATCCATACAGCACGTCGCAGAGGCCAACCACAACGTGGTGGAGGCCGCCGATTCGATTCAAACCGCGACCCGCGAAACGACCAAAGCCGCGGAGTCCATCGCCGGCGCTGCACAGGGCCTGGCCACCACGGCGGAGAAGCTGCAGGGCTTCATCGGCTCGTTCCTCCTCGACAAACAGGGCGATATCGTCCCGAAAAAGAATCGCTGACGTCCACATTCTGAAGCGAAGCCCCCGACGGCATAGTAAAGCCCGTCGGGGGCTTTTTCTACTGCTGAAGCGCCGGCCTTCACCTGAGGAGTGCCGCGTCGGTGGCTCTCCTCGTTTCAGGATCGGATCGCTCAAAAGCTGCTCCCGAAGGTTTGGGGCTGTTGCATTTAGCCGGTCGATCTGTTAGTTTAGATGGAGAAGGGAGGGATTTTTGAATGCAGAGCAACTTTTTGAGCCCCGCGGAGGTCGCGGAGCTGGTCGTGGGCGTGGGGCAGCGGAAGGCAGAGATGTCCGTGACGAACCAGCTGATCTTGAGCGTGATGGCGGGGGCCTTCATCGCGTTTGGGGCGGCCGGGTCCTGCGTCGCCGTCCACACGGTGGAGTCCGCCGGAGTGGCAAAGGCCCTGGCGGGCGCGCTCTTCGCCGCAGGGCTCATCATGGTGGTGGTGGCGGGAGGCGAGCTCTTCACGGGGAACTCCCTCATGCTCATGGCCCTGGCTGAGGGGCGGATCTCCCTGTGGCAGCTCCTGCGCAGCTGGCTCGTCGTCTACGCCGGAAACTTCGCGGGCGCGCTTCTCACGGCGGGGCTGGTGTGCCTGTCCGGGCAGTGGGGGATGTCGGGGGGGCTCTTGGGGGCTTCGGTCATCAAGACGGCCGTCGGCAAGACGGCCCTGTCCTTCCGGAACGCCTTCTTTCTGGGCGTCCTCTGCAACTGGCTGGTCTGCCTTGCGGTCTGGATGAGCTTCGCCGCGCGGGACATCGCAGGCAAGGTGCTGGTGATCTTCTTCCCCATCTGGCTCTTTGTGACGTCGGGCTTTGAACACAGCGTGGCCAACATGTACTACATCCCCGCAGGCATCCTGGCCGCGGCGGAACCGGCCCTGGCGGGGCGGGCGGCTTCCGTTGGCCTGTCGCCGGAGGCCCTGGCAAACCTGAACTGGGGCGCCATGCTCCAGGCGAACCTCCTGCCCGTTACCCTGGGCAACGTCGTGGGCGGCGGCGTCCTCGTGGCTCTGGCCTACTGGTTCGTCTACCGGCGGGACAAGCGGTAGGGTCGAAGGCGACGCAAAAGGGGCCGGAACGCTCCGGCCCCCAAAA
>ERZ772917.747-NODE-747-length-21641-cov-17.854072_pt1 | contig 21641 bp, 15 predicted proteins | sample MGYA00511187_ERZ772917 | MGnify/ENA primary metagenome ERZ772917 (study PRJEB29015, sample SAMEA2737925) | human oral metagenome | biome: human oral; feature: human-associated habitat; material: dental | place: China | collected 2012 ...
GCGCGCTTCCATGGCATGGAAGAGGTCGGGGGTTCGAATCCCCCTAGCTCCACACGGTAGAACGGTGTGATGCCGCTGAAAAGTCTATGTGGTCAAGGGGCTGTGACACGGGTAGTGACACAGGAGGCCTGACTATGCCCACCCCCAAGCCCCACAGGCGTGCCGACGGCACCGTCAGCTGGCGCGTCCGCTTCCGTATCGCCCCAGGCGGAAACCCCGTCGTCGAGACCTTCGAGACCGTCCAGGACGCCACCCGGTTCGCCCGGCTCGTCGAGAAGGTCGGCGGGGCCGCCGCCCGAGCCGCCAGGGACGCCGCCGACCACAGGGGGACCACCACACCCACCCTCCGTGAGGCCCTCAGGAGACACCTCGAGCTCCTGGCAGCGTCCACCACCCCCGGCACCACCAGCAAATACCGTCGGATCGCCGAGCAGACGTTCCTGACCACGATGGGGGACCTGCCTGTCGAGCTCATCACCCGTGACACCGTGACACGTTGGGTCGCTACCATGCGCACCACGCCCCTGACCCGTGGGGCGCACGCCGGGCAGCCGCCCGCGGCCAAGACCATCAGGAACGCCCACGCGATTCTCTCAGCCGTCCTGGGGCGCTACGTCGACGACGGTGTCCTGGACCGCAACGTCGCCAGGGGCGTCAAGATCCCCAGCGACACCGTACGCAGGGACATGCGGATCCTCACCCGTGAGGAGGTCGTCGCCCTCGTGGACGCGATGGAGCCCTACTACCGGCCGCTCGTCCTGACCCTGTACGGGCTCGGACTGCGGTGGGGCGAGGCCACCGCCCTGACGCCCGCAGACCTCTCCCTCGGTGGCAGGCACCCGCTCGTGAGGGTCACCAGGGCCTGGAAGGAGGGCGGCGAGCGTGGCGCCTACCTGGGGGCACCCAAGACCAGGCGCGCGGTACGGTCCGTGACCGTTCCCGCCTCACTCACGGAGGTCCTGGTGGAGCAGGCGAGGGGCAGGGCACGCGACGCCCTCCTCTTCCCCGCGAAGCGGGGCGGCAGGCTCGGCGGCAGCACGTTTCACACCCACGCCTGGAGGCCGGCTGTGGCGGCGGTGGGCCTGGAGCCGCGGCCCAGGGTGCACGACCTGCGGCACACGCACGCCACCTCATGATCCAGAACCTCCTGCGGCAACGGCACACCACCCGACGAGACCGCGAGTACAGGTGAAGTGGCGGCCTCTGCCCGGCGCATGATCTCGGCGCCAGTCGTGCCGAGGGCGCCAGCGATCCCGCCTAGCTCACCGGCGGACAGCGAGACCTCGCCTCGGATCTTGCGTCCGAGGACGTTTGGGTGCATACCAAGGGCACTGGCGATTGAGGTCTGGCTCACTCGATGTCGACCAAGCTCTGCTCGCAGGGTGCTGGAGACCTCTTGATCGAGGTCTGCGAACCTATTTCGGTTAGCTCTCATGGAGGCCACTGTAGAACCCGTATGGGTTGGCTGTCAACTCGTTTCGGTTGCATCTTGGTCGGGACATGGCGCACCATGCAGCCATGTCTCGTGAGAAGAAGGCCCTACGTCCCCTTGACGTCCACGCCCAGCGCGTCCTGGCTGAGCTTGTGCGGATGAGCGGGCGCTCCCACGCTTCCATCGGCCGAGAGGTCGGTCTGTCCCAGAACCGCGTCTCGACCATCCTCAGAGGTGATACGCCACCGGCGACCCTGGGCGAGCTGGCTGTGATCGCAGAGGCGCTCGGTGTGACCGGAGCCCAGGTCCTCGCCGTTGCCGAGGCGCGGCTAGCCAAGGCGGCGAGAGTCGAGGTGCAGGCCGTCACGGACGAGGCGGAAGTGATAAACATCATAGATCGAGATGACGCTGACCCGGATCCGTCCGCGAGCGCGGTGGTGGATCCGGGGGGTGTGGTGGTGCCTATGCGGCGTCGGGGTGTGTACGGGTCGGGGCAGGTGGTGGAGGAGCTGCCGGAGGGGGCCCTGGAGAGGGCCGCCGCGCAGGTGGTGGAAGGGGACGCGGAGGACGAGGTGGAGGGGTTCGGTCGGCGTCCGTGAGAGGCGTCTCCTATGGGTGGCGTCCATCGACAAGGTCATTGAGAGTTTCGTCACACTGGGGGTAGTGTGCGGGGTCATGAGACCCTCCCTGGAGTCCCTGTCCCAGGAGTGCCTGGGGGCGGGGGTGAGAGTGTCCTGGGCCGTGCTCCCCAGCGGCTACCGGGGCCTGTACCTGCCGGACGCCCGTACGGTCTACCTGCGTGCGGGCATGCCTGACTGGGTGGCGGTGCCCACCCTGATGCACGAGCTGTGCCACGTGGAGCGTGGTGACGTCGGCCACCAGGAGTGGTGGGTGGAGGTCAGGATCGACCGGTCCGTGGCCCGCCGGCTGGTGGACGTCGGGGCGTACGCGGCCGCGGAGGCCCTGGTCGGCCCGGGGGCGGGGGCGCTGGCGGCCGAGCTGGAGGTGCCCGTGTGGGTGGTGGAGGCCTACCGCGACACGCTCGGGACACACCGGCGCGCCGTGACGGGCGCGGGGCGGCCCCGCAGGGGTAGCGTGCGCCCTACCCCCACCCACCCCCACCTGAGATGAGGCCCCGTCATGACCTCCCCGCAGCCCGGCACGCCCACGCCCGACCCCGCCCAGGACCAGCTGCCGCCCGGGTCCCGTCCGGCGGGCAGGTGGCGCACCGTCACGGGCTGGGTCCTGGTCGCCCTGGGTGTCCTGGCCATCCTCGGCGACCTGGCCGGTACGAGCCGGCCGGGGACAGGGAGTCCCCTGCTAGGGGCGGCCCTGTTCATCCTCACGGGGGCGGCCCTGGTCTGGTGGGGGCGCAGCGACAGGGCCCGGGGGGTCACGCGCCCCACCCTCGGGCACGTCCTGGGTACCGGGGCGGCGGCCCTGGACCAGGCCCGTGAGGCCGGTGCCGCCCGCCGTCATGCCGCGCAGGCGCAGAGGCAGGCGCGCCGCGAGGCCGCACGGGCACGCGAGGCCGAGGCACAGGCCAGGGCCGCGGCCGAGCAGGCCGAGCGCGACCGTCAGGAGCAGGAGAGGCGCGAGGCGGAGCGCCAGCGTCAGGAGCAGACGCCGCCGGGATCTGTAGAGACAGCTGTTCCCGACCCACAGCCCGTACCTCCAGGCCCGTCACCTGCCCAGACCGTGCTGCGGCGGGTTGGTGCGGTAGGTACTGTGGCCTTGAGCACAGCCAAATGGTTCTGGAACCTGCTGCGTCGGATGCTGTCTGCGCTGAGCAGGGCGGCCGTCCGGACCAGGCAGGCCCAAGCGGCCAGGGCAAAGGCACGTAGGGAGGCTAGGGCAGCCAGGCCTGAAAAGGTTCAAGGGCCTGGTGGGTCAGTCGTCATGGACATCAGCGAGGCCCTCACGCGGTACACCGACTTCGTGGAGAACGGACGCCTGAACCTCTACGTCATGGACAAGCACAAGGCCGCCATCCACAAGATCGTCCGGAGTCACGGCCGGTTCGTCCCGGACGGCCGCGGCGGCAACGGGGTGCACGCGGCCTGGGGCACCGTGCAGGCACAGCCCCGCAACCAGTACGACCCCGATGCGGTCCACGTGCTCGTGGACGGGAAGCCGGTCGGCTACTTCTCGCTTGACTGGAAGGACGTTGCCCACCAGTGGCTCCACACGGCCGGGCACCGACGCCTGGTCGTGCCCGTGGTCGTGCGCTGGTGGGGACAGCGCGAGTACGCCTGGGCCTTCAAATCCATGGCCGACGCCCAGGGCTTCGCCGACTGGGCGGCCAGGAAGGACCGCAGGTGACGACTTACCAGCAGCACACGTACGCGATCTCCAGACTCCACCTGGACCTGCTCAACCCACGTGTGGGGCGTGGCGTATCCACGGAGACGGAAGCCCTTTCCCGGCTGCTTGAGCGGCACGGTGAGCACATCCTGGGGCTGGCACGTGACATCGCCAAGAACGGACTGAACCCGATCGAGCTCTGGGCTGTCATCAAGGAGAGGAACCGTCTTGTCGTCCTCGAGGGAAACCGTCGCCTGGTCGCGTGCAGGCTCCTGCTCGACCCGGGCAGGGCCCCGGCCACCTGGAGAAGGCGGTTCGAGCCCGTCAGGGCCGACAAGGTCAGGGAGGACTACGACAGGGCCGGCTGCGTCCTCTTCGGGCGCCGGTCCGAGGCCCGTCACTGGATAGAGCTCAAGCACCACGGCCTCGGGAACGGGGAGGGCACGGCGCCCTGGGGGCCCGAGATGGTCTACCTCGACTCCATTACGCACGACGGTCCGCGAAAGGTGTGGAACGAGTTCTGGTACTGGATGGAGGACGCCTACGCCAGCGACACCGCCCTGGCGGCGCTGGTCTCCCAGGCCCGCGAGGAGCAGTACACCACGATGAAGCGACTCATCGAGGGCGGGGGGCTCGGGGCCAAGATCGGTGCCAGGCTCGGGAAGGACGGCCGTCTGACCACCACCTTCAGCGCCAGTCAGCTAGCACCCTTCGTGCGTCTTCTCACGGAAGCCATGACCAGCAAGGAGCCCCTGGTCCTGCCAGGGGAAAAGGAAGACCAGCGCATCTCGTCACGCACCACGAACACGGCGTCCCAGGCAAAGGGTCGGATCGACGTCCTGTGGAAGGAGGCCATGGGTGACGCTGTCCCCGACATCGAGGACCTGGGCACGGAAACACGGTATCCAGCCGACGCGATAGTGACCGACACCGTCCCACAAGCCGCTAGTGCCCTGACACCAGGCGACCAGGCCGGGGACAAGGATCCCGCGCCCCCGTCACCCCGAAGCAGGTCCCGGCGCCCACCGAAGGTGGAAGCGAACCTGTACGCAGGCGTGGGCAGGCGCACCTACCTGCCCGTACGCCTGAAGGGCATGCTCCGCGAGTGCTCCAGGATCAAGATCGAGGACAGTCCTGAGATCGCCTCAGTAATGGCACGCATCGGTGTCGAGCTGGCTGTCGACGCCCTCATCGACGCCAGACAGATCAAGGTCAAGTCAAAGAGCAGCAAGGTGACCTTGCAGGACAAGCTCAAGGCTGTACTGGGCTACCTGGATCCTGACTACGCCTCCAAGACCCCCCGGCGTCCGGAGCTGGCGGGGGTGTGGTCAGCCATCCGCACCAGTGAAACGGACTCCGGTCACCTCGTGAAAGACCTCAACGACTGCATCCACCAGTACCAGTTCACCGCCGCCCTCGACATCGCCCGCCGAGCCAATAAGATGCTCACCCCCCTCATCCGGGCCATAGCCGAGGAGATGCACTCTGCGGGGGTGGCCACGGGGGCCGGGAACGGGCATCCTTGACCTGTGAGGTACCTGTCGCCCCTGCGCTACCCCGGAGGCAAGGCCCGCCTGGCGCCCTTCCTGGCCCAGGTGGCCACCCTCCAGGAGCCCCGTCCCACCCGGTACGCCGAGCCCTACGCCGGCGGCGCCGGGGCCGCCCTGCGGCTGCTCCACGACGGGGTCGTGACCGACGTCCACCTCAACGACCTCAACCCCGGTATCGCCGCGTTCTGGCGCACCGTGGCCACGCCCGAGGGGGCCGGGGCCCTCTGCGAGCTCATGGACGCCACCCCCGTGACCATCAGGCAGTGGCACGCCCAGCAGGCCGTCTACCAGGCCGGCCCGACGGGCGACGACCTCGCCCTGGGGTTCGCGACCTTCTTCCTGAACCGCACCAACCGCTCCGGCATCCTGGACGCCCGCCCCATCGGGGGCCTGGACCAGGCCGGGGCCTGGAAGATCGACGCCCGCTTCAACAAGGCCGGCCTGCGCAGGCGCATAGAGGCCGTCGCCGGACACGCCGGCCACGTGCACGTCACCGAGCTCGACGGCACGGACTTCCTGCACACCCTGGGAGAGCACGGCGCCAGCGTCCTGGTCTACGCCGACCCCCCCTACCTGCAGAAGGCCGGCGACCTCTACATGCACGCCCTCGACCAGGACGGGCACAGGCGCCTGGCCCGCACCCTCGTGGACGCCACCTACCCCTGGCTCCTGACCTACGACGACCTGGAGGACGTCTGGGGCGGCCTCTACGCCGACAGGCGGTGCGCCCGCTTCAGCATCGCCCACACTGCCGGCACCCAGCACGTGGGCACCGAGACCATCGTCTACGGCCCCACCCTCCACCTGCCAGCCACCATGGAGGTCACCCCCGGCACCCAGGCCAGCTGGATCACCAGGACGGCCTAGACCAGGACCCCGGCGCCCGTCGTGTCACGTGACACGCAGGAGGCGCGAGACAGGCGGGCGAGGACGCTACGCGGAGGGGCCTAGACGCAAGGACCTTCCGGCGCCACCACGACGAAAACCGTGGTACCCTGCGGTTGTCGCGGTCCCCCGCTTGCGGGGTTCGAATCCCCCTAGCTCCACAGGCTCCCCGTCCTCCCGGCGTCCTGCCGGGGAGGTTTGTACCAGGTATCGTCTTGTTGGTAACGTTCCGGTGTACTTCCCGCCGTGCCACACAGGAGACGGACATGCAGGAATGGACCCCGACAGGTACCGGGTACGAGCTCACGATCCGCGACGGCGCCGTGGTGGCTCGTAACGCCAAGGGCAGGGTCCTGGCCACCGTACCGTCCAAGGCCAGGAACACGGAGGCCTACGAGTCCCTGGCCGCCCTCCTCGACTTCCTGCGCACCCACGACGCCGAGGTCGGGGAGCAGGTGGAGCGCTGGTTCCTGCGCTCCCTGCCCGTGCCGCGCGTCCTGCTGACCCAGGTCTGGGCCGACGAGGCCTGGCGCTCCTGGCTGACCGACACCGTCGTCCTCACTGAGGAGGGCCAGACCGGGTTCCTGCGGGCCGCCGACGACGAGGGCCTTGGCGTCGTCGACCTGGACGGTGAGTCCCTGCTCCTGACGGCCGACCGGGTCCTCATCCCCCACCCGGTGCTGCTGCCCGAGCTGGAGGAGATCCGTGCCTTCGCCGTCGAGCTGGGCGTGACCCAGCGCCTGGACCAGCTCTTCCGTGAGATCCACCGCCTGCCCTCCCCGCCACCGGACCCGGAGGTCAGGACCCTGGAGACCTGGGCCGGCGGGGAGTTCGACCAGCTGCGCTTCGCCGCGGCACGGGCCGTTAGCAAGGGGTTCAAGATCTCCGGCGGCTACGCCACCACCACCGTCTGGGAGAACGGCCACCAGGTCGTGGCCCGCTACTGGATCGGTGTGGACAACCCCGACTACGAGACCAGCACCGGCGAGCTGTACTGGGAGAGCGAGGACGCCGTCCTGCCGGTGGCCAGTGTGGGGCCGGTGGCCTACTCCGAGGGAGTGCGCATGGCCGGGCTCATCTACGCCGGACGCAAGGTTGAGGTGGAAAAGTGATTAGTGATTCTGTGGTTGTTGGGTGTGGTGGTGTGGCTTTGAGTGGTAGAGGTGGTGGTGTGTGTTTTGTAGCTCGTTCTTATTCTTGTGGTGTGTTGGGTGGTCGTCGTGTGGTGAGGTTGGTGTCGGAGTCTTTGGTTGGTGTGGAGGATGCGTTGCGTGGTGTGTTGGGTTTGGTGGGTGTGGGTTGTGTGCGTGTGGGGTTTGGTTGTGGGCGGGTGGTGGGGTTTCCGGGGTGGGTGGTGGTGCACGACCCGGAGGGTGCGGGTCTGGCGCTGGGTCTGGTGGGGGATCTGGGGCGGGTGGCGCGTCTGGCTGGTTCGCGTCCGGGTCGGGCGATGGGTGTGGTGGAGGAGGTGGCTGGTGTGCTGGGTGGGTGCGCGCCGCACTTCCTGCCGACGTTCCTGGAGGAGGGGGCGCGGGTGTTCCTGGGGGTGGGGAACAGGGTGTGCGCGGCGCGGTTGTTCTCCTTGGCGCGGGAGGCCGAGCGGGTGCACGGTCTGGTGGTGGACGAGGTGCGTGACCGTGAGGTGTTCCTGGAGTTCGCCCTGGCGGGGGCGGTGGGTGCCGGGGAGATGGGGCGCCTGGCGCGGTCCCTGCCGGGGCGTACCTGTCCGGGTGAGGCCCTGGAGGCGTTCCTGGGGCTGAACGTGGAGCGGGTGCGTGGGGGGATGCCTCCCTACGCCTCCCTGGGGGCGGACCTGGGTCGTCTGGCCGTGGCCGCGGGCGTGGACCCCGAGCAGGTCCAGGCCCGCCTGCTGACAGCCCTGCTTCCCCTGCCGGCCACCTCCCGGGCCCCGGCAGGCTTCTGGAGGACCCACCGCCAGACCCTGACCACCCTGACCCACACCAACCCCCAAACCAGGCGCCTCCTGGAGGACCTGATCCGCTCCAACCCCCGGATCCGCCGCGCCCTGGCCGACGACCCCGGTCCCGGCCCCCAGGCGCAGGCCGCCCCCAGCCCTACCGGGCAGGCGGCCCCGGCCCCCTCCGTGGAGCCCGACGCCTTCGTGGTCAGGTGGGCGCAGCCCCGGGCCGGCAGCCGCACCCCCACCCGGGCCGACGTCCTGGCCCTGGGCCGGACCATGCACGGCTATCCGACCCCCATGGGCTACATGGGCAGGCTCGTCCTCGTGGCGGTCACCCACCCCGAGGTGCTGCTGGCCTGCGCCGCCATGCCCAGCCACTGCGCCGCCGTGCCCGGCCAGAGGCCCGACTGGGTGCGTGGCGCGGCCGCGCTCCACGCCGCCCTGGCCGACGCCGGCCTGGTGACGCCACGGACCACGGCCTACTCCTTCACGTTCCCCCGTGGCACCGAGCCCTACGCCTGCGGCACCCAGGTGGGTGACGACCAGGCGACGGGGACGGTCATTGACACGAGGCTGTCACGGATCAACCAGGACGAGTTCACGGTGTGCACGGTCCTGTCCCTGACCGGGACGGTACCCGCCCGTGTCGGCCCCTACCCGACGACCAGGCTCATGGGCTCCTCAGGGGTGGGGGCCGACGCCGTCAGCGACGCCTTCACCCGCCTCCTCCGCCAGGGACCGCCCCCGTGGGACCCGCGTCGGGCCGAGGCCCTGGCGCAGGGCACCGGCTGGTCGGTGGCCGCCGCCCAGCTCCTGCTGACCGAGATCCCGGCGATGCTGTGGAACTGGCCGCGCGCCGTCCTGGAGGACCTGCGCAGGCGCCTGCACCTGAGCGCGGCCCAGGCGCAGGGGGCGTCCAGCTTCCTGAGCCACCTGGACCCCGCCCTGCTCGTGGGCATGATCGGCGCCGGGGCGGCCGACCCCGCGCGGGTGGTAGCCCAGGGCCTGGACGCGGAGGCCATGGCCGCCTACTGGCAGGCGCACCGCGCGGGCTGGGTGGTCCTGCCCGACGTCCTGGCGCCCGAGGCCCTCACCGTCATGGGGCGGGAGGCCGACATCGACCTGTACGCCCTCATGCGCCGGGGCGTGGACCAGCGTACCCGCCTGGAGCCCCTGCTGTGGCTGGCCTCCCGCCTGGAGCGCGACCACCCCGCCCGCCCCTGGCTCGCCGACCAGCTCGAGGTGCTCAAAGGGAGCTGGCGTGAGCGCTCCTGGCAGGTCCGGGTCGATGACGGCGCCCAGGCGTGCGCCGTCCTGGGACTGCCCCCGCGTGCGGACGGCCGGGTCGGCGACGGGCGCACCGGCGGGGCGTGGACTCTCACGGACGGGCGGGCAGGCCACCTGGTGTGGGAGCCCGCCAAGGTGACCGACTGGCGGGCCGAGGCCGCCCGGGTGGCCGCCCTGGGGGAGCTGGCGGACTACCTGCGCGCCCCCGTCATCCTGCTCTCCGGGCGCTGCGACGAACTCGTCGCCGACCTGCGTGTCGCGGGGACCGGCGCCGGCCAGGACCCGCTGGCCAGCGCCCCCCAGGTGGTGGCCGACGTCTCCGCGGCCCTGGGCCTGGGAGCTGACGCCGCCCGCTACTGGCTCCAGCTCCTGGCCCTGCACCACCCCGCCGACCGGCAGGTGAGGACCTGGAACCACTGGGGCGCCGCCCGGCTGCGTCAGGCGGGCGCCGACCTGCTGGCCCGGGGCCTGGTGGTGGAGGCCAGGCGGGAGCGCGCGGGCCGGAGCCTCTTCCTGCCCGGCGGGTGGATGCCTGCCCGGGCCCCCCACCACCCGATGGAGGCGTGGAAGGCGCCCCTGTACGATCTCGACCGTAGCGACCGCGTGCGCCCGCGCCTGGCAGCCGTCCTGCCCCTCCTGCCGCTGGGGCAGGTCTTCGCCGGTGCGTGGCGGCGCTACCGTGACGGGGACCGCCCCGGCTACACCGAGCCGAGCACCCAGACCAGGAGACGTTGATGGAGCAGCAGGTCCCGCCACCAGAGGTCCTCTACGCCAAGGAGCTGGAGCGCCTGGCCCAGGAGACCGGCCCGCGCCCCCCGGGCTGGAGGCTCACCCCCCAGGCCGTGGTCGCCTTCGTCTGCGGCTCACCACGACTGCACGTCAGCCGCAAGTTCGTCGGCGACGTCTCCCTGGTGGAGCGCTGCGTGGTGACCCTGGCCGGGCAGCGGGCGCTGCTGCTCGTGGGCGAGCCCGGCACCGCCAAGTCCATGCTCTCCGAGCTCCTGGCCGCCGCCGTCTGCGGCACCAGCGCCCTGACCGTCCAGGGAAGCGCCGGCACCACCGAGGACCAGCTGCGCTACGGGTGGAACTACGCCCAGCTCCTGGCCGCGGGACCCGCCCCGGAGGCCCTGGTGCCCTCCCCGGTCATGGCCGCCATGGCCAGCGGACGGGTGGTCCGGGTGGAGGAGATCACCCGCTGCCTGCCGGAGGTGCAGGACGCCCTGGTCTCCGTGCTCTCCGAGCGCCGCCTGGCCGTCCCCGAGCTCGGCGACCACGCCGTGGCCGCCCGCCCCGGGTTCTGCCTCATTGCCACCGCCAACCTGCGCGACCGGGGCGTGAGCGAGATGAGCGCCGCCCTCAAGCGCCGTTTCAACTTCGAGGCCGTGGAGCCCATCGCCGACGCCGACGCCGAGGTCGAGCTGGTGCGGGAGCGCACCCGCCGGGCCCTTGAGGGCGTGGGCGCCCCCGCCAGCGTGGACGACGTCGTCGTGCAGACCCTGGTCACCGCCTTCCGGGACCTGCGCGGGGGCGTGAGCCAGGAGGGGTGGGCCGTGGAGCGGCCCTCGACCGTGCTCTCCACCGCCGAGGCCGTGGCGGTCTCGGAGTCCATCGCCCTGGCCGGGGCCTTCTTCCCCCACGCCCGCGACGGCCTGCGCCTCGTCCCCGGCCAGCTGCTGGGGGCCGTGCGCAAGGACGACCCCCAGGACGGGGCCCGCCTGCTGGCCTACTGGGACGCGGTGGTCAGGCGGCGGGCCGAGCAGGGCAGCCCCAGCTGGGTCCAGCTGTGGCAGCAGCGCCACGTGCTCGAGACATGACCGACCCCGCCGGAGTCGTGGACCGGCTGGTGGCCAGCCGGGAGCCCTACCTGGTGGGCGTACGCCACCACTCGCCCGCGCTGGCGGCCGTCCTGCCTGCGCTCCTGGAGGAGGCCGACCCCCAGGTCCTGGCCATTGAGCTGCCGTCCCAGGCCCGGGGGTGGCTGGGCTGGCTGACCCACCCCCGGGCCCGCGCCCCCCTGGCCCTGGCCTTCTCCCACGAGGGGGACATGGCCTTCTACCCCATGGCCGACTTCTCACCCGAGCTGGTCGCCCTGCGCTGGGCCCGCGACCACGGTGTCGAGGTGGACTGCATTGACCTGCCCGTGGGGGCGGCACACCCCGAGGATCCCAGCGGCCTCAAGGAGGAGGACGAGGAGGGCGCCCGGTCGGGGGAGCCGGGGGGCGCCCTCTGGCAGGCCCTGGCCCGGCGGGCCAGGGCGCGCACCGAGGACGCCGAGGAGATCTGGGACCGGCTCGTGGAGGCCCACGCCCCCGGATCCACTCCCGGGCAGGTGCGCACCGCCGCCCTGGCCCACGGCTGGGCCGCCCGCTGCCGGGCCGGTCGCCCCGACGCCCTCACCCTGGCCCGTGAGGAGTCCATGCGCCGCCGGACCGCCCGCCACCTGGCCGCCGGCAGGCGCGTGGCCGCCCTCGTCGGGGCCTTCCACGCCCCGGCGCTGCTCGACGTCGTCGGCTACCAGGAGGCGGAGGGGACTGAGGACCCTGACGGGGTCGTCGGCTGCGTCGTGGCCTACGGCTTCGCCCAGCTCGACTCCCGCTCCGGCTACTCGGCTGGTATCCGCGACCCCGCGTGGCAGCAGCTGGTCGTCGACTCCGGCCTGGATCCTGAGCGGATCAGACAGGACACCACCCAGGTCGTGACCCTCGTCACTCGCGGGCTGCGTGACGCCGGGCACCCGGCCGGGCCTGGTGAGGCCACCGCCACCGCCCGCTTCGCCCTGGACCTGGCCACCCTGCGGGGCCTGGGCGCCCCCTCACGCCGTGAGCTCATTGAGGCCACCACCTCCGTGCTCGCCCAGGGCGAGGTCCTGGGACGCGGGCGGGCGGTCGCCTCGGTCCTGGAGGATGTCCTCGTCGGTGACAGACGCGGCTCCCTGGCCCCCGGGACCCCGCGTGCGCCCCTGCGCGACGCCGTCGTCGCCGAGCTGGAGCGCCTGGGACTGCCCGTGGACCGGCCCCGCACCCTCACGCTCGCCCCCGCCCGGGGAGGACGTGAGCTGGAACGCCACGTCCTGCTCCACCGCCTGCTCACCGGAGGCATTGGCTACGGGACCTGTGAGGACCCCCGCAGCTGGCGAGGGGCCCCGAGGGTCACCCTGACCTGGCATCTGGCCTGGAGCGCCGCCACCGAGGCCGGTATCGAGCTGGCCGCCCCTCGCGGACTCACCCCCGAGCAGGTGGCCACCAGCACGCTCATGACCCGGCCCCTGCCCGACACCCCCGCGCTCCACCGCCTGCTGACCGACGCCGCGCAGTGCGCCAGCACCCCGGCCCTGGAGCGGGCCCTGGACCACCTCGCCCCCCAGGTGGCGCAGGTCGGCTTCACCGACGCCGTCGCCCTGGGCGGCGCCCTGGCCGACGTGGCCCTGGCCCGCGTGCCCGGGGCCGGCCTCCTGGGCCAGGACGTACGCCGGCGGGCCGGGCTGCTGCGTCAGGAGCTCACCGGCGCCGCACTGCGGGAGCTGGCCGGCCTGTCAGGATCGGACCGGCTGGAGGACGCCGCGGCCCTGGCCGCCTTCGCCACCGAGGCGGCCGACCACGAGCTGGGCCTGTCCCACGCCCTGGCCCACCTGACCACCCACGGCTCCCCGCTCATGCAGGGGGCCGCCTCGGGGCTCCTGCTCGACGCCCCCGGCCAGGACGGCCTGTCCCGGCGCCTCGTCTCCTGGCTGAGCGCCCCCACCGCCCGGGCCCGTCACGACCTGCGCCGCAGACTGGCGGGACTGCTGGTCACGGCGGGTGGCCGCCTGGAGACCGCCACCGCCACCCGGGCCCTGGTGGAGGAGGTCTCCACCATGGCCGACGCCGAGTTCGTCGGTATCCTGCCCGCCCTGCGCGGCGGCTTCGACGTCCTGGCACCCGAGGACCGCGAGCGCCTCCTGGCGGACCTGGCCCACCAGCTCGGCCCGGCCCCCGCACTGGTCCTCAGCCTTAAGGACACGGTCGCCGCCGCCCGCTACGACACCCGGGCCCGCCACCGCCTGGCCCAGCTCGGGCTGGCCGACCTGGCCTTCTCCCCGGCCCAGCGCTGGCGTATGGTGCTCGGCACGCAGCAGCACCGGCTCTCCTCCCGGGGGCGACGTATGGCCTCCGCCCTGGACGAGCTCTACGGACGTCGCCCTGAGGGCCTGGACCCCGGGCGCCGCTCTGAGGGCCGGGGCCCCTCCCAGCTGGGTGCGCGCCAGTGGCGCGAGGAGATCGAGGTGCTCTTCGGCCACGACGCCGTCGAGGAGATCCTGACCCAGGCGGCGCAGGCGGGCCGGGCTGACGTCCTGGAGTCCCTGGACCCGGCCGAGGTACGTCCCTCCGTGGAGCTGCTCACCACCGCCCTGTCCCTGGTCGGCTCCCTGCCCGAGGCCCGTCTGGCCCGCCTGCGTCCCCTGGTGGCGCGCCTCGTGAGGGAGCTGACCCAGGCGCTGGCCGTCCGTCTGCGGCCCGCGCTGACGGGCCTGTCCGGGGCCCGGCCCACGCGCCGCCACGTGGGGCGGCTCGACCTGTCCCGCACGCTGAGGGCCAACCTGCGCCACGTGGTGCCCCTGGACGGGCGGGCGCAGGTGGTCCCCGTCCACCCGGTGTTCCGCCAGCCGGTGGCCAAGGAGGCGGACTGGCACCTCATTGTGGTGGTGGACGCCTCCGGGTCCATGTCCCGCTCCGTGGTCTTCTCCGCCCTGACCGCCGCCGTCCTGACCGGCGTGCCCTGCCTGGAGGTGACCTTCCTGGCCTTCTCCACGGAGGTGATCGACTTCTCCGGGTACGTGGACGACCCCCTGGCGCTGCTGCTGGAGGTCCGTGTCGGGGGCGGTACCGACATTGCCGGGGCCATGAGGGTGGCGCGTTCGCGGGTGCGGGTGCCCGGCCGCACCCTGTGCGTGCTCGTCTCGGACTTTGAGGAGGGCGGGTCGGTGGCGCCGCTGCTGGAGCAGGTCGAGGCCATGCACGCCGCCGGGGTGCGCCTGGCGGGGTGCGCGGCCCTGGACGACGCCGGGGTGGCGGCCTACAACGTCGGCACGGCCCGGCAGCTTGCCGCGGCCGGTATGCGGGTGGCGGTCCTCTCGCCCCTGGACCTGGCCCGGTGGGTGGGGGAGGTGGTGCGCGGATGAGGATCGACCCGGCCCTCCAGGCGGCCACGGTGGACGCCCTGGCCCCCCGGGTCCGGCGTCGTGTGGACGCCCTCCTGGCCGACCCCCCTGAGCTGGGGGAGGTGGTGCGTCTGGGGAGCGCCACGGTGAGGGTGGCGCAGGCGGAGGTGGTCAGTGAGCCCGGGCAGATCGCCTGCGACTGCCTCCTGGCGCCCGCCTGCGCCCACCGCGCCGTCGTGGCCCTGCTGCTCCCGCTCGCCGAGGCCGGTCAGCCCAGCCAGACCGATCGGGCCGATCAGGTCAGTCAGGCCAGCCAGACCGATCGGGCCGGTCAGACCGGCCGGGCCGAGCCGGGGACGGGCTCCTCGGACCGGCCCGGTGCCGGGGAGGCGGCCCGTGGGGGGCGGGGCCGCGGGGAGGGCCGCGGGCCTGCCGGGGGCGGGCTCAGCCAGGAGCAGCGGGAGGTGCGCGCCTGCCTGCTGGACCACCTGGCCCGGGTCCTCCAGGTCGGTGTGGTCAAGGTCCCTGCCTCCCTGCGCTCGGCCCTGGCCAGCGACCTGCACGCGGCGCGGGTCCACCGCCTGCTGGTGGCCGAGAGGGCCCTGACCGCCTTCCTGACAGGCCTGTCGGACCCCTCCCAGGAGCGGGTGGAGGCCCTGGGAGCCCTCCTGGGCAACCTCTACCGGCTCGGGCGGGCCGATAAGGCCGGTCAGGTGGGCCCTGACCTGCTGGGGCGGGCCCGGGCCGCCTACCACGAGGTCGGGGGCCTGGTCCTGAGCCCCCTGGCTGCTGAGCCGGTCCTGACGGCCTCGGGCTTCGCCGGTGCCGAGGTCACCTACGTGGACGCTGCCGGCCGGTCCTGGACCCTGAGCCGGGTGCGGCCCGGTGGGGCGGGCACGGTGGCCCAGCGGTACCGGGCCGGGGAGGACTGGGGCGGGGTCGAGGAGTCCCTGGCGGTCCTGTCCCGGCACGTGCTGGTGGTCGGTGGGGCGCGGGCCAGCGCGGAGGGGCGCCTGGGCGGGGGCGCCTCGGTGCGGGTCGCCGTCCAGGGGCCCTGGCAGGGGTGGGGGCGGGTGGGCGTACCGGGCCTGGTGGTCGTGGAGGGGCACCCCACCGGGGGTGACCGGGCCGGGTTGGAGGTCGACGGCGTCCGGCTGCGTCTGGGGCGTGCCGCCCGCGCCCTGGGGGCGGGCCTGGCCACGGAGCTCTTCGGGCGGGTCCGGGACGCGCGGGTGCGCTGCCTGTGCCGTCAGGGGCAGTCCGGCCTGGAGCTGCTGGGTATGGGTGCCCGGCCGCCGATCGTCCTGCCTGAGGAGCTGGGCGGGGTGTGGTGGCCGGGCCTGGACCGGGTGGACCGCGGCTGGGTCGTGGGGGAGCTGGGGCCCCCTGAGCCCGCGGGCACCGGGGAGGGGACCCGGGACTGGGACCAGGAGGTGCCCTCCGTGACCCAGGTGACCAGCCGCTGGCTCAGCCGGGTCCTGGAGGCCGGGGCCGTGGTCCTGGCCTCGGACTACCTGGGGCGGGACGTGACGTGGCTGCGCGCGGCCGGGGCGCCCTTCGCCGCTGAGCTCCTGGAGGGCCTGGCCCGGGCGGGCCAGGAGGGCAGCCGTCGTTTTGACGGCGCCTGGGTCAGTGACCCGGTGGGCCTCATGTGGGCCTGGCTGGCGCTGGCCGAGTACTGACGCCGGTGCCTAGCCGCGGGTGAGCACCAGGGCCACGTTGTGCCCGCCGAAGCCGAAGGACGTGCTGACCGCGGCCCGCAGCCCGGGCGCCGATCGTCCTGCCGGCCCCACCACGTCCAGCCCGGTGGCGCTCACCTGGGGGTCCACCCCGCCGGGCAGCAGGGTGGGGGGCAGACGGCCCGTGACCAGTGCCATGACCGTCAGGACCGCCTCCAGGCCCCCGGCGCCTCCCAGGAGGTGCCCGGTGGAGGACTTGGTGGCGCTCACCCTCGCTGCGCTGAGGACCCGGGCCAGCACCCGGGCCTCGACCACGTCGCCGACGGGGGTGGAGGTGGCGTGGGCGTTGACGTGCCCCACCGCCTGCGGGGCCACCCCGGCGCGCCCCAGGGCCAGGCGCAGGGCCCGCTCCTGGGCCCTCCCGCTGTCCTCGGGGCGGGCCACGTCGTAGGCGTCATTGGTCACCGCGGCCCCGGCCAGGACCGCCAGGACCGGGGCGCCCCGTCGGGCCGCGTGCTCGGCCGCCTCCAGCACCAGGATCCCCGCCCCCTCGCCCAGCACGAAGCCGTCACGGTCCGGCGCGAAGGGGCGTGAGGCCGCCGCCGGGTCCTCGTTGCGGGTGGACAGGGCCCTCATGGCGGCGAAGGCCGCCACCGTCATGGGGTGCAGGGCGGCGTCGGTCCCCCCGGCCACGACGACGTCGGCCCGTCCCAGGGCGATGAGGTCGGCCGCGGCGGCGAGGGCCTCGGCCCCCGAGGCGCAGGCGGCGACCGGGGCGTGGATCCCGGCCCGGGCCCCCAGGTCCAGTCCCACGGCCACGGCCGGGGCGTTGGGCATGAGGGCGGGCACGGCCGTGGGCGCCACCCGGCGCGGGCCCCGCTCCCGCAGGGTGTCCCAGGCCTGAATGACGGACAGGACCGGTCCCATGCCGGGGGAGACCACGACCGCCAGGCGCTCGGCGTTAACCTGCGGGGCCCCCGCCTGCTGCCAGGCCTCGCGGGCGGCGACCAGGGCGCACTGGCTGGCGCGGTCCAGGCGGCGCACCTGCCGGGGGGCCAGGACGTGGGAGGGCTCGACGGCCAGCGGCGCCCCGATGCGCACCGGCAGCTCGTGCCCGCCGACCTGCGTCACCTCCCGGGGCAGGGTGCGTACGGCGCAGCGTCCGGCGCCCAGGGCCTGCCAGGTGCCAGCCACGTCCCCGGCCAGCGGGTTGGTGGTGCCCAGGCCGGTGACCACGACGGCGCGCGGCGGGCCGCCTCCGGCCCGCTGGGCGGGGGACGCCATCAGGCCCGCTGGGCGGCCACCAGGTCCACCAGGGCGCCGACGGTGGGCAGGGTGGGGATGAGGGAGTCGTCCAGGGTCACGTCGAGGCGCTCCTCGACCTGGGTGGCGATGGTGAGCAGGCCCAGGGAGTCAATGTCGAGGTCCTGGGCGAAGCGGGAGTCGCGGGTCACCGCCTCGGGGGCGAGAGCGGCCTCCTCGGCGACGATCTGGGTGATGACGGACAGGATCTCGGCGGTGTCGGCCACTGCTCTCTCCTTGGGCTGGGACGGGCCGGGGGCGCCGTCGTCGGTGGGGGCAGGGGCATTGTGCCCCATGAGGGTGGGACCTTGTGCCCTGGACGTCCTTAGGTAGCCGGGTTTGGGCCGACGGCGAAGGGCGGTCCGGCGTGGTGGCTAGGCGTCCGCCCCCACCAGGCGGGCCACGATAATGGCCACGTGGAGCATGAGGGCGTCACGGGAGTCGGTGGGGTCCCAGCCGACCTGCTCACTGACCCGGCCCAGGCGGTAGCGCACCGTGTTGGCGTGGACGAACAGCGTGCGTGCGGTGGCCTCCAGGGACCCGCCCAGGGCCAGGTAGGTGGCCACCGTCTCCTCGAAGGGGTCGCCCATGAGGTGGAGGGGGGAGTAGACGCGGGCGAGGATCTGCTCGGTGGCCAGGGGGTCGCCGCCCAGCAGCCGCTCGGGGAGGAGCTCGTCGGCGTGGACCGGGCTGGGGGCCTCCGTCCAGCCGGGCAGGGCGCGCAGGCCCGACAGGGCCGAGCGCAAGGAGCCTCCGGCCCGGGCGACGTCGGCCGCCACCGGCCCCACGACGGCGGCCCCGCCCAGCTCCTGGGCCACCCGGGTGGCGGCCTGGTCCACCCTGGTGCCCGGTGTCTCCTCGTCGTGCGCCCCGCCCGCGGCATCCCCGCCCAGGACGATAATGACGGAGTCCCCCCGCACCGAGATGAGGGAGTCGGAGACCATGCCCCGGCACTGGTGGCGCAGGCGGGAGACCGCCAGGGCGTCGAGCTGGGCGCGTCCGGCCACGGCCACCACCGGACCGGCGCTGCGCCACCCGGCGGCGGCGGCGCGGGTGGCGACGTCCTGGGAGGAGTCGTGGAGCATGGCGTCCACCGCCACGGACTCCAGGCGCGCACCCCAGGCGCCGCGGGCCTCGGCGGCCCGGGCGTAGACCTCGGCGGCGGCGAACCCGACGTCCCGCCCGAAGGTCAGGACCAGGATCCGGACGGTGTCGTGCTCGTCCTCGGGGACCAGCAGGGGCGCCTCCTCCAGGACCACGTCCAGGACGGTGCGTACCAGCCCCAGGGTCTGGTCCAGGGTGACCACGCCCGTCAGCGTGGCGGGTGCCACGGAGAAGATGCGGGTGGGGCTGGCGGCGGCTGACCGGTTCTCCACCCAGTCCACGAACATCTCCACGCCCAGGCGTGCCACGGAGGCGATCTGCGTGCGGGCGTCCTGCGGGAGGCCGCGGTACCAGGTGTAGGTGGCGCTGACGCGGTCCAGGGAGTGCTCGACCAGGTTGTCCTGACGGTGACGCAGGGCCGTGATCCCAGGAGTGCTCAGCTCGTCCATGGGCCGATCGTACCCAGCCCGCCCGCAGGTCCCGCGCAGCCCGCACCGGTCGTGGTGTCAGGGAGCTGACGCGCCGGGGAGGAGGCCGGCGTAGCATACGCCCTGTACGCCCGCCGAGTGGGGCGGGCACGGTCGCGATGCCCGGAGCCGGGCGAGAGGGAGACTCCGTGATGCTAGCCGCTACCCGCACTGAGACCGACCTGCTGGGGCCGCGCGAGGTCCCCCTGGACGTCTACTGGGGTATCCACACCCTGCGTGCTGTGGAGAACTTCCGGATCTCCGGGAGCACCGTGGGTCAGGAGCCCACCTTCGTGCGCGGCATGGTGCAGGTCAAGAAGGCCTCGGCCCTGGCCAACCGGGACCTGGGGACCCTGTCCCCCCAGGTCGCCGACGCCATTGTGTGGGCCTGCGACCAGATCCTGGACCAGGGGCGCTGCATGGACCAGTTCCCCGTGGACCAGTTCCAGGGAGGGGCGGGGACCAGCGTCAATATGAACACCAACGAGGTCGTGGCCAACCTCGCCCTGGAGCACATGGGCTATGCCAAGGGGCGCTACGACATTGTCAACCCCAATGACCACGTCAACAAGTCCCAGTCCACCAATGACGCCTACCCCACGGGGTTCCGCCTGGGCCTCTACCAGGCGATCAACGGCGTGGAGGTGGAGCTGTGCGACCTGGTGGACGCGATCGTGCGTAAGGGCCGGGACTTCTCCGGCGTGCTCAAGATGGGGCGCACCCAGCTCCAGGACGCCGTCCCCATGAGCCTGGGTCAGGAGTTCAAGGCCTTCGCGGTGCTCCTGGACGAGGAGATTACCCGCCTCATGCACAACAGCGCCCTGCTGCTGGAGGTCAACCTGGGTGCCACGGCCATCGGCACCGGGCTGAACACGCCCCCCGGCTACCAGCAGACGGTGCTGCGCCACCTGCGGGCGATCACCGGGCTGCCGATCGTGGGGGCGCAGAACCTCCTGGAGGCCACCAGCGACACCGGCGCCTACGTGTCCATGCACGCCACCCTCAAGCGTGTCGCGGTCAAGCTCTCCAAGATCTGCAACGACCTGCGCCTGCTCTCCTCCGGGCCTCGCGCGGGCCTGGGGGAGATCCGCCTGCCCGAGCGCCAGGCGGGCTCCTCGATCATGCCGGCCAAGGTCAACCCGGTGATCCCCGAGGTGGTCAACCAGGTCTGCTTCAAGGTCATTGGCAACGACGTCACCGTCACCTTCGCCGCGGAGGCGGGCCAGCTCCAGCTCAACGTCATGGAGCCGGTGATCGGGCAGGCCATCTTCGAGTCGATCTCCCTGCTCACCCACGCCATGCGGACCCTGCGGGAGCTGTGCGTCTGCGGTATCGAGGCCAACGAGGAGGTCTGCCGCCGCAACGTGCTGAACTCCATCGGCATCGTCACCTACCTCAACGAGGTCATCGGCCACCACAACGGCGACCTGGTGGGGCGTGAGTGCGCCCGGTCCGGTCGCAACGTGCGCGAGGTGGTCCTGGAGATGGGGCTGCTGGACGAGGACGTGCTCGACGAGCTCCTCAGCCCCGCCAACCTCCTCCAGCCCCGGTACCGTGACGCCAACGTCTACTCCGGCTCCGACCCCTCGGTCGAGGTGCTCCAGGACCCGGAGGAGGCCGACTGACGACGTCGTGGCGCCGCCTCGGGCCGGTCCCCGGCCCGAGGCGGCCGAGGTGTCCTCAGGCGTCACCGCCCTGGGCGCCGGAGGCCCCGGCGTGGACGTTGCGCAGGTCGTAGCGCCTGACGGCCTGGGCCACCACGGAGCGGTCCAGCGCCCCCTCCTCGGCCAGGGCCTGCAGGGCCTTGACCACCACGCAGTGGGCGTCAATGAGGTAGTGGCGCCTCGCGGCGGCGCGGGTGTCGGAGAAGCCGAAGCCGTCGGCACCCAGCGTGTGGTAGCGGCCCGGCACCCAGGCGCGGATCTGGTCGGCCACCAGGTGGTCGAAGTCGCTGGTGGCCACGAAGGGCCCGGGCTCGCCCGAGAGCCTGGCGGTCAGGTAGGGCACGCGCGGCCGGCCGACGGGGTCCAGGAAGTTCTCCCTCTCCGCCTCCAGGGCCTGACGGCGCAGCTCCACCCAGCTGGTGACCGACCAGGTGGAGGCGCGTACGCCCCAGTCCTCGGCCAGCAGGCGGCGGGCCTGCTCGATCCAGGGCAGGGCCACGCCGGAGGCCATGAGGGTCACCTGCGGGCCGCTGCCGACGGGGGCGGCCGCGAGGCGGTGGATGCCCCTGACGATCCCCTCCACGTCCACGTCCTCGGGCTCGGCGGGCTGGCGGATCGGCTCGTTGTAGACGGTCAGGTAGTACATGACGTCCCGGTTGCGCCCGGAGTCCGGCCCGTACCAGCGCTCCAGGGCGTCACGCACAATGTGGCGGATCTCGTAGGCGTAGCCGGGGTCGTAGGTGACCACCGCCTCGTTGGTGCCGGAGATGAGCGGGGAGTGGCCGTCCATGTGCTGGGTGCCCTCGCCGGTCAGGGTGGTGCGTCCGGCGGTGGCGCCGATAATGAAGCCGCGGGCCAGCTGGTCGCCGGCGGCCCAGAACTGGTCCGCGGTGCGCTGGAAGCCGAACA
>ERZ772917.749-NODE-749-length-21636-cov-6.939669_pt1 | contig 21636 bp, 21 predicted proteins | sample MGYA00511187_ERZ772917 | MGnify/ENA primary metagenome ERZ772917 (study PRJEB29015, sample SAMEA2737925) | human oral metagenome | biome: human oral; feature: human-associated habitat; material: dental | place: China | collected 2012 ...
TTGATGTTTAAGCTGCGGGCTTTGATGAAAAACAAAATGACGAATTTGACGATTATGCCTGGGCTCATACGCACCTCTCCGTTTAAATTTATGAAATTTTATCCACTCTAAATTTGCGAAATTTTATCCGCGGAACCTGTCCGTAGAATTAGGCTTTGCCGACGGCTTATGCGGCCTGCGTTAAAATTTCATCGCGCTCTCGCTGCGTTGCTATCTTGCCGCCTTGTAGGCTTTGTCTTTTGGCTACGTGAGGCGGACTTGCGCGCTTTGGCTTGCGTAGCGTCTCGTTAGCAAGCCCCCTAGGTTGCAGCGTGTCGCAGCAGCGCTCATTCGGCTCGGCGCGCGATACTTTGCTTGTGGTATCCGCACCCGCGCATGAGAGCTTGGCGCCGCTAAAATTTTATCGGCTCTTAGCCCCATGCGATACGTACTGCGCGCCGCGATAGAATTTTGTGCGACGCAAGGACCTACCGAGCTTGGCTTTGCGCCGCATTGCGGCAAAATTTTAAAATTTGCGCCGCAAAGCGCTTGCCTTGTATTGGCCTGGGATGCGGCGCAAATGATTAAATTTTAACCGCACCGTCGCCGAGCCGTTTTAAAGCTCAAACGAATTTTTGAGCCGCTACGATACGTGAAATTCCAAAAATCGCGCCTTAGCGATCAAGCCCATTTGCGCTTGCTTGTGAGCCATGCAAAAAGCGGCGTATTTGCGCCCTTCGCCGCGCCCATGTAAAAGCAACGCGTCCCTTGCTGCTCAAAGTCCATTTTCGCTTGCTCGCACCTCTGCCAAGCCGAAGCCAAGAAGCGCACCGTCTCACATCCAATCTAAAATTTGCGTGATCTCGGTGGCGTGAAAAATTTTAAGCCCCTGCGTGTTTTGCGGCTTCATCGGGACGATCGCGTTTTTAAATTTCTGCATCGCGGCTTCTTTCAGGCGCGTATCGAGGTTGAAGATCTCCCTGATCTCGCCGTTTAGGCTCACCTCGCCGATGAAGACGCTCTCTTTGCTGATCGGGCGGTTTTTGAAGCTGCTTACGATCGCCGCGACGACGGCAAGATCGCACGCTGTTTCGGTGATTTTTACGCCGCCGCTTACGTTTACGAAGACGTCGTATCCGCCAAGCCCGATCTCAAGCTTGCGATCAAGTAGCGCCAGAAGCATATCGAGGCGGTTTTTATCAAAGCCCGTGGCGCTGCGCTTCGGGTAGCCGCTCTCGCACACGAGTGCTTGGATCTCCACGACGAGCGCGCGCGTGCCCTCCATCGTGATCGTAATCGCCGAGCCGCTTACCGCCTTGCCGCGCGTGAAAAATTTACTCGCGACGTCCTTGGCGCTGACGAGCCCGTGCGGCCCCATCTCAAAAATCCCCACCTCGCTCGTAGCCCCGAAGCGGTTTTTAAAACCGCGTAAAATTCTAAGCTGTTTGCTCGCATCGCCCTCGAAATACAGCACCACGTCCACCATATGCTCTAATATGCGCGGGCCCGCGATCGAGCCCTCTTTGGTGATATGGCCGATGATGAAGATCGAAATCCCGCGCGCTTTGGCAAGTCGCATCAGCTCGAACGTGATCTCGCGCACCTGCGTGATCGAGCCAGGCGCAGAGGGGGCTTTGTCGCTAAAAAGCGTCTGGATGCTGTCGATGACGATAAACTTATAATCCCTGCGCTCCACCTCTTCAAGCACGGCGCTCAGATTGATCTCGGTGAGCAAAAACAGCTGCTCGCTTATCGCGCCCAGCCGCTGCGCACGCATTTTGATCTGGCTGGCGCTCTCTTCGCCGCTTACGTAAAGCACGGCGCGGTCGTCGCTTGCTAAATTCGCCGCGATCTTAAGCAGCAGCGTGGATTTTCCGATACCGGGGCTGCCGCCGATTAGCACGAGCGAGCCCTCCACGACGCCGCCTCCGAGGACTAAATTTAGCTCGCTATCCTTGGTGTCGATGCGCGAAATTTGTTCGATTTCTATCTCGCTGATCGCTTTGGCGCTTGCGGACGAGGTGCGGGCAAGCTCGCCCTCGATCTCTTTTAGCGCCTTAATCTGAGCGGGCTTAAGCTCGACGAAGCTATCGAATGCGCCGCAGTCGGGGCATCTGCCGAGCCATCTGCTTTGCTGATTGCCGCAGTGCTGACACTCAAAAATCGTGGTTTTAATCTTCGCCATCTTTATCCCTCGCTCATTTTGTCTAAATTTAGCCTTGAATTTCGCGAAATTATACTTAAAATTTTTAAAATTTTAGCCGCCCCGCGTGCTGTTTGCGGAATCAAAAATCACGGAACAAAGGATTTGCGGCTAAATTTAAATATGTTTTAAACATTTATAACTATAATACAAACTTTACTTTATTTAAAGAAGGTTTAAGATGAAGGGTAAGCTTAGTAGAAGCCAGTTTTTGACGATATCGCTTACGCTATTTGCGATGTTTTTCGGTGCGGGAAATTTTATTTTTCCGCCGGGTCTTGGCAGGGAGTCGGGGCAAAATTTTTATATCGCGATAATGTTTTTTTGCGCTACGGCGGTGCTTCTGCCAGTGCTCGGCGTCGCAGGCATTGCGCGCGCAAAGGGACTTCAGAGCCTGGTGCGCCGCATAGATCCGGTGTTTGCGATCGTTTTTACCGCGCTTTTATATCTTACGATCGGGCCGCTTTTTGCGATACCGCGCGCGGCAAATATGCCTTTTGACATCGCGATTAAGCCTTTTATTGCAGAAGAGCGTCTTCAAATTTGGCTATTTGTTTATTCTGCGGCATATTTTGCGCTGAACTATTACATCTGTATGAACCCTTCAAAGCTCGTCGATCTGCTAGGAAAATACCTCACGCCGATACTTTTGGCGCTTATTTTGCTGCTTTTCGGCGCGGGATTTTTATTTCCGATCGGAGGTTTCGTCGCTCCTAGCGGAGAGTATGTCGATCACGCCGCAGCAAAGGGCTTCGTAGAGGGCTATCAGACGATGGACGCGCTTGCGTCGCTGGCATTTGGAATCATCGTAATTAACGCCATTAAAGCAACCGGCGTTAGCGACGAAAAACACCTTGTAACCTCCACGATAAAAGCAGGAATGATGTCGGGCGTCATACTGATGACGATATATTTTATGCTGGGCTATCTGGGCGCGACCTCCGCAGAGCTTTTTAAAGATACGCCGAATATCAACGGAGCGGAGCTTTTGTCGCGAGTAAGCGATCATTATTTCGGAAGAGTTGGCGTCGTGATCCTAGGCAGTGCGTTTTTTCTAGCCTGCATCACCACGACGTTAGGGCTTATAAGCTCGGCTAGCGAATACTTCGAAGAGCTTACGAAGGGCAAGATCAAATATAAAACCTGGGCGATCGCTTGGTGCGTGATCGGCTTTGGAGTCGCAAATTTCGGCCTTACGACCATCATCAAAGGCTCCATCCCCGTGCTCGTCGCCATCTATCCGATCTCGATCATGCTGATAATCCTCTCGCTGATTAATCCGTGGATCGATTCGAGCAAGCTGATTTACCGCGCCTGCGTCTATGTCTGCGTCGTCGAGGGCGTCATAAACGGACTTGATATTTTGGGGATTTCGGTGCCGCTTGTGACGTCGTTTGTGAAGATGATGCCGTTTTATGATTCGATGCTCGGCTGGATCGTGCCTAGCACCTTGACTTTTGCCGTGACCTACGTGCTGCATCTGATCTTTGAAAAAAGAGACGATAGCTTTTAAATTTAAGAGCTATTCTAAAATTTAGCCGGGCTCTACGGGGCTCGGCACACTTTTAAATTTTAATTTACCACCGAATTTAATCTCTCATATTTTTGCCGGAATTTTGACATATAAAATAAGTCGCCTTCAAAATTTTAACCTAAATTTACGCTAGAATTATCAAAATAAAATCGCAAAAGGAAATAAGATGGATAAACGGGATGAGGCGCTAAATCTGGCGCGAGATTTCGAACGCGACGGCTTTAGCATACCTAATTTATACGAGCGGTTTTGGCAGCTGCAAGGTAACGAGACGGCGTATTTTGCGCTAGCGGATAGCCTGCTGTGCGGGCGGCAAGAGGGCGGCACGCTGCTAAAGGACGCTCTGGGCTACGTAGGCGAGGAGGATTTTAAAGCTCTGATCGCTACGGCGGTTGAAATTTTGCGCGAAGAGGCGGCAGAGGAGCGCGAAACGAAGCAGAATGAAAGCGCGGCGCAGACGGGAGATAATGCACGCTTGGCGCGGGCGGACGAAAGCGCAGGCAAAAATGCGCGGCAACGCGGCAGAGATGAAAAGAGCGCGCGCTGGAAAAACGCCGAAGAGGTCATCGCCCCGGCGAGCCTCGAGTTTGCGCCGTTTTTGCACCCGTATCTGGGTGAGCTTTTTAAATTGCAGCCGAATGAGAGCGCGTATTACGCGGAGTATCCGTGGCGCGGGCTTAGTTACGAGAGCTCGCAAATCTGGCGCGAGAAGCTTGCGGATCCGCAGACGAGCAAAGATGACAAACAAAAAATTTTTAGCTGCTTGCTGCAAACCCGCGATCCGCAAAATATAAAATTTGCCTGCGAGTTCGCGCTTGCAGAGGACTTCTTCGACCGTCCGTGCGACCTGCTTGAATATATTGGCTATTGGCTGGAGGCCGTCGGATTTACTTTTGAGCGGGTTAAATTTGGCGCAGACGAAGCCGACTCCGATAAATCACAAAAAGCGTCGAACGATGAAATTTGCTTTGGCGGCGAGAAAACCAGGCTCAAAAGATACTGCGGGCAGCGCGTGTATCACATAATCTTTCCGCGCGGCTATTTCGGCGCACCCTATGCGCCGCATCTGGCGAAACACCATCCGACCTGGCGGTTTGAGGGCGGCAAGGCAGGCTATAAGCTCGGCGGGGTTTTGGATGAGGCGGACGGCGATGCGCAAAATCCGCTTTTTCATATCATCACGCTTGATCCGCTGCCCCGCGACTTGCCCGTGCGCTCGCTGTCTCGCCTAACCCTCGCCGCTCACGTTAGAGAGGTAAACGAAGGGGAGATAGTCTTTTACGAGCACGACGCGCAGGGTATGCCGCGGCGTATCGGCGAAAGGACGCAGGTCGAATACGTGCAGGACGAACCGATAAAGGAGTGCGAAGTAACACTTACGCCCACGCCGGCGCGCTGGGCGGCTCAGGACTGGGGGATGTCAAACAGCAGACAAAATCTTGCGCGCATCGGCGGCGAGCCCTCGTGGATACAGGGCGCCTCGGTGCCGACGTGCCCTATATGCGGCGAAAAGATGGAGTTTTTGATGCAGCTTGACAGCGAGCTTCCAAGCTGCGAGCAAGGCGGCGAGGTATATTTCGGCAGCGGCGGGATTTTATATGTGTTTTGGTGCGAGCGGACGCGGGTGAGCGCGTTTTTTATGCAGTGTACGTGAGTAAAATTTAAGAAAAACGCGCAAATGGACGGACGGATGATCACGGCGAAAATAAAAAGAAAGGACGGTATCTGGTATTTTGACGACTATTTTAGGTCGCTTCGCAAGAATGAAAACGAAATAGCAAAGCCTATCAGGCAGTTCGTCTCGGATCCGAAAAGGTATCTGTTCAGTACGAAAGAAACCCTTCACGACGCCGTTTTGACTGAATTTAAATTTGGCATTTTAAAAAACGAAGATAGACTGACGATGAAATTTTTATCGCCCTACCGAGATAGAAATTTTAAATTTGTTTTCAAAAACGTCCTAGCCGTCCGCTTCAAAACGGACGATAAGAGCTTTAAAAATAACGATCTGATAGTTCATCAATTTTCGCTAAAGCCTAGAGGCGTTTGCGAGTATGATTTTATCTTTGCGAGCGGACAGAGTATAACCGTAAAATTTAAACAGCTTGAGATCATTGAGGAATTCTTATAAGCGCGCTGCTTTGCTGATGGCGGCGAGATTTTGCGTATTTTGGTGCGAATGGACGTGGGCGAGCGCGTTTTTATGCGGTGCGTGAGCTAAAATTTTGCAAAATTCTAAACGAAAATTGTAAAATTCTAAGTAAAATTTATTCTAAGATAATAAAGCGGCAAAATTTGCCGAGCATTTCGGCGCGTAAAATTTAAGCTTGTTCGGCGAGAATATGTAAATTTAAGCAGGCGCGAGGCTTAGGCGTAAATCCCATCCACCAGCGTCTCTACGAACTCATCCGAGTTAAATTCCGCTAAATCCTCCATCCGCTCGCCCACGCCGACGAAAAGTATCGGCAGCCGCAGTTCGCGCGCTATGGCGAAAAGTGCGCCGCCTTTGGGCGTGCCGTCGAGCTTCGTGATGATGATGCCGTCGAGCTTCACAATCTCGTTGAATGCCCTAGCTTGCGCGACGCTGTGATTGCCCTGAGTGGCGTCGAGCACGATGATCTTGCGGTGCGGTGCGCCGCTTTTTGCGCGGTCGCATATGCGCACGATCTTCTCTAACTCCGTGGCTAAATTTTTCTGATTTTGCAGGCGTCCCGCGGTGTCGATCAGGACGCGATCGATGTTTTTTGCGCTTGCCGAGCTTACGGTGTCAAACGCCACGGCCGCGGGATCGTGCCCCTGCGCGGTCGCTACGATCGGCAAATTTAGAATCTGCGCCCATCTGCGCAGCTGCTCGACCGCGCCCGCGCGAAAGGTATCGCATGCGCCTAAAATCACGCTTTCGCCGCTATTTTTATATAAATTTGCAAGCTTTGCGATGCTGGTGGTCTTGCCTGCGCCGTTTACGCCTAAAATAAGCTCGACGAAAGGCTTTTCATCCACAGCTCGCGCAATCTCGTAATCGAAATAGCTCTTTAAAACGTCCTTGAGATCATCTTTGGCGACCAGCTTTTTTGCAGGCAGTTTTTCTAAAATTTCCTCCACGAGCTCGTAGCCTACGTCGGCTTCAAGCAGCATCTCTTCTAGAATTTCTTTTGAAATTTTATCCTCGCCCTTCGCGTCCAGCATCGCACCTATGGTCTTGCTAAGCCCCTTTTTAAAAAATTCGAACATCAGAAAATTTTCTCCAATTCGGTCATTAAAATTTCTTCCGGCATCAGCCCGAAATACTGCGCGCTAAACTCGCCCTTTTCGTCGTAGATCGCCATATACGGCACTTCGTTTATGCCGCCTAGCGCCTTGATGAAAAAGTCGTTCGCCTCGCCGTAAGCGATCGCGTAATTTACCTCGTGCGCGCTTGCGTAATTTTTTGCATCGTCTAAATTTGCATCACCGATCATCACGCCGATTATGTCAAGCTTGCCTGAGTAGGCTTGTTTGGCGGCATTTAGTGCGCTTACCTGCACGGCACAGGCGTCGCACCATGGCGTAAAAAACGTAAATAGCGTCACGGTGGAGTTATTATCGATTCGAAAACCCTGCTTCGTCTTTTGCATATTTAAAATTTTTCCGTTATTAAGCTGAAGTGTAAAAGGAGCGGTATAATCGACCTGGATTACGGCTTCGGTTTCGGACTGCGGCTGCGTGGCGTTGGCCTCGGTCGGGGTATCGCTTGATTTTTTATCTTCATCATCTCCGCAACCTGCAAGAAACAAAAAAGCCGTAAAAAGCGCTAGAAAAAAACGAAATTTCATACTAAACCTTGAGAATTTTATCGCAAAATTATACAAAAAATAGCTAAAATAAGCGTTAATATTTTATTCGAAAGATCAAACGATGCAAAAGAATGAATTTAGAAAAATCTGTAAATCTCGCCTGAAATCTTACGCCGCGCGCGCAGCTAGATGCGAGCATTATCTGCTTTTAAGGCGCATAGAGGGGCTAGTGAAATTTTTAAAAGCTCGTAAAATTTTAATATTTTTGCCGATGAGCTACGAGCCGAACGTTTTGATTTTAAGAAAAAAGCTATCAAAAAGCTGCGAATTTTACGTCCCGTTTATGGTGGATATTAGTTTAAAAATGGTAAGATTGCGTTTACCTTTTAAAATTTCGCGCTTTGGATTGCGCCAGACGCTTCCGCAAAACGGGTATTTTAAAAAGGTCGATCTAGCCGTGGTTCCAGCTATCGGAGTGGATGGCGCAATGGCTAGAATAGGACATGGGAAAGGATTTTACGATATGTTTTTTTCAGGTCTGAAGCTTAAGCCCGCAATCGCGTTCGTGAGTATAAAAGACTGCTTTTGCAGCGAAATTTTATCGCTTGATCACGACGTAAAGGGCGATTTTTACATAACTCCGAGCCAAAATTACCTAAAAAGAGGAAAGTATGATAGAGATTTTAATCGCCTTGTGCGCTCTTGCGGTGGGCGCTGGCATAGGATACTTAGTAGCTAGAAAGATCAATAACGCCAATTACGATTTCTTCGTCGAACAAGCCAAAGCCAAAGCTAAAGCGATAGAATTTGAAGCCGAGGGCATCTTGCGAAATTCTAAAATTTCGGTGCAGGAAGCCGAGTTTGAAGCGAAGAAAAAATACGACGACAAATCAAGCAAACTACAGAAGGAATTTAACGTTAAATTTGACGAGCTCGGCAAAAAGGAGCGCGCGCTTCTAACCGAGCAAGAAATTTTAAAAGATAGCAAAAAAGAGCTCGAAAGCGCCAAAAAAGAGGCGAAATTCCTCTACGAAGAGGGCTCAAATTTAAAGAAAAGCTATGAAGAGAAGCTCTCCGAGGCGCTTAAGGTGCTTGAGCGCGTGGCGGGCTTTACTCAGGATGAGGCGCGCGCGCAGGTGCTTAAGAAGGTCGAGGAGCAAAGCCGCACCGACATCGCTCACATCGTGCGAAAATATGAAGAGGAAGCCAAAAAAGAGGCGCGAAAAAAGGCGAATTATATTTTGGCGCAGGCTACGTCGCGCTTTGCGGGCGAGTTTGCGGCAGAGCGGCTTATCAATGTCGTAAATATCAAAAACGACGAGCTCAAAGGCCGTATCATCGGCAAGGAGGGGCGTAACATAAAGGCGCTTGAGATGACTCTTGGCGTGGACGTCATCATCGATGATACTCCGAATGCTATCATCGTAAGCTCGCACAATCTCTACCGCCGCGCCATCGCCGTTCGCGTCATCGAAACTCTTATCGAGGACGGCAGAATTCAGCCTGCGCGCATCGAGGACATCTACAAAAAAGTAAGCGACGAATTTGAAGCTAGCATCGCCGAAGAGGGCGAAAATATCGTAATGGATCTAGGCCTTAGTAAAATTCATCCCGAAATTTTAAAACTTATCGGTAAGCTTAAATTTCGCGCCAGCTACGGTCAAAACGCCCTTGCGCACAGCCTTGAGGTCGCGCATCTTGCGGGTATTATCGCCGCAGAAACGGGCGGAGATCAAAAGCTAGCCAAGCGGGCGGGCCTGCTTCACGACATCGGCAAGGCGCTAACTCACGAATACGAGGGCTCGCACGTAGATCTGGGCGCCGAAGTTTGCCGCCGTTATAAAGAGCATCCGGTAGTTATAAATGCGATCTACGCCCACCACGGCCACGAGGAGGCCACCAGCGTAGAAAGCGCCGCAGTCTGTGCCGCAGACGCGCTAAGTGCCGCGCGCCCGGGCGCCAGACGAGAGGTGCTAGAAAGCTATCTAAAGCGCGTTAGCGACATCGAAGCGATCGCGATGAGTAAAACGGGCGTCAAGCAGGCCTATGCGATCAACGCAGGTCGGGAGATCCGCGTCATCGCAAACGCTAAGCTTATGAACGACGACGAGGCAGTTTTGGTCGCCAAAGAGATCGCCTCTGAGATCCAAGATAAGGTTCAATTCCCAGGCGAGATCAAAGTTAACGTCATACGCGAGCTTCGCGCGGTCGAGATAGCCAAATAAGGAGTATGAAATGAAAAAATTTATAATCACTTTATTTTTGCTTTTTAACGCGGCATTTGCCGATGATGAGCTCATCATCAACAGCGCAAGCGCCTATTCGTCGGTAATGCGCACAAACTCGCAGTACAAATATCTAGCGCAGCAAGCCCGCGCGATCGTGATCTTCCCTAGCGTCAAAAAGCTGGGCTTCATCATAGGCGGAATGTACGGCGAGGGGATCATCGTCTACAATAACGACGGCGCGCGCAGCGTAAGCGGCGCAGAGATCAGTAGCGCCAGCATCGGACTTCAGATCGGTTACGAGGATAACTACCTAGTCATTTTCGTGATGAATGACGACGTGATCGAAAAGATGCGAAAATCCCAAATCACGCTCTCGGGCGATGCGACGGCGGTCGCGGGCAATTACAGCGCGGACTCGGGCGCGCTGGACGTACTAAATCAAGATATGTACGTCTTTACGAACAAGGGCGGATTATTCGCTGGCGTGAGCTTGGGCGGCTCGGTGCTGGAGACTAAAAGCGATCGCGCTTTTGATCCGAACAGCGACGGCTACGCGTTTTTGATGCGTATAATCGGCGCGGAGGGCGGATATTGATTTCAAAGAACATAGCCTGTGCGCGGGCGCTTTAGCGGTTAAATTTAGTCCAAATTTAGCCGAAATTTAGTCCGACGATCGCAGCTGAAATTTAAACGTTTGTGAAATTTAGCGCCGCTTGCTTGCGAAACTTTGCAAATTTTAATTTAGCGTTTTTCTAAATTTAGCCTCGCGCGAGCTTTGAAATCGCGCATGCAGAACTTTATGCGGCAACTATCAAAAAGCGTAAATTTTGCTCGGTCGTCCTAAATTTAGAGCTTTAAATTTAGCTGCCGCCGACAAGCCCGCAAAATCAAAAGAGCGTATGCTAATAAATTTTGTCGCAGCGGAATTTCGGCGCATAAAAGCCTCAAAATTTTGAAATTTAAAACCTAAAATTTAATAGAATTTTATGAAAGGATTTGATGGAGTCGATGTTTGAAAACCTCCATACGTGGGGGTATCTGATACTGTTTTTGTATTCGCTGGGCGGAGGATTTTTGGCGCTTGCGGCAGCGGGCGTGCTAAGCTCGGCTGGCGAGCTCAATATCGTCTTATGCATCGTAATCGCCTGCATATCGAACTTTATAGGCGATTCGGGGCTGTTTTTAGTAAGCCGCTACAATAAAAAGGAGATTATGCCCTATCTGCGCAAACAGCGCCGCAACCTCGCTCTGGCGCAGATTTTGTTTCGCAAATACGGCGACCGCATAATTTTAATCAAAAAATTTATCTACGGCCTCAAAACTCTCGTACCGATCGCGATCGGCATCACAAAATATTCGTTTTTAAAATTTAGCGTCATCAATGCCGTAAGCTCGCTCATTTGGGCACTCGTGGTGGGGCTACTGAGCTACTACGCGGGCGATTTCGTGCGCGGGCTTTACGAGCGGATAAAAGAAGCTCCGTGGATCGCGCCGCTAATTTTGGCTGCAATCGCCGCGATAATCGTCGCGTATTTTCGCTTCGCCACGCGTAAAAGAGGCTAGCGGTGGCAAAAAAGCTGATCCCGCTCGCAATTTTCGCAGCACTTCTTTTGGCGCTAAATTTTATCTCCAATTCGCGCGGCTCCGCGGCTAAAGATGAGCGGGTTTTTACCTCCAAAACCCTGGATGCCGCTTCTCGTAAAAGCGGCGCGCAAGATCCTAAACGCGGCACCGATCGCGAAATTTCAAGCTACGAAAATCCCGCAAGCGACGCCGGCGTAAAAGATAAGAGCGGCGCAAGAAACGCAGACGGCGGAGCAGGGCTCGGAGCAGATACGAGAAATTTAAAATCTCATCCGCGAGCAAACGAGCGCGGCGCGACAGATTCTAAAGACGAGGCGGACGTCCACACGCGGCACAGCGCAGATTATGAAGCTTCAAACTCGCAAAATCCCGCCGTAAATTCTAAAAATCAGCCCTCAGACGAGCCCTGCATAAGCAGGGAGTGCGTGAGCGCTCATATCCGCCGTACGGGCGCTTTGCCGCAAAATTTTATCACGAAAAAGCAGGCGGGCGAGCTTGGTTGGCAGGGCGGCGATCTGTGGCGATACGCGCGCGGCAAGAGCATCGGCGGCGACCGCTTCGGCAATTTCGAGCGCAGATTGCCTGATAAAAAGGGGCGGATCTGGCGCGAGTGCGATATCGAGTATCGCGGCGGCGCGCGCGGTGCGAAGCGGCTGATATTTTCAAACGACGGGCTGATCTTTTACACCGCCGATCATTACGAAAGCTTCGAGCGCGTGCAATGAGTTTAAATTTTAAAACGCGCAGCGCCGCAAAGATCATCGTCGACGGCGCAAAGATCAGACGCAAAGATCAAATTTTCGCGCTGTTTGCCGCAGCGCTGGATTTCGAGCCCAAATACGTCGCAAATTTAGATGCGCTCTACGACGCGCTTGGCGAGCGGAGCGGACAGGTCTGCTTGATCATCAAAAGGGGCGGAATTTTAAAGCTAAGGCTGGGCAAATTTTATGATATTTTGCTGGAGGTTTTGCGAAGTGGCAAGGCGAAAATTTTAATACTATAAGCTCTCGCGACAGCTTATTATGGCTTCAAAGCCAAATTTTACCGAGTCTAAGACGAGTTTATTTCGCCGCAGTTTCGATCGCGCCGTTAAAATTTCCTAAATTTAGATCTAAATTTCAGAGCTTATTAAAAGAGGCGATTTTCGAAATTTCGTCCACAAAGCTCACGCGGTCAAATTTAAACTCAAGCCCATACCGCCAATCTTTGCGGCGCAGGTTTTTAAACTCGGCAAATTTAACCGTATCTGCTTCAAATTTAACCCTAAGCGCGAGATACCAGCAGCTCCAGATCCCGCACGGACAGCCTAGTAGCACGACGTCCCGCTCATCTTGCGCCAAATCAGCCTCAAGTGCAGCACGCAAAAATAGCTCCTCAAAATCGATCAAGCTCAAATAAGCATAGCTTCCCGCGATGCTGGCCTGCCCGTCCTTTGCGGCAAAGCTTTGCTCGCGCCGCCTAATTAGCTCGAGCAGAGGCTCGCCGTTTATCGCAACGACGACTTCGGTAAAGCTTTCACCCTCAATTTCGTAATCGTTTAGGTAAAATTTAATGCTATCCATGCGGCAATCTCGCTAAATTATCTGTTTACGCCGTATTTGCACCGGCTTGCTAAAATTTCGGCGCAGTTTAGCAAATTTGAAGTGAAATTCGGTTGAAGATCAAAAAAATCGCTGGTAAAGCGCAGATCAAATGGATATTTTTTAAAATTTAAGGATTTCGAGCTCACGGAGCTTGCTTTTGGCGAGCGAGAGCTTAAATTTACAAAAAAGCTAAATTTGCGTAGATGAAAGAAGCGAAAACAGAAGGTTGAATTTCATCGCAGATCAAAGAGGTCGAAACGAGAATTAAATTTTGCTAGGGATAAATAAGCCGAAATTAGAAACGAGGGGTTAAATTTAATTCGCTTTTCATGGCGCTCAAATTTAACCCCGCCGCGGCTACATCATTTCGCCGTTTTTGTGCTCATATTCGGTGTAGGTTACCGGAATATCCTTCTTGCCTTTGCCCGGCGTATACACTCCCTCTCCGCGTTTGAAAAGAAGCTCGATACCTTCGGCGTTCGTAAGCATTATACCGCTTGCGGAAGCAGCGCGCTTGAGATTATGCTTTTTACCTTTTTCGTCGGTTAGCACGCCCGTTGCGAACATATCGTTCGAGCTAAGGCTGATGCGCTTATCTCCGGTCTCTCCGAGCAGAAATACGATCGTGTGCGTTACGGGCTCTTGCGTTTGCTGTGGAGCCGTGTCGGCCTTAGGTTGGTTGCATCCGCTTAAAAGCGCGATTGCCGCTAATGACGAGAATACAATTCGTCTCATTTTTTCTCCTTTAAAAAAAAGTTCGCGAATTATATAGCCAAAAAGTAAATCCTAGATTTCGCGACTTTTTATTTAATCAAAGATTAACCCAAATTTAGTAAAATTCCAGCTGAAAACATCCCAAATAAGGAGAACCTTATGGCAGTAAAAATCGCAATTAATGGCTTTGGAAGGATCGGTAGGTGCGCGGCGCGCATCATCTTGGAGCGAAATTTCGCCGGCGAGGATGTCGAGCTGGTCGCATTCAACGACACGGCTACGCGCGATATGACGCGCTATCTGCTCAAATACGACAGCGTGCACGGCGAGTTTAAGCACGATGTGCGGATCATAGACGACGGACACATCGAGGTGGACGGCAAAAAGATCCGCGTATTTTCGACTCGCGACCTAAATGAGCTAAATTATGCAGATTACGGCGTGGATGTGGTTTTGGAGTGCACGGGTAAATTTTTAACTACAGAAAAATGCGAGCCCTATCTAGCTCGCGACGTAAAAAAAGTTGTTATGAGCGCCCCTGCGAAGGACGATACGCCGACCTTTGTAGTCGGCGTGAACGACGATAAGTACGCGGGCGAAGCTATCATCTCAAACGCCAGCTGCACCACAAACGGCCTAGCACCCGTGGCAAAGGTACTTGATGAAAAATTCGGCATCCAAAAGGCGCTTATGACGACGATCCACGCCTATACGCACGGACAGAGCTTAGTCGATGTCAAAGCCAAAGACTTCCGCCGTTCGCGCGCCGCGGCGCTAAATATCGCTCCGACCACGACAGGCGCGGCAAAGGCTATAGCCAAGGTTCTTCCGCAGCTAAACGGCAAGATGCACGGCCAAGCGGTCCGCGTGCCAGTTGCTAACGTCTCGATGGTCGATCTAACGGCGATTTTGGGTAAGAGCGCAAGCGCGGAGGAGATAAACGCGGCGTTTAGAGAAGCTGCGGACGGCTCGATGAAGGGGATTTTGCTCGTAGATGACGACTCGCGCGTTAGCAGCGACTTTTGCACTAGCTCGTACAGCAGCATAGTAGCTAGCGATACTACGCAGGTGATCTGCGGCGATATGGTTAAAATTTTTGCGTGGTACGACAACGAATGGGGCTACTCGCACCGCCTTATAGATCTCGCCTTACGCGCCGTAAAGGGCTAAAAATGAGTGAAATTTTATCGATCAACGATCTGGGACTTAACGGCGCGAAAGTATTCATCAGGTGCGATTTTAACGTGCCGATGGACGAGTTTTTAAACATTACCGACGATCGCCGAATTCGCGCGGCGATCCCTACTATCCGCTACTGCCTCGATAACGGCTGCAGCGTGGTTTTGGCTAGCCACCTGGGACGCCCTAAAAACGGCTTTGAGGAGAAATTTTCGCTGCGAGGCGTCGCAAAGAGACTCTCGCTTTTACTGAGCCACGAGGTTGTGTTTGCCGAGGACGTCATCGGCGCGGACGCCAAAACTAAAGCCGCTGCATTGAAGCCTGGCGAAATTTTACTTCTTGAAAATTTGCGCTTTGAAAAGGGCGAGACCAAAAACGATGAGGCGCTAGCCGGCGAGCTTGCTAAATACGGCGAATTTTATATCAACGACGCGTTTGGCGTCTGCCACAGGGCGCACAGCTCGGTCGAGGCGATCACTAAATTTTACGATGAGAAGCATAAGGCGGCGGGATTTTTGCTGCAAAAGGAGATAAATTTCGCTCAAAATCTCATCAAGCACCCTGCGCGTCCGTTCGTCGCGGTCGTGGGCGGCAGCAAGGTAAGCGGTAAGCTGCAAGCCCTGCACAACCTGCTTCCGCGCGTGGATAAGCTGATAATCGGCGGCGGCATGGCGTTTACGTTTTTAAAATCAATGGGTGAAAATATCGGAAACTCGCTACTCGAAGAAGATCTCATCGAAGATGCAAGGCAAATTTTACAAAAAGGTAAGGAGCTTGGCGTTAAAATTTACCTGCCCGTAGACGTCGTCGCAGCTCAGACCTTTTCGGCAGAAAGCGCCGTGAAATTCGTCCCGGCTCAAGAGATACCAAGCGGCTGGATGGGGCTAGATATCGGGCCTGCGTCGATTAGGCTCTTTAAAGAGGTCATCGCCGACGCGCAAACCATCTGGTGGAACGGGCCGATGGGTGTTTTTGAGATGGATAAATTTAGCAAAGGCAGCATCAAAATGAGCCACGCCATCATCGATACACACGCGACTACGGTCGTGGGCGGCGGCGATACGGCCGACGTCGTCGAGCGCGCGGGAGATGCTGACGAGATGACATTTATCTCAACTGGCGGCGGCGCGAGCTTAGAGCTCATCGAGGGCAAGGAGCTACCTGGCATAAAGCCGCTTAGAAAGGCTGCGGAGTGAGGTTTTTAGCAAATTTAAAGTGCAATCACACTAGAGCGAGCTTTGCAAAATATGCTGAAATTTTAGATGCAAATTTAAGCGCAAACGACGACGTGACGGTGTTTCCGCCCTTTAGCGCGTTTGATCTTACAGCTCATAAATTTAAACTCGGCGCGCAAAATTTCTACCCGTGCGAAAGCGGCGCTCACACCGGCGAGATCGGCAAGGCGATGATGGATGAGTTTGGCATAAAAAGCGTGCTGATCGGACACTCCGAACGGCGCGAACTCGGCGAGAGAGAGGAGCTTTTGCGCGCTAAATTTGACTTCGCCGCAAAGGCTGGTTGGCAGATCGTTTACTGCATCGGCGAAAATTTGAGCGTGAACGAAGCGGGCGGTACGAAAGAGTTTTTGGCCGAGCAGCTAAAAAATATCGAGCTTGGCTACGAGCGGTTACTAATCGCCTATGAGCCAATCTGGGCTATAGGCACGGGCAGGAGCGCGAGCGCGGAGCAGATTGAGGAGATATTAAATTTCATCCGCGAGCAGACGAGCGCGCCGCTACTTTACGGGGGTAGCGTAAATGCCGCAAATATCGGTGGGATAGTGAGGATCACAAACTGTGACGGGGTGCTAGTAGGTACGGCGAGCTGGGACGCATCGAAGTTTTTGGAGCTTATGCGCGTTGTCTCGCATCGCTATACTTCGTTGTCTTAAAATTTTGCTCGGTCATTACCTAATATGGTAACTCCCGTCGCAAAATTTTAAGCCGCCTAGTCTAGCTTCGCGATACTGCCGCTATCAAATTTGGTTTTAAATTTGGCGTTTCGCGAGATTTTGCAAATTTTAATTTATAGAATTTTAAGTCAAAAGCCAAGCAAAAATAGAAAGGAGAAATAATGATTTTAAAAGGCAAAAAAGGCCTCATCGTCGGCGTCGCTAACGCCAAATCTATCGCTTACGGCATCGCCGAAGCTTGTCACGAACAGGGTGCACAAATGGCGTTTACCTACCTAAACGACGCGCTGAAAAAACGCGTAGAGCCGATCGCGGAGGAGTTCGGGAGTAAATTTGTCTATGAGCTAGATGTAAATAACCAAGCCCACCTAGACGGCCTTGCGGATCACATCAAAGCAGACCTTGGCGAGATAGATTTCGTCGTGCACGCAGTGGCCTATGCGCCCAAAGAGGCGCTAGAGGGCGAGTTTGTAAATACAACCAAGGAGGCCTTTGATATCGCGATGGGCACGAGCGTGTATTCGCTGCTAAGCCTCACGCGCGCGGTGCTGCCGGTGCTAAAAGAGGGCGGCTCGGTGCTCACGCTAACTTATCTCGGAGGGCCGAAATTTGTACCTCACTACAACGTAATGGGCGTTGCAAAAGCGGCTCTTGAAAGTTCAGTGCGCTATCTCGCTCACGATCTTGGCGCGCGCGGTATCCGCGTAAACGCCATCAGCGCAGGCCCGATCAAAACGCTTGCGGCAAGCGGAATAGGCGACTTTAGGATGATTTTACGCTACAACGAAGTAAACAGCCCGCTAAAACGCAACGTCACGACGCATGACGTCGGCAATAGCGCGATGTATCTGCTTAGCGACCTAGCTAGCGGCGTGACCGGCGAGGTGCACTACGTCGACTGCGGCTACAACATCATGGGTATGGGCGACGTAGCGACCGACGCCGAGGGCAAGACGATCTTCGCGTGGGATGCAGCCAAGACCGAGTAAAACGACACGTAAAAAGGCAAAATTTGACGCGCGCAGTTTTTTACGACGATAGTCATAGACGGATAGCAGAGGGCGGCATAGAGGGCATCGCCGCCGTTTTGCTAGGTGATGATGAGGCCGAGAAAGCCTCGCTCTTGTTGTGTCTAGATTATTACCTTGATCCCTACTACGGCTGCACGCTGGCGCATGAGAGCGAAATTTTCGCCCTTTTGCAGGAGCTGCTTCTGAGCGAGCGCTCGCAAGCTATCAGAGACGATATTTTGCAGCTTCTGGGCGATTACTGCGGCGATTTTAGCGTGCTGCGAAGCAGGATTTGCGAGGCGTCTGGCGAGATTTTGCCAGACATTAGGCGCTTGATCCAAGGATAAATTTAACGGCCGGCACGCCTTTGCGCACGGTAATTGCGTCGCGGCGAGCGGTAGCGAAATTTGCCCGCCTCCGCGCACGCCCCTTTTGCCGCGAAAATACGGCAGCGTAAAATTTTAAGATTGGAAGCGGCGATGAGAACCTTGGATGAGCGAGGAGCTAGGTCTAGCGAGCATACCTAAAAACGGCATGGAGATAGAGGATTATTTCAGAGCTGTTTTTGAAAAAAGCGGCAAAAACCGCCAGGAAGGAGCTTGATGAAAAAGGATTATATCTGCGTATTCGATTGCGAGACGATCCCAGACGTAGCGGCGCTGGTGCGGGTGCTGGATGAGGATGCGATCGCGGGCTGTTTCGAACCTTTCGATAAAAAAAGTTTCGCAAAGCTTCTTGACGCGCAGCTCTCGCAAAAGATCGACAGCGGGAAGCAAAGCGCGTCTTTAAATTTTGCTGTAAATTTGGCGGAACAGAATTCTAAAATTGAAAATTCCGAGAAAAATTCCGCGCCTCAAAATTTTACGCAGCAAGACGTCGCGCCTCAAAGCTTCGCGAGTGAAAATTCCGCTGGACAAAATTTTATAGTGCAGAATTTTAAGGAAAATTCCAAGGCACTAAATTCCGAGCAAAATTCTGCATCGAATTCCACAGGGCAAAATTTAGCGCCGCAAAATACGGCGCCCAAAAATTCCGCATCGCTAAATTTAACCTACGACGATACTGCGCCTCAAAGCTCCGCGACACATGGCTCCGAGATAGAAAATTCCGCGCTCCGAAGTCCTGCGCTTCAGAGCTTTGCGGCGGGAAGCTCTGCACCTCAAAGCTTCGCATCCCAAAGCTCAAATAGCGAAAATCTCGCTTCAAATTCTGCGCAAGATCCCGCGCTAAATTTTAAAATTTACGGCGAGCAGCCGATCTTTAACGCGGATAAAAGCAAAATTTTAAACCACAAATTGCTCTCGCTTAGGGCGATGGATATTTTCAAAGAAAAAACCGGCAGCGAGTTCCTGCCCGTCTGCTTCCACCGCGTCGTTAGCATTAGCGCCGTGATGGCGGACGGATTCGGCAGATTTTTGCGCGTCTCGACGCTTGAGGGGGAGAGCGAGCGCGATAAAATCGCAAAATTCCTAGCCTTCATCGAGGATTTTAATCCGCGGCTCGTGAGCTTCAACGGGCGCGGGTTCGATCTTCCGATGATTATGGCGCGCGCGATGTGCTATGATCTAAGCGCCGCGGCGTATTTTGAGACGAACGATCGCGATAACAACAAGAGCAAATGGGAGAACTACCGCAGCCGCTACGACGGGCGGTTTCATCTGGATCTGCTCGATCACATCAGCGATTTTGGCGCCGTTCGCGGGCTCAAGCTTGATCATATCTGCGCTAGCGTGGGCCTTCCCGGCAAATACGACGTGCACGGCGATCAGGTCCTGCAGCTGTATTACGCAGGCGAGCAGGCCAAGATCGACGAGTACTGCAGATCCGACGTGCTCAACACCTACTGGCTGTTTTTGAAATACGAGCTTTTGCGCGGCAAGATCACCAAGGACGACTATCTGAATTATATCGCGGTGATGGGCGAATTTTTGCAAAAAGAGAGCGCGCAAATGAGCTATACGCCCGTTTTTTGCGACTTTATAGAAAGGGAGCTAGCGGCATATGCGAAGTAAAATTTTTAAAATTTTAAAAGGCGCGGTTTTTTGCGCGCTGTTTTTGCTCTGCGGCGCGGTCGCGGACGAGGCTAAATTTAAACCGATGCTGCTTAAAGAGTACGTCCCCGGCATGAATATCACGGGCTGGGTCATCAGCGAGAAGCTAGACGGCGTGCGCGCGATCTGGGACGGCAAAAATCTGCGCTCCAGACGCGGCAAGATCATAAACGCCCCCGAGGGCTGGAGCGCGGGCTTTCCGCCGTTTTTCGTGGACGGCGAGCTATACACGGCGCGCGGGGAGTTTGAGCAGCTCGTCTCGATCGTCTCTTCTAACGTGCCCGATGAGCGCTGGAGCAGGGTGAAATTTTACGCATTCGACCTGCCGAAGGAGCAGAAAAACCTAAGCGCGAAGATGGAAATTTTAAGAAATTTTATCGCCTCAAGCGGCGCGCAAAATTTGCTCATCGTGCAGCAAACTCCGGTAAGCACGCACGCCGACGTGCAGGCGTATTTTGATCGCGTCATCGCAGCAGGCGGCGAAGGCGTCGTGCTGCGCGATCCAAACGCGCTTTATGAAAGCGGGCGCAGCGATAAAATTTTAAAATACAAAAAGACGCATGATAGCGAGTGCAAGGTCGTAAAAATCAACCCGGGCTACGGCAAAAACGAGGGCAAGATGGGCTCGCTTAGCTGTGTGGATCTACGTAGCGGAGCGAAATTTAAAGTAGGCACGGGCTTTAGTGACGAGATGCGGGCAAATCCGCCTAAGGTGGGCACGATCATCACCTATCAATACCAAAATTTAACCCGCGAGAAAAAGCCGCGCTTCCCCGTATTTTTGCGCGTGCGACCGGCGATTTAATCTAAGGGGCTATAATCGCGTATTTTGATAAATTTAATCCGAAGGAGAAGAGATGAAAATTTTAATCACCGGCGGCGCGGGATACATCGGCAGCCACGTCGCAAAGGCGCTTTTAGAAGCGAATCGCCACGATGTCGTCATACTGGATAATCTTTGCAAGGGCTCGATGCGGGCGATCGAGGCGCTTCGCAAGATAGGCAAGTTTGAGTTCGTGCAGGAAAGCCTAGAAAACACCCCCGCAATCGAGAAGCTTTTTAAGCGCGAGAAGTTTGATGCGATCATTCACTTTGCGGCGTTTATCGAGGTTTTTGAAAGCACGCAAAATCCGCTAAAATACTATCTAAATAACACCGCCAACGCGATGAATTTGATCGCGCTTGCGAACAAATACGGCGTGAAAGACTTTATCTTTAGCTCCACGGCAGCGACCTACGGCGAGCCCGACATCCCGCAAGTAAGCGAAGAAACTCCGCAAAATCCGATCAATCCGTACGGCAGAAGCAAACTGATGGTTGAGTGGGTGCTAAAAGACGCGGCGGCGGCAAATCCGAATTTTAAATATGGAATTTTGCGCTACTTCAACGTCGCAGGTGCCGCAAGCGACGGCACGATCGGGCAAAACTACCCGAACGCGACGCATCTTATCAAGGTTGCGACCCAAACGATCGTCGGTAAGCGCGATAAGATGAGCATTTTCGGCGATGATTACGACACCAAGGACGGCACCTGCATACGCGACTACATCCACGTGGAGGACCTCGCAAGCGCGCATCTGGCAGTGCTTGATTATCTACAAAGCGGCGATAGCGCAGTATTTAACGTAGGCTACGGCACGGGCTTTAGCGTAAAAGAAGTCGTCAATGAAGCTAAAAAAGTAAGCGGCGTGGATTTTAAAGTGCAGATCGCTCCGCGCAGAGCGGGGGATCCTGCCTGCCTCATCTCAAACGCGGATAAAATTCGCACCAAAACCTCTTGGCATCCCGAGCACGAGAGCCTGGATGAGATCATCCTAAGCGCGCTTAATTGGGAAAAGAAGCTCTAAGCGCGGCTTTGCGAGGCTAAATTTGAGCGGCTTTTTAAA
>ERZ772917.753-NODE-753-length-21583-cov-7.923959_pt1 | contig 21583 bp, 23 predicted proteins | sample MGYA00511187_ERZ772917 | MGnify/ENA primary metagenome ERZ772917 (study PRJEB29015, sample SAMEA2737925) | human oral metagenome | biome: human oral; feature: human-associated habitat; material: dental | place: China | collected 2012 ...
TCTCCATATTCGCCCGATAGTAGGTCGACATGGAGTCCACATGCGCCATATAGCCGTCGTGTGCATAGGCAAACATTGTGTAGTCATGTGCGCGGCGGATGATCCCGTCGAGCATGAAGTCGAGCCCCCCGTGTTCATAGGCATGACGTACGATCTCGACGAATGCGCGCTTGTCCATGAGGTAAACGCCCATTGAGACCTTCATGCCCTGATAGGCGACCGGCTTTTCAGCGATATCGAGAACAAGACCGTTCTCCGCCGTATCGAGCACGATGTTGTTGCCCGTGTTCTCGTCTTCCGTCGTGTGTGAGACGAGCGTGATGTCCGCGCCCGTATTCTGATGGAAGCGCAGCACCTTGGCAAAATCGATGTTGTAGACAAAGCTGCCGTTCGTCAGGAGAATGTAGCGCGAGGAGGCATGCTCGATGAAATCCAGATTGTGATAGAAATTCTTGAGGTCGCCCTTATGCCGCTGTGCATCATCGGGAGCAGCCGGCAGATAGAAGAGGCCGTCGTGACGACGCGCCAAATCCCAGTCCTTGCCCGAGCGCAGATGATCGAGCACCGAGCGCGGCTCATCGGGGAGCATAATGCCCACCTTGTTGATGCCGGAGTTGACCATGCTCGAGAGTGCAAAATCGATGAGACGATAGCGCCCCGCAAAGGGGATGGATTCGACGGCACGCCGATCGGCGAGCTCACGAATGAGACTTCCGTCCTCCTGCAGGTTGATGAGACCCATCACGCTGTTCATTGTATGTTCACTCCATTCTCTTCCTATGGCTCAGCCGACACGCTGCTCGGTCGAGGCAGCCGTCACCGTCTCCCCCTCGGGGATGACCGTGATCTGCGTCTCCTCACCGATGACCTGAGCTCCCGCCTCGATGACGGAATTCTGCGCGAGAATTGCATAGTCCACGACCGCACCGTCACCAATGACTGCCGACGGAAGCAGGACGGAGTTGCGTACCACAGCCCCCTTGCCGACACGCACGCCGGGGAAGATCACGGAGTTCTCGACCGTACCGAGGATCATAGTGCCCTCGCTGATCATCGAGCGCGTGATCTTTGCCTCCTTGCCGACGAACTGCGGCGGCATGGACGGGTTGAACGAGTAGATGCGCCACTTGCCCGAGAGCTCGAACGGTGGCTCATCCTGCAGGAGATCCATGTTCGCCTGCCAGAGGCTCTCGATCGTGCCCACGTCCTTCCAGTAGCCGTTGAAGGCATAGGAGTAGAGGCGCCCCTCATCGGCGAGCATCTTCGGGATGATGTCCTTGCCGAAGTCATGGCTCGAGGTCTCGCTCTTGGCGTCTGCTGTGAGATACTCGGCAAGGTAGTCCCGATTGAAAATATAAATCCCCATGGAAGCGAGATTGCTCTTCGGCTTCGCCGGCTTTTCCTCAAACTCGACAATCCGTCCGCTCTCGTCCGTATTCATAATGCCAAAGCGCGGCGCCTCATCCCACGGCACCTCGAAGACGCCGATCGTCGCCTGCGCCTTGTTCTTCTTGTGCGTTTCAAGCATCCACGCATAGTCCATCGTATAGATATGGTCGCCCGAGAGGATCAGCACATAGTCGGGATCCGCCATGTCGATGAAGTTGAGGTTCTGGTAGATCGCATCTGCCGTGCCACGATACCACTCCGCCCCCTTCTCGCGTGCGTAGGGCGGCAGAACAAAGAGCCCGCCGTCGCGCTTATCGAGATCCCATGCACTTCCCGAGCCAAGGTACTGGTTCAGCTCCAGAGGACGATACTGCGTCAGCACGCCGACCTTTTCGATGCCGGAGTTGACACAGTTGCTCAGCGGGAAGTCAATGATGCGGTATTTCCCCCCAAACGGAACCGCCGGCTTTGCGACGCGCTTCGTGAGCGCACCAAGGCGGCTGCCTTGTCCGCCTGCCAGAATCATTGCCAAGCACTCTGTTTTTCTCATAGGTATTTCTCCCCTCACGGATACCGGGTGGTATCCCCAACATATATGCAATGGCAAATCGGTCGGGCTCGCCGTACACCCATCCGTTTCGCCGTATTCCTGCCGATTTCAATGAGTTTTCGCTCATTTCTGTCGTATTGATCCTCCTTGATTCGTTTTATGATACTTACCTAATTCGATAAATAAGCCGAATTTCCTGCAAGTTCTTGCCGTGCTTTCAGTCTTTTTTCAAAGTAATCATAAAACGAGGAGGGACTTTTGTACTTGTCATTCCCCATATTTATCGTATCATTATTGTACCCTATGTTTGCCTCCGAATCAAGAAGTTTACAAAGAAAAATTTCCAACAAGACATTTGTCATATATTCAAATTTTTCCATTCATCGTGCTTCATTTATATATGAAAAATTGGCGTGATCAGTGCAGCGTACATCTCCGCCATTTCCTCGGGGGACTCACGGCAACCGTTCTGCATCCACCACTCCACCATCAGCACGAAGCTGCCCGTGATGTGGTTGATGAGGAAGCCCTCTGGGAGTGCGTGCTCGCGCAGGAGTGAATGCCCGCGCGCAGTGAGTGTCTCGCGCAGCTTGTCGCGAAAGTATTGGAGAAAGATGTCCCTGCTCTCACAGGTCAGCAGCCCTCGGATATTCCGCTGCTGATCCTGCATATGATAGAGCATGTGCGAGACGATCACCGCCGGATTGTCGGGGTCATGCGAGAAATCGTGACTGCCCTCGTCTGTCACATCCTCGAGCACATGGGCAAACATATCCTCGCACATGGCGCGCAGGAGCATATCCTTCGTCTCGAAATGCGTGTAGAACGTGCTGCGGCCGACATCGGCAGCCTCGATGATCTCCTGTACGATGATGTTTTCATAGCGCTTGTGCGCGAGGAGTTCTTGAAATGCGGCAAGGATTGCCTGTCTCGTCTTTTTGCGGCGTCGCTCCATAAACTTTCTCTTTCTATTTCACTCACATGAACATATTACGTGTTTTGTCCGATAACGGACATTTCCATCGAACTGTTTCTTACGTTTTCTCTGCTTCCATTGTACTATATGTTCAAAACTGAAACAAGTTCGTTTTTTGCACGAGCGCACTGCTCACACAGTGTGATAAAAGGAGGATCACCCATAATGCACAGCATATCAAACAATAAAGCACTTCTAAAACTTTACGCCGTTGCCCTCGTCTTTGCTGTACTGATCTACTGTGGCACGGGCGATTTGATACGCGCCTTGACCTCGCTCCTCGCATTCAGCCCCTACGCCTTTGTCCACGCTAAGCCGATGGCTGTATCTGCGGCTGCCGGCTGGCTCGCAGCGCACGGCATCCGCATAAGGACGAGTGCGACACTGGAGCAGCTCTCACATATGGAGAACATCGCCTTTACAACAAGCGCCATTGCCCCGACAGGCACGATGCAGACAGATGCGCCGCAGCTCATGGACAAACTCCGCCGCATGGGGATGCATCCCGTACTCCTCGCCCCCATCGGGACAAGCGATGCTGCGCAGCTTGCAGCACAGGCGGGCATCCGTGACATACGGACAGCGCTTCCCCCGTCCAACGATCCCTTTGCCGTCTCCACAGCGTGCATTCAAGGAAGCACGGACAATCGCAGTGCGTCTGAGAAAGCCTGCCTGCACATCGTGTTAGGCAGCTCCGCCGCCTCAGATGCAGACATCATATGCGCGAGCGACGATCTCTCGCAGCTCCCACTCCTTCTGCGTACGGCACACCAGCTGCGGCAGAAAATCGAGCAAAATGCAATCTTTGGATATACAATGAACTTCATCGGCATCGGACTTGCCGCAGTGGGCATCCTAAGCCCTTTCGTGGGCGCACTCTGGCACGCAGCCTCCACCGCCCTCATCCTGCTCAATACCGAGAGTCTTCACCTTGCGCAGGTGTACGAAAAAAAATTTGCATTTTCAAAAGCCGTGTGATAGAATAACGCAGTACATTTTTCGTTGAGGGGGTGAACGATTTGCCGAATATCAAGGCATCCATTCTGAGTGTTAAGTCTGACGCCAAGCGCCGTGCACGCAATGTTGCGGAGAAGACACGCGTCCGCCGCGCCATCCGCAGCGTCAATGACGCTGTTGCAGCAGGCAACGCAGACGAGGCGAAAAACCTCCTCGTTGCGGCATACAAGTCCATCGATCAGGCGGCTGCAAACAACGTCTATCACAAGAACGCTGCAGCACGCAAGAAGTCGCGTCTTGCCAAGAAGGTCAACGCGCTGGCACAGTAATAAAAAAGCCACCAATGTGAGTTGGTGGTTTGAACATGTAGCGTATAGCCCCCTATGAGGGGGCTTTTTTATTGCCCTTTTTCAGTCCTGATACCTGTAAAGGAATGAACAATTCCTCTCGGACTCACCATATCGCCATCATAGTATATTACGTTCCATCAGTTTTTGCAGTTCACGAGGGTCAACATCCTGCAAATAGGTCTCGGTCTCGAGTATCCGATCCACCTCCGCATAGTAGCTCGTGACAATCTCAGCGTACGGAGAATTAGAAGGTCGTCCCTCTGCGTGCCAGTGGCAGAGGTCTCTTAGTTCTGTATGACGCTCTGCAATAATAGCGAGCGTTGCCAGATTGTCATGCCAAAGACGCGCCTTCCACTGCTCAGATTTTCCGCCTGATATCCCCGTCCCGCACTCATACCATATAAGGTTGTGATCCCAAAATCCGAAGCGAATGTCATCGGCAGCCATAATGACGTATGCCGAATCCTCTGCATATACCACCCGACCATAGATCAGCTCTGTGTAGGCTGTTACAAGGCCACGCTCCCCCATAAATGCGGCACCAACTACATAGTCCTGACAAACAAGATAGGCCTGCTTTACCGCATCATAGTCTCGCTCTTTATAGGATTTTAGCTGAAAAGGCTGCATGCGGTCAAAGATGTGGTATGTGTCCTCCTCCTTAGCATAGAAACAGCTGCGCCCAAAGGCAATTTGCCACCCTTCCGTTTTCATGAAGTCCATCATACGAGAGAGAACACGATCATCATATAAGTAGTCCCCCGGCGAGATCATCTTCACATAGCGCCCGCGCATCGCATGAAGGATGTTCATTGCATTCTGCACTATCCCCTTATTCTCCGGGCTGCGCACAATCATATAGTTACGAAAGCCATGGCGCAGCATCCAGAGTTCAATCTCCTTCTGCCGGAAGTCCTGTGTTCCATCATCTCCGATCACAATTTCATAGGAGCAACCCTGCTGGCAAATGATGGAGTACAGTGTCGTATACAGCTGGTCATAATCCGACCGATAGGTCATAACGCCAATACTTATATCGTATTCTCCTGGTGTGTGAAAGAGACGCTCCCTCACATCCACCCCGTAGACCATCTTCACGCCGGAACGAAGAGCATAATCCGCATATGCAGCAGAGATTTCTTCCCTCGTCGTGATGAGGGAATCTGCCATCTCAAGCATGTGGAATGAAGAATTCTCAGATGTGTATATCTGCACCAGTGGCGCATCCGCATGACACATGGAGAGCAATGAGAGAAGCTCTTGACGCTCTGTCGAAAAACCTTCCTTGGGAATTTCAACGAGGAGGACGGACGGACGATCAGCAGTATACGCCGACAAATAATCCAGGAGCACCTTTCGCCATATACTTTCATGCGCTGTAAAATCCGCTACCAAGTAATAAATGGCGTATCCCTGCTCTCTCAACGATGCAAGCGCCTGTCCGATCTCATCGGGCTGTGCAACATTATCTGCTGCAGAGAATTGTTCTGCAAACGCTTTCGCATTGTTTTGCAGAGACTGCTCGCACGCTTGTATCTTTTCCTCTGGCCAGTTCCACCATTGAATATTCAAAAGCCGCTCAATCGTTTCTCCATCATACCGGTATCCTGTAACCTGAGCGGGATTCCCCTCAACAATGGCATAGGGCGGAACATCCTTTGCAACAACAGCGCCCGAATGGACAATTGCTCCGCTGCCAATATGAACGCCCCCAAGTATGATGACGTCCTCGCCGATCTTTACATCATGCCCGATAATGATCTGATTGTGATTGACATGGAAGGCGTGATTCGATATCCCATCGGTATAAAAAAACTCCTCAAATGGATAGGCTGCAGTCCGATGATAGTCATGGTTCATCCCGATCTCAAACAGGACATGCCCCGTCAAAGAAGTGTATCGTCCAACAAGTACGTGCAGCCGCTGACTGCCATGCTCAATGATCCCGTCCGCCACATAGGAACCGGCGCCTACGGTCATGAAGACCCTGCCGTCCTGATGGAGCATGCGAGTCTCTGCAGCTCGCTCAAGACTGACCTGAATAAACACGACCTACTCCCCCGATCAAAACATCACACAATCTGCATTTGGGATGCCGCATTCTCCCGCAGTGCCGGAAAGATACGCTCCCTTGGCGCAAGCCCATAGACAATATTTACGCCGCTGTCTGCCGCATAGTCCGCACACACGGAGGATACAGGCTCTTTCGTTGTAATAAAAGAATCCATATGAGACCATATAGATGCTATTCCCACTGTATTTGCGTAACATGTCATAACAAGAGGGGCATCTTCTCCTGCCTCTGCAAGCATGCTGCTGAGTTCTGTAAGAAAAGCCTCCGGCGTATCGTCAGGCAGCGCGAGGAGCAGCGCAGTATGATCTGTCACCGTATAGGTTCCTAAGTAGTCTCGGAAGACGTTACGCCAGATTGCCTCCTCAGATTCAAAATCAGGTATGAAATAATAAAGTATATACCCCCTTTCCTTAAACTCAATAAGGCTCTCTAAAAAGGGCTCCGAAGGGATCTGCTCCTCCGATGCAGAAAACCGTGCAATAAATGTACCAACATCACCCAACAATAGTGAAATATGCTGCTGGATTTGCTCTGCAGGCCAGTACCACCACTTGATGTGCTGAAGCCGTGCTATTGTCTCCGCATCGAATCGCTTCTTAATGACGCGGGCAGGGTTGCCGACGACAACAGTATAAGGCGGAACGTCCTTTGTGACAACCGCGCCTGCGCCAACCACAGCCCCATTTCCGATATGTACGCCACTGTGAATGGTCACATCACATCCGATCCAGACATCATTACCGATAATCACCTGAGAGCCACAGCTTCGTACAGGAGCTGCCATTGGATCGTTTTCCGTCTTAGTGCCTGCAAAGCCGCTTGCATAGGATGATCCAAATGATTCCTGGAAGAGGAATGTCATACGTGGCCCTAGAGATGAGTAAGAACCAATCAGAACATGTGCGGCATCGCCCACTCCTCTAATAGTCCCGTCTACCAAGTAGGAGCGATATCCTGCCGTTAACAAGGTCGTCCCGTTTTCTGTGAATATCTTGCGAACAGACGCTTCTCTGCCATCAAGCCTCACTTTAATATCCATGATTCACTCCTAGGACAACGCTCGCCTCAGTCGTTCCTCTGCAACAGGACGCACAGCGTTCCAGTCTTCCTCCGTGCGCACATACTCCGCCTGTTGCATATTGTTGACAATAAGCTCATGTGGATAGCGCGGTGTGCCATCATTCCGACGAACCCCATACTTCTCATGATAGCGAATGGAGGGCAAATTTTCACATACTATATGCGCATAGCAGGCGTCAACACCAAATGACCCGTACATATAGTCCGCAAAGAGAACTGTTGCCTCTGCAAAGAGTGGGCTGCCGCGATAGCGACGATCGCCAACAAGCAGACGCCCTGTAATGCAGACTCTTTCCTCAGGATCGTGATCTGTCCACCCCATCGTAGCGAACGGGCTATCCGTCTGCTTGTCCACGACAACGAGGAGCCCCTGTGCAGAATCAGACAGGTAGCGTTCATACCATGCCCGCTGTTTTTCCATGTCAAGAAGAAAAGGCTGATTCAGATAGCGATCATTTTCGGAATCATTGCGCCAGCCAATAATGTAGGGAAAATCCCCCTCCCTGACCTCGGTCAAACAGACATGTTCTCCTTCGAGGCGAAGTTCTCTCATGCGTATCTCCTCTGCGGACATCACGAACCGTATGCGTTGACCGTCTCGATCACGTAGGCGAGCTCGTACGCCCGCATCCCGTTGAACATCGGCAGGCTCAACACCTCGTCCGCATACTGTTCCGCTGTTGGGAAACTGCCGCGCCCATGTCCTAGATACGAATAGCACCCCGCCAGATGCGGCGGAATCGGGTAGTGAATAACGGACTCTATGCCGTTTTCCGACAGATACTCCTTGAAGCGATCACGCGCTGCCGTCCGCACGACGAACTGGTGATAGACATGCTCCGCACCCTCCCGCACAGAGGGCAGAACGACATGTGGGCTGTGAATCCCCGCCCGATACTGCGCCGCGATTTCCTTGCGTTCCCTGGTCAGCTCGGACAGATGTCTCAGTTTCACCCGCAGGAGCGCCGCCTGTATCTCGTCCAGACGCGAGTTAACACCGCATAGCTCGTTATGATACTTCTCCCTGCTGCCGTAGTTACGGAGCATGCGAATCTTCTCCGCGAGCGCGGCATCGTCGGTCACGATTGCCCCCGCATCACCGAATGCGCCGAGATTCTTCGTCGGATAAAAGCTGAAACAGCCGACTGTCCCAAATCGTCCCGTCATCGTGCTGCCGAAATGTGCCCCGTGCGACTGAGCACAGTCCTCGATCACAGCAAGATGATGTGCCTTCGCAACCGCCATCACAGACGGCATATCGACTGCCTGCCCATAGAGATGGACAGGTATGATGGCACGCGTACGCTCTGTGATGGCCGACGCAAGCTGCGCCGCATCCAGATTGTAGTATTCATCCGGCTCAACGAATACAGGGATCGCACCGTTTGCTGTGACCGCAAGCACAGTTGCGATATATGTGTTCGCGGGCACAATGACCTCATCGCTCGCCCCGATGCCGAGCGCGGCGACGGAGAGCGTCAGCGCGTCGAGTCCCGAGTTCAGGCCAACCGCATATTTCGCCCCTGTATAGGCGGCAAACTCTTCCTCGAACGCCGCGAGCTCCGGCCCCATAATGTACCATCCCGAACGCAGGGCACGCAGAGCCGCCGCCTCGTAGTCTGCTGCGTGGAGTTCATACTGCCGTCCAAGCACGGCAAGATCGATCTTCATGCCCGCTCCTCTCCCTGCACTATACGCAGGAATTCGTCGTAGTCACGGATGTAGTCCGCCTCATCATAGACCTCAGACGCGAGCACCATGAGCACGGCATCCTCAGAGAAATCGTACATCTCTCGCCACATCGCACTCGAGATATACAGCCCCTCATATGGCTTTTCGAGCGGAACGACCTTCTTTTCACGCCCATTGTCGAGCCGTACCTTGCAGCTCCCATGAATGCAGATCAGGATCTGCTCGAGTGCACGATGTGCGTGGTGTCCGCGCACTATGTCGGGGAGCGTATCATACATATAATAGACACGCTTGATACGAAACGGAATATCGTTGAACTCCTCAAGTGCAACAAGCATTCCGCGCGCATCGCCATGCGGCTGAAACATATATTTTACGATCTGCATAAAAGCCTCACTCTACCCAATGCAACGGCTCATCGTTCGAATCAGATCAATGCCGTCCCAGACAAGGGAAAACGCCATGCTCTCTCCAATGGGCACAATACGGTCAACGCCCGCCATATGATACTGCTCCACAAGTGTCCGAATCTCCTCAGGATCTATGCCATAGTACACGACCGTCTGACACCTGCTTCCGCAGATGGGTACAATTTCGGAGAGATCCTGCACACAGTATTCCATAAAGAATCCACTGTGCATCCTGTAAGCCAGCACACCCGCATCGAGCCCGCCCAACTCCGCACGCGTAATCAGCATGTCAGGCATCGCCCGCAAACGCACCTCGTAAGCGTCTGCGAGCAGAGCAAGCTGCGTCAGCTTGTCCACCGCCTGCACGGGCTGCAGCTCATAGTGTTGCTGCACCTCACGATGCAGTTCCTGCCAAAAGACTTCCCGCGCTTCCTCCACGCGAGCACCACGCCACACAACAAGGCACGGGGCGCTGCACGCATTCTGATCGGTCAGGTAGGTATCGTTGAAGAACGCCTTTGCAAGCCGTTCTTTATCCTCTGCCGCGAGGTAAGCATCCGCATCAAAAACGGCAACGGAATAGCGATCAGCAAAGGTGATCTCGTTCGCACGCGGCGGCAGTTCCGAATGGCGCAACTCGCGAATTGCCGCATCTCCGCCCCAAATGACGCGCGTCGTGCAGAGCGCGGACAGGACATCGTTCACCGCCCGCTCATGCCCATAGCAGACGAAGATCACATAGGGACGCAGCGTAGGCACGCGTTCAAGAGCCATCCGCAAAGCGTTGCAGATCAGTGCAGTCTGACGAAAATCCCGCGACGGCAGACGCACGACGTTCGCGTTGCCCGCAAGGAGACCCGCGACGAAGGAATAGGCAAAGTTGACGGCGACATTCGACGGCGCAATGTGAAAGACCATGCCACGTCCGCGCCGTCGCTCCCCCAAATAGACGCTCATCCGAGAGCGCACGGATGCCTCCCGACACCAGAATGCCCATGTAACGACATCGGGATAACGTCGTACCTCCGTATCCTTCAGTAAAATGCGTGCAGTCTCCGCGAGAAGCGCGACCGCCTCCTCCGCGCATACGGGCAGCGCACCGAGGTTTGGGAGCTCCGCGAGAAGCTGCGCATCTCCGATCTCATAGGCGACATCAATGTTCGGCTGCATAGGTATCGCTGCACCCCCTCAGCTCCGCATGGGGCAATCGCCCGAGCACATGAAAATATTTCCCCATTCTGCCGCAGGGGCAGTCGTCCTCACCGAGAATAACCGCCTCGTCCTCCGTCAGCAGCGAATGCCCCGGATAGGAGTGCGGGAGCAGAGAAACGGTCTGCAGGATACCGCGCTCGCCGTGATTTGCTGCCGAGAAATCACGCGGTCGGCGCACGATGACATCAGCGTATGTACTCGCATGCAGATGGCCTTCGGCGCACTCCATGTAGATGCACCCCGTCTGCTCAACCATGCCGTAGTAGTCGACGACCTGTGAAATCCTGCAGACAGCACGCAGACGTTCCTTAAATTCCGTCGCCGACACCGCTTCCTGTACGAGCTTTTTCCATCCGCCTCCATGAATCAGGATGGCATTTTCAAGCGGTAGGCGTATGCCGCTCTGTTCCAGTGCACGCACAAAATACGTCCACACCATAAAGGTAAAGCCGAAGAGGAGAATCTTCTCGCCCCGATGCTCCTCAATAAACGCACCCAATGCCTCCATCGGAAGCCGCATATCATCGTCCAGCGCGTAGATTCTCTGCCGTCCGAACAGAGAGAATCCGAGGATGCCCGCGCCACGTGCGGAGAACATTGCACGATCCTTCAGAACCGATGGTGCATCAAGAATAATCATCGGCATACGCACATTTCCCGTAACACTCGTCACGATACGCACGAGCGTTTTTTGTTGACGCGATGCCGTCTCTCGATCCAAGAAGATCTTCGACACGCGCTGCCCCGTCGTCCCCGACGAGGTCATCGTCTTTACGATCTCCGTGCGCGGCACACTGCACAAGTCGAGTTCCTTGAAGAGACGCACGGGCAGAAAGGGAATCTCCTCCTCGTGCACAATCGTTTCGGTATCCGTGCCGAACGCATCGAGAATGCGCCGATAGCTGCCGCAGTGCGTTCGATGATGCTCCGTCAGGCGCACGAGTTCACGCGTGAGGAGCACTCTTTTTTCCTCCCGCGGAACACCATAGGGCGCATACTTTAGGATCTCCTCATAGGTCATAGTAACGCTCCAACTCCCGATACAGTGTCTTCCCTGCAGCGTTCTTCGGTATCTCCGGAACCCGCACCACACGGATCGCCGTTGGATGCACCCCGAGCGTCCTGCTCAGGAACGGCACGATCTCATCGAAATGCTCTTCCTGCACAACAAAGACATGGAGAAGATCGTCCACCCCCGCACACGCGACCTCCATGCCATCAAAACGATGGTGAAGCAGCTGCTCCGCCTCCTGCAGATTCGTCCGCTTGCCGAAGAGCTTCAAAAAGCGTTTCTTTCTGCCGACGACCGTATAAATGCCATCCGCATCACACCTGGCGAGATCGCCCGTTGCGAGCCGCCCATGCCACGCATCGCCTTCAATGAGATCCGCCCCCGAGAGCGCGTAACCCATCGCCACATTCGCACCGTGATAGATCAGCTCGCCAACCTGCCCGACTTCATCGATAGGAAGTCCCGCCTCATCAATCAGCTCAAAACGTCCACTCGGGATCGCCCTGCCCATCGCGCCGCATTTCTTAGTGGCAAGCTCGGCGGGCAAATACCCCATACGTGCCGTCGCCTCCGCTGCACCGTACATAACGACAAAGGAGATGCCCGATGACGCAGCATAGTCCGCGAACGTTCGATGAAGATCGGGATCGAGTTTGCCGCCCGCCTGTGTCAGAAGTCGCAGGGACGGCAGTGTCATACGCGCAAAACGCAGGCGGTCGAGCATCGTATAGGTATAGGGAACGCCGTTCAGGTTCGTAACATGATGCGTGCGGAACAGATCCCAGAAACCGCGCTGCGTGACCCCCTCCTCCGTCAGCACAACGGATGCACCGACCGCGAGATGCGTATTGATGATGGACAGACCATAGACATAGTGCATCGGCAGATTCGTAATCGCACGGTCAGCGGCAGTCAAGTGAAGATAGTCTATGATTGCCTCCGTATTCGCACGCAAATTTCGATAGCTCTGCCGCACAAGCTTCGGGCTGCCCGTCGAGCCCGAGGTCGTCATGAGGAGCGCGAGATCCTCGTGCAGAGGAGGCGGTGACGGCTCGCCCGTCTCCAAGAGTACGTAACCATCTCGGCGCAACCTCTGACACGTACCAGGATAAAACACTGCCATTTCCTCCGGCAGCCAGAGATAGGAGGGGCGATAGAGTTCCATAAGCCGCTGGCAGAGGTCGGGCGCAAGTGCCTCATCGACCATGACGGGAACAATGCCGTGATTGAGGAAGCCGACATAGCCCGCAACAACGGCCATCGTACTACGTGCAATCAAAAAAACGAGACAACGCCCATACACCCCCCCCGCAATCACTTCAGATTCTTGCAGCAGCCGCGCATACGACCAGTTCTCCTCGGTCGTGCAAAGTGCCGTATGTCCGGCAAAGGAATGCAGATCGAAAAACATTTCCGCCTCCTTCCCACCATCATCGAACAAACCACAGCAGAAAATCCCGTTCAGGCACTCATATCTATATCATATTTTCCCATGAGGGCAATCGCTTTTTCATATGAACTCATGTCGATGATGTCGTCCATCTCCATCATAATATCAAATACTTCCTCAAGCGCAGCGACGAGCGTCATATGCCCGACCGAATCCCACGTCTCGACAGCCTGATATTCAAGTCCTTTGAGTTGAGCCTCTTCTACCTCGAATGCCTCACAGAACGCCTTGTTGAGCTTTTCCAAATTCGTCATATACTTCCTCTTTCGTATTGTTTTAGGGAATCGCTGATAAAATGAAGTCCGTCAGATTGGTGTAGATCTTTTGTCCTGTCGAGGAAACAAACCAGATGCATAGCTGAGCTATGTGGAGGATTTGTTGACGATGGCAGGACAAAAAATGCACGAAGATGGCGTGTCTGAATTTATCAGTGCTTCCTTAGAATTGTCTCTCGCATACGTGCCGCTGTAAGCCCACACTGGGCGAGGAGATTCGCATAAGTGTCCGCGTGAGGGAACACATCGGAGATACCGAACCGCAGAAGCGGCGGATGTGACCGCCGTGCAGAAAGGTGTTCAGCCACGATACCGCCAAGTCCTCCATCTATGAAATGCTCCTCCACCGTAACGACAAGACGATACATGTTCAATGAATCGTCAATTTCACTCAAATCCAAAGGTTTAAGCGAGGTTGCATGATAGATAGCGCAGGAGATGTCATCCTTCTTCAGTGCACGTGCCATACGAACGCACTCTCCCGTAACGCTTCCCGTTCCAATGATGAGCAGATCCTCCCCCACGCGTACAGGGGTCAACTTTCCAACGGTGAATGCTACATCTTTCGGGAGGACGGCAGGCGAGCCGTCAATCCCCGTCAGACGCAGATAGGCGGCTCCCTCATGCGTGATAAGATACATAAGGCAGCGTGCCTCATCTGCGCAGTCGGCAGGCGAGAGAACAGTCATGCCCGGAATCATCCGCATGAGCGCAATGTCCTCAAGACCGTAATGCGTATTTCCCTGAAATCCGAGAGACAAACCGCTTCCCATTCCGACGACCTTGACGTTCAGCCCCATATAACCGACGAGAGTGCGCACTGCCTCGTAGGCACGCATGGAAACAAAGGGCGCGAAGGAAACAATGAAGACGGTATAGCCTTCCTTTGCAAGACCTGCCGCAACCCCCGTCATATTCTGCTCGGCAATCCCGAGATTAAAAAAACGCTCTGGAAACTCCTCCGCAAAGTCCTTCAAACCTGCAGAAGCAGCGAGATCGGCGGTCATTACAATAATCCGTGCATCGTCACGCGCAAGCACCTGCATCATACTGCCGAAAGACTTTCGCATACCGAGTCGCGTCCATGCCATTACACTTTTTGCAGACAGATCCATCATGACATCTCCTCCACCTCGCGGACAAACGCCGCATACTGTTCCTCCGAGAGATGCGCATGATGCCAACCGACCACGCCTTCGATGGAGGAGACCCCTTTCCCCTTACATGTCACAGCGAGAACGACCGTCGGTCTGTCTGTTGCACGCGCAAGAAGCGCGTCATGGAGTTGCCTGATGTCATGTCCATCCACCGTGACAACGTTCCATCCAAAACCTCGAAACACTGCGGAAAAATCATGAATCGGCATGATGTCTTCCATTCTTCCGTCGAGAGACTGTCCGTTAAGATCCACAATTGCCGTGAGGTTCGTAAGGCGATAGCGCGCCGCAGCCATCGCCGCCTCCCAAATGCTCCCCTCATTGCATTCACCATCTCCCATCAACACATATGTGTGATAGTCCTGCCGCTGCATTCGTGCCGCAAGAGCGCAGCCAATACCGACCGAGAGCCCGTAGCCAAGGCTGCCGCTCGATGTCTCGATTCCGTATTCCTCACATCGTACCTCATGCGTGGGAAATGCTCCGCCGGGCTGTTCGAACTCCGCCAGCCGCTCCACGGGAAAATACTCCATCTCAGCAAGCACGGCATAGTGTGCGAGCGCAACATGCCCCTTGCTGAGGATGAATCTGTCGCGTGTCAAAGACACTGCGTCTGCGAGCGTATGACGAAGCACATCTCCGTAGAGAACTGCAAGAATGTCCGCCGAGGACAGTGCCCCGCCGATATGTCCGCCATTGATCCCCGCACGACAGGTCATCGCAAGGACATCCTTGCGAATCCTGCATGCAAGTGCACGAACACGCTCCGCATCCATTACAGCATCCCTCCATCCACACGGATCACCTGACCCGTGATATAGCTCGCCTGATCGCTGCATAGGAAAGCAACGACACGCGCAATCTCCTCCGGCTCCGCCTCACGACCGAGATGCGTGCGCCGGATCATCTCCGTCCAGACATCCGCGTCCGCGAGAGCCTTCATATCCGTGTTCACCATACCGGGTGCAACAGCATTCACACGGATGTTCTGCCGTGCATATTCCCGACTGAGAACGGCCGCCGCATGTGCGAGCGCAGCCTTACTCCCGCCATAGGCAAGGCTGCCGACCTCCGCCTGAAGACCTGCCACAGAGGAAATGAATACGATGGCAGCTGGACGTTTCCCCATACGGCGCGCAAGCATCTGCGTGAGGCGCAGCGCACCGACATAGTTCGTTTCAAAGAGCGTCTGCAGGGTCTCCATCTTCATCAAGGAAAATTTATCATACTGTGCAATTCCCGCATTGTTTACGAGAATATCAATCGGCAGCTTCTCGCGCACGATAGACTGCATGGCGTTCTTCACTGCATCCCCATCGTTCATATCGAAATAGACGGGACGGATCCACACGTCATGGCTCGCAGCAAGTATTTTCATATCCTGCTCAAATGCCTCGTTCTCTGTATGAGCGCATGCCCAGATATTCGCCCCCATAGCGGCAAATATTTCGACACAGGCACGTCCAATGCCCTTCCGCGCCCCCGTAATCACAGCATTCTTTTCCCTCAGCACACGCTCACCTCCGCACTGCTGTCATATCCTCGGGTGCAACGAGAACGAACTCCATCGCACAAATGCAGCCCTTCTTCGTATAGGCAGCTCCGCTCAAAACGGCAACACCATTCCGATAGGAACGCAGCCGCGCTTCCGTATGAACCACAGTGTCCGCCTGTGTCTGCCGATATAGATCAAACTGTTTGCAACTGTGGAACATCATCAACCGAAAGTCGTTCCCCGGAATTGTCGTCACAGAGAATACACCTGTCTGCATGATTGACTCCATCAAAAACGCAACAGGCATATCCCCATTCCGACTGACATTCGATCGAACGAACCAATCCGCTGCGTGCAGCGTCAATCGCCCCTGCGCCCTCACCCCCGGAACGACCTGAACTGTATCGACAAAGCGATACCCCGGCGGATCGGCAATATAGCGATCCATCTCAGCGAAGGAGATCACCATCCCATCCATTGATTGTCCCGACGGCTGCTTCAGCACAGCACTCGCCATGTTCTCACGGGGTCTGCCGAGTGAAAAATGCATCGTACAGACTTTCTTCGAACTGCCGTCATCCACATCCACGACCTCGGTCGTGCCAACGCAAGATATGTGTCCTGCCGAAACAAAGTCCACCGAAACATGCGTCCGCAGAACGTCGCCGGGACGAATTTCGCGAAACATCCGCATATGTGGGCAGGACACAATGTGGCAGTTCCCTGTCGTTGGTTCATCGTGGAAAGCCACAGCGCAGAATGCCGTCTGCCGCATCATCTCCATCACAAATACGCCGGGCATGACGGGGTTTCCGGGAAAGTGCACGGAAAAATACCAGTCCAGAGAGGACACCGCCTTCCACCCGTATGCCGCCCGTCCCTCCTCTACCTCCGCTCGGTCGATCAGGCGAAAAGCCGGAGGAACATCGCTGTATGACTCTATGTTCTGCCAATCCACACGAATCATATACGTCCCTACATCTCTATAATCTGCGAGAAATGTGCGTTCCTCAGATCGAGTGCCGCGCCGATGCAGACCAGCCCCGCGCCAAATGCACAGAGAACAGTCCGTGCAAGTTCCTCACGCCCCACCCCCGCATTGTCTGCACAAAGCGTGATCGGAATGGAGGCAACCCCCGTATTTCCGACATCGCGCACAAAGATCGGTACTTTCTCAAGGGGAATCCCCATGCGCTTCGCAATGTTCTTCACAATGAACTCATTTGCCTGATGAAAATAGTAGCGTTCTACATCCGACGCACTCCACTGCCGTGTACGCAGCAGTCGCTCCACGATAACGGGAACTCGTTCCACGGCAAAACGCATGATCTCCATGCCGTTCATATAGCAGTCTTCTTCTGTTCGAATATTGCCGTCCTCATCTTCGCGTGGGACATCCGTCACGCCATGCTTCTTCGGTGTACGGAATCCGCCGGCGGGAACAATAAGATGGCAACACCCCGCCCCGTCAGCGTAGCACTCGAACACCGACGGCACATTCTGCTCCCGCCGTCCAATGATGGAGACTGTCACGCCGTCGCCCGTCACCATGCGCATCGCCTTATCCTGCGTACTGATGTAGTGCGTCGCTACATCGCCCGCAATCAAGAGCACCTTATGGCATACCTGCGTCTCGATCATCATAAAGGACTGCATCAGTCCATATACATACCCGGGGCATGCATAGTTGATGTCAAAAGCGACACAGTTCTTAGAAAGACCCAGCCGATGCTGGAGGATGACGGAGGTCGGCGGCGAGATATAGTCCGGGGTCGTGGAGACGAAGACAATGCCGTCAATCTCGCGTCGATCCAGCTGCATCTCGGCAAAAAGATGCTCTGCCAGATACACTGCGTAATCCGACGTAATTGTATCCGCAGGGGCAAGCCCTACATTTGCAATCCCTGTCAGCGCAGCAATCTTCCTTGCACGTTTGCCGAAACCGAATGCATCCACCGAAGATTTTTCCTTCGGCAGAACTGCTCCAATGCCATCGACTCCCGCATGGTAAAACACATTGCTCATGTCCCGCCTCCCAAAGCTTTGTCGTGCGCATCGTTCACTTGTCGAAAGACATTCAACAGCGATGTGAGATGGGCACGAACCCCGGGAATCTGTTCCTTACCGCGATGAAGCTCGATTTGCTCCATACCGTTCACGCAGAGTTCCTGCGGGAAGCGGATCACCCCCGCATTCTCACGGAAGCCGATGCTCTTATTAAAGGAAAGCGCTTTTCTGTTTGCCTTCACAACATGAATGTATTCGTGCTCAATCTGCAAAACATCATAGAGATAATTCATATGTAAAAGATTTACCTCAAGGAACTCAGTACTCGCCCGATAGTCATGGTTGCCAACCAAGAAACGCCCCGGAACGCAGATACGTTCTTCCGGATTGTAATAGGTCCATCCGACTGTGCCAAACGGAACATCCCCTTCCTTGGCAACCATAACGAGAAGTGCCTGCGTATCATCCGCGCAGTATCGCTCATACCATGCACGCTGCTTCTCCTCATCAAGCACGAAAGGTTGGTTGATAAATTGATTGTTTTCGGGATCATTCCGCCAGGCAATGATATAGGGGAAATATTTTTCCTCAACTTCTGCCAGATAGGAGAATGTTCCCTCAAGATATATCCCCATGCATCCCGCTGCTCCCGTCGTTACCGCCCTGCTATGTCCACGCACCGCACAAATAACCACCGTCAACCGCAAAATCCTGTCCCGTAATCCATGTGGCGCGGTCACTGAGCAGGAAAAGTGCCATCCCCGAAACCTGCGCCGGCGTACCGAGCCCGAGCAAATGACGTTCCTTGATGCGCTCCGGTTCTCCCATGTCATCGTTATATCGCTCCGTCATCTCTGTAACAACATAAGCGGGGCTAATGGTATTGATGCGATGACCGTCACGCGCGAGATCATGCGTCAGAGACTTGACGGCTGCAGTGATTGCCGCCTTGGCGGCAGCATAGGCAAACATCCCCCGGCCTCCGATTCTTCCCGCCGTCGATGAAAGGATGACGAAAGACGCAGCACGCTGCGCCATCTTCTTTCGCGCCAGTATCTGCAGAGATCTGACCGCCCCCCAAAGGCTCGTCTCCATCATCGTGCGCGCCTGCATCTCATCATAGCCGCGGAGCGGCGTGACACCTGTGACCCCTGCCGTATAGACCATGCCGTGAATTTTTCCATGCTTCGAAACAAACGCCTCCGCCGCATGGCGCAAATCCTCTGGCATTGTCTCTGCCGTGACATCCATAGCGGAAATCAAGAGTGCGGGGTGTTCCTGCTGCATTTCGTGCAGCAAGGCTTTCCTGCGCGCCACGGCCAATACATGTGCGCCCGACGACAACAGTTCGTCCGTAATCTGCCGTCCGATCCCAGAAGTCGCACCAATCACGACAAAATTCCGTCTATGAAAATCAAATACCGTCCCCTGATCCATTTCTCCCCTCCGTATCACCACGTCACTCCGACGCGCAGTCTTACACCTCACCCTCGAACAGTCGGTAGAGATCACGCACATGCTGTGCCGCCCTGACATCCTGCGATTTTACATCGTCCTTACCATCGGATACACACATGGCAACAAATGCGACGTGACTCAAGGAATCCCACTCCTCAATTTCCGCGAGCCTCGTATCCATCGTCAGCTGCGCCTCCGTATCCATCAATTCGGTCAAGTTCTCGATAAACATCTGCTCTGTCATAGGAATCCACACTCTCTTTCTCTACTGTTCGAATGATGCCGCTGCCAGGACATGCACCTCACGCAAACGAAACATCCGCACAGACAATTTTCTTCAGCTCATTTGGATCAACGTTCTGCAGATAGGACTCCCGTTCCGCGATGCGCTCCGCTTCCGTAAAATGATCCACCACGATCTTCATATAGGGTGACTCCCTGTCCATACGCCCCCCCATATGCCACGCGCACAGCGCACGCAGCTCCGGATGACGCTCCGCGATGATGGAGAGCGTCGCACGATTGTCGATGGCAAGGCGCTGCATCCATTCCTTTGACAGACCGCTCGAGATCCCACTGTCGCACTCATACCAAACGAAATTATGATTCCAGAATCCGAGCGGAATATCATCCGCGATCATGATGGCATGCGCAGTATCCTCCGTATAGATAACGCGTCCGACCATCTCTCCCGTATATGCCGTCATCAGATTGCGCTCCTCCATGAAGGAGGCACCGACCGCATAGTCCTGACAGACAAGATATGCCTGTTTTACGGCAGGAACATCCCGTTCCTTATGTGGACGCAGCAACTCGGGGTTCATACGATCGACAATCCTGTATCTGCCATCTGCTCTCTGATAATAGCAGGAGCGTCCGAACGCGATTCGATAATCGTTCTCCTCCATAAAGTGCATCATATCTGCCAGGACACAGCCGCTATATAGAAAATCTCCCGGGGATATCCCCTTGACATAGCGGCCATGCGCACGGAGGAACATATTCATCCCGTTCTGCACAGTTCCCTGATTCTCAGGACTGCACAGAATAATATAGTCCTTGAACCGGTGCTGCAAAAGCCACAGTTCAATGCGCTTTGCATCAAAATTCTCCGTCCCATCATCCCCTATGAGGATCTCAAAGGTACAGCCCTGCTGACGCAGAACAGAGGTGAGCGTCAAAAATAACTTCTCGTAGTCCGAATAATATGTGGCGATGCAAATGCTGATATCATACGTCTTTTGACTCGGCATCCAGCCGGCCGCGTTCACGACCGATGCGCCTATCCCGACGGCAATACGGGCGCAGTGCGAAGAAAGCTCGTCCGCTGCCGCAATCAGGCAGTCCTCCTGCCGCAGTGCCGCATAAAAAAAAGCATCCGAATATAGATGTGCGAGGACAAGTGGAGCATCTTCGCCGAGTGCCGCAAGGAGTTCAAGCATCTCGCCCAGCTCTGCGGAGGCATCGCCCTCCGGCAGCATCAGTATCAGAGCCGTCTGATCTTCGGAGGAGTAAGCACGGAGGTACAAACGGAATACACTGCGCCACAGCCCTTCATCCGAAGTAAAATCGGGCACAAAATAATAAAGGCGGCAGCCCTGTGAGCGGAGTTCTGCAATCCGACGAACGGCTTCTTCTGTCTGTGAACCACTGTGCGCGGCTTCTTGTTCCCTCATACTCCACTCTTTCTCCTCATACAAACGCCCATATATTTATATCGAAAGAATCTGCTTGTTTGCTAAAGCATTCCTTGCCCCGTCAAAACTGCGGGAATCTCCCCCGCAAAAGCGGCAGGAGGAAAAAGGCGATGATACCGTTGACAAGCCCCTCCATGATAAGTCCCGGCGTGGAGGCAAGTGCGGCAGACATACTCGCATAGAGCACCGCCCCCGCAAGGGTATATGCCGCCGCCATCCAGAGACTTGAGAGAAGGAGCGCGGCGATGATACTTGCACGGAGTGCGATTGCATCCCCACTGCGGCCGATGCGATAGACGATCTCCGCCATGACGAATTTGATGATGAGCGTCGGCACGATCC
>ERZ772917.754-NODE-754-length-21575-cov-154.511152_pt1 | contig 21575 bp, 19 predicted proteins | sample MGYA00511187_ERZ772917 | MGnify/ENA primary metagenome ERZ772917 (study PRJEB29015, sample SAMEA2737925) | human oral metagenome | biome: human oral; feature: human-associated habitat; material: dental | place: China | collected 2012 ...
CCCACAGCAACTGGCCCGGCCCCGGACCACCCAGGACCACCAACAAGGTAACGGGAGCGACCGCGCCATCTCCGCTCGATGGCGACGATGCCATCGTATCCCCAACGCCACCAACTCGTACAGTACTAACCATAAAGAACAGACAACCGATGACGTCATGGCATCGTCGCCATCCAGGGTTGGAGGGAGGCGTCGCGCCCACCGCCGGCCGCTCCTGCGAGCCGCGTGCGAGAGCCTGCCTGCTCGTGGTCCAGGAGCCAGGCGCCCAGCCGTGTCCATGCCGGGCCCCGCGCTTGATAACGTCGGGATATGGCAGCAGCTGGGAGCACAAGACGGTCTCCGTCGATCGACGACGTCGCCCGGCTCGCGGGCGTCTCCCCCCAGACGGTCTCCCGGGTCTCGCGGGGCGCGGACAACGTCCGGCCCTCGACCCGCCAGACCGTCCTGCAGGCGATGGACCAGCTCGGGTACACGCCCAACCACGCCGCCCGGGCCCTGCGCACCGGCTCGCTGCGGATCATCGGGGTCCTCACGCAGCAGATCCAGCGCACCGGCGAGTGCCGCACCACAGACGGCGTCCTCGAGGCCGCCAAGGAGCTGGGCTACTCGGTCATCGTCTCCCAGGTCAGCCACCCCGAGGCCGACGAGGTCCACGACGCTCTCGTCCGGCTCGCCCAGCAGCCCATCGACGGCCTCGTCATCGTCCAGGCCGGGACAGCGACCTACGAGCACCTGTCCCTGCCAGCGGGCCTGCCCGTCTCCTCCTCGGACTCCACGCTCGTCGGCTACTACCCCTCGGCCTCCGCGGACCAGGTCGGAGGGGTGCGCGCCGCCGTCGGGCACCTGCTCGACCTCGGCCACCGCACCGTCCACCACATCGCCGGCCCCGAGGACTCACAGTCCGCCGCCGTCCGGCAGGCGGCATGGGCCCGCAGGCTTGAGGAGTCCGGCATCGTCCCGCCGCCGCCCGTGGCCGGGGGCTGGGAGGCCGCCGACGGCTACCGGGCGGGCGCCCGCCTGGCACAGGACCCGAGCGTCTCAGCCGTGTTCTGCGCCAATGACGAGGTCGCCATCGGCCTCATCCGCGCCATGCACGAGCAGGGGCGGCGCGTCCCCCAGGACGTGTCCGTCGTCGGCTTCGACGACCTGCCGCTGAGCGAGTACACCTTCCCCGCACTGACGACGGTCCACCAGGACTTCCACCGGGCCGGCAGCACCATGGTCGAGCTCATCGCCGAGCAGATCACCAGCGGGCGTCGCGACGGCAGCCGGCACGTGGTCATCCCCACCCACCTGGTGGCGCGCGACAGCACCTGCCCGCCGGGCGGCGCCTAGCCCAGGCGTCCGGGCGCCAACGGCCCCGCCCGCGCCCGGCCCCGGCGTCCTCCCCGGGGCGGCCCTCCGGCTAGCGCCCGTCCTCGGACAGGGCCGTGTCGACGTCGACCAGCCCGGCGCGGATGGCGGTGAGGACGAGCTGGACCCGGTCACGACTCCCCGTCTTGGCCAGAAGGTGGGACACGTGGGTCTTGACGGTCGTCATCGACAGCCACAGGCGGTCGCACAGCTCCTGGTTCGTCAGGCCCAGGGCGATGAGCCGCAGCACCTCACGCTCTCGCTCCGTGAGCTCGGACAGCAGCGGTGCCTCACCGCCCTCGTCCGAGGTCTCGCCCATGTACACGCCCCCGCGGGTCCCCTGGCGCACCGCTGTCAGCAGGCGCCGCGTCGGACCCGGCGAGATGACGCTGTCGCCGGCATGGACCGTGCGGATCGCCGCCAGCAGGTCCGCCGGTGGGGTGTTCTTGAGCAGGAACCCGGCCGCCCCCGCCTCGATCGCCCCGAGCACGTAGCCGTCGGTGTCGAAGGTCGTGAGGATGACGACCCTGCCCTGCACGCCGTCCGCAATCAGCTGCCGCGTGGTCTCAATACCGTCCATCCCGGGCATCTGCACGTCAAGGAGGAGGACGTCCACCGGGTCGCTCGCGGCCCGGCGCAGCGCCGTGGCGCCGTCGGTGGCCTGCCAGACCACCTCCATGTCCTCCTGGGCGGAGAGGATCATCGCCAGGCCTGCGGTCAGCAGGGGCTCGTCATCAGTCAGGGCCACACGAATAGGGGCCGTGCTCGCGGCACTCATTGCTCTCCTCCGGTCAGCGGGACGACGGCGTGCACCTGCCAGCCGCCGTCGGGCAGGGCACCGGCCGTGAAGGTACCTCCGACGGCGTGCACGCGCTCGGTCATCGACACCAGTCCCAGCCCGGTGCGGCCGGACCCGCCGCCGGAGGCACCGGAGGTGGAGGCGGCGTCGGCGGCTGGGCCGGAGGCGGAGGCCGCGCCGGAGACAGAGCCGGGGCCCGTGTTCGACACGACGAGGTCGAGACGCTCCCCGGTGACGTCGATGCCGACCTCGACCGCGCCGCCGGGGGCGTGGCGCACGGCGTTGGTCAGCGCCTCCTGCACCACCCGGTAGACGCAGGCGCTCACCGGCGCGGGGAGCGTGGCACCGACCGTGAGCCGCAGCGTGAGGGCGGTGCCCGCCTCGCGCACGCCCGCCACAAGTCCCGGCACGTCCTCAACACCCGGCTCGTTCAGGCCCGTGGGGCCGGCCAGCCCGCCGACGCCCGGCTCGGCGCCCCAGGCGGGCTCGCTCCCCGCCGCAGGGCTGCTGCCGGCGGGGTGCTCCGTCGCGCGCGACGCTCCGGGCGCCTCGGCCGCCTCAGCCGGACCGGCGGCCCCGGCCGCCTCGGCCAGGCCGCTCTCCTCGTCGTCGCTGCGCAGGACGTCGACCAGGGCGCGCACGTCGTCGACGGCCCGTCGGCTCGTCTCCCCGATGACCGCCAGCGCGCGCTCGGCGTCGGCCGGGCTGCTGGCCAGGACCGCACGAGCCCCCTCGGCCTGCATACCGATGACCGACAGGGAGTGCCCGAGAAGATCATGGACGTCGCGGGCGATGCGGTTGCGCTCCTGGACGACGGCCAGGCGCCGCTCCGTCTCACGCTGGAGCGTGAGCAGCTCCAGGCGCTCACGTGCCTGCTCCTGGCGCTCGCGGGTGCGTCGTCGCAGCAGCCCGGCGAGGGCGGCCGCAGTAATGCACACCAGCGCGACGACGATGAGGGAGGTCGCCCGCGCCAGGTCCATCTGCGCCTCGGTGAAGCGGTACCAGGCAAGCAGGATCCCGACCGCCGCACCCGACGCCTGGCAGGCCAGCAGACCCCAGGCCCAGGGACGCGGCACCCGACTCGTCGTCGTCTCCACGGCGAGGAGCCCCGCCCCGACGACGAGGGTGGACAGGGTGTCGAAGCACGCCAGGTGCACCACGCAGGCCAGGCAGGTGATCGTGACACTCGCCGTCGGCACGACGCGGCGCAGGAGCACGCAGACGGAGCACACCGCCACCAGCACGGCGAAGACACCCGTCCCCGTCCCCGCACCACCGAGGACGATGGCGGGCGCGGTCACGGGGCTGAGCAGGTTCAACGCTCCGACGTAGGCGAGCAGGACGGCAGCGACGACATCCGGCCACGCGGGACGCGGCAGCTGACGCAGACGACCGAGCGCAGTCTGCCGCGCGCTGCTGTGGGACTGAGTCATGCCCGCCACCGTACCGACGGCGGCCGCGGCGGCTCGTCATACCCGGGTATGACCGGCGGGTATGGCGGGGGGTCCGGCGGAATCAGACCGCGGCCTGACGACTGCGGGCCGCGCGCCGGGAAGTCTTAGGGCCATGGCACAGCACACTCTGACCCGTCCTCACCCGCAGACCCAGCCTCGTCCTCACTCGCAGACCCGGCAGCGGCCCGCCGCGGCCGCCGTCCGCCCCATTCACCGCGACCTTGCCGTCGTCACCCACGGGCTGACGAAGACCTTCGGCACCGGCGCCAAGGCGCGCACCGTCGTCTCCGACCTCAACCTGGTTGTCCCGCGGGGCACCGTCTACGGCTTCCTCGGCCCCAACGGCTCGGGCAAGTCGACGACGATGAAGATGCTCCTGGGACTGCTGGCCCCCACCCGCGGCGAGGTCGCCCTCATGGGCCAGCCCCTGACCCGCTCCACGCGTGCGGGGCTCATGGCCCGCACGGGCTCGATGATCGAGCAGCCGCCCGGTTACGGCCACCTCACCGGCGCCGAGAACATGCGGGTCATCGCCCGTATGCTCCAGCTGTCGCAGGCGCAGGTGGACCGGGCCCTGGCCCTGGTGCGCCTGACCGAGCACAAGGACCGGCTCGTACGCACCTACTCGCTGGGCATGAAGCAGCGCCTGGGCATCGCGATGGCGCTGGCCCGCCAGCCCGAGCTGCTCGTCCTCGACGAGCCCACCAACGGCCTCGACCCCGCCGGCATCGAGGAGGTGCGCCACCTGCTCGTCTCCCTCGCCGACGAGGGCGTGACCGTCGTGGTCTCCAGCCACCTGCTCGACGAGATCGACCGCACGGCCTCGGTCCTGGGGGTCCTGGCCTCCGGGCGCATGGTCTTCCAGGGCACGCGCGCCGCGCTCATGGAGCGCTCCGTGCCCGACCTGCGGGTGGTCACCCCCGACGCCGCGTCCCTCTCGCCGCACACCGTCGCCCACCTGCTCGCCGGTCTGGTTGCGGCCCCCGGCAGCGTCACCCGCACCGACGACGGCCTGCTCGTGCCCGGGCTGCCGGCCGACGGTGTCGCCGAGCTCGTACGTCGTCTCGTCGCCGACGGGGTGAGCGTCCACGAGGTGCGGCGCGAGTCCCAGAGCCTGGAGGACGTGTTCATGTCCCTCACCGGCGGGGCGGGGGTCCTGTGATGACGACCTCCGTTCTCGCCGCCCCCGCGGCCGCCCCCCTGACCGCACCCGCCCGTCCGACCCCCCTGTCCTGGGTGAGAGCCGTGCGCCTGGAGGTCGCCAAGATGCGTCGGCTGCGGCTGTGGCCCATCGCCCTGGTCCTGCTGGCCGCCAGCATCGGCATGGCGCTGCCCATGTCCACCAGCGCCCTCGACTCCCTCATCAACGCGACCACGGACCCGTGGCCCAACCAGCTGCTGACGGTGTCGATGTCGGCCGCGCTCTTCTCCCCCCTGCTCGTGTCGGTGCTGGCCAGCAGGCTGGTCGACGTCGAGCACACCGGCGGGGGCTGGAACATGTCCGCCACGATGGGGCTGACACCCGGACGCCTGTGCCGGGCCAAGCTCACCGCCCTGGCGGGGGTGCTTGCGCTTATCGTCCCCCTCCAGGTCACGCTCCCGGTGGCCTACGGGCGCCTCATGGGCGCCACCTGGGCGCTGGACTCCGCACCGTGGGTGACCTACGCCGTCGTCCTCTTCCTCCTCGACGTGGTCGCCTGCGGCCTCTACCTCCTGCTGGCCACGCTGGTGGACAACCAGATCATCTGCGTCGGCCTGGGCTTCCTCGGCTCCTTCATCTCCCAGTTCAGCCTGCTCATGCCCCCGTGGGCGGCGCGCCTCGTGCCCTGGGGCTACTGGGCGGTCATCACCCCCGCGAAAGCCTCCGGGGAGATCAACAACCACACCTACGCGGTCGCCTACACCACCCCCGACTGGCCGTGGATCATCGGCTTCCTCCTCCTGGGGGCCGCCGTCTTCGCCGTCGCCACCGCCCGACTCGACCGGATCGAGAAGTAAGACATGAACACCACCGCACACACCCCCCGCACCCGAGTCGGCATGCTCGCCCTCATCGAGGTCGAGTCGATCAAGCTGCGCCGCTCGCTCGTGTGGCTCTTCACCCTCCTGCTGCCCCTGCTGGCCGTCATCACCGGCAGCGTCAACTACGCCGGCAACCAGGGGGTCCTGACCCAGGGATGGGACTCCTACGCGAGCCAGGTGACGATCTTCTACGGCCTCTTCTTCTTCGCCGTGGGCGTCGCGCTCATCTGCTCGGCCGTGTGGCGCACCGAGCACCGCGGGACCTCGTGGAACGCGATGCGCACGACCCCGGCCTCCGTCGTCAAGATCGCCACCGCCAAGACGCTCACCACCATGGTGCCGGTCGCCGCGATGCAGGCGGTACTCGTCATCCTCACCTGGTTCTCCGGAGCCCTCGTGCTCGGCCTGCCGGGCGGCCTGCCCGTGAGGGTGGCCGTGACCGGGGCGCTGGCGACGCTCGCGGCGCTGCCGCTCGTGGCCCTGCAGTCCCTGCTGGCCATGCGTCTGCAGTCCTTCGGCGCTCCGGTGGCCCTGGCCCTGGCCGGAACGATCATCGGGGTCGCGCTCAGCTCGAAGGCGACGTCGATGGCCGTCCTGTGGCCCTACTCGCTGGTGTCGAAGGCCCAGTCCCTGGGGGCGACGACGCTGGCGACCGCCGGCCAGGTCTCCTGGGAGGACATCAGCCAGGTACTCACCGGGACCGTCATGTCCGCGGCGGTGTGCTGGGGCCTGCTCATGGTGGTCTCCGCCCGCAGCGCCCGGAGGTGACGGCCCCAGAGGCACCTCACTCGCAGCCACTCGTACCACCAGACGTCATACCACTACTACATCAGACACCACCCCCGCTGTTGGCTCGCCATCACGGGGGTGGTTCTCTGTCACGACGGCGGCCCGCCGCCTCCGCTGGGAGGTGGCGGGCCGCCGTCGGGTACCCGGAGGCGGTGCTCAGAGCACGTAGGGGTCGTTCATCGGGTCGGTGAGGCTGGTCGGGTCAGACACGTTCGTGTCACGGCCGGCCGGGCCGAGGCCCGCGGCCGAGGCGGGGGCGGCAGGCGCCGTCGGGACGTCAAGCTCGGCGTTGGCGCGGTTGCGCGCGAGCCACAGCTCGTAGGAGTCGGCGGTGGCGCCGTCGAGGTCCACGCTGTCGATGTCGATGCCCAGCGCCTGAGCCACGCCACGGCCGTAGTCAGGGTCCGCGTGGTAGCAGTTGAAGATATGGCGGTGCTTGATCTGCAAGGTCGAGTCGCCCATGGCGCGGGCGGTGTTCTCGCACAGGACGAGCTGCTGCTCGCTCGTCATGGCGCGCCAGAGCATGCCGGGCTGGGTGTAGTAGTCGTGGTCGTCCTCGCGGACGTCGTACATGGTCCAGCGGGGGTACTGGCCCTTCTCGATGGCCTCGTACAGGTCACGCTGGTTGGACTCGCGGTCCTGGGCGATGACGGCGGCGGACTCCTGGTCCGTGAGGTTGGCCAGGCCCTGCTGGGAGCGGAAGTGGAACTTGACCCAGGTGCGCACGCCCTCGGCGTTGATGAAGGAGTAGGCGTGCGAGGAGAAGCCGTGCATGTAGCGGTAGGACAGCGGGATGCCGCGGTCGGACATGGTGATGGTCACCTGAAGGAGGGACTCGGGCAGGCTGGTCCAGAAGTCCCAGGTGGTGTTGGCGCTGCGCAGGTTGGTGCGGGGGTCGCGCTTGACGGCGTGGTTGAGGTCGATGAACTTCTTGCCGTCACGGAAGAAGAAGACGGGGGTGTTGTTGCCGACGACGTCCCAGTTGCCCTCGGAGGTGAAGAAGCGCACGGCGAAGCCGCGGATGTCGCGCTCGGCGTCGGCGGCCCCGCGTTCCCCGGCGACGGTGGAGAAGCGCATGAAGAGCTCGCACTGGTTGCCCTCGGCGGAGAAGATCGCGGCCCGGGTGAGCTCGGGGATGGCGCGGGTGACGGTGAAGGTGCCCCAGGCGCCTGAGCCCTTGGCGTGCATGCGGCGCTCGGGGATGACCTCGCGGTTGAAGTGGGCGTGCTTCTCCAGCAGCCAGGCGTCCTGGAGGGCGACGGGACCGCGGGGCCCGGCGGTCATGGAGTCCTGGTTGTTGTAGACGGGCGCGCCGTTGGCCATCGTCATGCGGCCCTGGCCGACGGTGCTGTTGCGGCTGGGCAGGTGCTCGCCGAGGCCGGCGCGGGACATGGGGCAGCCGGTGGGTGCGTTGTCGCGGTGGGTGCTGTCGCTCATGGTGTCTCCTTGCTCGTCCGGTGGGCCGGGGTGTCGCGGCGCGTGAGGGGTTCCTGAGCCGGTCAGGACGTCGTGGGCGGCACTGACCGCTGTCAGCTGCGACGACGAGATGACCGTCTGTCAGCAACCATAACCGGGCAATAAGGAGATGTCTCAGTAACCGACTCACTCAATGGCATTACCAATGCCTCGGTGAGCGTCCGCCGCCGGCACCTCGAGCGGGGGCAGGCCCGCACCGGGCGGCCCTCTTCACAGCACTCTCACACCCCCGCCTCACGGCCGCCACACACCGGGCGCCGACGCTCGTGCCATGACCACGCAGCACAACCACCGCAACGCCACCGCGCCGCGCACAGGCATCAGCCGCCGCTCCGTCCTCATCGGAGGCGCAGCCTTCCTGGGACTGTCCGCCACCGGCGCCTCCGCCTGGGCACTGGACCGCTTCGTCATCGACCACACCGAGATCGAGGACGTCGCCGCCTACGAGGCCGCCCACTCCACGTCCACGGCGACCACGGCCGCCACGCAGGTGAGCGTCGCGGGCAGCACGTACACGTCCTCGGCCACGAGCATCAGCATCGAGACGGTGAGCACCGGCTCCGGCTCGGACACGCTCACCTACTACGTGGCCGACATCGTCCTGTCCGACGCCACCGCCCTGCGCTCGGCCTTCGCCGACAACCGCTACGGCACGAACATCACCGCCCGGCCCAGCGAGATCGCCCAGTCCGTGGACGCAGTCCTCGCCGTCAACGGCGACTACTACGGCTTCCGTGAGGACGGCATCCTCATCCGCAACGGGGTCGTCTACCGTGACGACGGCGTGCGCGACGGCATCGCCTTCTACTCCGACGGGAGCGCACAGGTCTACGACGAGACGAGCACCGACGCGCAGACCCTCCTCGACGCCGGGGTGTGGTCCACCTGCTCCTTCGGGCCCTCGCTGGTCGACGGCGGCGCCGTCATCTCGGGCATCGACCAGGTCGAGGTGGACACCAACGTCGGCAACCACTCGATCCAGGGTCTCCAGCCGCGCACCGCCATCGGCTGGGTGGACGACAAGCACTACACGGTGGTCGTCGTCGACGGCCGCGACGAGGGCTACTCGCGGGGCGCGACGCTGCCCGAGCTGGCCGAGATCATGGCCGGCCTGGGATGCCGGTGCGCCTACAACCTCGACGGCGGCGGCTCCTCAGCCATGTACTTCAACGGCGAGATCATCAACCAGCCGTCCAACGGCGGTGAGCGCGCCACCTCCGACATCCTCTACGTCGCGATGGGAGCCTGAGATGAGCACGCACCCCGGGCTGCATGCCCCGCACACCAGGTCCACCTTCCCCACGCGCCGGGCCCTGAGCGGTCCCGACGGCGTCCTTCCCTGCCTGCGGGCGCGGGCGGGGGCGACGGCGGCTGCCGCGCCGGACACGCGCCTGGTCGTCCTCGTCCCCGCCTACCAGCCCGACGCCCGCCTGCCGCGGCTCGTGACGACGCTGCGCCGCGACCTGCCGGGGGTGCGGGTGCTCGTCGTCGACGACGGATCGGGCCCCGCCTGGGCGGACGTCTTCGAGGACGCCGCCCAGCGCGGTGCCACGCTCATCACCTACCCGGTCAACGCCGGCAAGGGGCGGGCCCTGCGCACCGGACTGGCCCGTGCGGCCGCCTCCTGGCCGGGTGCGGACGTCGTGTGCGCCGACGCTGACGGCCAGCACACGCCGTCGGACATCGCGGCGGTGGCCCGCAGGGTGCGCGAGAGCGGCCGGATGACGCTGGGCGTGCGCGAGTTCACCGGCACAGTGCCCGTCCGCTCACGGTTCGGCAACGACGTCACCGCCCTGCTGTTCAGGGGGGCCACCGGCTGGCGGCTGCGCGACACCCAGACGGGGCTGCGCGGCTACCCGGCCGGAGGCTACGACTGGATGCTCGACGTGCCGGGGGACCGCTACGAGTACGAGCTCAGTGCCCTGCTGCGCGCCCACGACCTGGGGCTGGAGGTGGAGCAGGTCGGCATCGAGACGGTCTACGAGCCGGGCAACGCCTCCAGCCACTTCCGTCCCCTGCAGGACTCGGCCCGGATCTACGCGCCGCTGCTGCGCTTCACGGGGGCGAGCCTGGGCGGATTCGTCATCGACTGGGTCATGGTGCTCGTCCTGCACGCCCTGAGCGGCAACCTGCTGGCCAGCGTCGTAGGGGCGCGGCTGGTGTCCGGGACGGCAAACTTCGCCATGAACCGGCGCGTGTTCCGGGCCACGGGCTCGCTGTGGCGCACGGGGGCGCGCTACGTGCTGCTGGCCCTGGGGCTCGTGGCGGCCTCCTACCTGGGCCTGGCGGCAGCGACCGGGGCGGGGATGCCGCTGGCACTCGCCAAGCCGGTGGTCGACGCAGGCCTCTACCTGGCCTCGTACACGATCCAGCGGCGGGTGGTGTTCCGCGAGCGCGCCTGAGGCGCGCACACGGGAAGACGGATGCGGGGCGGGGCACCGGTGCGGTGCCCCGCCCCGCAGGCGACCGTCCGGCTCGGCGGCCTACTCGCAGGCCACGCCGTCGCCGTCCCGGTCCAGCTCGGACCTGTAGCCCGGGTCGCCGACGTACAGGGGAGCCGCACCCGCCTCCCGGGCGGCACGACAGTTGCGATAGTAGGCACCCGCCGGGGCCGGCTCGGGGGCTGGGGCGGGAGCCGGATCTGAGACGGCCTCGTCACCGGCAGCGTCGCCGTCGCTCAGCTCCTGCGGGGGCACCGCGTCGGCAGGGGCAGGTTCCGCAGGCGGCTCGTCGGCGGGAGCGGGTTCCGCAGGCGGCTCGTCCGCGACCGTCGCCGTCGGCGACGGAGACTCTGAGGGGGTCGACAGACCGTCCTCGTCCGTCCTGGTGTCACAAGCACCCAGTCCGAGGAGGAAGGCCGGAACAACAGCCAGCAGGACCGCTGCCCGAGCGGCGCGGGAGGGCAGGGACGGTCGCAGGGGCTGGGTGGACAGGCTCGGGTAGGGGGTACGGGACCGGGGAAGGGGCATGGGAACCTCGCAAGATAGGAGAAACCTAGGTAGGAGGCGACCGGGAGTGTCACGGACCGTCGAGGTCCCGGAGCTGTCGAGGACAGGCCAGGGGATCTGAGGGGAGATCGGGAGATCGTGGGAGCGGGCACCGGGGAGGCCTCCGTCACTATATCTCCGGTTCACCCCCGGGCTCTGGGCCCACCCGCTTCCGCCACCCCGCCCTACCGGGGGTGTCACAATGCACGCGGGAGGCACCATGCACACCGATGTTCTTCTCGTCGAGGACGAGCCCGAGCTCGCCCAGGCCGTCACCGACTACCTCACGGCCTTCGGGCTGACCTGCCGCCACGTCACCACGGCCGAGGACGGGCTGGCAGCGCTCGCGCAGGACACGGTCGGCGTCGTCGTCCTGGACGTCAACCTCCCGGGCATGAACGGCTTCGCATTCTGCCGCGACCTGCGCGCACGCAGCACCACCCCCGTCATCGTCGTCTCGGCCCGCTCGACCGACGACGACCAGATCCTCGCGCTGTCCATCGGTGCCGACGACTACGTGACCAAGCCCTTCTCCCTGGCGGTCCTGCTCGCCCGGGTGCGCCGCGCCCTGGACCGCGACCGGGCAGCCCCCGTCCCGGCGGTCTTCGACGACGGCCGCCTGCGGGTGGACACCGTCTCGGGACGCACCTGGGTCAAGGGCCGCGAGGTGCACCTGACCGCCACGGAGGACCGGCTGCTGGCCCACCTCGTGCGCCATCGCGGCTCCGTGGTCACCAAGCAGGACCTCATCGAGGCCGCCTGGGGCGACGCCTTCACCTCCGACGGCACCCTGGCCGTCCACATCCGTCGCCTGCGTGCACGCATCGAGGCCGACCCCGCCCGCCCCGAGCGCATCCGCACCGTGTGGGGCCGTGGCTACCTCTTCGAGGATTCCGAGGCAGCGACGTGAGGGCGGTGGCCCGCACGCTCCTGGCCCTGTTGCTCATGGCCTGCGCGGGGCTGTCCCTCGTGTGGCACCTGGCGCTGCGCGAGCCGGCGCGACCGGACGCCGTCGCCCTCAATGACGCCATCCATGTCGTTGAGCAGACCTGGCCCGCAACATCCGCCACGGACCTGGAGGCCGTGGGGGCGCCGGTGGTGCTCGTGGGACCCGACGGCACCGCTCTCACCTCCAGCGGGGCCTCCCACCCGGCCCCGACGACGGCCGTCGAGGCCGCCCGACACGGCTGGCTCAGCGCACCGGTCGTCGTCGAGGGCTCGGTGGTCGCCACGCTCTACCTTCACGACGACGCCGCCGACCGTCAGGCGGACGCCGCACGGAGGCTGGCACGGTGGGCCACCGTCGTCGTCATCGCCCTCGTGGCCGGGGCCGCGGTGCCGGTGACACGAACCCACCGGCGCATCGTGGAGCCCTTCGAGCGGCTGCGCTCCTTCGCCACCAGGGTGGCCGGCGGGGACCTGGACGCGCCGCTGTCAATGGACCGGGGCAACGTGTTCGGCGCGTGGACGGAGAGCTTCGACCTCATGCGCACCGAGCTGGCCCGGGCCCGCCGCCGCCAGGAGGCCGCCGAGCGCTCCAAGCGCGAGCTCGTCGCCCAGATCGGTCATGACATCCGCACCCCGGTGGCCTCGATCTGCGCCACCGCCGAGGTGCTGCGCACCATGCCGCACCCGCCGCAGGTGGATGCCCGTCTGCACGTCATCGAGACCAAGACGCACCAGCTCCAGGCCCTGGTGGCGGACCTGTTCGAGGCCAACGAGGACCAGATGGACGCCCTGGAGGTCTCCCCCACCGAGATGAGCTCCGCCGAGCTGGTGGCGCTGGTGCGCGACGCCGACTACGCGCAGCGCGCGCAGATCGGCACGGTGCCCGAGTGCCTCGTGTCGGCCGACCCCTACCGCCTGGCCCAGGTGCTCGACAACGTCCTGGTCAACTCCTACAAGTACGCCCGCACCCCCGTGGAGGTCAGCGGGAGCATCGACGGGGACCTGCTGCTGCTGGAGGTCTGCGACTCGGGGCCGGGGGTGGGCCCCGGCGAGCTCGGCCCGATCTTCACCCGGGGCTTTCGCGGGGCCGGGGCAGGGCAGGCTCCCGGCCAGGGGATCGGGTTGTTCACCTGCGCCTGGCTCATGGAACGCATGGGCGGGACCATCAGCGCGGCCAACGTGGAGCAGCCGGGCTCCGGCCTGCGCGTCACCATCGCCATCCCCTTGGCCGGACGGTGAAGGCCCGCGCGCCCCGCCGCTCGCGCACGGCTCCCAGATCGTCAAGGAATCGTCAGGACTGCGCAAGCGGGTCGTTGTGGGCCGCTGCATAAGGTCGGGGTGAACCCGTCGTCAGGTCTGCGGCGCGCGGCTGCCTCACGGCAGCGCCCTCGCAGCGGCACGGAGCACATTCAGGGCCGCAACACAACAGGACAGGACAGCCATGGCACCACGCGCACGCACCCCCAGGCCTCCCACGGCCGACGCCGACCCCGGGACACCGGGCACCAGGGCGTCACACGACGGGAGCGACCGCGCTCGCACCGACGTCGGCCCCCGCGCAGCGGTCCTCATCACCGAGCAGCTGTCTAAGACCTTCTCCCACGGCGGTCTCCAGCAGCACGTCCTGCGCAACCTCAACCTGAGGATCGAGGCCGGCTCCTTCACCGTCGTCATGGGCCCCTCCGGCGCAGGCAAGTCGACCCTGCTCCACACGCTGTCCGGGCTCGACCACCCGAGCCTGGGACGGGTCGTGCTGGCCGACACCGACATCACCCACCGCGGGGAGAACGAGCTCGCCCGCCTGCGCCGCACCCACTGCGGCTTCATGTTCCAGCAGCCCTTCCTCCTGGAGTCCCTGGACTCCATGGACAACGTCATGTCCGTCGCCCGCCTCACCCAGGACCGGCGCGCGGCCGCCACCAGGGCCGCCGAGCTCTTCGACCGCGTCGGGCTGGACGAGCAGGACCGCCACAAGCTCCCGGCCATGCTCTCGGGAGGAGAGGCGGCACGGGTGTCCCTCGTGCGGGCCCTCGTCAACGACCCGACGGTCGTCTTCGCCGACGAACCCACCGGCCAGCTCAACTCCGAGCTCTCCCGCACCGTCATGGAGCTGCTGGCCTCTCTCAACGCCCAGGGCCAGACCATCGTCATGGTCACCCACGACGTGCGCTCCGCCTCCTACGGCTCGCACGTGCTCTACCTGCGCGACGGCGTCATCGCCGGCGACCTCGACCTGTCCGTCCTTCCCGACGGCGACCCCCGTCGGCGCGAGCAGCTCGTCGCCTTCCTCGAGGAGATGGACTGGTGAGACGTCAGCGCACAGTCACGCTCGGGGCCCTGGCCGTGCTGGTCAAGCGGGACCTCCGGCGCCGTCCCGGTCAGGTCGCCACCCTCGCCGTCCTGACCCTGCTGGCGGCGACCCTCGTGAGCACAAGCATGGTCCTCATCAACGACTACACCAGCCACATCGACCGGATGGCCCGCAAGAGCAACGCCCCCAGCGCCACGGCGGTGGCACCCGCCGGAGCGGCAACCCAGACGATGGTCGACGCCCTGAGGGCGGACCCGCGCGTCACCCGGGTCGAGGCCGTCCCCACCCTCCTCGCCCAGGCGAGCCTGCCCCTGGGCGAGAACGACATGTCCACGCTGCTGACCGTCGTCGACCTCGACACTCAGGTCACCATGGGCGGTCCGCAGCGCGCCGACCACCTCACCACCACCCTGGCCGACGGCATCTGGCTTCCCCGTTTCCTCCAGGCCTCAGGCAGGTACGGGCTGGGCGACCCGATCACGATCACCACCGCCGTCGGGCAGCGCACCTTCCACGTCCAGGGTTTTCTCGCGGGCCTGTACGCGAGCGGGGGCGCACCGGGGCTGGGGCGAACCACCGTCGGTCTGGACCACGAGGCCTACGTCTCGCTCCAGGACCCGGGCTTCACACCGGGCACCATCATCCAGGTCCGCTCCGCCACACCTGCACAGGGGGCCCAGGCCCTGGAGGAGGCGGCCACCCAGGTGCGGGCCGCGGAGCAGGACGGCGCCTTCACACTCCTGGAGGTCATGAACCTTGACCTCGCGCGCCAGGCCATGAGGACCTCCACGGCCATCGTCGTGGGCATCCTCGTCACCTTGGCGGGCATCGTCCTGGTGGTGGCTGCCATCGTCACCCACTTCGTCGTGCGCGACCTCGTCAACGCCGACCTGCCCTCCATCGGGATACTGCGGGCCGCCGGGCACACCGGCACCGGGATCCTGTGCTCGCTCGTCGTCTCCCACGTCGTCACCGTGACGCTCGCGGCCGCCGTCGGCGTCGGCGCCTCCTACCCGCTGCTGCACCGGTTGGGACGGAGCTTCGAGGCGCAGAACGGGGTGGCGTGGCAGCCGGGGTTCTCTCCGCTCACCGCGCTCACGACCGTGGCGGCCCTCACGGGCTTCGTCGTCATCGTGTGCCTCGTGGCGGCGCGACGGCTGCGACGCCTGAGCACCGTGGAGGCCCTGCGCCAGGGCACACCGACCCACAGCTTCACCAGGACCCGCCTCCCGCTGGAGAGGGCCGCAGGCCCCCTGCCGGTCCTCCTGGGCCTCAAGGCCACCCAGCACCACCTGCGCCGCCACCTCATCGCCGCCACCACCGTCATGGTCATCGTCTTCGCCGCCGTCAGCGGCCAGGGCATGGTCCGCAGCTTCCTCGGCGACCGCGAGCGCATGGTGGAGATCCTGGCCGGGCACGTCGCCGACGTCGGGGTGCAGGTGGCGGCAGGTGCCGACGGCGACGAGGTCCTCACCGAGGTCACGGCGACCGAGGGGGTGGAGCAGGCCTACTACTCGACCATCGTCCCGCGCACCCTCGACGGGGTCACGGTCGGCTTCACCGTCACACCGGATCCTGAGCGCGTGCCCATCGACCCGCTGGTCTCCGGCAGGGCGCCGCGCCACGACAACGAGATCGTCCTCAGCTGGCGTCTGGCCGACAAGCTGGGGGTGGAGCAGGGCGACCCCGTCACCTTCGACCTGGGCCACGGCGAGGTCACGTACCTGGTCACCGGCCTCGTCTCCACGGGCAGGTTCCTGGGGATGGGCGCCACCGTGCGCACCGACGGCTTCCAGCACCTGGACCCCGGGTTCACGGACACCTCCATCGTCGCTGAGCTCAGCCCCGGCACGAACCGGGCGACGGTCGTCGAGGTCCTCCGGGCCCGGCTCGGCGCCACGGCGGGGACAGTCAGGGACTGGCGCGGCAACGTCGAGTCTGAGATCGCCTCGAACCTGTCGACGGTGCCGGTCGTCGCCACAGCCATCACCGTGCTCACCGTGGTCATGACCGTGCTGGTCGTCGGCCTGGTGGTCGGTGCGGCGCTACGCACGTCCCGCCGGAGCATGGGTGTGTGCCGGGCACTGGGCTTCACCTCCGGCCAGCTCACGCGCCAGACACTGTGGGAGCACATGCCCGTCATCTCCGTCGGTGCCGCCCTGGGGGCGGTGCTCGGCGCGGTGACGCTCAACCCGCTGCTGGGCCTGGTTCTGCGCTCGCTGGGTGTGGTGCTCGTGGACCTGCCGCTCGCCCCACTTCGGGCGGCCCTCATCGCCCTGGGTGTCCTCGCCCTGGCCTGGGTGACGACGGCGCTGTCCTGCCTGGGCATCCGGGGTGTGGGCACCACCGAGCTCATGCAGGAGTAGGGCGGAGCCGCCCGCGTGGCCTACACGAGTCCCGCCTCGTAGGCGGCGATGACGAGCTGGGCCCGGTCGCGCGCGCCCAGACGCGCGAGCAGCGCCGTGATGTGGGTGCGGCAGGTGGCCCGGGTGATGCCCAGCTCAGCCTCGATCTCGGCGTTCGAGCGGCCGCGGGCGATGAGCCGAAGGACGTCGGTCTGCCGAGGGGTCAGCCCCTCGATCCCGGGTCCGGGCGCCACCGGCCCGATGAGACGGGCCAGCACCTGGGGGCTGAGCAGGGACTGCCCGCAGTGGACGGTGCGCACGGCGTCGACGACGGCCTGAGGCTCGGCGTCCTTGAGCAGGAACCCGGAGGCGCCGGCGCGCAGGGCTCCCAGGACGTACTCGTCGACCTCGAACATGGTGAGCACCAGCACCCGGGTGTCCGGCAGGGCGGCCCGGATGAGCCGGGTCGCCTCGATCCCGTCACACACGGGCATGCGGATGTCGGTGAGGACGACGTCGGGGCGCAGGCACGTCGCCAGCTGCACGGCCTCGGCGCCGTCGGCGGCCTGGGCGACCACCTCCAGGTCGTCCTCTGCGTCGAGCAGCGCGGACAGCGAGGAGCGCAGCAGGGCCTGGTCCTCCGCGACGATGACTCGGATCGGAGTGCTCACCGAGAGGCTCCGGCGTCCAGGGGGATGCGGGCGCTCAGCCGGAACCCAGTGGCCGGGGAGGCGTCAGTCCCTGCGGGTCCGGGCCCAGCGGGTGCGGGCCCGGCCGGAACCAGCCCGGTCTGCTCTGCCTCGGCCGGTGCGGGCCCGGACGGGGCGGGCTCGCGCGGCCCTGCGCTCAGCTGCGCCCCGAGGGCGGTGGCACGCTCGGCCAGGGAGGTCAGACCGGTGCCCGTGCCGGGGTGCGCCACCCAGCCGGGGGCGGGACCGGCGTCGGCGACCTCCACGCACAGCGCCTCGCCGTCGGAGCCGACAACGACGTCGACCGCCACCGGGCCCGCGTGCCGGGCGACGTTGGCCAGCCCCTCGCGCACCACTGCCAGAGCCAGGGCGCCGACGGCACGGCCGACACCGACGGTCTCGACACGCGTGCGAACCTCCAGCCCCAGGTCACGGGCCCCGGCGGCGGCCTGCTCGACCGCGTCGGCCAGCGGCAGCGCGCCGTCCGGAGTCAGCGGCCCGGGCAGCGGGGCGGCGCCCTGGCCGCGCAGGACGGCGAGCATGGACCTGAGGTCGGCGGTGGCGGCCCGCGATGTCTGTTCGACCTCCGCCAGGGCGGTGCGCAGGCCGACGGAGTCGGTCTCCAGGCGCTGAGCGACCGCAGCGCGCACGGTGATCGCCCCCAGGCTCCCGGAGACGAGGTCGTGCAGGTCCCGGGCGATGGCGAGGCGGTCCTCGGCCACCGCGGTACGGGCGGCCTGCGCGGTCAGGGCCGCCTCGTAGGCCACGCGGTCACGACGACGCAGCCACAGCAGAGCCGCCAGGAGGCAGACGAGGAGGACCCAGGCGAGGGCTCGGACCCAGGGCTCCTGCTCACGCTCCGGTGTGACACCGACCATGAGCAGGACGGCGATACCCAGGACCGTGGCCGCCACACGGGCACGGGAGCGAAAGGCGTCGGACACGCCCAGCAGTGTAGGGACAGGCGGTCGGCGGCCTCATCGGACCAGGGTCTGACACCCCTGGGTCCGAGGTCCGAGCCACGCACTCGTCTGCGGCGCCGATGCGCCCGCCGCCGGTGACGGCCAGCCTGGAGCCATGACCAGCGTCGATCCGCGCGCTCGCCAACGTCCGCGGCCCGACACCGTCCATCGGCGGCGCGCGGGTTGCCCCGCCGCCAGGATGCCGACGGCACCGACACTGACACTGACCACTGTCCTGTGGACGAGGAAGGACGTCTGAACATGATCACCATCGACACGCTGACCAAGCGGCACGGCAGCCGCAGCGTGCTCCACGAGGTCTCACTGTCCGCCCGGCCCGGCCGGGTGACCGGCTTCGTCGGCCCCAACGGGGCGGGCAAGTCCTCCACCCTGCGCTGCCTGCTCGGCCTGGACAGGATCGACGCCGGCACCGCCCTGCTGGGCGGGCGCCCCTACCGCGAGCTGCGCCACCCGCTGCGCACCGTCGGCGCGGTGCTCGACGGCGCTGGCGCCCACCCCCTGTACACGGGCCGCGCCCACCTGCGGTGGGTGGCGGCCGGCTCGGGGATCCCCCGACGCCGGGTCGAGGAGGTCCTGGAGGCCGTCGGCCTCACCGAGGCGGCCGGGCGGCGGGTGCGCACCTACTCCCTGGGCATGGGTCAGCGCCTGGGCCTGGCCACGGCCCTGCTGGGGGATCCGGAGGTCCTCATCCTCGACGAGCCCGTCAACGGCCTGGACCCCGCAGGCATCCGCTGGATGCGCGACCTCATGCGGGGGCACGCCGAGGCGGGCGGCACCGTCCTGGTCTCCAGCCACGTGCTGGGCGAGCTGGCCGAGGTCGCCGACGACGTCGTCATCATCGCCGAGGGGCGGGTGCGCGCCGCGGGCACACTGGCGGAGGTGGCGGGCGGCTACACCGACCTGGAGGAGGCCTTCTTCTCCCTCACGGCCCCCACGGGGGTGGCCTCATGAACGCCGTACGCGCTGAGGCCCTCAAAGCCCTGGCCTCCCCCACGACGTGGGTGGGCGCCGCGCTCGCCGTCGTCCTGCCGGTGGCCCTGGAGCTCTACCTCACCCACGACATGGTGGCCCAGCTCGAGGCCGGGGACGTGATGGCCCTGGACATGCTGCCGGAGATGGGTTCGGCCGCCCTGTGCCTGAGCACACCGGGGGCCATCATCCTGGGCACGACGGCGCTGGCGGGCGAGTTCCGCCCGGGTGCGCACACGACGGGATCCTCGCGGATGCTCACCACGACTCTGCTGGCCCTGCCCCGGCGGGGCGTGTGCGTGGCGGCCAAGCTCGTCGTGACCTGCCTGCTCGTGCTCACGGTCTTCGCGATCGCGGCAGCCGCGACCCTCACCGTGACCGACCACGCCCTGGGCCCCTGGGCGCCCCTGAGCCCCTTCCCCTGGCTGCGCCTGGCGGGTGCGGCCTCCTGGTGGCTGCTGTGCGCGCTGGCGGGCTCGGCCCTGGCGGCACTCAGTCGTGGCGCCCTCGTCCCGCTGTCCGTGCTCATGAGCAGCATGCTCGTGTCCCCCGGGGTGGTCCTGGCCGGCCACACCGACCTCGTGCGGTTCCTGCCGGACACGGCCGCCTGGCGTCTCGTGGCCTCCTCCTCCGCCCTGGGCGGGCCCCGCGGGGCGCTGCCTCAGCTTCTCACGGTCCCCCAGGCCTTCGGCGTGTGTGCCGCCTGGGCGGTGGTCTGCGTCGTCGTGACTGCCGTGGCGTGGACGGGCCGGGACTCATGAGCCTGTTCCTGCGGGCAGTGAGGGCCGAGGCGCTCAAGGCCGCGGCGCTGCCGACGCTGCGTCTGACGGGTGTGCTCAGCGTCCTGGCTTCGGCGCTCATGCTGGCGACCCTGCACAGCGCCCTGTCGGAGGCGACCGGGGGCGGGCCGTCCTCCCAGGCCCTCACCGGCTACGGCTTCGAGACGGTGGCCTGGACGTGGACGAGCCTGGTCCAGCTCGGGTTCCTGGCTGCCGGGCTGCTGGTGTCGACGGCGGAGCACACGAGCGCCCTGGGACGCACCACCCTGCTCGTCACGCCCGCCCGGGGCACAGTGTGGACGGCCCGCCTGGCCGTGCTGGCGGCCGTCGCGACGGCGGCGGCGCTCCTTCTCGTCCCGACGGCGGTGGCGAGCTGCCCCGAGGCCCTCACCGGGGAGTCGCTGCGGGCCGCGGCGCGCACGCTCGCCTGGCTCGTGGCGGCCGCGCTCATGGCCGCGGGGGCGGGTGCGGCGTTGCGGCAGGTGCTCGGTGCCGCGAGCGCGCTGCTCCTGCTCGTCACGGTCGCCCCGGCCGTCGCCGACCTCCTGGGTGATGGGGCCACCTGGCTGCCGGGGGTGGCGGCCCGCGGCTGGGTGCGCGACGGGTCAGCCGCTGAGGGCGTCATCGTGCTGGTGTGGACGGCCGGGTGCCTCGCCGCCGGGGCGGTGCGCCTCATCCGCTCCGACGCCTGAGCCGACCGGGCTCGCCACCCGGCGCCCGCTCACTCCAGACGGCTGCGGACCAGGCTGTGCGGTGGCCGCGCGGCCACCCGGGCCACGACCATCCCCAAGGCGACCACGACCGTGACCGCCACGGCCAGCATCGCCCATGTCGTCGGCAGGGTGTGCCAGGCCGCGAAGCCGTCGGGGTAGATGCGTCTCCGCCAGGCGACCACGTAGGTGCCGACCGCCCAGCCCACCACCGCGCCCAGGGGGACCCCCAGGCCCAGGACGAGCGCCGCGTGCGCCGTCATCGTGCGCCGCAGGAAGCGTGGCCGCGCCCCCAGGGCGTGCATCGTGACCAGGTCGGGCAGCGCCTGGCTGCGCACGAGGGCGAGGCTGACTCCCAGGGCGGACAGTGCGAAGAGCACCGCGACGGCGAAGGCGGCCAGCCCCGTCCTCCCGCCCCACGGGCTGGCCTGCGCATCCCGGCCCGCGGAGACCATGAGCAGGTCGGTGCGTTCCTTGAGGATGTCCTTGGCACGCTCCACCTCCGCGGGGGTCAGGTCGCGGGAGGTCTCCAGGATCGCACCGACGTAGACGGGAGAGGCGTCGCCGAACCCGAGCTCCGCCAAGGTCTGAGGCGTCATGACGACCGAGGCCGCCAGGCGCGGCAGGAAGAAGCCGGGCACCTCCACGGTGCCCACGGTGTGTCCGAGGGTGTCCAGCTCAGCGATGACGACCGTCCCGTCGTCGGCGATCCGGGTGGCGTCGTTGACGACGACGCCGCCCTCCTCCAGCATCTGGGCCGCCTGCTCGGCACCGGGCAGCCTTGTGGCGCGCATCGTCTCGGCGTCCATGACGAGCACAGCACCGCCCAGCCACCAGGGAAGCGCGTACCCGGCGGTGTAGCCACGGAACGAGCCGACGCAGACCACCTCCGAGCGCCCCAGCACCGAGCCGATGGACGCCAGCAGGCCGTCGCGCTCGTCGCACTCCTCCCCGGGGGCGG
>ERZ772917.755-NODE-755-length-21574-cov-5.184860_pt1 | contig 21574 bp, 15 predicted proteins | sample MGYA00511187_ERZ772917 | MGnify/ENA primary metagenome ERZ772917 (study PRJEB29015, sample SAMEA2737925) | human oral metagenome | biome: human oral; feature: human-associated habitat; material: dental | place: China | collected 2012 ...
CAATTGTGCCGATGGTACTGCGTAAAAGTGGGAGAGTAGGTAGCCGCCATTTTAGGAGTGAGTGGGTGTGATTGCAATAGCAGTCACACCCGCTCCTTGTTTATAGGGTGAGGGCGGCGGAGCGACTCTCGCCCCATTGTCCTTTATGGCTGTAGCCACTGCCAGCGGGCACACTCATCCCCTGAGGATACAGCAAGGGCAAGAGAAGCAATAGCCTCTCTTGCCCTATTCTTGTTTATACAGATGGTGCTCCCCGTAGGAACACGCACTGCTTGCAATATATTTGAAGGGCAAGGGAGACCATAACTTCTCTTGCCCTTTTGTCGGTTGTGCAGGTGGGGCTAGAGGGAGAGATGAGCACGTTCTGTAGGATCTTTCAAAGGTAGGGAAGGATCTAGCTTCCCTTGCCCTATTGTCGTTTATAGTGGTAGCCATAGCCAGCGGGAGTGCTCATCCCCTGCGACTCATAGCTAGTATGCTGGAAGCTCATCTTCCAGCCTCGTATGCTCGTTTGTCGGCTAAGGGACAGATGCCCTCCCTTTCTTTGTCCTCATTTCTGCCGCTTACCTAGGCTCACATTCTAGCGAGCTAGTGCTAGTACGTAGACTAATGTTTCCTCCAGTTGTCGTCAGCCTTGCGGATGCTTGTTTGAGAGACCTATGGTAGGTCGCTTTTAGAACCTACTGTGGGTCGGTGAGGCGACCTACCGTGGGTCGGTAAGACGACCCACAGTAGGTTTTCTTTGGACCTTCTTTTAGAGCTTATTTTGGGTGCTATGGTAAGGGTTGAATTCTAGGGGTAATGAGTGCCGAAAGAAGGCTGATTCGCAATTCTTCTGGACCTTATTCTTTTGATTTTCATCTGTAGCTTTTGCGTGTGAAATTAAGTTACCCAAGAGGGCCACACGTACTCCGCTGTAGTGCCCAGATATTAGAGCTGCTTTCGCTATTCTTTATTCCTAGTTCTCGTCTAGTCTCTTCTTGGATGAGAGTATTGTTGAGCACTCTAGATTGGAAGGTTAGGAAGCTGTAGAAGCTTTGCTTAAAGATTTGGCTAGAGGAGAGGCTGGGCTTCTTTGCTCCTGAAGGAAAGCTGCTTATAGAACCTCTTCTTTTTGCTTAATAATTTGTGCTTTGAGATATGTCTAATTTGCGTGTGGGAGTCTTTGCTTTAAGATCTGCTGGATGCTTTGGAGCAGGATTGGGGCTTTGTGTACAGAGTCATTGCTGTCATTGAGTATACGAATTCGGGATGCCTAGAGCTTATGCTTTGGACATCCCGATAGGTGTTTCTCCCTCTTGCCTCTATTCGGCTGGGTATTATTTGTTGATCTTTCTACATCAACTCTCGCTCCCTACCTTCCGCAGCTGAGGGCGAAGGGGCAGTATTGGCAGTTATTTTCTTTAGTAGTTTGGATGAAGGGATGGGTAGGGTCGTAGAGCTCATCTAGGACCTGATGGATGAAGAGCTCTCGGAAGGGGGCTTCTGCGTCCTTATAGGAAAGCAACTCTGATGAGGGCTTCCCATCCTTCTTCTCTGAGGGAAGGTGGACTAGAGGATCGTAGCCTTGACCCTTGACCATGAGACCATAGTCCCCTCGTAGCATGTAGATAGCTGGGTAGATCTCATCCTTAGGGACACCACTCTCGGCGAGGAAGGCGCAGTAGATGAGCGTCTGTAGGATCGCCTTGTATTCGGAGTCGAGGAGCAAGTCCCACTTTGTCATGTGTATCTTTTCCTTCCCCGTTTTGTAGTCTACGACACGGTAGCCAAGCTCCATCTTATCCACTCGGTCGATGATCCCTCCGAAGTAGACCCGCTGTCCTGTATTTAGCTCGAAGGAGGCATAGTGCCGCTTCTCGCTCTCTAGGTATTCAAAGGGGGCATAGCCCAGGTCGAGCTCGAGGATCTGACGCACGTACCGCTCGATGCTATGGCAATAGATCAAGGCAAGACCACTGAGCTCCTTCTTACTGCCGAGCTTCAGTTGTGTACGATATTGCTCCTCTACAATGCGCCGGATGAAGTGCTGAGTATGGAGCTTCTCCTTGATCCGTTCGGGGGTAATGAGGGTATGCGTAGCCTTCTCCGAAGCAGGAGTCTGCATCAGTTCACGGTAGATCGCTTCCATCGAGGCATGAAGGATGGAGCCAAACTCATTTGCCTCTAGGAGTAGACTGGGAGATTCATCTTCTCTATATCTGCAGATCTCCTCGTAGTAGAAGCGCAGAGGACAAGCGATGTACTTGCTGATGCTACTTGGGGAGAGAGGTTTGCTCATGGGATTGCCTTCCTCTGGAGGGGTAGTTGTGCGTTGAACGAAGGCTTCCCATAGCTCCCCTTCCTTTGCCTTGGTGATCTCTGGGACGGAGATAAGGTCGCTGGAGAAGCGGAGCGTACGGCGACCTACCGAGCAATGATAGATGTATTCGAGCAGCCCGATGTAGCGACTCTCCTCTCCTTGGGTACTTGTCTCGCCTGCGGGGGCAACGATGAAGATCAGTTGCTTTGCTTGGGCGATGCTCTGGAAGAAAGTGTAGTCTTGCCCGAGATCGTCCGCTCCTCCTACGGGTAGACCGAAGGCTCTGCGGAGGGTGAAGGGGATGAGGGTATCGGTATAGCGACCTGGAGGTAAAGCCCCCTCTTGGGCAGAGAGGTAGATCATCGTGTCGAAGTGCAGGGAGCGAGTCTCTAGGAGTCCCATCACTTGGAGCCCTCGTAGCGGGTCGCCCTCGAAGGGGATCGTCACCATGCTTACCAGTCCCTCGAGTAGATGACTGACGGACTCTAGGCCAAGCTGCTCTTGGTAGCGCTCCTTGAGCCCCAATAGACGCTTGACTAGTCGAAGGTAGTGGTGTATGAACTCGATGTCGAAGGTCGAGAGCTGCATCTCTACGGGTACTTGCTCCGAAGGAGACTTGCTTGCTTCCTCCTCCTTGTCCTCTGCTTGTACAGCCTCTTGGATCAGGAGCTCTAGTAGCGCTTTGATCCGATCTAGTAGTTCGTCGGGCTGGGAGAGCGGATCGAGCAAGAGGCGAAGAAGCGGCGAAGGTTCCTGCTGCTTCCATAGCTCACCTATAGAGACGAAGAACCGCTTCATCGTACGTATGCGCTCCATCACCGAGGGCGCATCGCTAGCGTAGGCAGTGACGAGGCGCTGACTAAGAAGCCCGAGGAGGATGTCTGCAGGGTAGCGGGGATTTTCCTTGTATCGATCCCCGAAGGAGAGGAGATCGATCCAGCGTCGGAGTAGTAGGGCGATCGGTGTTTTGTCTAGGGGATAGCCTAAGGTGATATTGATATCCTTGATCCCTTCGGGGATAGAGCTGACGGTCGGGAGAAGAAGCCCTTCGTCAGGGAGGATGAGTGCTGTCTGCAGTTGGGAGGTCTCCGAAGCTATCCCGAGTTCGGATAGGAGCTGAGGTAAGCCCTTAGCTTGCGCCATGAGGCTGGGGCATTCGATGACCTCGACCTGCTGAGGGAGGTGCTTGCCTTGCTCTCCCTCCGCCCAAGGGCCAGGCTCTTGTCCGAAGCTTGAGCAAAGCTGGCGGAAGTACTCGCTGGCAGGGTGTTCCTTGTCTTGGACGATCGCCACAGCGGCATCCCAGCAGAAGGAAGCTCGCTTAGCTTGGTGCAGCGTGCCGAGGATCTTCCGCTCGGCTGGTGTGAGACCAAAGAGCCCTACGAAGACCAGCTCTTCTCCCTCTTCTAGTTGGTCGAGGATGTCCTCCCGAGCTTCACTTGCACGTCGATAAAGAGCACCCTCATAGGAGACACCTAGCTTCTCAAGTCGCTCTTGCAGTCGCTCATAGAGCGGAGCTAGAATCTCCCAAAAGCTGAGGAAGCGTCGCTTGTGATCGTCGGCCTCTTCTCCCTCGGGGAGAGGGGCGGAGAGGGCAGGTAGATCGCCCCAGAAGCGCTGGAGCATCTGGCGAGCCTCCTCGGAGAGATAACTGAAGTCGTCCGAGAGCTCCTTGAAGTCTCTCAGGTTGGTATAGAGATGTCGTATGGGTACGAGGTAGCGGTCACAGTTGTCGAAGTCCTTGAGGATCAAGCCGCCCCAGTAGAGGAAATTATCGAAGGACTCTGCGGGAGGAAGCCCACGCTCGCTACGTACCTCCTTATAGGCTTCGTAGAGCTCAAACAGGAGCGTTGTCTTGTCCAGCAGATGGGTGCTGGGTGTGAGGCTTAGGATGAAGTCGCTCATCGTTTCCATCTTCGGGGCGAAGATGGGGCGCTCGCTGGCCATCTGTCCGAGGTAATAGCGGAAGAAGGTCAGCGCACGCTTCGAGGGGAAGATGAAGCGCAGCGAACTCAGACGCTCAGGGCCCTGATCAAGGTAGTAGCGGGCTACTTGGGCGAGGAAGGGAGTTGATGCAGACACGGACAGAGGACTTTAGGGTTGGCTACGCTCTAGGGCTTCTGCTCGCCGGAGATCCTCGGCTGCGGACTTGCGATTGCCGAGGCTCTCGTTGAGCTCAGCACGCAGGCGGTAGAGGGTGGCTGGTGCCTTCCCTCCCAATAGCTCGAAGGCTTGGTTGATGTCTCGTTGGGCAAAGCCCTTCATCCCCCGAGCTAGATACATGCGGGCCCGTCCCTCGAGGACTTCGGCGTTCTTCGGGAGCTTGTCTGTGAGGTAGCCATAGAGACGCTCTGCCTCTTGATAGTTCCCACGCATGGTCTCCAGCAAGGCATAGCCGATGCGTGCCTTGAGGGAGCCCTCGTTGTGCTCGATGATGCTCTTCAGGTCACCTTCGGCTAGATCATATTCCTTAGTGAGCATGTAGAGCATGGCTCGCTGGTAGCGGTAGAGCTCGTTCTTGGGTTGGTCGGAGATGAGGAGGGCGAAGTCCGTCAGCGCTGCTTTGTACTCCTTCCGACGAACAAAGAGCTTAGCACGATTGAAGCGTGTCGTCGCCTCGTGTGGATCTTTGCTGAGCGCCGAAGTGAAGGAGAGCAAGGCTGCATCTTCCTTCCCTTGTAGGAGCTGAAGTCCCCCGAGGTTATTGAGGAGCATGGGTAGGAGAGCGGAGGGGGGATTGAGGCGAAGAGCCTCCGATAGGAAGGCTTCGGCACGAGCGTAGTCCCCTCGGTTGCCTGCTGTGAAGCACGAGTCGATGAGGCTCATGTAGCGTGTGCTGTCGCTAGCAAAGAGCCCCTGTGCCTTCCCCTGAAGGACAGAGATGAGGATCACGCCGAGAAAAATGGGGAGTCGAATACCCCCCAGATATAGCTTCTTGAGTACGATCATTGTGGTGCTGTGCTTCGGGAAGTGTCGAAAGCTCCCCATCTTCTCTCAAAGGTACGAAATCTCCCCAGCATCTACGGCGAATACCCCCTTCCGCTCCTTCCCCTCCCGCTCCCAAGGGAATGGTGCTCTTCCCACCTCGCTCCCAGCCCCGAGCGATCATCATCGCCTCCTCGGAGGCACTACTGCTCCCTCCCTCGAGGTAGCAGTAGCGCCACAGAGGAGGTAGCAGTAGCGCCTCTTGGGGGTAGACAAAGGGTGGGGAAGAGGAGGAGCAAGGGGAAGGCATCGGGGGCGTCAGAGGGGAGGGAAGAGGGGCGACGGGGGAAGAGCTATCCATTTAGCCTTCAGGAGCAAAGTTGGTATCTGCTTAGACGGCTTGGCATTTTTAAGGGAGATGCTTAGGAGGTACCCAAGAAAAGGATTACCTTTGGTTAACGTATATATACACAATTTGGAGAAATAGAATGAAGAACTTCGATATAGCGATCATTGGAGGGGGACCTGCAGGATACAATGCTGCTGCTAATGCTTCCTCCAATGGCCTTCAGGTAGTGCTCTTCGAGCATACCGCCCTCGGAGGGGTCTGTCTCAATGAGGGTTGCATCCCCACGAAGACCTTGCTCCACTCTGCCAATCTCCTTGATGAGATCCGAGAGGCAAAAGCCTTCGGCATCGAGGTCGAAGGGGCTATCACTCCCCACTATGCAGCTATCGCAGCTCGCAAGGACAAGGTGGTTCAGACCCTTACCACTGGCGTCGCCTATAAGCTCAAAGGCGCAGGCGTCACTGTCATTCAAGAGACGGCACGCCTCAGTGGCGAAGAGGGGGATCGCATCCTCGTGACAGCGGGCCAGGAGACCTACAGTGTGAGCTTCGTCCTGCTGGCTACCGGTAGCTCGACCATCATCCCACCCATCCCAGGGCTGGACAAGGTCAACTATTGGACGAGCCGAGAAGCCTTGGCTGCGAAGACCCTGCCCGAGGAGGTCACCATCATCGGTGGCGGTGTCATCGGGATAGAATTTGCTGGTATCTACTCTTCGCTGGGAGTACCGGTGCGAGTCATCGAGATGGCTCCGGAGATCCTCGGTGCTATGGATAGAGAGACCTCGGCGATGCTACGTAAGGAGTACGGGCGTCGTGGGGTGAAGTTCTACCTAGAGACCAAGGTCACCGCCGTCTCGGAGGAAGGTATGACGATCGAGACAAAGGACGGCAAGAGTGAGCTCCTTCCCACGGGGCAGATCCTCCTGAGCGTAGGGCGTCGCCCAGAGACCGAAGCCTTAGGCCTCGAGACCCTCTCCATCGCTACGAACCGCTCGGCAGTCATCGTGAATGCATATATGCAGACGTCGCACCCCCGAGTCTACGCCGCTGGAGACATCACAGGCTTCTCCCTGCTGGCGCATACGGCGATCCGTGAGGGCGAGGTGGCGATCAACCATATCGTCGGTGGGGAAGATGACCCGATGCGCTATGACGCTATCCCTAGTGTCGTCTATACCCATCCCGAGATCGCTGGGGTCGGGGCAACGGAAGAGCAACTTCGGAGCGAAGGGCGCTACTACCGTACCCTCGAGCTCCCTATGGCCTATGCGGGACGCTATGTCGTCGAGCAGGAGCAGGCCGGGGGCCTCTGTAAGATCCTCGTCGATGAGAACGATACCCTCCTAGGGTGTCATATCCTTGGGGACCCTGCTTCGGAGCTGATCCTTCTCGCAGGTATGGCGATCACGGATGGCTTGAGCGTCGAGGAGTTCCGCCGTCACGTTTTCCCTCACCCCACCGTAGGGGAGATCCTTCATGAGGTGCTCTTCTCCTAATTCCCACACTACTAGTTCAGATACATTATACCCAAGATAATCATGGCGACATTCGATATTAAGATGCCTAAGATGGGCGAGAGCGTCACCGAGTGTACGATCACCGTCCTCATGGTCCAGCAAGGAGACTATATCGAGGAGGATACAGACCTCTTCGAGATCACTTCGGCTAAGACCGCCGCTACGATCCCTTCGCCGGTGGCAGGACGGATCGTGAAGATCAACTACGCCGAGGGCGACACCGTAGCCGTCGGCCTGCCGGTCATCGTCGTAGACACCGAGGGCGAGGCTACAGCCCCTTCTGTAGAAGAGCCTAAGCAGGCGGAGTCTAACGGGATAGAGCAGGTAGCTAGCCCTTCTCCCTCGGCTCCTGTGGAAGTACACCGAGGATCTGTAGAGCGCTGGTATTCACCTGTAGTCCTCGAGCGAGCAAAGGCAGCGAAGATAAGTCAGGAAGAGCTGGATAGTCTTCAGGGAACGGGCTTTGGTGGTCGTGTCAGTAAGACCGATATCGTACGCTACATCGAGCAGAAGAAGGGTGCTCCCGCCCCTGCTCCAAGAGCCGAACGCAGTGCTGTCCCTTCGCCCGCCACCCAGCGTCCACAGGTAGCGGCACCAGCCGTGCCCATAGGCCCCGAGGATCGAGTCATCCCCATGGACCCCATCCGTCGTATCATCGCTGACCGTATGGTGCAGTCCGTGCAGGTGGCTCCCCATGTGACGAGCTTCCTCAAGGTAGACATCACCGATCTTGTCCACTGGAGAGAGGCGGAGAAGGATGCCTTCAAAAAGAGGGAAGGCTACGCCCTGACCTACATGACACCCGTCGTCGAAGCTGTAGCCCGAGCACTGAAGGAATTCCCTCGGATCAATGCTTCTGTCGATGGCTACAACATCATTGAGCGCAAGCACGTCCACGTGGGTATGGCGGTAGCCCTGCCCGATGGTAACCTCGTCGTGCCAGTGATCCGTGACGCCGACAAGCTCAGTCGTAGCGGTATCGCCGAGCAGGTAGCTCTCCTGGCCGAGAAGAGCCGGAAGGGACGCTTGACCCCCGATGAGATGAGTGGGGGGACCTTCACTATCTCCAATTATGGCTCCTCAGGGACACTCTTTGGGACGCCTATCATCAACCAGCCTGAATCTGCTATCCTTGGCATAGGAGCGATAGAGAAGGAACCGACCATCCTCGAGACTGAAGCTGGGGATGTCATCGCCGTACGCCACAAGACGTACCTATCCTTCTCCTACGACCATCGTATCATCGATGGCATGCTGGGCGGTGCCTTCCTTCAGGCCGTAGCCCACTATCTCTCAAACTGGAAGCAAACGAACTAATCTATGACCTCAGTACAGAAGAAATACGGGATCAAGACCACGGACAAGGAGACCCTTCGTCGCTGGTACTATCTCCTTTACCTAGGGCGCTGCCTGGACGAAAAGGCCCCTAGTTACCTGCTCCAGTCCATCGGCTGGCAGTTCCACGCCTCCAATGCCGGGCATGACGGCATCCAGCTCGCCATCGGGCAGATCTTCCAGAGAGGGAAGGACCACCTCTTCCTCTATTACCGAGATCTGCTAGCTGCACTCTCCGCTGGGATGACCGTGGAGGAGATGATCCTCAATGGGATCTCCAAGGCTACGGACCCTACTAGTGGCGGGCGTCACATGTCTGATCACTATGCCAAGGTAGACTGGGGGATCCATAATATCTCCTCCTGTGTGGCGGCTCATGATGCACAGGCCGTCGGGCTGGCACGTGCGCTGGACTACTATGGCGTCGATGGGGTGGCTATCGCTTCGCACGGCGAATCTTCTGCCTCCGAAGGCTATGTCTTCGAGGCGATCAATGGGGCAGCTCGTGAGCGCCTGCCAGTGATCTTCGTCCTGCAGAGCAACGGCTACGGCATCTCCGTACCTACGCATGAGCAGACGGCTAATCCACGTGTCGGGCAGAACTACTCGGGTATACGCCATCTTAAGACGCTCTTCTGTGATGGGAAGGATGTCTTTGACTCGATGAACACCATGGAGGCAGCACGTGAGTACGCCGTGAAGCACCGGACGCCTGTGGTCGTCACTGCCGAATGTGTCCGTATCGGTGCACACTCCAATTCGGACAAGCACACCCTCTACCGTACCGAGGAGGAGTTGGAGCGTGCTCAGGCTGCTGACCCACTGCCTAAGTTCCGCCGTATGCTCCTTCGCTACCAGCGCTTCACGGAGGAGGAGCTCCAAGCTATCGAAGCGGAGGCACGTGAGGAACTGAAGATCGCTAACCGCAATGCCCTGAAGGCGCCCGATCCCACCGCTGATACGGTGCTGGACTACGTCATCGGGGAGGCTTATCCAGGGGATAAGTACGGCACGGGTATCCCCGATGGTACGGGCGAAGAACTCACGCTGGTACAGGCTCTGAATAAGACGCTGAAGCAGGAGTTCCGCCATAATCCCGACACCTTCCTCTGGGGGCAGGATGTCGCTAATAGGGATAAGGGCGGTGTCTTCAATGTCACCAAGGGCATGCTCCAGGAGTTTGGGAATAAGCGTATCTTCAACGCCCCTATCGCCGAAGACTACATCGTGGGGACGGCCAACGGCATGAGCCGGTTCAACGACAAGATCCGCATCGTCATCGAAGGGGCGGAGTTCGCTGATTACTTCTGGCCTGCGATGGAGCAGTTCGTCAATTCGACCCACGACTTCTGGCGTAGCAACGGGCAGTTCTCTCCTAATATCACCATCCGTCTCTCCTCGGGGGGCTATATACAGGGTGGGCTCTATCACTCACAGAATATCGAGGCGGTACTGACCACCTTCCCCGGGGCACGTGTCGTGTACCCTTGCTTTGCCGACGACGCCGCGGGGCTCCTTCGCACAGCGATGCGCTCCCGTGGGCTTACGGTCTTCATGGAGCCTAAGGCGCAGTACAATAGTGCCGAGTCAGCTTCGGTGATCCCTGAGGACTTCGAGGTACCCTTCGGGAAGGCTCGTATCCGTCGTGAAGGCTCGGACATCACGCTCATCACCTATGGCAATACCCTGCACCTCTCGCTCAACGTCGCTGAGCGTATCCAGCAGGAGCTGGGCAAGAGTATCGAGGTCATCGACCTACGCTCTCTGGTGCCTTGGGACGAAGAGACGGTCTACGCCTCTATCGCTAAGACCTCCAAGGCGCTCATCGTCCACGAAGACCGAGTCTTCGGTGGCTTCGGGGCGGAACTAGCGGCATCGATCGCTAAGAAGGCCTTCCGAGATCTCGATGCTCCCATCTTCCGTGTCGGTTCGCTCTCCACGCCTGTGGGCTTCCACAAGTGCTTTGAGCTAGCGACCCTGCCTAGCGAAGAGAAGATCTACGCTGCCGCCAAGGAGCTCATCGAATACTAACCCTCCAATCACACCGACCATATATGAAGACTATAGGACTGCTCTACAGTAAGAGCACGGCCTTCACCGCCGAAGTGGGCGCTCGTATCGCTGAGGCTTGGGGTGAAGGGATCGAGTATGTCGATATCGACACGGCCCGCCTAGAGGATGTGGAGAAGCATAGCGCCCTCATTCTCGGTACGCCTACCTACTTCAATGGCGAATTGCCCTCAGCGTGGAGCGAATTCCTACCCGAAGTGGAGGATGCGGACTTCACTGGTAAGAAGGTAGCCATCTACGGTCCTGGAGATCAAGTTGGCTCACCCGTGAGCTTCGCTGACGGCGTAGGGATCTTGGCCGAATTCTTCGAAGCGCTGGGCGCAGAGATCGTAGGGCATACCTCCGAGGAGGGCTATAGCTACGAGCAGTCACTCGCCGCTCGTGAGGGCTTCTTCCTCGGGCTCATCCTTGATCCGACCAATCAGCCCGAGCTGACCGACCGACGCCTATCTGCTTGGGTCAAGGAGCTGAAGAGTGAGTTGGTTTAGCCCCCTCGGTTTTCACTCCTTTTACCCCAGGTGAAGGAAGGGGCTCTTTTGCCCCCCTTTCTACCCTTAGAACTAGCCCGCTGACGAAGGACTAAGGACAGACCCCAAAAGAAACCTACGGTAGGTCGCCTCGACGACCCACGGTAGGTCGGTCAGGCGACCCACAGTAGGTTTCTTCGACGACCTACCGTGGGTCGTTTTTTACCCCCTTCAGAAGCCCTCAAAATCAGGGCTAATCGACGGGGCGGCGAGTGCCCTCATTCCCTTCCCCAAAGAGTAATGAGTAATGCCTCTTTTCACTAAATTTGCTTCACAGATATTACTGCCTAATTATATACGAAAGCATATATGAAAAAGCTACTTTTCTCCCTCGCCTTCGGAGCGATGACCCTCCCGCTCGTGGCGCAAACACCACGCTTCGAGCCTTCGTCGGAGAATTCGCTCCTCGACGGCAAGACCATCGTGAAGACCAACCTCTTTGCTGATGTCTTCGGCTACTACAACCTCAAGGTCGAGCGTATCTTCGCCCCCGGTATCAGTGCACAGTTAGGTGCCTACTTCTTCTCTGGAGATACGTACCAGCCCATCAAAGGATACTTCGACTACTCCTCGGGGCGGATCAATGACCGAAATACTGTAGAGCCCCAGTCCTTCCTCCTGACTCCACAGGTGCGCTGGTACCTCAACGAAGGGCAGGGGCATGGCTTCTATGTCATGGGCTTCTACCGCTTCCAGACCCTGAGCTTCGATGGTACTTCAGACTTCTTCACCGATCGGAATACACGGAGTCGCCACATCTTCGACTACGATGCTCGCCTGACCTTCCACGGCGGTGGTGTCGGTATCGGAGCTCAGTGGCTCTTCGGCCGAAATAAGAATGTCGTCCTCGACTGGTACATCCTCGGTGGGGGTCGTGGTACACTGACCCCTACCTACAAGGGTACTTATCGCCCTGCAGTAGGCGATACGCCAGCTCCGGAAGACCAAGTTCGCCAGGGACTTATCGATATGCTCCCAGGTGTCTCCTCCGACATACGGCTGGACATCGATCCAGCTACCCGCAGGGTCAAGGCTACGGGGATGAAGTTTCGCTCTGAGATCGTAGAGCTGGGCCTTTCGTTAGGCTTCCGTTTCTAGGGCGAAGAAGTATTGCTCTCCAGCAGGGCTTGCCTTCTTGCATATATAAAAGCTTTATACTACCTTTGCAGTGCTTTTGAGAGCACAAGGCGGCGAGATAGCTCAGCTGGTTAGAGCGTCGGATTCATAATCCGAAGGTCGGGGGTTCAAGTCCCCCTCTCGCTACGAAAGATAAAGGCTACGTACTAAGAGGTACGTAGCCTTTTTTATTTACCCCCTCATGGTGGGGCGGATGAAGGATGGGGAGTGAAGGGGGCGTCTCCTTCGTGCTCGCTCGGAGCGAAGGAACTAACCTTCCCGAGAAGCTTCAAGGGTGAAGGAAGCCGAGCGTACCTCACCTGGGAAGGGGGGATTGCGCTTAGCTAAAGTGAGGGATAGCCTAGAGAGACGAGGAAACTCCTCGAAGAGCCTCCTACTGATGCGCCCGACGACATGCTCCAGGAGCTGTGAGGGGATAGCCATCTCTGCCTTCACGACTTCGTAGACCTCGGCATAGCTGATGGTCTCTGCGAGGTCATCGTGCTCAAGGCTCTTAGCTACCTCAGCCCAGAGGGTGAGCTGTAGGACGAAGTCATTGCCTACACGCCGCTCCTGAGGGAAGACTCCATGATAAGCATAGAAGTGCATATCCTCAAGACTTATTTTCATTGCTTCGATCTTCATCGTAGGATCTATTGGTGGGGGAGCTCAGCGGGCTCCACGTGGATAGCTATATGGGTCTCTGCTCCGTAGTGCGTGCGAAGCTCCTGCTCGATGACGAGGGTGATGTTGTGCCCCTCGATGACGCTCATCTGACCATCTACGAGGAGGTCTATCTCAATGGCATAGCCTTGCCCTAGGCTGCGGGTTCGCAGTTGGCGTATACCTTGGACTTGGGGAGTAGCGAGGATGATGTGCTCGATCTCCTGCTCGATCTCTGGGGAGAGCCGCTCTTCGGTCAGTTCGTTGAAGGCAGGGCGAAGGACGCTCCACCCCATGCGAAGGATGAAGAAGCTCACTAGAGCTGCCGCCAGAGGCTCAAGGAAGAGCCAACCTTCGCCTAGGTAGATCGCTCCGGCGATCCCCAGGAGGACGGCGATGAGTGCCAGCGTGTCGCCCCGATGGTCGAGCGCTTTGGCTCTCAGGGCAGAGCTCTTGAGTAGGCGAGCCCAGTGTATCGTGTAGCGATAGAGGACGGCCTTCAGCAGGAGCGAAACGATAGCGATGATGAGCGTGAATCGGCTAGGCTGTGGGCGGGTGATATGCCCCGAGAGGAGCCCAATGACTGTGCACGAACTTCGATAGAGGAGCACCGCTCCCACCCCCATCATCACACTAGCCATGACGACTGAAGCAAGCGTCTCATACTTCCCATGACCATAGTGATGATCTTCGTCTCGGGGCTTACCCGAGATGCGGATAAAGATCAAGGCGATCAAGTCGGTAGCAAAGTCCGAGACGGAGTTGATCGCCTCGGCGATCATGGCGCTACTATGCCCAAAGATCCCGACGAAGAGCTTCAGGATCACGAGCAAGGCATTGGTCACACTGCCTAGGATCGTGATGCGGAAGATCTTCTTTGTCCGCTCCGAATAGATCCTTTTAGGCTCCATGTTCCTGCTGTGCGATGAGCTGGGCTAGTGCTTCCCCCTGCTTGATACGGTCGGGGATACCGATGCCGTCGCGTAGCCCCCCTGCTAGGTGAAGTCCTGGGTAGCGAGCTTCGAGCGAGTCGATCCGTTCGTAGCGTGCTCCCGTGGAGGCCTCGTACTGAGGTATGGCTAGCTGATGGCGGAAGATCTGGAAGAGATCGGGCGGAGTATGGATGCCGAGGAGGCGCTCCATACGCTCAGTGACGAGGCTACGGATCTCCTCGTCGGAGCGGTCGATGAGCTGAGGGGAGCGCATACCTCCGAGGAAGATCGAGAGCAAAGTCCCCCCTCGAGGTGCTCGGTCGGGGAAGCAGGCCGACGGGTGAAGGATACCTAGGAGTTCGTCGTCCTCTCGTGAAGGGACGAGCCCACCAAAGGCAAAGAAGTGCGGGAGGCTGACCGAATGCATCCCCCACGCTACTTGCACGATGGGGGCATAGCGAAGGGAGGTGATGGGAGCGAGGTCTTCGGCGCTGAGGAAGGGGAGCAGGGCGGGAAGACTCGGCGCAGGTATCGTGGTGATGACGTGGCGAGCGGTAAGTTCTCTCGGCTGATCTCCTTCAGTGAAACGTACCGTCCATGAGCCGTCTTGCTCGGGGTGAAGCTCCGCCCCCGTAGCGGAGAGGCTGAAGTGCTCTCTCCCGATGGCTTCGGTGAGCGCTTCGGTGAGGGTCGTCAGTCCGTCGTGGCTGGAGAAGATCTCTCGGGTGACGGAGCGGGCTTCGGCATCCTTCGGAGTGCGAGCCTTCGCCAGAGCCCCACGGATGAAGCTCCCGTGCTCCTGCTCCAGAGCGTAGAGCTTGGGTAGGGCATAGCGAGTGACGAGGCGGTTTGGATCGCCTGCATAGATCCCGCTGATGAAGGGATCGACAGCATAGTCGAGGAAGCTCTTGCCGAGACGACGTACGACGAGCTCTGCGATGGATTCGTCGGGCTGGGTACCCTTCTTTCGGAAGGGCTCGCCGAGGATGCGGAGCTTATCCCAGAGGGTGAAGAGCGGTGTCCTTAGCCCCGAGAGGGGCGAAGAGGGGAGGGGATGGAAGGTCTGACGCTGACCCTTACCTCCGAGGCTCTTGAGGATGAGTCTTCGCTCTGCTTCGTGCGAGGCCGTATAGAGTAGTCCAGGGAAGGCTTCGGAGAGGCGAGCCACAGCAGGATGGCTGAGTATGCCCGTCGTCGGGCCGGCCTCAAAGGTGAAGCCTCCTTCGTGGTAGGTGTGGATGACTCCTCCCGTTCGGTCTGCCTTATCGATGAGGTGCAGACTGAGCCCTGCCTGCCGTAGGTGGTAGGCTGTGGTAAGCCCTGTGAGTCCTGCCCCGATGATGAGGACATCCAGCTGAGGAGAGGTAGTAGAATTTGTTTGCATGCGTCCGTATGCTCCTTTGCGTGAGCATACACAAAGATAAGGAATAACACCCCTAGGCCTGACACCCCACTCCTACCCGCATAGAGAGCGGAGAAGGAGAGCCCCCAAATAAAACCTACGGTAGGTCGCCGAAAAAACCTACTGTAGGTCGTCGAGGCGACCCACTGTGGGTCGGTACGCCGACCTACAGTAGGTCGTTTTTTCACCCCTCCCTGCCTCTTCTCTACTTCGGGTGCAAGGAGGTAGTTTCTACTAGATGCAAACGACGATGCTCCCGCCCCCTGAAGGCTATTCCTTCAGAAGGCGGGAGCATAATTATTTGTGCTTAAGAAGTCGGACGTGTCGAGCTTCGTCCTTTCCTCCCTTGCATCGAGGCGGGATCGTCCTTTCTCTGGGGTACGAAAGAGCTTCGCTCTAGAGATGGGAACGGGTGAATAAGGAGGCTTTAGCGGTTGAGCCCCCCAGCGCTCTCTAGAAGGGCTTGGGCGGCAGCACGTGTGACTTCGGTGAGCTTGCTCCCACTCTGCATCCGAGCGATCTCGTCGATACGCTCCTCGGTCGTGAGGTGGCGGATGTGGCTACGGGTGCTCTCTTCGCCGTGCTCCTTATAGATATAGAAGTGGTCGGCTCCTGCAGCAGCGATCTGGGGAAGGTGGGTGACAGCTAGCACCTGCATGCTCTGACCCATACGGCGAAGGATCGTGGCAATGCGCTCGGCCGTCTCGCCCGAGACCCCCGTGTCGATCTCATCGAAGATGATGGTCGGCAGACTCCTTCTATCTGCGATGAGCGCCTTGAGCGCCAGCATCAGACGGGATATTTCCCCACCCGAAGCGATGTCAGCGACGGGCTCGGGGGCAATCTCCTTATTTGCCGAGAAGAGGAAGGTGACGTGGTCAAGGCCCATGAGGCTGGGGCTCGCTAGGGCATCGATCTGAATGAGGAAGCGTACATGAGGCATCCCCAGCTCCTGCAGGGCTCGGACAAGGGCGGTCTCGATGGCTTGAGCCGCCTCGCTACGCACCTTGCTCAGGGCTTCTCCGAGACGGAGGACTTCCGCCTCTGCATGCTCGACCTCCTCGGCCAGACGAGCTAGATCTTCGTCTGAAGAATTGATCTTCTCGAGGCGCTCGGCGAGCTCTCCCTTGAGAGCGATGAGCTGGGAGCAACTCTCGAGTCCGTGCTTGTGGAGCAGGCCTCTCAGTTGGTCTAGACGGGCTTCGACACGGGCGAGGCGCTTGGGGCTGAAGGTTACTTCCTCCGCTTCGCTCGAGAGCGTCGAGGCAAGGTCTTGGAGCTCGATACGGACACTAGATAGCCGTTCGCCCCACTCTTCAGCAGAGCTGTGATAGCGACGGATGCTCTCCACCGAGCGCAGGGCAAGGTGTACAGCTTGTAGCGCTCCCCGCTCGTCATCTTCGAGAGCAGAGACGGCACCACCAAGCTCCTCTCGGATCTCTTGGGCATGGGAGAGCTGGCGCTCTTCTTCCTCGAGGGCTTCTAGTTCGCCCTCCTCGATCTCTGCCTCTTCGAGCTGGTCGAATTGGAATTGTAAGTAGTCCTGCTCCTTGCTCAGGGCTAGGACCGTAGCCTTTGCCTCTTCGTAGGCTCGCTGTCCCGCTCGTAGACGGCGGTAGGCCTCTTGGTACTCGTGGAGCTGGGGGAGCGAAGCGCTGTAGAGATCGAGCACAGAGAGCTGGAAGCCCGCATCCCCGAGGAGGAGATTCTTGTGCTGCGAATGGATGTCGATGAGGTATTCGCTCAGTCGCTTCAGTAGCTGGAGCGAGGCGGGGGTGTCGTTGATGAAGGCACGGCTCTTCCCCTTAGAGGTAATCTCTCGGCGCACGATACATTCCTCCTCATCGCTGTCGATGTCTTCCTCCTCCAGCATGATCCCCACGGCTGCATCCAGATGGGTGAAGCGTGCTTCGATGATGCAGCGGTCTGCCCCAGGACGAAGGGTAGAGCTGTCGGCTCGCTGTCCCATCAGTAGGCCGATAGCCCCAAGGATGATGCTCTTCCCTGCCCCCGTCTCCCCGGTGATGACGGAGAAATGAGGCTGGAAGTCAATGGTCAGTTCGTCGATGAGTACGAAGTTCCGAATACTGAGACTCTGAAGCATGATGCTAAGTGATGGAGGGATGATAAGAGGGAATGCCTACGACCTAGCGTAGTGGTTGTAGGCGTGTGCTGGCCGTGGGGAAAAGGCTCTGAAGAAGCTCGAAGACCTGCTGCCTCGTCTGCTGAGGAGCTGTGGTGAAGAGCTCCACGATCTCGGGGAGCTTCGCACTCTCCAGCTCGGAGAGGGAGGGCGACTGGAAGTGATCTTTGTGGAAGGCATGTAGCTCGTGGAGGACTTCGAGGATGACCTTCCTCGCTTCCTCGGGTGCGTCAGCCATTCGATCAAGACCAAGGCGATGGTAGCGATGCCAGCACTGGCGGTAGACCTCCTCTTCGCTGGAGAGGAAGCGACCCGCCCGTCGGTAGCGACTGAGACCTCGCTCCGAGCTATCCCAGCCCTTCCAGTCGGGACGACTAGCTGCCGAGGCAACGAGGGCACTCAGACGGGGCTGGATGAGGCTTCCCCCCAGAGGAGAGAAGCTGTCTAGATCGGTGGCGATGAGGTAGAGAGCATAGTAGGCGACCAGAGCAACGAGGCTATGCCCCAGCTCCGTCTCGCTGTAGGTGAGCTGGTCACCAGCAAGGTAGCTGAAGCTGACTCCCCGCTCTCTCAGGAGCAGGGTCGTCGTCCTATAGCTGGAGTGGTAGACAGGGCGGCGGGCGGAGACGACCACCTCTGCCGTGTAGTCGCCTTCTCCCCGATGCTCTAGGAGGATGAGCGTGAAGGTCGCTTCGATACGTTCCTCATCCTGATAGTGGAGCTCTGTCCAGCGAGTTCGATTGAAGAGATCGGATAGCTGTCTCTGGAGGGTCTCGTAGCGGGTGCGATCGGATTCCCCAAGGGCTTCGGCTCGTACCTCCACAGCCACTCGGAGCTCCTCGGCATGGGAGCGCCCACGACCGCAGAGCAGGAGACTGAGGAGCAAGAAGAGACGAAGGCGCATCCGATCACAAGACTACGGAGTCCGACTAACCCAGACGCTTGATGATGAAGCTAGCGATGTCGCGCGCTACAGCATCCTTGCTCTTCAGTTCGTAGGCTTCGATGGAGCCTTCTTGGTCGAAGATGGTGACCTTGTTCGTCTCGTGCCCAAAGCCTGCCCCTGAGTCTTGCAGACTGTTGAGGACAATGGCATCGAAGCCCTTAGCCTGCATCTTGCGCTTAGCTTCGTCGACACCTGCATTACTCTCTAGGGCAAAGCCTACGAAGAACTGGTCAGGGCGCTTCCTTGCTCCCAGCGTAGCCGCAATGTCGGGATTGCGTACCAGCTCGAGGTCAAGCTCGGTCTCGTGCTCCCGCTTGATCTTCTCGGTATGTCTGATACGAGGGCGGTAGTCGGCTACTGCAGCTGCGAAGATGGCTATATCTGCTGAGTCGATGACTGCTTCGGTAGCTCGGAGCATCTCTTCTGCGCTCGTCACCCGCTCTATGTGCACTGCTTCGGAGGGCTTCAGTGCCGAAGGTCCCAGGATAAGGTCTACGTGCGCTCCACGACGAGCCAGCTCATTGGCCAGCGCAATACCCATCCGTCCTGTCGAATGATTGCCGATGAAGCGAACGGGGTCGATCGCCTCATGGGTAGGCCCTGCGGTGAGCACAACACGCTTACCCTCATAGTCGAGGGTAGAGGAGAAGAACTCTTCAAGCGCAGCGACGATCCCTTCGGGCTCCTCCATGCGTCCCTTGCCTACGAGGTGGCTAGCCAGCTCACCCGACTGAGGCTCGATGATGAAGTTACCTCTCTGGGCAAGGAGATCCAGATTGTCCGTCGTCGAAGGATGAGCGAACATATCCAGATCCATCGCTGGAGCAACGAAGACAGGTGCCTTCATTGAGAGGTAGGTCGTCAGGAGCATGTTGTCGGCGATCCCATGTGCCATCTTCCCGATCGTCGAGGCGGTAGCGGGGGCGATGACCATAGCATCCGCCCAGAGACCTATATCGACGTGGCTATTCCATGTACCGTCCAGCCCGCTGAAGAACTCACTGACCACGGGGCGGGAGGATAGGGCAGAGAGCGTGATCGGAGTGATGAACTCCTTGCCCGCAGGGGTGATGACGATCTGCACCTCTGCACCCTGACGGACGAGTAGACGTGTCAGGACGGCTGCCTTGTAGGCTGCGATACTCCCCGATATGCCGAGGACGATGTGCTTATCTCTGAGTACTCCCATTGCTTTGGCGTGCCTGTTGGTAGAGTCGGGAGAACCATCGCTTGGTCTCCAGAGGGAACTGAGCCCCCATCACCCAGCTGTAGTAGCCTGAGTCCCGACGGAAGACCTCGGTGACGGGTACTCCCTTGTACTTCCCGAAGTTGATGACGATCTCATCTTGGTCGTTGAAAGCAAGACTACCAGCGAAGTCCACTCGTCGGCCGTAGCTAGAGAATTCCGCTAGTGCTGCTACATCGTTGGTGAGCTCCTCGGGGTAATGATCCAGCTGTGCCTCCAACACCTCGAAGGTAGCCCGTGTATCGGCTTCGGCCGAATGGGCATTCTCAAGGGTCTTGGAGCAGTAGAACTTATAGGCGGCCTCCAGTGTACGACGCTCCATCTTGTGGTAGATGGTCTGCACGTCGATGAAGTGCCGATCATCGAAGTCTACGGGGATGCCCGAGCGGAGGAATTCCTCGACGAGCATGGGCACGTCGAAGCGGTTGGAGTTGAAGCCTGCGATGTCACAGCCTTCGATCCAGCTGTAGAGGCTACGAGCTACCTGAGCGAAGGTCGGGCAGTCCGCTACATCGGCATCGGTGATGCCGTGTACGGCAGTGGCTTCCTTGGGGATGGGCATCTCGGGGTTGATGCGCCGAGTCTTGGTCTCTTGTTCGCCGTCGGGATGTACCTTGAGGATAGAGATCTCGACGATACGGTCACGAGTGATCTGTACGCCCGTCGTCTCTAGGTCAAAGACGACGATCGGGCGCTGTAGATGGAGCTTCATGTTCTGTCCGTGATAGGGGGCTCTAGGCTATTCGCCGAGGAGCTTCATAGGGATGATCAGCGTGCAGATATCGATCCCTTCGTCGGTCGTCAGAGGGGTGATGATGCCCGCACGGGTCTGATCGGCTAGGCTGATCTGGATCTGTTCGCTCGAGAGGCTCTGTAGGATGCGCTGGAGGTAATTGAAGTCAAAGCCGATGCGCACACGTGTGCCAGGCTCCTGACCCGAGCAAGGGATGGTCTCTTCGGCTGCGATCGAGAGGTCGAGGTCTTGGCTCGAGATGCGGATAGCACCGTCGGCGAAGTCGAAGATGACGAGGTTGCTCGCACGGTTGGAGAAGATGGCAGCACGCTTGGAGGCGAAGAAGAGCTGATCCTTGTCCACAGTGATGTTGTGGGGCGAAGAGGGAGGGATGACCGAATTGTAGTTCGGGAACTTCCCATCCAGTAGGCGAGCCGTCAGCGCACCTCCCTTCATCGTGAAGGTCACGTTCTTCGTGTCGAAGCTGATCTGTACGGGGTCGGTCTCCTTAGCCAGAAGACCACGCGTTAGGAGCAGAGCGATACGAGCGGGTAGGCAGAAGGCAGCCGCCGCTTCGCTCTTGATGTTGGTGTCGGTATGGCGAGCTAGGATGCGGCCATCGGAGGCGACGCAGACGAGCTTGTCCTCGAAGAAGTCGAGGTAGACCCCAGTCATCACGGGGCGACGATCGTCGTCGCTAGCTGCGAAGACCGTACGCTCCAGCCCCTTCAGCAGAGCTTGAGCAGGGACTTCGAGTGTGCGTGCTTCTTCGAGCACAGTGCCTTCAGGATAGATATCGGCAGCGGTGGTGAGGAAGCTGTAGTGCCCGTTGCTGTAGGTGACGGTAGCCTTCCCTCCATCGACTTCGATCTCGATGGGCTGGTCGGGGAGTTCCTTGAGGGAGTCAAGGACGATACCAGCACGTACGGCGAAAGCTCCGTCTTCGCCCTGATTATTGACAGCGATGGAGCAAGTCAAGCGGTTGCTGAGGTCCGAAGCCGTGAGGGTGAGGATGTGCCCCTGCAGCTCGAAAAGGATGTTCTCGAGTACGGGTACAGCCGCCACGCTCTTGCTGGAGATAACCTTCGCGACAGCCTGCAGTTGCTGGAGAAGGTCGTTGCTGGTGACAGTAAATTTCATAGCGCTATGAGATTCGATGATTCATTGACTTATTAAGTGTACAAATATAACTCTTTTAGAGGGGAGTTCAGAGCCTCTGATGAATACCTCCCCAGCGGGAAGGGAGGACTCGCTGGATCAGGCTGTCAGATCGAAAAGGGAGGGGCGATCTGCTCCCTACTTTGGGGTGGGAAAAAAGAACCCTATGGTAGGTCGCTCTTAGGACCTACTGTGGGTCGGTCGACCG
>ERZ772917.756-NODE-756-length-21554-cov-4.923299_pt1 | contig 21554 bp, 17 predicted proteins | sample MGYA00511187_ERZ772917 | MGnify/ENA primary metagenome ERZ772917 (study PRJEB29015, sample SAMEA2737925) | human oral metagenome | biome: human oral; feature: human-associated habitat; material: dental | place: China | collected 2012 ...
GTCGGTAAGACGACCCACAGTAGGTTTTCTTTGGACCCTCTATTAGGCCTTTTAGATCAGGGCATGATAGGGCTTGGGAGAGCTGGGCTATCTCGTGCTGGGATTGCTCGGTGGTGCTACAGCTATGAGGCAGGATCTTTGCTTGTTCGTTTGATGATTTTTTTGACGGCTATTGCATTTACAAAACTATTCTCTACCTTTGATTCGTAGTTGAGGTAGTAGTCCTTGACTGATAGGAACAAAGAGATATGAATAGAAAAGTCAGATCAAATATGCTTACGGGCTGCTGAAGCTCTAGGTGCGTCATCCCACCTGCGTAGTGTCGGGTCGGCCCCCCTGCTACGTCTAGAGAGCTTTGGAAGTCCTTCCCCTTCCAATTAATTTAGCTCATGGCCACACACAGCGCAACACCATTCTGGTGACACCAACCAGATAACACCACACACGAGTCGAGGCAACATAGTCCCTATGTGTCCTCTCTCCTCACACATACGTCTCATGCTCCCTCCTAGTCTGGCTTTAGGGCTCTAGGATGTGGATTCCCGCACACACACGCACACTTGTGGAGGTGCTCTTTGAGCTATCCTCCTCTTCCCATCTTTTAAACGCAAGAAAGAATTATGAGACTAAATATCAAGTATCTGCTCGGATTCTTTGCTCTCCTTCTGTTCTTACCCGCATGTAAGAACAACGACGAAGTCGAGGAAGCAACCCTAGAACTCTCTTCCCAGGCACTGGCCTTTGCCAAGGATGCTTCTGAGCAGACAGTCACTGTGACTACGAATAAGGATAACTGGTCCGCCTTCTCCACGCAGGAAGCTTGGCTTACCACCGAACAGTCGGGCAATAGCCTCAAGGTCAAAGTAGCAGCTAATACCGTCGGTCGCGACCGTGTAGGCTCTATTATCGTCAATGCTGGCGGTCTTCAGAAGCGTATCTCTGTCAAGCAGACCGCTGCTGATGCAGTCATCGAGCCCGAAGAAACAAGCATCTATTTCCCCGTCGATGGGGGCTCTAAGAAGGTCGCCTTTACCAGCAATGGTGGCGATGTCAAGGTAGAGCTAGGTGCTGATGTAGACTGGCTCACCATCGAGAAGGTCACGGCTAACAGCTTTGTCCTTGTCGCCAAGGAAAGCACACAGGCTCATCGTCGTTCGGTCAAGGTCAATCTGACCGTAGGGACTATGATCAAGGAAATCGAAGTAGTTCAGGAAGGTACTATTCAGTACATCCTACCTCTGCTCAAGTTCCCCGTATCGCTCTCCGAAGTCCTTCGCTACGAACAGAGCCGTGGTCATACGCTGATCAAGATCCCCGATGGCCTCTTCAACACGTCACTCTATCGCTTCCTTACCAAGAGCAAGGTGATGACCTTCATCCAGTATGAGTTCTCCAGCGAACAAGCTAAGGGCTTTGCATCTGCTGCCACCATGTGTGAAGACGAATCGCTCGTCAAGAACAATGCTGACTTCGATGCCTTCCTCAAGGAACATGGCTTCGAGAAGGCTGGCTTCGACAAGGACGGTCAGACGGTCCTCTATCGTAATCCTAACCTGCCTCTGCTGATCCGTGTCGCCTTCAAGGATGGTGCTGCTGCGATCGTCACTTCTTATGATCCTATCCAGGATAAGCCTTATCCTACCTTCACGAAGCTCCCCATGCAGAACCAGACTCAGTACATGGGTGACCGTGACCTGAAGATCGAAGGGAAGAAGCGTGCTGAAATCCATGAGATCGAAAAGGGTTGGGGCTCTACGCTCAATGATACTTACAAGCAGAAGAACTACGAAAACTATAAGATCACGAAGGCATTCGAAGACGAATATGCTCGTGGCTACTTCTACGTAGTTCCTGACAAGAAGATCCCTGCCGATGACCCCTACGTCGATGTCGTACACAATGTACAGGCCATGTACAAGAATATCTCTCTTGGCTTCTGGACAGATGCGCTCGGTCGTAGAACTCTGACGAAGGAAGTAGTCAAGCTCTTTACGGATAATGACTTCCCCTACTTCGGAGCTCTCAGTGGTGGTGCACAGGCCTTCTACAACAAGGATAAGAAGATGGCCTATGTCATCCGTGTCGTCAAGGATAGGGAAACGAAGCAAGAAGTCTTCGAGATCCAAGCCTTCTACGAAGATGTCGATACTGGTAGCAGCGTCTCGATCTCTACGCTTGCTAACTACGGAAAGACCATCAAGGCTTACAATGCTAAGCAGGCTGCCCTTCACAAGCTCGAAGGTCGCCTCGTCAATACTCCTCTTCGCTAGTCACTAGCTAGTCTCTCTTACTCGATAGGGAGCTTGAGCGTTGCTCGGGCTCCCTATCGTCGTATCTGTGGGACAGGTGCCGAGAGGGGATGGGGTGAGATGATTTCTTCGAGCTGAGGCTGAGGCTTTGGGGTAATTTCTCTAAGGTCGGCCTACATCCCTAGGGGGTAAGAGGGAGGGGGAGGGACGAGGAACGTTAGCACTACGTAGCATCCATCTTCTGGGGCTGAGACCTGCGCTCTAAGACATCGCTCTAGCCCGCTTAGAATAGGGCTTTTGGTGTACCCTAAAAACGACCTACTGTGGGTCGCAAGAAAAACCTACTGTAGGTCGTCGTACCGACCCACGGTGGGTCGTCGAGGCGACCTACCGTGGTTTTCTTTTTGCCCCGCTCAGAGAGCTTGCTCCGGAGGGGTAAAGTAAGCCTGTTTTTCAGGCAAAGCCTTCGCTTGGGGGTGGGCTGATGGATGAGGGAAAGCTCCCCTCGAGATTAGCCCTTCTTCTAGGGGGACTCGTGAATGTATTCATCTTGGGAGGAAAAGCATTGCTGATATTCAGCCTTTTAGGGCTGTGCGATCAAATTTTTATGCGCTCGACTTGTATTTTTATCGAACTATTCTCTACCTTTGATCCATGGTCCTGCCCCACAAGGGCATGGCATCAGATATAGGAACATACACATATGATCGGACAGATAGATTCAGACATGCCTTGGGGCTGCTGAAGCTCTTGGTGATCCGTCACCTACGTAGACTCGGGTTGGCCCCCCTTTCACGTACCTAAAGAGCTTTGGAAGCTCTCTTCCCACCTTCTTCCATTGTAGACGCTCATACCGGCCACACACCACGCCACGATCTCGGCGGCAACACCACGCATACCATCTCGGTGGCATCACCCTACCTCCCTCTAGGGAAGTAGCGATGTCTGGTCTTACCCCCACTTATCTCCACTCGCTCGTAGATCATAGGATCTTGTAGCGAGAGAACACCTATTCATCCAGAGAGTGCAGCGCTGTACCCTCTTAATACCCTATCAAACGCATTTTCTCAACCTATGAGACTAAAAATTAAGTACCTCCTTAGTTGCTTAGCTCTTCTGCTCATCCTACCTGCTTGTAAGGACAACGCTGATGTGGAAGAAGCTACACTAGAACTTTCCACTCAGGCTCTGACCTTCTCCAAAGAAGGAGCTGTACAGACGGTCACAGTCTCCACCAACAAAGACTCATGGAGTGCCTTCTCCGTCCAAGAAGACTCTTGGATCGGTCTTACTCAAGAAGGCAATACGCTCAAAGTAAAGGTCCCCGCCAATCCTCAAGGTCAAGACCGAACGACCTCAATCATCGTCAATGCAGGAGGCTTGCAGAGACGTATCTCCGTTCGACAGAGTGGGGCGGAAGCTTCTCTTGAGGCCGAGGGGAAGGTCGTCTTCACAGCAGAGGGAGGTACAAAACTCGTTGCCTTCAAGAGCAATGTCACTAAGGTAGAGATCGAGCTAGCCGTCCCTTCGGATTGGCTCTCCATCGAAGAACGCACATCTAGCAGCTTCACCTTAGTCGCCAAGAAAAACACCGAGAAGACCAAGCGCACCGCTAAGGTCAATCTTACCCTAGGCACCACGATCAAGGAGATCGACGTGGAGCAAGAAGGGAATAGCCCCTATGTCATGCCCTTGCTTGACTTCCCCTCTGACCTCTATACGGTCATCCGCTACGAGCAGTCTCGGGGCAATATCCTCCTCAAGACGGAGGAGGGAGCCGAGGAAGAACCCTCGAACTATCGCTTTATCACCAAGAGCAAGGTCTTCCCCTTCATCCAGTATGAGTTCAGCACTCCTCTAAGCCCAGGCTTCTCTCTGGTGACCCTCCTGTGCTTAGATCAAACGCTTACGAAGGACAACGCAGACTTCGAGGCTTATCTAGCTGACTACGGCTTCACACGCACCAAGGGAGACGATCGCAATGTGCTCTACTCCAACTCCAAGGTTCCCGTTCAGCTCCTCGTCTCTCACTTCACTGGAGGCTCTAAGCTTCAGTTCGTCTACACACCTACCCAGCCTAAGCCCTACAAGAGCTTCGATAAGGTGCCGATGACCCAGCAGACACCCTACATGGGCAATAGAGAGCTTAAGATCCCAGGGAAGATGCGTCAGGAGATACGTCAAGCAGAGGATGGGCTACAGAGTACCCGTGCCGAAGGAACTCCCGAGAGCTACGATATCTTCGATGTACAGAAGAGCTTCGATGGTGAGAGCGTCCGAGCTTACCTCTATATCGTTCCCTCCGAAGAGAAGGGCATTCCCAAGAACGACCCCTATGTCGATGTCTGCATCGGCGTGATCGCCTTCTATGATGACCTAGGCTTAGGTTACTGGCAGGATCAGATCGATGGGAACTACTACCTCACGCGTGAAGTCTATGAGCTCTTCACCAGCGCAGGCTACCCCTACCTCGGGAAACTCAAGAGTGGTGGGCAAGCCTTCTACAACAAGGATAAGCGTCAAGCTTATGTGTTGAGTGTCGCCGACGAAGGAGATTCGCAGCTACTCGAGATCCAGTCGATCTATGCGAATGTCAAGAGTGCTGATAGCTCAGCTCCTCAGCTCCTCAACTATAAGGCTTTCGTTCGTCAGCGGAGTGAAGACCTCCGTCGACTGGATGCCCTGACTCGTCATCGGGTGCGCCTACCACGCCGCCGCTAGTTCCTCTAGATAGCTTGAAATACGATGAAGTACATATATACATGCCTCTTGGGGCTGTTTGTTTGTCTCCTAGCCTGCTCCTCCTGCCAGAAGAATAGCGATGTCGAGGAGACAACACTAGAGGTCTCGGTGGAGACCCTGACTTTTGCACGAGATGCCTCTGAGCAAACCCTCACCGTGCAGACGAATAAGGATCATTGGACAGCCCTATCGCCGCAGGAGGCGACTTGGCTTAGCCTCACTCAAGAGGGCAATACCCTACGTGTCCGAGCCAAGCTGAATGAGCAGGGGCAGGAGCGTATCGGATCGATCATGATCCATGCAGGCGAGCAGCAGAAGCGAATCACAGTCCGTCAGACAGCGGCAGATATTGTCTTGGATACCAAGGCTAATGTCTTCCTATCCTCGGAGGGTGGGACGACGGAAGTTGCCTTCCAGAGCAACACCGAGGAGGTGAAGGTCGAGCTAGCTCAGTCCGTAGACTGGATCAAGGTAGAGAAGCTGACTAAAGCGAGCTTCACGCTCGTCGCTCAGCCCAACACGCAGAAAGCTCCTCGCTCCGTCAAGGTGATCCTAACGAGCGGCACGCTCGTCCGTGAAGTCGAGGTGATGCAGGAGGGGCTGAGTCCCTACGTCTTCCCCGCTATGGACTTCCCTAAGGGTCTCTATGAGCTCATCAGCTATGAGCGGGATCGAGGGCATGTGCTGCTCTATGCTAAGGAAGAGACTAAGTCCGAGTATCCCTATTATCGCTTCCTCACCAAGAGTAAGGTCGTACCCTTCATCCAGTACCAGTACACCTCTGCTACGAGCCCAGGCTTCTCTGTCGCTACCTTGGTCTACACGGACCAATCTCTAGTCAAGGGGAACAAGGACTTCGATGAGGCTGTGGCTGTCTATGGTTTCGAGAAGCAGACCTCTTCTCCCGACCAAGTCTATACGCTCTATGGCAATTCGAAGCTGCCCCTACAGCTACTAGTCACTCTATTCTCCGATGGAGCCAAGGTGGAGTTCGCCTACAATCCTATGCAGAAGAAGAGCTACCCGACCTTCAGCGAATTGCCTCTTTTGCGTCAGCTCGACTTCCTCGGGAGCCGTGAGCTAGATATCATGGGGAAGAAGATGGAGGATGTCCGCAAGTTCGAGCAGGAGCAGGGAAGTGTCCGCGATGAGCATACCCCCGAGCTCTACGACTTCTTCACACCGAAGACTCCGTTCCAAGGAGAGCTTGTCCGTGGGTACTTCTACATCGTCACCCCCACACAGCTGGATGATCCCTATCTCAATGTCGTCAATGCTGTCCTTGGCTACTTCCCTCAGATCGACCTAGGACTCTGGTATGATGAGATCGATGGTCACTATCATCTCACCGATGAGATCTTGAAGCTCTTCGCCTCCCAAGGCTATGAGTACATGGGCCAGACGGCTAATGCCAGCCATGCCTTCGCTAATCGTGCGAAGAATATGGCCTATACGCTACGTCTCTTCTTCTACAAGGAGAAGCCCGTCCTCGATGTCCAAGCCTACTATACCGAGATCGATGATGGAGGAAACTCGGTCAGAGAACTTCTCAACTACTCGGCTTCGCAGCGTAAGCGTGTGGCCTTCCTTCGCCAGCTTGATGCACACTCTCGGAAGCTAGACTTCCAGAGAAGATAGCTTAACTATATGATCCCTATAGTTCTTTTATCAATCCACTAACAACTAAGAGTACATGAGTAAGAAAATCACCTACGCCCTGTCCCTCTTAGCTCTTCTCTTCATCCTGCCTGCTTGCCAGCAGCAGAGCGATGTCGAGGAAGCTACTCTGGACCTGTCGACTCAGACTCTGACCTTCGCTAAGGAGGCCTCGGAGCAGACCATCACCGTACAGACTAATAAGGATAGTTGGTCTGCTGTATCTCCCCAAGAAGCGACTTGGCTGACCCTCACCCTAGAGGGGAATACCCTCAAGGTTCGTGCAGAAGCCAATGACCTTGGTCGTGATCGTCTAGGGGCGATCGTAGTCAATGCCGGAGGGCTCCAGAAGCGGGTCACTGTACGTCAGTCAGCTGCCGATGTCATCCTCAATATGGATCTAGATCGTGTCTCCTTCCCCATCGAAGGTGGGACGAAGAAGGTCGTCTTTGAGAGCAATACTTCGGTGAAGGTCGAGCTTGCGGCAGATGCCCCATGGCTTACGCTCTCCGATGTGACGAAGTCCAGCTTCACCCTAGCAGCAGAGCGCAATGAAGGGGAAACTTCCCGTTCGGTGAAGATCACGATCACAGCTGGGACGCAGGTCAAGGAGCTCGAGGTCGTACAGGATGGTGCTAACCAGTACATCCTGCCCCTGCAGCAGTTCCCCGCTAATCTCGTCGAGGTGATTCGCTTCGAGCGTTCGCGTCAGGGGGAATTGATCCGTAGCTTCCAGCGTGGGAGCGCAGCTCTTTTCCGCTTTACGACCCAGAATAAGATCTTCCCACTTATCGAGTACGAGTTTGAGCACGAGCGTAGCAAGGGGTTCCAAGCCGCTATGCAGCTGTGCTTGGATGATAAGTTCGTGAAGAACAATCCTACGTTTGTCGCCTACCTGCAGGCTTGTGGCTATCAGAAGTCTGATAAGCTGAGCAATGAAGGGCAGGATGTCTATGAGCACAATACCCTCCCTCTGAACCTCAACGTCGCCTTCGATTCGTCAGGTGAAGCCCTTCTAGAGACGGTCTATCAGCCTCGTCAGCCTCGAGCTTATAAGACTTTTGACCATCTGCCTATGAAGCAACTCTTGGCTATGAACAGTGATCGCAGTCGTCAGATCCATGGCTATAAGAAGGAGGAGGTCGCTAAGAAGGAGCAGGAATGGAAGGGTGAACTTGATGTGAAGGATCCTCGTGCCAATCGTGCCGACTACCAGCGCTATATCGCCAAGGGTTCGCTGGATGGTGAGTCACACCGTGGTTACTTCTTCGTCCAGCCTAGTGAAGATATCCCAGCTGATGACCCCTTCGTTGATGAGGTCTTCACGACCCAAGCCATCTTTGCAGATGTTACGCTGGGCTTCTGGACGGATGCTCTTGGTCGCTCCTATGTAACCCAAGAAATGAATAAGCTCCTTGCGGATAATGGCTACACCTTCCTCCGTGAGCTGAATGGTGGCTTCATGGCCTACTACAATGGTGCGGAGAAGGCTGCTTACATCCTGCATGCAGCTCAGCTCAATGGTAAGCCCATCCTAGAGATCCAGACCTTCCTCGTAGATCTGCCAGTAGGGAATGGAATTCGTACACAGCAGGCTGGCGAGAAGCTAAATCTCCTCGATCGCCGTGCCCGCATCATCGAGGCAATCAGTGGCCGTCTGCAGAGATTTCCTCAGCTTCAGAGTCGTCGCTAAGACCTCCTCAGCCCATCACGTTCGTTAGGCTATATTCCCTGAGCTTGAAGCGTCGTCTCTGACCGCTTCGGGTAAGGGGTAGTCAAGCCTCCAAATAAAACCTACGGTAGGTCGCACTTGCGACCTACCGTAGGTCGGAGGGACGACCCACAGTAGGTTTTCAAAGCGACCTACCGTAGGTCCCAAAACAGCCCTTCTGGGAGTAAGCTTTAAGCGGGGCGCTGTGCCTCAAAGATCGTGTAGTACTTTCGCTGGGCAAGGCTCCGAAGTGTGATGCCCCAATTCCCCGATGAATTTCCCTCTTTTTGATAGGCTGCGACAGGAAGCCCCAGGAGCAAAAATCCGCTCCACAGCTGGGCTGTCTCTTGAGGGTACACCCCTGCAGTCGTGGTGTATCAGAGCGGAAGATGGGGGAGGTATTAGGGATTATTGCTGAGATATTTTACCTTTGCTTTGGAGTGGAGGTTCTTGAGCCCCAGGATGACAAGCTATTCCTAACGGACACACGGACGGATAGCAGGAGTTCAGCCCCACTCTTTGGGCAAGGTGGAATATGACCACAGTTTGACGCACACACTTCCCTCGCAGGATATTCAAGAAAAGAACAACGGACAACAAGCTCTTCGAACACCTACACAAGACGACACTTCGTCTACCTTAGTATCTTTTGTTCCCAATCTGAGCGCTGGTTGGATTAGTCCCTCTAGTCTCCGATGGCCCGCCTGACACACTCAGACGCCCATTATCCCGAGCCTCTCCTTAAGTAAGCTTAAGGTGTAGTGTCTCTTCTACCAAGGTTCCCCCTTCCAGAGAGTATCTCCCCAAGGGTGCAACCGAAGTAACAATAACCTCTTCATACTACGAACAATGAAAAGATCCATACTGACCCTGTCACTTCTCTCGGTCTTTGCTGTCTCGTCTTGTCAGAAAGATTTCGATGAAGTGACCCCTCGTGGCGAAGATCAGCGTGCAGAGGTCAACGGTGCGACCCCTTCCGCTCCATCTCTTCTCTCCACGCAGGGCGCAGAAGCTGGGGTCCTCTATATGCGCATTCAGAAGAATGCCAAGCCAAGCCTCCGAGCATTTGACTCTGGTACAGCTACGATGCAGGCGCTGCCCTCGCAGCTCGCCCGCTCGCTTCAGAGCATCGGCTCCGAGTCTATGGAACCCCTCTTCCCCATTGACCCTCGCTTCGAGAAGCGTATGCGTCGCGAAGGACTTGACCTCTGGTACATCGTTCGCTTCGACAAGCAGCAGGATCTACGTGCTGCTATGCAGACCCTACTTGCTGCACCAGAAGTTGAATATACCGAGCCCGTATATCAACTCTCACTACCAGATGCTAAGCCCGTAGGGGTGAGTGATGCTCGCCCTGCTGGCGATCCTGCAGCTCCATTCAATGACCCCTTGCTCCCAGATCAGTGGCATTACAACAATACGGGGAAGTTCTCCAGAAGCGTCGCTGGTGCTGACATAGGCCTCTTCGAAGCTTGGAAGAAGGAGACGGGTAAGCCCAATGTCATTGTCGCCATCACCGACGGGGGGATCGATACCAGCCACCCCGACCTCAAGGATAACCTCTACATCAATGAGAAGGAACTCAACGGTCAGAAGGGAGTAGACGATGATGGCAACGGTGCTATCGATGATATCTACGGCTTCAACTTCATCCACAACGATGGGAAGATTTACCCTGACAATGTCTCACACGGGACGCACGTAGCTGGTACCGTAGCTGCACGCAACAACAACGGCATCGGTGTCGGTGGTGTCGCTGGTGGTGATGGTACAGCAAACTCTGGTGTTCGCTTGATGAGCGCTCAGATCTTCGGGGGTAAGAACGAGAACGGTAACTCGACTCGTGCCCTTGTCTATAGCGCTAACAATGGCGCTGTCATCAGCCAGAACTCTTGGGGGTATCCTTACGAAGCTCAGGTCAAGACGATCCCTCAGAGCCTCAAGGCCGCTATCGACTACTTCATCAAGTACGCAGGCTGTGACAACGATGGTAAGCAGCTCCCCAACTCCCCAATGAAGGGTGGGGTAGTCATCTTCGCCTCTGGGAATGACGGCCGTGAATACTATTCGCTCCCTGGTGCTTATGACCCCGTCATCGCTGTATCATCGATGGCTCCCGACTGGAAGGGCGCTTGGTACACCAACCGTGGTACTTGGGTCGACATCACCGCTCCTGGTGGTGACCAGTACTTTGCTCAGGGAGAAGTCCTCAGCACACTTGCTAAGGAGATCACTGGGCAGGACTATGGTTACATGCAGGGGACTTCGATGGCTTGTCCTCATGTCTCTGGGGTCGCAGCCCTCATCGTCTCTCACTTCGGGAAGCAAGGCTTCACCAACAAGGAGTGTGAACAGCGTCTTCTCGGAGCTCTAAAGCCCCAGAATATCGATGCGCTTACGGGCTTCAAGGGTCGTATGGGTCGTGGTTATGTGGATGCCTCCGCTATCTTCGCTGAGAATAAGGGCAAGGCTCCTGCCAAGATCACTAAGATCAGTGCTGATGACATTGACTTTGTCACGGCGAATATCTCTTGGATAGCTGTCGCCGACGAAGATGATGGTACTCCCGTAGAATACCGAGTCTATCTCTCCGAGCAGCCCATCACCGATGCCAATAAGCAGGATGCTCTCTACACCAAGCTCAATGCTCGTGGTTATGCTGTTGGTACGAAGATGTTCCTCCCTCTGGCTGCGCTGAAGGAGAATACTACCTACTATATAGCAGTCGAAGCGCTTGACCGCTGGGATCTCACCTCTGGTCTAACGCGTGCAGAGTTCAAGACGAAGAAGAACAATCCTCCCGTCCTAACCCTCTCGACGAAGGACAAGATCCGTGTCTCTTCGCTTGGTAAGCAGACCTTCTCTGTTACCTTCTCTGACCCCGACAACCAGAAGGTCAGTGTCATCGTCGGTGGCGAAACACGAGGTGTAAGCCATCAGATCTCTGGGGATAAGATCAACTTCACCCTGCGTGCAGTAGCACCTATTGGTGTCCATGAGATCAAGATCACGGCTATCGACGCACTCGGTGCTAAGACCGAACTGTCTGTACCCTTCGAAGTCTACACATATAAGGCTCCTGCCTTCATCGCTTCTCTGGGAAGTCACATCGTAGGAGTAGAGATGACTACTTTGGTTGATGTTGCTTCTGCTCTAGAGAAGAGTGAGGGTGTGACGCTCACCTACAAGGCGAGCTCAGCTGACCGCTCTGTTGCTATCGCTTCCGTCAGCTCTGAGGGTGTTCTCTCTATCCTGGGAAATAAGCCGGGTACCACGCAGGTACAGGTCGAAGTCTCCGATGGTATCAGCACGCCTGTCCAGACTTCAGTGCCCGTTCGAGTGGTAACGAAGCCTTCAGATCTCGTCTACTCTGTCTATCCTATCCCTGCGACGACAGAGCTGAATATCGTCCTTAACCCCGAAATAGCTTCGGCCAATGTACAGATCCGTAGCCTTACCGGTGCTAAGGTCTACGACCGTGATCACACTGTCAAGGGTGTAGGTCGCATCAAGCTACAGGTCAAGAACCTCGCACCAGGGACTTACTCTCTCAGTATCAAGTCACCTCGGGGCACGTACACCAAGGCTTTCGTCAAAAACTAACGCATCTGACTCATGAATAAGAAAGCATCTATCCTACTGCTCGCCGTAGCACTAGGTACGTCTGCAGCCCATGCTCAGAAGACGGTCAAGGCTACACGTTCGCTCCCCATCCTCGAGTATGCTACGAGTGCTCGCACAGCGGCCCTCGGGGGAAATCACTATGGGGAGACTGATGTAGATCATCTCTATACGAACCCGACCTCTCTGCTCTACCAGAATACGAGTTTCTCCGTCTCGGGAGGCCTCCGCACCTTCGGGAAGATCGAGGGGCTAGAGGGATCGCTGAATCTCTATAATGCCAGTCTGGGGCTACGAGTAGGACCGCACGCCTTCTTCGGAGGAATTCGCTACTTCGGAGGTCTGAAGTTCACTCCGATTGATAAGAACGAGCATGCCAAGAAGAGCCGTAATCTCTATGACTACACGGCTGATCTGGGCTATGCTTACCGCTTCGGTATCTTCTCGATCTATGCCAAGGGGAGCTATATCTATACGGACCAAGGGAGTGCAAGTTCGGCCGTTACCTTCGGTGGGGGTGCCTTCGTCCGTAGCAGTGAAGAGCCTTCGTCCACTGGGGTTGACTTCATTCTCGGTGCTAAGGTCGACAACCTCGGCCCAGGCTACAAGCAGAGCTCCCGTAGTAAGATGGCATACCCTCCCGCCTACGCAGGTCTCGGTGGTGAGATCGGCTACGGAGTCGAAGGGGAGCATCACCTCTCTCTCGGTGCAGGCCTAGACTACTTCTTCTATCCTACCAATTCGTCTTCTGCAGCGCTACACTTCGGTGGGGAGTATCTCTATCATCAGATGTTCGCTCTGCGTGCTGGTTACCAGCATGACACCAACGGAGTCAAGGGCTTCAGCGCAGGTCTTGGTCTACGCTTCAAGCCGCTGGCAGTAGATGCCTCCTATCTTGCTCCTACCTATACTGATGGTAAGCCTTCCTTCCTTCTGACCGTTGGTCTGAATCTGTAAGGCTACCTAGGTTTGTTTGTTAGTGCGTGGGCATAGTGATCCGTTCGGGGTCACTATGCCCACCTTTTTTGTGCCTTATTGGAGGAGGATGAGAGGAGGAAGAATGCTGGTACTGTCCAACGAAATAGAAGTCTCATTTAGCTGGGACTGGGGGATAAGGCTACGACTCTCAGATAATCAGCCTCCATCGCTACGATCAAATAGCTGCGGTCGAAAGCCTCATAGAGTAAATGCACTGCCCATCGGCGATTTACTAAAAGAGCACCGAGATTCTAAAGGCTCAGCTCCGAGCCATTATATCCGACCTCGGAGGGAGGGCAAATAAAACCTACGGTAGGTCGTCGATGCGACCCACGGTAGGTCGGTCGGGCGACCCACAGTAGGTTTTTTCGGCGACCTACCGTAGGTCGTCCGACACCCCTTCTGGAAGCGTACTCCGAAGGGGCGAGAATTGCTCTCGCTCCGAGCTGTTCTTTTACCCTGCTTAGGGCTGATGCATGGTGGCTTCATGTGCAGATCGTCAAATTTATTCGAGGGGGGGCTTTGGGGGGAGACAAGTAGAAAAGAAAACGCCTCACAGCTGGAGATTTGCCTCTTAGCGGAGGGGCGTATTGTTGGGCTTCAGCCTTGCTTGTTGGATTAGCAGAGGTATGAAAAATAGATAATTACGTACCTTTGTGCCGTTTTGCCAATTATTTGACTGATTAAGCGTTTATCTAAATGGATAATCAAACGTTTATCTAACTAGGCAAGGCTTCTCAACCATTCATATACAGAATTATCATATGACAAAACGAATAGCCCTCTTGGGTGTCGTGGCTTTTTTTGCCTCGATATTTGGGCTGCAAGCGCAAAACTATGCCCTCAGTACGAACATCCCTTCGCTACTGACGGGTACGATTAATTTAGAGCCCTCGGTAGCGCTCTCCAAGTCGGTTTCTCTACAATTATCCTTCTCGGCACGACCTGCCCTCTTCAAGCTCCAGATGCCTGTCGGAATCATAGAATCGATCTATGGGATGCGTGAACGCTCGCTTAGCTTCAACAATCGAATGAGATGGGGAAGTGTAGCGCATACTGAGCTCGTCTCCCTTGCTCCTGCTCTGCGCTATTGGTTCCGAGGTACCTACAACCGAGGACTCTTCCTCTCTATGCATGCGCTTGGGATGCTGTATCGCTACGGAGGCGATATCTACTCACCCTATTATTCTGAGGGCTTCCTTGTCGGGGCTGGAGCCTCTGTGGGTTACTCGTACGAACTTGCTCCGCATTGGAATCTAGAGGCCGAGGCCGGTCTTGCTGGTGTATGGACACGTTATGACCTACGAGCTTCTGCGACTAAGGTTGTTGGCCGAGATCGGAGCCGTTTCCTTGCTCTTCCCTCACGTGTCGGAGTGCGACTCGTTTACTTATTCTAAAATTGATTGCTATCACAGATGTCTCGATATACCTTCGGCGCACTCGTTGCTTTGGTGTGCCTTGCTTTAGCCTCTTGTGGGCAACCTTTAACTAAGAGAATCTTCTTTACTTCTGCTCGCCCTCATGCCTACCTCCCAACGGATAAGGAGGAGAAGGCAGGTCGTGCTGGGATGCTCTCGGAGATCGTCACCTATTCGCAGAAGATCGATACCCTCAAGCGTGAGAAGCGTGAGGATGCTAAGCCTAAGGACGACGGGATCAAGACGCACACGATCGAAGCGGTCACTGTCACGGCAGAGCGTCCTCGTGTGAAGATCTCCACCCTGCGTAAGGGCCGAGTCAATCTGACCTTCCTCGTCACCGTGCCCCAGGCTATGATGGACGAACGCTATCAGATCGTCTTGTCTCCAGAGCTTACGACGGGCGATACCGCCTTCCGCCTTCCTCCAGTAGTACTCCGAGGTAAGGACTTCAAGAGTGCTCAGGATAAGGAGCAGGAAGAGCTGAAGAAGTTCGAAGCCTCGATCGTAGATCCCTCGAAGTACGACAGCACCTACTTCAAGACGAAGAAGCATAGTAGCTTCATGGGCAACCTACAGCGTAATTATTATCAGGCTTACCTTCGTCAGTTCGGACAGCAGCTGGCCTATCAGCGCTGGCACCAGATCATGGAGAAGCGTTATCTGGAGGCTAATGCAGCTAAGGCTGGGAGCTACGATCAGCGCTACCATAACCGTGCCCTCGGTATGCTTGGGCAGGCCTATCGTGAAGAGCTCTCTGGTCGAGACAGTGTAGGGCAGCGCCAGGGCTTTGATCTGATCTACACTCCTGAGCGTAGAGCTGAGTACCTCAGTAGAAGCGAACGTAAGCTCGACAGCACGAATGTGCCTAGGAAGTTCCTTCCCTTCTTCACGAAGAACTGGACGATGGACTCGCTGGAGAATCGTTCGCTCACCGAGAAGGACTCCCTCGAGGTCGCTAAGCATACCTATGACTTCAAGGCCATCGCTCGCAATGAGAGCCGACGTGAGAACTTCGATACCTACCGCCGTCATATCATCCACTTCCCTCTGATCGAGGAGGCTCAGCTGGATACGGCCCTCACGACGGGGAAGGACTTCGTCTATCTCTACAGCCGAGATATAGAGGTGACTCCTCAGCTCAAGAAGCGTATGACCATCACCGTCGATACGCGCATCACGGCTATTGACCAGAGTACGTGGATGCAGCGAGGTGTGGATTCGCTCACCTTCATCATCTCGGGGGTCAATGACCTAGTGGATGCCACCCTAATTGATCGCTTCAACGATAAGCCTGAGGCCGCTGTGGAATATAAGCAAGGTCTTGAGCGCATGGCTGCCCGTGACTATCGTGGTGCTCTGGAGCATCTGCGTAAGTATCCCGACTACAATGCTGCGGTGGCGCTCGTTGGGCTCGAGGATGATGAGCGTGCTCTTCAGGTGCTCAATCAGCTAGGGGCTAACGGGAAGGTCGAATACCTCAAGACCTTCTGTCTGGCTCGACTCAAGCGTGTGGAAGAGGCTCGTGAAGCCCTCATGCGTGCCGTCAAGCAGCAGAGCTTCCTCGTCTATAAGGCTGAGATGGAGCCTGTCTTCGCACCGCTCCTGGCCGATACAGCCTTCCTCAAGCAGCTCAAGAGCGAAGCCGAAGAGCTCGACGAATAAGAGCAGGCTTTGTCACTAAGAATAGCCGAGCGCTGGTACCCTTCTCTGAGGGTGCCAGCGCTCGGTCTTTGCGGTGAGTTCACTACTTTTGCACTCAATGAAGAAGCTCAAGATCACAGAGATGGTACGTCTCTCTTCGGAGGACTTTCATCGGGAGACCAAGCTACCCATCCTCGTCGTGCTGGACGATGTGCGTAGCATGAACAATGTGGGCTCGATCTTCCGCACGGCCGATGCCTTCCGTCTGGAAGGGCTGGTGCTCTGCGGGATCACTGCACGCCCGCCTCACCCCGACATTCATAAGACCGCTTTGGGAGCGGAGGATAGTGTCAGTTGGCGCTATGCTTCGGATACTCTGGAGGCTGTTCGTCAGCTTCGGGAGGAGGGCTATCAGCTCTTAGCCCTAGAGCAAGCGCACGGGAGTCAGTCGTTGGAGACCTTCGTCACTCGCCCCGAAGGACGCTATGCCCTCATTCTGGGGAATGAGGTGCGAGGTGTGCGGGATGAAGTGATGGCCGAGGTCACGACGAGCCTAGAGATCCCTCAGCTGGGTACGAAGCATTCGCTCAATGTCAGTGTGGCAGCGGGGATTGCCCTCTGGCAGCTTGTCCTTCCCTTACTCCCTACCCTCAAGCGATGACTCACTCAGCCCCCGAGCTTCATACGACCGAGGATGGTAGTCTGACGCTCTATGCCCCGACCTTCGGGGAGCACTACCATTCGATGCACGGAGCCGTGCAGGAGAGCGAACATATCTATCTAAGGCTGGCGCTTAGGGAGCGCATGAGCTCTTGGAGAGAAGGGGATGCTCCCTTGCGCCTCTTCGAAGTAGGTTTCGGCACGGGGCTGAATGCTCTGCTCTCGTGGCGAGAGGCCGAAGAGCGCCAGATCCCCCTCCAATACTATTCGATCGAGAAGTACCCCATTGGGCCCGAGACCTACGAGGCTCTCCACTACGAAGGCCTTGGGGAAGAGAGCGAGGTGAAAGACCAGCTGCTTCGGCTACACTCTGCCCCTTGGAATGAAGCGGTAGAGCTAAGCCCCTACTTCACACTCCACAAGCTACGGGGCGATCTCACTACCTGCACCTTCCCCGAAGGCCTATCGGTCGTCTACTACGATGCCTTCTCTCCTGAGAGCCAGCCTGAGCTGTGGGCTGAGGAGCTCTTCCAGCGTCTAGGGAAGGTCGCTTGCTCTGGAGCGATCCTCTCGACCTACTGTGCCAAGGGCGAGGTGCGTCGCCGTCTACAGCGGTCGGGCTTCCTCGTGGAGCGCCTCCCTGGTCCACCGGGCAAGCGCGAAGTGCTCCGTGGGCGCATCCCCTAGCGCTTGTTCGCTTCTTCTTCCCTTTGACTCTCTATTTTCCCCCTTCCGATGCTTACACTTATTTCCCCTGCGAAGACCTTCTCGTCGAAGGCTAAGCACGCCGAGCGCTTCCCCGCCTCATCACCCCGCTTCCTCGAGGAGGCCCACGAGATCGTTGGGGCTTCGCTCAGCCTGAGTCAAGAGGAACTCGGGCGCATGCTCTCCCTCAGCCCCAAGCTAAGCAAGGAGGTCTATCGCACACAAAGAACCTTCTTCGACGATGGGGTGAAGGAGCTACAAGCTCCACTGAACTATTCGGGGATGGTCTACCGTAAGCTCTCGGCCGGCACGCTGTCCGCCGAGGAATGGGCTTACGCTGAGGATCATCTGCGGATGACCTCCTTCGTCTACGGTCTTCTGAGGCCGAGCGACCTGATTCGCCCCTATCGTATGGAGGGGACAGCCCACATCCCAGGGATCGAGGAGGGACGGATCTTCGACTTTTGGCGGGACCGCTTGACACCGCTCTTCATCGAGGAGGTGAAGCGTCAGGGCGGTACGCTCCTCTATCTGGCGAGCGACGAGATGCGTCAGCTCTTCCACTGGGCGGAGGTCGAGAGGGCGGTGCGGGTGATCACTCCGAACTTCCTCGTACGCCAGGCGGACGGCCGACTTAAGCAGATCGTCATCTACACCAAGATGGCTCGTGGATCGATGGCAGGTGCTGTCCTTCGCCGACGTATAGAGACGGAGGAGGAGCTCCGTCAGCTCACCCCCGAGGACTTCGTCTATGCTCCCGAGCATTCGACGGAGCTGGACTGGACCTTCATCCTAGGCTAGGGATTCGAGGGGGACTACAGCAGGGTGATTTAGGACCCTACGGTAGGTCGTCGATGCGACCTACCGTGGGTCGTCTCGACGACCTACAGTAGGTTTTTTTGACGACCTACGGTAGGTCGTTTTTTGACCCCTTGAGATCCCGCTGTTTATCAGGCTTCTGGGAAGGCCTTCGGAGCGCTCTGTGGTGGGGGGATGGGAAGTGCCGTTTTAGTCCTAACTTAGCCCCTATAGAAGGGCGTGCTCCAGAGGGGTAGGGAAGGGGGATTTCCCCGCTGATTACCTCGGGGAAGTCCAGCACGCCACGGCACTTACTTCACAAGCCTATGAAACTGATCTTCACCCTCCTTTTGGCAGGACTTGCTCTCAGGACCGCCTGCCAGCCTACGAAGCAGCAGGAGACCTCTGCTCCTAAGCTCGATAGCCTCGAGCAAGTATTCGCTCGGGCAACGGATCCCCTAGATCGTATCCAGCTCAAGCGCCAGATCTCGGACCTCAAGATGGGATCGGCGACTCCCGAGGAGCGGTGCCGTATCTTCGATGAGTTCGCAGCCCTCGTAGGTGAAGCGATTGGAGTAATCAATCAGCGGGAGATGGACTATCTAGCTCGCTACTTCGAGTATCACAGCGACGACGAGGGTAATGAGATCGCTGCCCCTGATTCTATCCAGAAGAAGGAGCAGTACTACCGAGGACAAGGTGTTCAGCCCCTGCATCTAGGAGAAGGGATTGTAGAGTTTTTCCCCAGCCCCGACCTCTATACTCCGCTCCTTCGTCAGCTTCCCGACTACTATCAAGAGCATTGGCAGCTCCTGAGAAGTTCCGAGCATCTTACCGCAGATGCAGGCCTTTGTGTCAGCTGGCGTGAGCTGGGGGATCTGGTCGCTCGCTACGAGGTTTATCCTAAGAAGTTCCCCAAGGGGACGGAGCTGTTCACCCGATTGAGCTCTCAATATCAATACCTGCAGCACCTCTATCTAATCGGGGTGGATAATACGCCGACCTTCGAGATGGCCGACAGTACGCTCCTCCCTGAAGTGAGAAGCGAATGGCTACGCTTCATCAAAGCTTATCCCGATAGCCCGACGGCTCAGATCGCCCGAGGGCTCCTCGAGATGAATACCTACGATAGCTACGGGACCCTGCATGACTTTGTCGTGAAGAAGCAGAAGGCCTCTGACTTCCCGCTTCTGTCGTCCGCAAGGGAGCGATAGGAGCCTCCCCGTTGCTTCGAGCAAAGGCTCCAGAATAAGGGGAGCAAGAGCTTCCTTAGCAGTGCTGGGGAGAGGTGAATGGGTAGGGTAGGGCTCTGTATGAGAATTTAGTCTTACCTTAGCCCTCGGCCCACCCTAGTCTCTTTATGTAGACGAGCACTTATGAACGCAATCATTACGAGGACAGGTCCTGTCCTCCCGCTCGGGTTATACCCAGCGACCTTCACTAATAGTGCCCCTAAGCTTGTGGCTCTCATTCCCCGCCAGCTGTAGGGGGATCGAGGTCCTTACCTCCCTATCCGATCATCTAGTACACATCCATGCTATGAGACGAATCCTTTACCTCCTTTTCATGGGGACGGTACTCCTCTCTTCCTGCCGATCCTCTAGCACAAAGCAAACCACCGAGACAGCAGCTTCCACCTCGAATATCGATAGTCTGGAGCGAGCTCTATCCCAGGAGAGTGACCCCGCCGTACGCCTCAGTCTGAAGCGTCAGATCACTGATCTCAAGATGCAAGCTGTGACACCCGAAGAGCGGATACGTATATTCGAAGACTTCCTCACTATCGCCGAGGAAGATGTCTATGGGATCAATAAGCGTGATCAAGACTACCTAGACCGCTACAACGGATACCGCATGGATGAGGAGGGCAATCGCATAGAGCCCCACGACTCCATCAAGCAGCGGGAGCAGCGCTATGCACAGCTAGGCCTAGCGGTCGAAGAGCTAGGCGAAGGTGCCGTGGAGCTTGTCCTCTCCGATGCCCTCTTCTCCCACTACGTCAGCCAGCTACCTCCCTACTACCAGACTTATTGGCACCTCCTCAAGGATCAGGAGAATATCACTCCAGACGGATGCCTTATACTCACTTGGCGTGAGCTGGGTGACCTCATCGCACGCCTCGAAGCTTACCCCAAGACCTTCCCCGATCATCCCGAGATCTTCCCTCGACTGAGTGATGGCTATCAAGACCTTCAGTCGCTCTATATCACCGGTACGGACAATACGGAGATCATGAACGAGAAGGGTGCGCTACTTCCCGAGCTCAAGAAGGAATGGCAACGCTTCTCTACGACTTATCCCGAGAGCCCAACGACGAAGATGATCCAAGAGGCTATGAAGCATAAGGACTACCGTAACCTACTTCCTCTGAGAGAGCAAGTGTCTAGGATACAGCAGACCTCCGATCATCCCCTCCTCGTAGCAGCCCGAGCTCAGACACATAGTTAACCGCAGTACCAGCCATCATACATACCCCGATGTATAAGCAACTCTTCCTAAGCCTTGCCCTCTTCGGTAGCGTCCTTGCCACTGGATGCCGAGGGCAGAAGTCCACCGACACCTCCACAAGTGATAGCACCCAGCTAGCCACACTTTCCCTCCCCGAGCTAGCTCAGGGAGATGACCTAGTCTTCGAGAATGATGACCTGCGTATCGTCGCGCGAGATCTCTGTACTGATGGTGAGGCGATGCTCAATAGCTTCGAGGTACAGCCCAAGCATACAGGGATCAAGGGCTTCACCATCAATGGGAGTACTCTTGACTTCGAAGCTATCCTAGGGAATACCCTAGTGACAAGCGAAGGTACAGGCGTCGTCCGTACGCTGTGGCTACATGACCTAGCTACGGGAGAGGTCGTCGTGCCGGTAGACTACCCTTTTGACTCCGATACCCTCGAGCGACAAGGCACCGATGCGCTCTTCTTCTACACCTATGATTGGGACAAGAATCCACGGATCAGTTGGAGTGAGAAGAAGGGTGCTTGGGTTGACCAAACCAAGGTGCCCGACGCCCTGCACAACGAGCAACTTAAGGAAGTGCAACAGTCGTTCAAGGACCAGCTCTTCGATGGACTACCCCTCATGGCTAAGCAGAGAATCAAGGTAGATCTCAAGGAGCGTAAGGTCATACCCCTCCCCGAATACAAGTGGGGCTACGTAGAGTAAATCCCCCCTTCCTACCAATTAAGAATACATACCATGCAGTACAGATCACTTATCCTAGGCACCGCCTTAGCACTCAGCCTTCTCTCAATAGGCTGTACCGGACAGACCAGTCAAGCAGACTCTAGTGATAGCACTCAGATAGCCTCCCTCCCATTGCCCGAACTGACGGATGGGGATGAGGTGGCCTTTGAGAATGACGATGTGCGTA
>ERZ772917.757-NODE-757-length-21535-cov-18.099721_pt1 | contig 21535 bp, 13 predicted proteins | sample MGYA00511187_ERZ772917 | MGnify/ENA primary metagenome ERZ772917 (study PRJEB29015, sample SAMEA2737925) | human oral metagenome | biome: human oral; feature: human-associated habitat; material: dental | place: China | collected 2012 ...
CGACGAACCACGCGAGGGCCGCCATGAGCAGCGTGAAGGCGGCGAGCGCCCAGAAAACGACCCTCCACGTCGCGTGCGTAATGATGAACGCGCCGAGGACCGGGGCGAGCATCGGCGCGAAGCCGACGATCGCCTGGATGAGGCTCATCGCGCGAGCAAGCGTCTTGCCGCGGGCGACGTCCACGAGGATCGCGCGCGCCACCGAGGAGGCGCCGCCGCCGAGGCCTTGGAAGACTCGGCCCACGAGGAGCACCCAGATGCCCGGCGTGAACACGCAGATGATGGAGCCGACGAGGGCGATGATGCCGCCCGCGATGATGGGGCGGCGGCGCCCGATCTGGTCCGAGATGGCGCCGCCCAGGACCTGGCCGGACGCGTAGCCCACGAAGAAGGTTGTGAGCGTGAAGCCGAGCATCGTCGAGTTCGTCGCCAGGTCCACCGTGATCTGTGGGAACGCAGCCGAGTACATGTCGGTCGCCATCGGGGGCACGGCGTTCTGCACGGCCAGTGTGAGCAGCAGGGCAACTGTGAGCGCCCCGCCGATGATGCCGTCGCGCTTGTTGGTCTGATCAGTCGTCACCAGATGATTGTCCTCCCGCGCGAGTTTGCAATAGTCAAATCGGTTGATTTTTTGACGAATCTTGCACGTCGGAGGACCGTGATCTGTGCAGACGCGTCACCTCTGGGGTCGTTCAATCGAGCGAACGTCGAGCGTGCGCGGTGCTCACGCCTCGTGTGTTGAGGCCTCATCTGCGCTCACGCCTCGGCCGTGCCTACTCCCCGTCCGCACTCGCCTCCAGCGCGTCCGCGGCGGCCTGGATCTCCTCGCGCGTGGGGCACGAGGCCGGGCCGGGCATGGTCGAGGCCAGCGCTCCGGCGCAATTCGCCAGAAGAATGCACCGTTCGAGTGTCTGCCCCTGAGCGAGAGCGGCCGCTAGGACGCCGTAGTGGACGGCAAGTGAACCCAAGAGATCGGTGGAATCGACGGTGGGCGTGCGGAAGCGGGTGACGTGCGCGATCTCCGAGGTCTTTTCGAGCAGCGGTCGCGCCAGGTAGGACTCGTGCGAGTCAGTGCTGATGAGCGCGTACCGTTTGAAGAGATTCTCGACGAAACTTGCTGAGTGATTGGGATCCTTGCTGGCATCGAAGGCTGAGCGGTCGCTCACGATTGGCTCGCACAGGCCCTGTACGTTGCCCTGGCTCAGCGCCATCAGCACATTGTCGTTGGGCAACTGGTGCGGCCCAACGCCACCCCTCGATGAATCAATAACGACTCGCGCATGCTCAGGTAGCTGGACGGCTGCGTTCTCGGCAACCGCCAGTACCGCCGGCGACCTTTCGAGGCTTCCGTCGACGAACAGGATGTCCGAGGGGCCAAGAGTGTGGATGGCCTCGTCCCATGCGTGCTCGGGAACGCTCTCGATGAACGAGAGTTTATCTCCCCGGTAGGTTCCGATGACGTAGGACCGGTAGCCGCTGTCCCATCCCTTCACGCGTGGACCCGCGTCGATGATCCCCTCGCGTGCCAGGGCGTCGGCGATGATCGAGGCCCGGGGCCCCTCGCCGATGGGGCTGAGGCTCACGACCTGGAGACCCATAGCGCGGGCGGCACGCATCGCCGTGAAAGTGAAGTCAATGTGGACGCCCTCGCGGGTGGCCCACTCGTCCCCGCTGGGCAGGGGATCGTCTGCGGATTGTCGGTCGTACCTCAGCGTCAGCTCGGTCATGAAGACGACGCGGCCCGCAGGCGCGTCACCCCTGGCGGGGCCGAGCGGGGTGGGCTTGCTCTCTGGTTCGAAGGCGGCGAAGCGCGTACAAACCGTGGAGCGAGGATCCTCGAAGGAGGTCGGACCGCTTCGTCGGTATCGAGGCCCCGAGCGTCCCGCCGCACGGTTGAGCCAAGCCGCCGACGCGGGGGGACGCAGCTCAAGGAGCTGACCGGCAATCTCCATCGGATCAAAGTCAGGGTGATTGATTGTGTGTAGCTGCTCCCTGAGCCGGGCGCTGAACCGGCGTCCGCTCATGGGAGACAAAATGTTGGAGACGACTGTGTACAGTTCCGGATCGCCGCTGAGCTCGGCGATCTCGGACGAGATCCACGAGCTATAGCTGAGAGGCGGAATGTAGAAGGCTAACGGGATGACCAGGCTTGACGAAGGGTGAGCAGCCAGCTTCTGCCTCAACAGATTGATGGGCGACCAGTAATCAACCCACTTGGAGTTGCTGAGGACATTCATCGCACGTCGCGTTGCCGTCAGGACATCGGGGCCCTCTTCCGCTTCCCCGCGCGGGGACAGGGAGGCGACGAACTCTACTGCCTCACCAGCGGGAGCAGCATAGGAGTCGAGAGCGAGTGATACAGCCGCCGCGAGGAGTGCCGCCGACTGGAACTCGTTACGCGTCGTGCACCCGCACGCGAACCACACAGTCCTGGCGAAGGCCTCGGGGTCGATCGTCGACAGGGCGATGCCGACGGTCACCGCGCACATGAGACGCTCACGTTCGCTCCTGGCGGGGGAGAGCCAGCGTCCGGATTGAATCGAGTGTAGGCCGTCCGGGGCCTTCAGGAGCTGCGCCGCGACGACCATCGCCTGAGTTGTGAACTGCGAGACCGAGGCGTCGTCAGCACTGTCGGGCGCTATCGAAGCCATCGCTGCGAAGGCGTACGGGAGTCGTGGATCCATGTTTTGCTCCTTCTCAGGCCGGATCGCGGGTCAACAGATCGCGAGAAGCCGCCTCGATGGTTTCGCGTGTGGGGAGCGAGGTCGGGGTCGCTAGGGAGGCCGCGCAATTGGCCAGCAGGGTGGCCCGATCGGCCGGGATACCGACGGCGAGGCAGCCCGCAAGCGTACCGGAGTGGACGTCCGCCGTGGGCAGTGCGCCCGGCTGCGCGGGGGTGGGGGCTGGGATGCGCGTGACCATCGGACGAATCATGCGAGCATCGTCGAGATCGGGGCTCGCGAAGTATGCGTCCCCCTCCTCGGTGCGCAGCACGATGTGCCGCTTCGCGAGTATGGCGAGGGCCGAGGCCTGCACCTCGGGCGTGTCGTTATCTTCGTAGAAGGGGTAATGGACATCGAAATGGCGGGTGAATCCGTTGAAGCCTCGCGCGTGAGAGGCGCGCAGGGACACGATCACGTTGTCGTGGGGCAGACCCTTGAGGAAGCCCTTATTCTGCGAGGCATCAAAGACGACGCGTGCGTGCTCGGGCAGGCCCTTCACGGACTCGCGCAGGGCGCGCGCATGCTCCTCAGAGTCGACGAGTGCCCCGTCGATCCACAGGACGTCCGAGGGGCCCATCGCCTGGATGGCCTCGGCCCACACGCGGGTCATCTCCGGGGTGATGTCGGTGGTCGTCGAGACCGCTAGCCGCCAGCCGTTATCCGCGGTGAAGATAAGCCTGTATCCGTTATCGACCCCCGTCAGCCGTGGGCCTGCGTCGATGATGTTCTCGCTTCTTAGCGCCCGCGAGATGACCGAAGCGTTCGGGCCCCGTCCGATCGGGCTGAGGGAGATGATCTCCGCCCCCATGCGCCGGGCCGCCACCAGGGCATTGAAGCTTCCGCCCGCGGACTGTCCCAGGTCGGTGGCCCACACGTCTCCGCCATGTTTCGGGTACTCGGCCGAGTGCATGGCCTGGTCGACGAGGAGTTCACCGAGGAAGAGGACGCGCCCGGGCTGACCACTCGAGCGACGGGGAATGACTGGTGGGTTGACGGGCTCGAAGTAGCACTGGCGCGTGCGCTGACCAGAATCGGTGTCCTCGAATGAGGAGGAGCCCGACAGTGCGATTGGGTGCGAGGGCCCGTCTGAGCCGAGGAGGTCACCCGGGTAGGGGATGCGGCCCGCGAGAATGTTCTTCGTGCTCTCCTTCGGATCAAATTGGAGGGATTCCTCGACCACGCGTGCCCCGTAGGTGCGTAGGAAATCTGCGCCTCGTACTGAGCCGATGAAGATGCAGGCGGTGGAGAGGATCGTGTTCGTGTGCGCGCCTAGCCGAAGGGGAGTGGTCAGGACGCGGCGGTCCTGGTAGCGGGAGGCTAGGGCGAAAGCTATTGGGACGATCTGCGAGAGTGTATTACCCGCGCCGATCTGTTTGACGAGGCGGTCAAGGGGAGACTCGGCGTACTCGTTCGTGTCGCTGACGATGTTCATTGCCCTGCGAGTCGTGGCCACGACGTCCGGCTCCGGGCTCCACTCGCCGCGCGCCTCCAAGGACGCGGCGACGTCGATAGCACGGACCAGGGTGTCTTCGACGCGAAGGTTCGGGCTGTCGAGGCCGAGCGAAACAGCTGCTGCGATCAGAGTGGCCGCTTGAAACTCGCGGCAATGTGGTTGCTCGTCCGAGCAGTTGTTCCACACAGCGTCCGCGAAGGCCTGGCGGCCGCCAGTCGATGTGTATGAGCCAGCCTGGGCAGCGTGGACCAGCAGCAGAGCCAACCGATGGGATTCTAGTTTCATGGATGGGAACGAGGGTTTTTCTGTGGAATTTTGAATCCTCAGTTGTGCGAGGATGCGCTCGCTGAGGCTTGCTGCCTCGTCGCCGTTCTCGCCTATGGTATCCATCGCGAGGACGTGGCCGAATGCGAATCCGGTCATGGGGCCCTGACCGCGGTCAAGACGTGGATCCATTGCTCAGTCCTCCTGCTCGGCCGGCGCGTCAGCTGCGGCCTCGATCTGGGGCCGGGGTGGGCACGTTGCGGGCCCAATGGTGGTCGATGCCAGGGCACCCGCGCAGTTGGCGAGGAGAAGTGCCCTCTCCACGGGCATGCCCTCTGCGAGGCAAGCGGCGAGGACTCCCGTGTGGGCGTCGCCCGCGCCATTCGTGTCGATCACCTCGACGCTGAGAGGCGGGATATGTGTGGATGACAGCTTTGCTGAGTCCGTGTAGCGCGTGAAGTACGCGCCGTCCTTTCCAGCTCGCACGACCACGTCGTGCCGGAGCAGCGAGGCCATCGCGATGGACGCGTCCTCGGCGGGGAGCCACGAGCGCACGTTGATGGCTTTCCGATCGGTGTCTTTCCACAGGCTGGCCGCTTCACTTGAACTCATGGAAATCAAACTGGCGGTGGGCAACCCGTCCGGAATTCCAATGACGGGGGAGACGTCCAGAACCACGTGCACGCCCTCGGGGAGGACCCGCAGCGCGGCCTCCGCGGCTTCCTTGTTCGCGGGGTGGTCCATGAGGTAACCGTCAATGTAGAGCACGTCACCCGGGCTCATCGTGCGCACGAAGTCCGCCCACGCGCTCGTGGGGGTCATTGTCTCGGCTCCCTTGGTGGAGATAAAGGTGCGTTCGGCACGGCGATCAATGAGGGCGATGCAGAACCCGTTGTCCACGCCCTCTACGCGAGGGCCTGCGTCGATGATTCCTTCGCGAGTGAGGGCGGCGGTGATCAGTGACGCGTGGGGTCCGGCGCCGATCGGGCTGAGGGAGACGGCCTCGGCCCCCATGCGCCGCGCCGCCACGAGGGCGTTAAAACCGCCGCCCACATGCGTACCTGCGTCGCGCGCACGCTCGTACCCGCCGCCGTATATCGGCCCGGCACCCTGGAGAACCCGGTCCACGAGGATCTGCCCCATGAGGACCACCCGTCCCGCAGGGGAGGTGGGCGACGAGGTGGGGGCCGGCTCCTCCGGAGAAGTGACGCCGCGCGAAACTTCGGGCGTGGCATCCGAAGAGGCATCCGCGGGAGCCTCCTCCTGGCGGCCGGCGAGCGCCTGATCGCGCAGCTCGAGGAGATCCCTGGCGACGCTGGACAGGCCGAGGTGGGAGACCTCCTCGATCATCGAGAGGCTGTCTGCGGGGAGAACCTGAACACCGAGGGCTGCGCCCAGGATCGCTCCCGCGATCGCGCCGATCGTGTCGGTGTCGCCGCCCAGGTTGGCGGCGTCCAGCAGAGCCTGCGGGGAGGGATCACGAGCAAGCAGCGCGAAGGCCATGGGGATCGCCTGCGCCGAAGCCACGGACGTGCCCACCTGCTCGACGAGGCACTCCAGGGACGAGGAAGCGGGGTTAGCGACCAGCTGCATGGCCCTGCGCGTCGCCGCCACGACGTCCGGGTCGGGGGTCCACGCGCCGCGCTCGGGCAGCGAATCGACGTAGGTGATGGCCTTCCACAGCAGGCCCCTCAGATTCGGGGTCGTTGAGCGCGCCGCGTCGATACCCATGGACACGGCCGCCGCCACGAGGGCAGCCGACTGGAAGCCCTGGTGCGTCGCGTGCGTGACCTGACAGGACGACCAGACGGCATCCGCAAAGGCCTCGGGATCGGCCGTCGACATCGCGATACCGATCGGGGTGACGCGCATCGCCGCGCCGTTCGTGGTGCCCGCTCCGCCCACGCTCAGCGGGTCCTCGCCCGCCCGCACGCGCTCGAGGGCCGCCTTCGTGGAGGGGCCCAGCAGGTCGAGCGACCCGCGCTCGATCATTGAGTCCTCCCAGTCCAGCAGCGCGTGGGCGAACTCGCCCGCGTCCAGGGCTACGCGACCCGAGGAGGAACCCCGGCCTCGTACCAGGAGGGACGCAACCAGCAGCGCCTGCTCCGTGTCATCCGTGACCGACCCGGCAGGCATCCCCGGCGCGTAGGGCTGCGAGGCATCACCGTCCACGAGTCCCGTGATGCGCCCGTACACCGCGCGGATCTGCTCCGGTGACATCTCCTGCGTCGGCATGCCCAGCGCGTCACCGAGCGCCAGGCCCGCCAAAGCGCCATACGCGCGAGAAAAACGAGGATCCATGCTGCACCTCCGAACGCGGGCGCGCGCCCGCAGATAGCGTGAACGCCCCGGAACGTTCCGAGGCGACCAGTAGGCCCAGGGGGACTCGAACCCCCAACCTACGGATTAAAAGTCCGCTGCTCTACCATTGAGCTATAGGCCCAGCATCCCCATTGTAGGAGGAAGAAGTCCCCATGGCCCAATCGAAGATGCCGCGACGCCCCGCCATGCTCGACGCCGCCAGGGCTGACGCCATTATCGGCGACGAAGATCCCGCGGCCACCGCCGCCGTCGCCCACACCGCCGCGTGGGCGCTTATGGGCGTGGGCGACGAGACCTTCACCGACGCCGACGTCGCGCGTCTGCGCGAGACCGTGCGCACCAGCGGCGTGGACACGATCGCGCACGTGTGGTCGCGCAGCCCCGAGTTCACGCTCCCCGGCGCGCTGTGGCGCGTCTACCTGCTGCACGAGTGGTACCACCGCGACCCGCTGCTGGTGGCCGAGCGCTACGCCGAGGGGTCGCGCGCCCCCATCATCCAGGGCCTCGAGGCCCCTGTCGAGCTGCGGCCCCTGAGCCTCATTATGGAGGAGGTCGACTCGCTGCTGCGCGGCGACCTCACCGACGACGACCTCGAGTATGTGCTCGGCGAGGCCTCCCGCGCCATGCGCGTGCTCGCCGCAGGCGAAGCCGGGGCCCTGTGGATCGAAGATCCCGCCGACCCGCTCGCCCACCGCGTCACGATGCGCCACTCCGCGCTGCTGGTCACCGCCGACGAGCTCGACGTCGCCGCGCGCGAGGCGGCCGTCGGCACCCTCGACTGACCCCTCTTTCGCGGCGTCGACGCTGATCCCGGCGTGCCCTGGATGGACCCTCGGCGGGCCAGAACCGGGGTGACGTGGCGCGCCCACCAGGGCACGGGCGTGCGCGGGCGACTACCCTTGTCCCTATGCGTCCGATGCCAGCCCCACGCCCCCAGCGACTCGTTCGCTCCGCGGGTGCACTTGTCTGGCGTTTCACAGACCCCGAGCGCGCCGCCGTCCCCGGCGAGCCCATCGACCCCGCAGACATCGAAGTCCTCATGGTCCACCGGCCGCGCTACCACGACTGGTCCTGGCCCAAAGGCAAGACCGAAAACGGTGAGTCCCTCGTCGCCGCCGCCGTGCGCGAAGTCGAGGAGGAAACCGGCCAGGTCATCACGCTCGGTGTGCCCCTGACAACCCAGCGCTACCGCCTGGGCGGCGGGCAGACCAAGGAAGTCCACTACTGGGTGGGTACCCCCGTCCCCGCGGGTGACGCCTCGGAGCGCCTGCGGGCCCCCGTCGCGCGCGCCCCGCGCACCGAAATCGACCAGACCGCGTGGGCCTCGCCCGAGCGCGCCGCCGACATGCTCACGCGCCGAGGCGACCGCCGCCTCCTCGCCGACATCGTCGCCCGCGCGCACGAAGGCCACCTCGTGACGACCACGCTCCTCGTCCTGCGTCCCGGGCAGGGCCTCGACCCGCGCCTCGACGAGGCCGGGGACGCCCACGCGCCCGCCTCTCCTTCCGCTTCTTCCGGCGGCTCCGCTGCGCCCGCTGAGGCAGCGGCTCTTTCCAAGCCTCGCCCCGCGCCCACCCCCGCGATGGTGGCGTCCGCCGCGGCCAGGAGGGCCGCCCAGGTGGAGCAGGCCTCGGCGAAGAAGATTGAGAGTGCGCCGGAACCCATCGACCCGCCGCTCAGCCGATTCGGCGTGCGCCAGGCCTTCGACCTCATCGATCTGCTCTCCAGTTTCGGCGTGGCGCGCGCGTTCGCGTCGCCTGCGGCCCGCTCGCGCCAGAGCCTGACCCCGTGGGCGTCGATGGGTGGGGGATCGGTGACCCTCGTCGAGGCCCTCGACCTGGCCTCCTCAGGTTCGGACGCTCACGGCGATGTCGAGGCGTGCCTCGGACGCGTCCGCGCCTTCGCGGCGCAGCGCCTGCGCGAGCACGCGGCCCCCACGGTCCTGTCAGTTGCGGGTTCCGCGCGCGACGCCATCATCGAGGAGATCCGCGCCTACGCGTCGGCTCCCGTCGCCGGCGCTGAGGCCCGGCGCCTGGCACACGGCCAGGTCCTCGTCGCCCACGTCGAACACGGCTCCGATGGGCTGGCCGTCGCCGCCCTCGAAACCCACGGCGTCACCACGAAGGACCCCACCGCCCACGCGCGCAAGGCCTCCAAGAAGCACTGAGGCGGCCCGGCTGTCACCGAACCGCCTCTAGCGCGCATGAGCAGGTCACAAGTTGGATTCCCAGATCGACCGATTGAGCTTGCTGTCGTCCTTCGCGAACGCGTAGCACTCGACGATGTGATCGCCCTGCGCCCAAAGCTCCTGGTTGGGGCCAGTCCACTCGTAGTCAAGGGTGGAGTCCGCGACGGGCTTGCCGACGTAGTACTCGAACATCAGCCCACAGATCTCGTCGCTGGCCTGATCCAGTTCGTCATCGGTCGGGAATTTGTCGCCGCGGAACTCGAATGCGTGGAAGGTCTCCGCGTCGTGCGGCTGGTTGCAGCTGACAATCGTGAGGTCATCGCTGTTGTCGGTCGTTGAGAACTGATAGCAGTCACCGGCACGCGGACGCGTGATAGGCTCCGCAGCCGCGGAGGCCGGCGGCGTAGCTGCCGACGATGCGGGTGCGGAGGCCGGCGGCGCTGCTGCTGACGACGCAGGTGCGGGTGTGCCTTGCGAGGGATTGGGGGATCCGGACTTCGGCTTGGAGCATGCGGACAGCCCCAGGCTCAGGATGGCGACTGAGACCCCGAGGATCAGCACTGGGCGCGTGGCGTGGGATGTGAATGAACGTTGGGACATGATTCTCCTTGATGGGGCGTCGTCGATGGGGCGTGCTGGTCGAGGAGGACTCGCGAGACGCACGATAACAATCAAGATACCGGATGGTAGAAGTATCGGGTGGCGCGTGCCCAGGGGGCACACACCACGCGATAACGTTCGGAGACTCGACGGACCCTACAGGCCCGATTCCTTTACCGACGAGGTGAGCTTCGAATGATCCAACGGACGCGCCAGGCACACGATCGAACGATCGTTTTGTGCCCACGAATCCTTCGTCGGGATCATCCACGTCGCGTCGAGTGTCGAGGTCAGGTAGTCCGACCCCACGTACGCGTCGAACGCGGAAATGCAATCGGTCTCGGCCTGCCGGTTAAGCGCCTCGGCACCCGGGAAATCCCCGTCCGGCGCGGATGCCACAGCGAAGACCTCAGCGTCGTGCTCGCGCGTGCAGCTGGTCTTCTCGAGCGTCGTCGCCGTGGTTGCGCTCTTATCCTCCGGTAGGAGGATGCACTGGCCGACCCGCATGTGCATGACGGACGAATCTGAGCATGCCGCGAGCGGGGCACCGAGAAGAGCGGCGACCGCAGCCGTCGCGACGAGGCGACCACGCATCAGTGAACTCCCAGAGGCAGCGCCACGACGAGGTACACGATGCCCGACACCAGCGCGGCGGCCGGCAGGGTGAGGAACCATGCGATGACGATGTTGCCCGCAACGCCCCAGCGAACCGCCGAGAAGCGCTTCGTGCAGCCCACGCCCATGATCGCCGTCGACACGACCTGCGTCGTCGAGATGGGGGCGTGAATGACGTAGGAGCACAGGTACAGGATCGAGGAGGACACGGCCTCGGCCGTGAAGGCGCGAGCCGGATCCAGGTCGATGATCTTACGGCCGATCGTGCGCATGATGCGGCCGCCGCCGGCCATCGTGCCCAGCGAAATCGCCAGAGCGCCCGACACCTTCACCCACAGGGGAACGTTCATCTCACCCGTGATGGGATCGAGGATGTTGTGTGTTTCGCCGTAACCGCCAGCCAGCAGCGCCATGATGATGATGCCCATCGTCTTCTGCGCGTCCTGGATGCCATGGCCCAGGGCCATGGCCGCCGAAGAGAAGCGCTGCGCGGCGCGGAAGCGGCGCATCGTACGGTGATACTGCGCCTTGCGTAGCAGCGACAGCACGAGCTTCATGGCGATGTAGCCGATGACGAAGCCGATGATGGGAGAGGCGAACATCGGGATGACGACGTGGCTCATGATGCCCCACCAGTACACGACCGTGCCGCTCATGAGGCCCGCGCCCACCATGCCGCCGATGAGGGCGTGCGAGGAGGACGAGGGGAGGCCAAACCACCAGGTGATCAGGTTCCAGATACAGGCACCCAGCAGGGCGGCCAGGATGATGACTAGGCCCTTTTGCTGCATCTCCGGCAGGGGAGACTCGGCATAGTCGCTGATCGAAATGATGCCCTTGCCGACAGTCTTCGCGACGGCCGTGCCCATCATGGCGCCGATGACGTTCATCGTCGCGGCCATGAGGAGCGCCGCGCGAGGAGTCCAGGCGCGCGTCGACACGGAGGTCGCGATCGCGTTCGCCGCGTCGTGGAAGCCGTTCGTGTAGCTGAAGAACAGTGCGACGGCGATGACGACGCAGACGAGGATCAGATTCAGATCCACGGCTCAGGATTCCTTCAGTGCGAGGGACTCGATGACGTTGGCCAGCTCCTCGAACGCGTCGGCGCAGGATTCGAGGCCCTGGACGATGTCCTTGAGCTTGATGATGGTGACGGGGTCGAGGCCGGAATCGAACAGGGCCGTCAGCGTGCGGCGGTAGGCCAGGTCGCCCTCGTTCTCGAGGCGGTTGATCTCGATCCAGTAGTCGCGCATGTCCACGGGCGACTTGAGCTTGGGCATGTTCTCGGCGGTCAGGTCCGCGCAGTGCTTGATGACCGCGATCTGCTCGTTGAGCAGGGAGACCAGGGAGGAGGGGATGTCGGCAATGCCGTAGACGACCAGGAGGTCGCCGGCCTCGTCGATGAAGTCGAGGCAGTCGTCCAGGTGCGACGCCAGCGACTGCAGATCCTCGCGGTCGAAAGGCGTGATGAACGAGGAGTTGATGCGCTGAACGATCGCGTGGTTCAGTTCGTCGCCGCGGTGCTCAACCTCGTGGAGCTGGTCGCGCAGGGCGATGCGCTCTTCGGGGGAGGCAGCGTAGATGTGCGTCAGGAACTCAACTGCCTGCACGAGCTGGCGGGCCTGGGAGGTGAAGTCTTCAAAAAAGTCAGGGCCTTGGGTCTTAGAACGGAGTCCCATGGTGTATTCGGTCCTTCCAATGGTGAATAGCACTGTTGTGCTACCTGTAATCGTCGGTCATGGGGTGGTGTGACTTCAAGTTCAGAGATAGATTTGTGACCCCATATTCGGTGTTCTATCTCACGACGATGTGTGAATGGACGAGGTCCGTCGCATTCACGAGGTTGGGGCGGGGTGGGGCGTTCATAGAGGCCCTTGTGGGTGGGTTGAAGGTCCCTATCGGTCGGGCGGGGTGTGACTCGTTCGACTACGATTGTGGTGTGACCGGGACCAAGCGCCCGTAAGCGCGGGTGAGGGGTCCGGCATGATTGATTCTGTCAATCGGGGACGCAACTGCGGCCTCGACAATCCGAAATGCCTCAGGAGGCAAAATGTCCGTGACCGAACAGGACGTTCGTGCGGCGGCTCCGGCCAACGCTCCCGAAGATGTCATCAAGTGGGTTGCTGAAATCGCTGAGCTGACCACCCCTGACGCCGTTGAGTTCTGCGACGGTTCCCAGGAGGAGTGGGATCGCCTGACCTCGCAGATGGTCGAGAGTGGCATGTTCACCAAGCTCAACGAGGAGAAGCGCCCCAACTCCTTCCTTGCTCGCTCCAAGCCGTCCGACGTTGCGCGTGTTGAGTCCCGTACCTTCATCTGCTGTGAGAAGGAAGAGGATGCGGGCCCGACCAACCACTGGGCCGACCCCAAGGAGATGAAGGCGATCCTGAACGAGAAGTTCACGGGTTGCATGAAGGGCCGTACCATGTACGTCATCCCCTTCTCCATGGGCCCCCTGGGCGGCCCCATCTCCCAGCTCGGTGTTGAGATCACCGACTCCCCCTACGTTGTCGTCAACATGCGCATCATGACCCGCATGGGTGCTGCTGCCATGGACCTCATCAACGAGGGCCGCGTGTGGGTTCCCGCCGTTCACTCCGTCGGCGCTCCCCTGGAGCCCGGTCAGGAAGACTCGAACTGGCCCTGCAACGATGAGAAGTACATCACCCACTTCCCCGAGACCAACGAGATTTGGTCCTTCGGTTCGGGCTACGGCGGCAACGCCCTGCTCGGCAAGAAGTGCTTCGCCCTGCGTATCGCCTCGACGATGGCCCGCCGCGACGGCTGGATGGCCGAGCACATGCTCGTCCTGCGCCTGACCCGCGAGTCCACCGGCCAGCAGTTCCACGTCACCGCCGCCTTCCCGAGCGCCTGTGGCAAGACCAACCTCGCCATGCTCCAGCCTACGATCCCCGGCTACAAGGTCGAGACCGTCGGCGACGACATCGCGTGGATGCGCCCCGGCCCCGACGGGACCCTGCGCGCCATCAACCCCGAGGCGGGCTTCTTCGGCGTCGCCCCCGGCACCTCCTACAAGACCAACCCCATGGCCATGGAGACCGGCAAGGCCAACTCCATCTTCACGAACGTCGCCCTGACCGACGACGGTGACGTGTGGTGGGAGGGCATCGACGGCGACGTCCCGGCGCACCTGATCGACTGGCACGGCAAGGACTGGACGCCCGAGTCCGGCGAGAAGGCCGCCCACCCGAACAGCCGCTTCACCGTCCCCGCCTCGCAGTGCCCGATCATCTGCCCCGACTGGGAGGCCCCCGAGGGCGTCGCGGTCGACGCCGTCCTCTTCGGCGGGCGCCGCGCCACCAACGTCCCGCTGGTCGCCGAGCAGTACGAGCCCGCCCACGGCGTGTTCATCGGCGCCTCCGTGGCCTCCGAGGTCACCGCGGCCGCGACCGACGTCAAGGCCGGCTCGCTGCGCCACGACCCCTTCGCGATGCTGCCCTTCTGCGGCTACAACATGGCCGACTACTGGGGCCACTGGATCGAGATGCAGAAGGAGGTCGGCGACAAGTTCCCGAAGGTCTACCAGGTCAACTGGTTCCGCAAGGACGAGGACGGCAACTTCATGTGGCCCGGATACGGCGACAACGCCCGCGTCCTGGACTGGATCGTCCGCCGCGCCGCCGGCGAGGTCGAGGCCATCGACGGCGTGACCGGCCGCTACCCGAAGTTCGAGGACTTCAACCTGGACGGCCTGGACATCGACGAGGCCGTGTGGGCGAAGCTCTTCGCGATCGACCCCGACGCCTGGGCCGCCGAGATGGACGACACGGAGGAGTACTTCTCGCAGTTCGGCGATAAGCTCCCCGCCGCCATCACCGAGCAGCTGGCGAAGTTCCGCGAGCGCATCGCCGCGGCCAAGGCCTGAGCGCCAACGGAGTCCGCGCCTTCGCGCGGGCTCGGCGGGGCGGGGTCCGACCTCAGGGTCGGGCCCCGCCCCGCTTTGTCTCGCGTCGCACATCGAGAGGCGGCGTGGCGCACTTCTCCGCGTTGTTCCGCCCTTGGCTCGTTCGGTAAACTTTCGTGTAATCGTCATTCTGGTCTGCGGTGACGCCTTCGTAAGGACACGCTCATGAGTACTCCGCAATCGGGCAGGGGCGCCAGGCGTTCGCGCCGGGGCGTGCGCGCTGCCCTGTTCGCGGTGCTCGCCGTCGTCCTCACCGCACTGGTCCCCGTCGGCGGGGCCCCCGCGGCGCGCGCGGCGGACAACGACAGCATCCAGGTCGTCCTCAAGGCGCTGCGCAGGACGACGCCCGCCAACGCCGACCTGCCGGGCGGTCTCAGGGTCTCCGACACGGTGGCCCTCGACTTCGAGTGGTCCGTCCGTCCCGGGGCGGAGGCGTCTTTGAAGACGGGCGACTCCTTCACGGTGTCGCTGCCCGAGCCGTTGCGGTCGCGGGTGCCGGGGCACTCCTCCGAATTGAGGGTGCTCCACGGCGGCGAGTCGGTGGCCGTGGGCGTGTGCGTCGCCGCCCCTGACTCCTTCACCTGCGCGCTCAGCGACGTCCTGCCCTCGAAGATCAGGGAGGGGTGGCGGGGCGTCGGCGGCACCGCGAGCTTCCAGATGTCCGCGGCGGCCGCCACGCAGGACGCCTCCCTGGTCTTCGGGGTGAGCGGCTACCCGAACGGGCAGGCCCTGGGGCTGCCCGGCGGTGGCGGCATCGCCGCGCTGCAGCGTGGGCCCTACAGCCCCGAACCGCTCGCCGTGGGGATGACGGGCATGAGCGAGTACTCGAAGAACACGCACTACCACTTGGGTTTCGACACCGACAGGATCTCCGAGTACTACGCGGCGACGGGCACCTCGATGGCGTTCGACGGCGCTGCGGAGCGGACGATCACCCTGGTCGATGCCCTCGGCCCCGGGCAGCGCTTCAGCGACCCGGGCGAGTGGGTGCTGCGCTTGAAGTACTCGAAGGACTCCTACCCCCAGGTGGCGGACACTGTCCTGGCCAAGGGCGACGGCCGGGCGACGGCCAGCGCCGAGGGCGGGTTCGCCGTCAAGGCGGTCCTGGGCGAGGCGGGCGCCGACGGGCAGGAGGCGCGGATCGAGCTCACCGGGCCGTGGGACCCGTCGACGAAGTACGAGCTGGAGTACTGGGGGAGCCCGGTCGGCTCCGACTACCTCGAGCCCGGGCTCACCTACTCCAACAGGGTCAAGCTGGTGGACGACGCCAACGGGGACGGAGTGGAGGAGGTCCTGGTCGAGAAGCAGGTGGAGCGCTCCTTCGTGCCCTCCTTCTCCTCGACGGTGAAGACCGCGCCCGCCTACGGCTCCTTCCAAGTCCAGAAGTCCGTGGCCGGCCCCGGCTCCGCCCTGGTCCCCAAGGACCAGGAGTACACCATCAAAGTGGACTACGAGCTGCCCCTGGACGCGAGCGCCTACCACCCCGACGAGCAGGCGTACCCGGGGGGCTGGGCGGCCTACGCCCCCGGCGCGCTCAACCCCGACGGGCGCAGCGGCACCGCGACCATGTCTGTCACCCAGGGCGCCGCCGCCGTGTTCACCGGGAAGGAACCGCCGATCACCTTCCCGAAGGGGACCAGGGTGACGCTCAGCGAGGTCGGCACCGACTCCCAGGCGCCGACGGGCTACCGCTGGTCGGCTCCCCGTTTCGAGGTGGGGGGCGCGGCGACGAACACCATCGAGATCGGCGACGGCACCCTTCCGGTGGTCCAGGTGACGAACCGCCTGGAGCCGACGTGGGGCACCTTCACGGTCTCGAAGACCCTGGCGGAGGGCAGCTCGGCGGGCGCGGAGCGCGCGTACACCTTCGCGTACTCGTGCGACGACCCGGCCGCCTCCTCGGGGACGATCACGGGCGTCAGGCCGGACGGGGCCCCGGTGGCCTCGGGCGCCCTGGTGCGCGCGGGCTCCTCGTGCACAGTGAGGGAGGACGCCGCGGAGGCCGCGATCGACGGCCACACGCTGGCCCCGCCGGCTGAGCGCACCATCACGATCAGCGGGGCGGGCCAGGCCAGCGCGAACGCGTCCTTCGAGAACGCCTACGCCCCCGACACGGGCTCCTTCCGCGTCAAGAGGGCCATCACCGGCGACCGCCCTGCTGGGGCCGGGCCCTCCACCGTGGCCTACTCGTGCACGAACGGCGCGGCGGGGGAGCTGGAGCTGGCCGGGGACGGGGACGAGGCCCGCGGGCCGGCCCTGCCCTCGGGCGCCTCGTGCACCATCGAGCGGGCGCCGCGGGCCGTGGACGGCTACGCGGTCGCGACCTCCTACTCGGCGACGCGCACCACGATCACGAAGGGGTCGGACGAGCTGCTCACCGTGACCGACGACTACCGCGCCCTCAAGGGGGCCTTCACCATCGCGAAGAGCGTGGACGGCGACGGAGCGGCGCTGGTGGGGGACCAGGAGTTCTCCTTCGAGTACACGTGCGCGCCGACGGGCGGGGATCCCCTCACCCGTACGGTGTCGGTGAAGGCCGGCCAGAGCGTCCAGGTCGAGGACGTGCCCGCGGGGACGTGCACGGTCAAGGAGGCGGCGGTGGACGTCCCGAACGCCTCGTCGGCCCGGTCCTTGACGGTGAACGGCTCGGCGGAGGCGGTCGCCGACGGGGCCGCGACCGTGCGCGTCGCCGACGGCGCGAGCGCCGTGGTCGCGTCGACCAGCACCTACACCCTGGACGCCGGGTCGTTCTCGGTGACGGGGAGGGCCGCGGGCGGCGCCCTGGAATCAGCGCCGGGGGCCTTCGCCTTCGACTACGCGTGCGCGGACGCCTCCGGGCGGAGCGTGGGCGCGGGGACGCTGCGCGTGGGCGCGGGCGAGACGAGGACCGCCGGCCCCTTCCCCGTCGGCTCCTCCTGCGGGATCACCCAGGAGGACGCGCGCGTGGGCGGGGCGGGCCTGGCCACGTCGTGGACGGTCGACGGCGCAGCGGCGCAGGGCCAGCGGGTGGTCGTCGGAATCGGCGCCAAGGGCTCGACCGCCGCGGTCGAGGCGGTGAACACGTACACGCGCGAGACCGCCAGGTTCGCGGTCGTGAAGAACGTCGAGGCGAACGGCGCCCCCGTCCCGCAGTCCTTCACCTTCACCTATGTGTGCGGCGCGGGCGGCGAGTCGAGGGTCCTCACCGTCCCCGGCGACGGCACCCCCGTCGAGTCGGAGGAGCTGCCCGTGGGCACGCAGTGCGCCCTCGCCGAGCAGACGGACGCCGCCTGGGTGCCCGGCCACTCCCTGTCCGCGCAGATCGCTGACGGCGGGGTGGTGGAGGTCGGCCCCCAGGGCTCGGTGGCGCGGGTCGTCGCGACCAACACCTACACGCCCATCGAAGCGGAGCAGGGGGATCCGGGGCCCGACGCGGGCCCGTCGGGGGGCGCGGGCCTGGCGCTCACGGGTTCGAGCGCCCCGGTGCTCCTGGGCGGCAGCCTCGCGCTGGCGGTCCTGGGCGGATCGATCCTGGTGCTGCGCCGCCGCGGGGCGGCCTCCGACTGACCGGCGCCGCCAGATGGGCCCCGGCCGCCGCCGCGCCCCGGATCCGCTGCGCCCCGGCTCCGCCGGACGGTGGGACCGGCCACACGGCCCCCAAAACGCGTCCCGCGCATTAGACTGACCACAGCAACACTTTTCACCCGTGCCCACTAGGAGACTTCGTGGCCGCTTACCTGACCGACGCGGAACTCGCGCAGGCCAAAGACCTTCTGAACCGCATCGCCGTGATCTACCAGGCGAAAGTCGTCGGGCAGGAGGATCTGCGCAGAGCGCTCACGGCGTGCTTGCTGGCGGACGGGCACGTCCTGGTCGAGTCGGTCCCCGGCCTGGCCAAGACCACCGCCGCGCAGACCCTGGCCTCGGCCGTCTCCGGCTCGTTCCACCGCATCCAGTGCACGCCGGACCTGATGCCCAACGACATCGTGGGCTCGCAGATCTGGAACCAGGCCTCGGGTGAGATGGTCACCCAGCTGGGTCCGGTCCACGCGAACCTGGTCCTGCTGGACGAGATCAACCGCTCGAGCGCGAAGACGCAGTCGGCGATGCTGGAGGCGATGCAGGAGGGGCAGACCACGATCGGCGGCGTCAACCACCGCCTGCCCAGGCCGTTCATGGTGATGGCGACCCAGAACCCCATCGAGGAGGAGGGCACCTACGTGCTCCCCGAGGCCCAGATGGACCGCTTCCTGCTCAAGGAGGTCATCACCTACCCGACGCCGGTCGATGAGCTCGAGGTCCTGGAGCGCATCGACTCGGGCGCGATGAGCGCCCCGGTCGCCGCCAGCCCGATCTCCGTGGAGGACGTCCTGGTGCTGCAGGACCTGTCGCGCCGCGTCTACGTGCACAACACCCTCAAGGCGTACATCGTCGACATCATCAACACCACCAGGGGCGCGGGCCCGAACCCGCTGCCCGGGTGGGCCAAGCACGTGCGCGTGGGCGCCTCGCCGCGAGGCGGCATCGCGCTCATGCAGATCTCCCAGGCCCTGGCGCTCATGGACGGGCGCAACTACGTGGTCCCGGACGACATCAAGAAACTGCGCTACGCGATCCTGCGCCACCGCATCATCCGCACCTTCGACGCGCTGGCCGACAACGTCTCGGTCGAGGGCCTGATCGACGCGGTGTTCAACGCGGTGCCGGTTCCGTGACGGCCGCGGTTCTTTCCCGGCGAGGCGGAGGGGGACGGACGTGCCAGTGAGGTCGCGTGAGATCCACGCATTGTCGACGCGCATCCAGCTGCCCGTCATGCGCAAGCTCCTGTCCGTCATGGACGGGCAGCACTCGGCGCTGAGGTGGGGGCGCGGCTGGGAGTTCATGGATCTGGCCCCCTACCAGCCCGGCGACGACGTGCGCGAGATCGACTGGGCGGCCACTGCCCGCACGGGGACCCCGACGATCAAGCGGCACGAGGCGACGGCGAACGTGCAGGTGATCCTGGTCGTCGACACGGGGCGCGAGATGGGCGCCCTGGCGCCGTCGGGGGAGCCGAAGGAGGACGTGGCGCTGACGGCGTGCGAGGCGATCGCCTGGTTGTCGGTGGCCAGGGGGGACCAGATCGGACTGGTCGCCGGGGACTCGCGCAGGGTCCGCTTCATGCCCGCCCGCACGGGCAACGGCCACGCGGAGACGATCATGCGCCGCATCGCGGAGGACATCACCCTGGGGTCCCCGCGCTCGGACGTGCCGCGCCTGCTGCGGCGCGCGCTCACGACGACGAGGCGGCGCTCCCTCATCGTGATCGTCAGCGACGAGACGCAGCCGCTGCCGTCGAAGGAGGCGGACGACGTCATCAAGTCCTTGAGCGTGCGCCATCAGGTGATGCAGATCTCTGTGGCTGATGTGGATCCGGCGGAGCTCGACGCGGAGATGACGGTCATCGACGTCAACGAGGGCGTGCTGCCGGACTTCCTGCGCAGGGACGAGCAGCTGGCCAAGGAGGCCCGCAACGTCGCCGAGCAGCGCCGCGCGGCGGTCGCGAGGATGCTCGACGCCCGGGGCGTCACCCAGGTGCGGGTGGGGTCCTCGGAGGAAGTGCCCCGTGCGCTCATGCGCGCGTTGGAGCGGTCGAGCCACCGCAAGTGAGAGCGCTCCCGTGCAGCGGCGGCGCCCCGTTTTCGAGCGGGGCGCCGCCGCTTTCCTTGTCGGCGCCGCTGGTCAGTGTTCGGGCCCGGAGGGGGAGCGGGGGTGATGGGGGCCGCGGGGACTTCCCCGGTTTCCCGCGTGAAAGTAACGTCCGCGTCACATTTTCCGGTAAATATCGTATTGCCCTAAAGGTTCCTCTATACTCATTACCGAATCACCCAATCCCGTCACCACACAGAGTGCGGAAGTATTGAGAGGAAGACGAGTGAGCAGGAAACACGCGCCCCTCGGGCGGCGGATGATCGCCGCCGCCGGGGCCCTGAGCATCGGGGCGGCGGGCGTCATCGCGACCAGCGCCGCGGCCTTCGCCACGGACCCGGCCTACGGCACCATCGATCAGAGCGCCATCGGCTCGATCATCGTCCACAAGCACCTGAAGAACGATTCGGGCACCATGGGCAAGGTCGACGGCACCGCCGACTCCGGCGGCGACGGCGTCGGGGGCGTCACCTTCAAGGCCTTCAAGCTCTCCGGGCTCGACCTGTCCAAGCCCACCGACTGGGACAAGCTGTCCGCCCTGGCCGGCAACGTCCCGGCCAACGCCTGCGCGGATCCGACGGCCCCGACGCTCGGCGCCGGCGCGCCCGCGGTCGATGCCAATGCCGCGGCCGAGGGCACGACCGATGGCGCCGGCGTGACCACGCTGGCGAACCTGCCGGTCGCCGCCTACCTGGTCTGCGAGACCGCGGCGCCCGCTGACATCGTCGAGAAGGCCAAGCCCTTCGTCGTGACGGTCCCCTTCCCGAACACCACGAACGACGGCGACGGCAAGTGGCTCTACGACGTGCACGCCTACCCGAAGAACCAGAAGATCGAGATCGACAAGACCATCGCCGATCAGAGCGTCAACGGCTTCGGCCTGGGCTCGGTCGTCGAGTTCCCCGTCTCCACGACCACGCCGAACCTGGACGCCGAGTCCCAGTTCACCTACTTCTACCTGCGCGACAAGCTGGACTCCCGCCTCACCGAGGGCAAGGTCACCAAGATCACCCTGGGCGACGACACCCTGGTCGAGAACACCGACTACGAGCAGACCAACACTGACAACCTGGTCGTCGTCTCCTTCAAGCGGGCCGGCCTGGCGAAGCTGAAGGCCAACCCCGGCAAGAAGCTCGTGGCGGTCTTCGCCGGCAAGGTGAGCGCCGTCGGCGACGGCACCATCAAGAACAAGGCCGACCTGGTCCAGGACACGACCTACGGCGCCATCCCCCCGAACGAGCCGCCCTCGGTCCCCCCGTTCGAGCCCGACAACCCGCCGACCTCCCCCGAGGTCTCCACTGACTGGGGCAACGTCCAGCTCTTCAAGTACGACGCTGACACCGAGAACGCCACCAGGGTCGGCGTCCGCGGCGCGAAGTTCAACGTCTTCAACGCGGCCGACCCCTACGCCGCCGACTGCTCCACCGCGACCAAGACCGGCGACCCCATCCCGGTGAGCATCAACGGCGGCGCGCCCCAGACCGACTTCGTCTCCGACGTCAACGGCATTGTGAAGATCGACGGCCTCTACATCGGCGACTCCGTGGGCTCGGCCGGGGCCGGCTCGAAGGACGCCGCCAAGCGCTGCTACGTCGTCGAGGAGATCGAGGCCCCCGCCGGCTTCGTTCTGCCCCAGACGGCCACCACCCCCATCGAGGTCGTCAAGGGCGCCCAGGCCCTGGCCTCGTACAACGCCCAGATCCCCAACACCAAGCAGTCCGTGCCCCAGCTGCCCCTCACGGGCGCCAACGGCCAGCTGCTCATGACCATCGGCGGCG
>ERZ772917.758-NODE-758-length-21521-cov-4.633281_pt1 | contig 21521 bp, 15 predicted proteins | sample MGYA00511187_ERZ772917 | MGnify/ENA primary metagenome ERZ772917 (study PRJEB29015, sample SAMEA2737925) | human oral metagenome | biome: human oral; feature: human-associated habitat; material: dental | place: China | collected 2012 ...
CGGTAGGTCGTCGATGCGACCCACAGTAGGTTTTTTCGGCGACCTACCGTAGGTCTCTTTTTTACCCATCTGAGCCTAGGGCACAGACCTTCCCCTGCCCAAGCGTCAAATCCCTCGACAGCCCCGCTGAGAGAAGGTCTGAGGCTCGGCTATTTAGCGTATCTTTGCACCACTAAACTCCTTGCCGAGCCGTTCGCTTTTGCCCGCATAAGGAGCACGAATAAGATTCACCCATCCTAATAGCTTTTCGTCCTCTAGATCTTGATCGTCTGTATCGCAGAGAAGCCCAGTGTGGCTCGCGACATCGCTTCCATCCTCGGAGCTAATCACCGACAGGTAGACCACGGTGTGGGATACCTAGAGGGGAATGGCTATGCCGTCACTTGGACCTTCGGCCATCTATGCACGCTGAAGGAGCCCCATGACTACACACCCTCTTGGAAGGCTTGGAGCCTCTCTTCGCTACCGATGATCCCCGAGCGCTTCGGGATCAAGCCCATCCCCGTAGAGCACTATCAGCGACAGCTAGAGGTCATCGAGCGACTTGTCAGCCAAGCTACCGAGGTCATCAACTGCGGTGATGCTGGGCAGGAGGGCGAACTGATCCAGCGCTGGGTCCTGCAGAAGGCTGGGTGCCGTGTCCCCGTGCGCCGTCTTTGGATCTCTTCGCTCACAGACGAGGCGATCCGTGAGGGCTTCGAGCACCTGAGAGACGAGGCAGACTATCAGTCGCTCTATGAAGCGGGACTAGCCCGTGCCATCGGCGACTGGCTTCTTGGGATGAATGCCACCCGCCTCTACACCCTGCGCTACGGAGGGAGTGACCGCAAGCAGCCCCTATCCATCGGACGGGTACAGACACCGACCCTAGCGCTTATCGTCGAGCGTCAAGAGGCTATTGAGCACTTCCAGAGCGAAACCTACTGGGAGCTCAAGACCCGCTACCGAGATATCCTCTTCTCAGCCGATAAGGGGAAGTACACGGATAAGGCTAAGGCCGAGGCAGCCCTCTCCAGCATCATCGGCAAACCCTTCGCCATCACGAGCGTGAAGAAGAAGGATGGTAAGGAGAGCGCACCGAAGCTCTTCGACCTAACGAGCCTGCAGGTAGCGTGCAATAAGAAGTTCAACATGAGTGCCGAGGAGACCCTAGCGACGATCCAAAGCCTCTATGAGAAGAAGCTCACGACTTACCCCCGTGTCGATACGACTTACCTCAGCGAAGACCTTTATCCCAAGGTGGCAGGTATCCTCAGAGGGCTAGTCACTCCCTATCCGACCCTCGTAGCTCCCCTGCTGAGCGGAGCCCCGATACGCAAGGACAAGAAGGTATTCGACAATAAGAAGGTCACCGACCACCATGCCATCATCCCGACGGGACAGCGTACCGGAGGGCTCTCCGAGCGAGAGCAGCAGGTCTATGACCTCGTAGCCCGCCACTTCATCGCAGCCTTCTATCCTGACTGCAAGGTCAGTACGACTACGGTCGAGGGAGCAGTTGAGCGGGTGAAGTTCAAGACCTCGGGGAAAGAGATCCTAGAGCCAGGCTGGCGAGTTGTCTTCGAGGGGAGTGCTCCCGAGGCGACAAACGAAAGCAGCTCTTCGGGCAAGTCCTCCGACACAGAAGAGCCCCAAGAAGCCCTGCTACCGAACTTCGTCATAGGAGAACAAGGAGAGCATATCCCCGAACTCAAGGAGCGACAGACCCAGCCCCCGAAGTACTACACCGAAGCTACGCTCCTGCGAGCGATGGAGACTGCTGGGAAGCTGGTCGAAGACGAAGAGCTCCGAGAGGCAATGAAGGAGAACGGCATCGGCCGACCTTCTACTCGGGCGAACATCATCGAGACGCTCTTCAAGCGTGGCTACATCGTCAAGGTCAAGAAGAATCAGATCCATGCCACCGACACAGGACGACAGCTCATCGGGCTCATCAACTACGAGCTACTGAAGAGTGCGGCCCTCACGGGACAATGGGAATATAAGCTCCGTCAGATCGAGCGCCGAGAGCTGGAGCCAAAGAGCTTCATCGACGAACTGAAAGCGATGCTCTTCCAGCTCACTCAGTCGGTACTCTCACCCCAGCCCTTGCCCCAGCAGCCGCAAGAGCCACAGAGCCGAGAGATCCCTTGCCCTCGGTGCGGTCGTGGCATCTTGCTACGGGGACGGACAGCCTTTGGCTGCTCGGCTTATCAAGAGGGTTGCGACTACCGCATCCCCTTCGACATTTGCCCCGAGACCAGTAGCATCGAGGAGCTGCTGAGCTATATCGAGCGATCAAGCCAAGAGCCAGCAGAAGAGCCTTCCCTCCTCTTCTAAGGCAACGAGAAGAAAGGGACTGCCCTTTCTTTGACTAACTTTGTAACAAACAAAAAGCAGAGACCCAAATGGATAATACAAGAATGAGTCGTATCAATCGGCTTATCCAAAAGGAGGTCAGTGACCTCTTCCGCATACAGACCCAGAGACTCCCTGGCACACTTATCTCCGTGACCTCGGTGACGGTCAGCCCCGACCTCAGCATCGCACGTGTACGACTGAGCATCTTCCCCTCAGAGCGCAGCGAAGAGCTCCTTGAGTCGATCCGTGCCAACGCTAAGGCTATCCGCTATGACCTCGGTCTGCGTGTCGGCAAGCAGCTTCGCAAGCTCCCCGAACTGACCTTCTTCATCGATGACTCGCTCGATTATCTGGAGCGTATCGATACCCTCCTAGGTCTACACGACAAGTAGCCTTCGGCACTCCTCCCTCGGCTCGTGCTTAGCTTCCGTATAGCCTTTCGGTACCTCATCAGTCGCACCCGACTGCATGCGGTGAATTATGTGACGGCGATCTCAGCTGTCGCCATCGCTGTCGTAGCCATGGCGCTGGTCTGCGTCCTCTCCGTCTACAACGGCTATGTCACGATGATCCTAGCGGGGACAGAGCAGATCGATGCCGACATCGTCCTGCGCAGTCAGGAGGGCAAGACCTTTGATCTAGCTGCCTACCCAGACTACCGCAAGCGACTCTCCTCGCTCGGGGCGAAAGCCATCGCCCTAAGGCTCGAGAGCAAGGCGCTACTCCGCTCAGGCCAGCAGCAGTGGGTCGTCGATGCCGTGGGCATTGATTCAGCCTTCTCCTCCGTCTATCCCCTCGCCCACGCTCACTCCGAGGCGGACAAGCTACATGCCTCCACTGCCCTGATCAATAGCGAGGGAGAGCCCGTCACACCCATTCTCTTGGGTTCGGCGATCCTATTCCCCCTCGACAGTACGCTCGACGGAGGTGGGATCGTCCCAGCCGAAGTGCTCTTCCCTAAGCGCCTAGGATTTACCAACCCTCTTAGTCCTGCCTCTGCCTTCCAAAGCCTCGAAGGGCAGGTCATCGGCCAATATCCACCCACCAGCCAAGAGACCGATGGAGCGATCTATCTCCCTCTGGATGCACTCCAAGAATCTCTTGACTACAACTCTGGAGAAGTCTCTGCCATCGCCATCCGCCTGAAGCCCGAGGTATCGTCCGAGAGCTTCAAGGCTGAGGTCAGCAAGCTCTACGGAAAAACCCTTGTAGCCCTTGATCGTGAAGAGCAGCATCCCGATCTCTCCTACCTCATCCGCATGGAGAAGCTGATGACCTACCTCATCATGCTCTTCATCCTCCTTCTGGCGGCCTTCAATGTCGCTAGTTCGCTCGCCATGCTACTCATCGAGAAGCAAGCCGATACCCGCATCTTCTCCGCCCTAGGTGCTCCACCCAGCTTCTCGCAGGCTATCTTCCGCCGTGTGGGACTACTCATTGCCCTAGCAGGCACATCGACGGGGATGCTCCTAGGCTGGGGGATCTGTCTCCTACAGCAGCATTTCGGACTGATACGATCGGGTAATGGGATCGAGGCGCTAGCACTCCCCGTAGATGTACGTCCGCTGGATCTCCTGATCATCTTCGCCTCCGTGACCTTGCTCTCCTACCTCATCTCCCTCTATCCTACCCGCTTCCTCGGACGCAGCGAAAGCTAGAGGCAATATCTTAGGCTTCTTGCGAGCAAGAAAAACACCTCGCCTCAAGTAGCCTCTCCCCTTCTCCTTCCATCCCAACCTCTCTAGAAGCCCCGTAATAAATAGGGCTATCTATGAGTCCCCTCAAATCACCACGCAAGTGGTGACGACTGTGAGTAGTGGAACCGATGCTCTCAAAGGATCATCTACTTCGGGTATCATCTACAGCTCGCACAAATCCGCTTGATCGGGCTGTGACTTGCACAGAGACGGATCATGTGAGGATAGAAGAGCTATCTACAAGACACCATTATTATATAGAGAGAGGCGAAAAGCACCGTCTCACACAGCAGGAATTCCACGGAATATTTTCATAAAACCAAGGGATAATCCATGATTTTCACACGGCTTGATATGAAAGAGAAGTCTTTTCTCTTCCTAGTGGAAATAGCGGTACAGACGGGCTATTTCCTAAGAAATTAAAAGAAAGGAAATGATTTGCCAAGCCAAAAATCATTACATACATTTGCCTATGAAATCATGGCTCTACGCAAGAGCCGTACACGCAAAACTATTAGATCGATCAGTTATGAAATCAGCTGAGATTCTAGCCTCTCTCGAGGCAAAGCACCCTGGTGAAAAGGAATTCCTCCAGGCTGTCAAGGAAGTACTTCTCTCTGTCGAAGAAGTGTACAACCAGCACCCTGAGTTCGAAAAGGCAGGTATCATCGAACGCCTCGTAGAGCCCGACCGTATCATTACCTTCCGTGTACCTTGGATCGACGATGCAGGTAAAGTCCATGTAAACATCGGCTATCGCGTACAGTTCAACAACGCTATCGGCCCATACAAGGGTGGTATCCGCTTCCATCCTTCTGTCAACCTCTCTATCCTCAAGTTCCTCGGCTTCGAGCAGACCTTCAAGAACGCTCTCACCACGCTCCCAATGGGTGGCGGTAAGGGAGGTGCAGACTTCTCTCCTAAGGGTCGCAGCGACCGTGAAATCATGACCTTCTGCCAAAGCTACATGCGTGAGCTCTGGCGCTACATCGGTCCAGACACCGACGTACCTGCTGGTGACATCGGTGTAGGTGGTCGTGAAGTAGCTTATATGTATGGTCAGTACAAGCGTCTGGCTAACGAACATACCGGTACGATGACGGGTAAGGGCTTCACCTTCGGTGGATCTCGCCTGCGCCCTGAGTCTACGGGCTTCGGTGCTGTCTACTTCGTACAGCACATCTGTAAGCAGCACAACATCGACCTCAAGGGCAAGACTGTCGCTATCTCTGGCTTCGGTAACGTAGCTTGGGGTGTAGCACAGAAGGCTACCGAACTCGGTGCAAAGGTCGTCACCATCTCTGGTCCTGACGGCTATGTCTATGACCCAGACGGTATCAACACGCCTGAGAAGTTCCAGGCTATGCTTGACCTCCGCTCCAGCGGTAACGACGTCGTATCTGACTACGCTAAGAAGTTCCCCAACGCTCAGTTCTTCGCTGGTAAGAAGCCATGGGAGCAGAAGGTAGACATCGCTATGCCTTGTGCTACGCAGAACGAAATGAACGAAGAGGATGCTAAGATGCTCCACGCTAATGGAGTCACCATCGTAGCTGAAACTTCTAACATGGGCTGTACTGCTGAAGCTGCAGAATACTTCGTCGAAAAGAAGATGCTCTTCGCTCCAGGTAAGGCTGTCAACGCTGGTGGTGTAGCTACCTCTGGTCTCGAAATGACTCAGAACGCTATGCACCTCTCTTGGACCAACGAAGAAGTCGATGCTAAGCTCCACCAGATCATGAGCGACATCCACGAACAGTGCGTCAAGAATGGTCGTGAAGGAGAGTACATCAACTACGTCAAGGGTGCTAACGTCGCTGGCTTCCTCAAGGTAGCTCAGGCGATGCTCGAGCAGGGTGTCATCTAAGGAGACGATCCCACTCCCCTAGCATTACGACGAGAGGGTCGCACCAATGATTTTGGTACGGCCCTCTCTCTTTGTATGCCTACCTAAGGTATCCTAATGGCAGAAGCTCTCGAGATGAAGCCTAGCAGGGGAACTGCAGATACGAGTAGGAGATAGGGATATCTTGACCGAGTATCGAGCAAATACTATCCATCCCCATCTTATACTCATGCCTATCGAAGAAGTTGCTCCTCAATAAGTCTGAAGGCTGATCGAGAGCAGTGGCGACCTAACTAGCGGGCAGGAGCGGTTGCCATCCAACTAGAGAAGTAAGCTAGGCTGATAGGATAGTTTCTCCTATACCTTGAGCAACATCGGTAAGAGGAGCTAGGAGAGAAACCAGATGGGGATGGATTGGAGGAGGGAATAGAACATAAGAGGCGAGGAGAAAGGAGCGACCCTAGAGATGTGTCTCTGAGTATGGATAGACTAATGGGTCCTATTAGTGAATATGGATAGACTAGTGGGTATCGCCCTATTAGTGAGTATAACTCAACTAGTGGGGGCCTATCCATGAGTATGGCTCGGCTAGGAGGGATCACCCTATTAGTGAGAGTATCTCCCTATTAGGAGCTAAGGTTAGTAGCCCTACTAGACCGACCTTATAATAATGAATAAGCCCCAACTCTTGCGAGCTGGGGCTTTGTCGGTTTGTCACCCTAGGAAGGGGTGATTCAGATACGTCTTCTTCGTCTGAGAAGGCTCGTACTTAGTTATTCTTGAATGGGTAGATGTTGAACCAGTACTTGTAATTAGCAGGAAGCTTAAAGCGGAGTCTGAGCTGTCCGAACTGGAACTGGATCGCAACTCGATGAGCTCGATCCCCCGTAGTGTAAGAATTCACCTCTACAGGCTTAGCCCAGAAGTCTCCGAGGCGCTTGAGTCCTGAATTCCCATTGATTTCATAAGACTTCTTTTGCCCATCAGGCTGCATAGGGAAGCCCAACATTGGGACATAGCGGACAACGTCCCAAGCAGCTTGATCTCCTTCCCAGAATTCCTCCTTAGCAATGTCTTCAACATTACATTCCTGTCCACCGAAGTCACGGAAACCAAAGCCGAGGTTTCTAGAGGTGATCTTGACATAGGACTTATGATAGCGAGGATTTGTCAGATCCATAACAAGCTCATATCGCCATGCGGACAGGCGATAGTCTGTCTTAGCAAGATCGTCCTCTGAAGAGGGCGCTACGAGTGACTGCTGAGCTGCAGGAGCATATCGGAGTGCATAAGAGACTCTTCTACGCTTAGCTCCCTGTACCTCCTGGTTTGTTTCACCAGGGCCCGTGGGTTCGATATCCGCCCAACCAGGCTTACCGCCCCAATTATGCTTATTTCGGATATCAGCATAGAAATACTGGTGAGGGCCAGCCTCTGATAGAGCTACTCTTTCCTTTGTACTAGCAGGGTGGGAAGGAGTTACGGCTTGGTCAAATACGATCCCCGTATTCGTGTTCAGTACGTTCTCAGCACCCATACCGCACATGACACTAGCCCATTCATCCAGAGATGGGATGTGACATGTAGAGCTGAGATTTCCAAGTGCATTACCGACTTCATTCCATGCGAAGAACATTTTTGGGTAGGAAGGATCACTCTCCACCGCCGAGACACGAGCATCAGGAATGTCTACATCATAAAGGACACCCGGTGCCTTCAGCATGCGAGGAGCCATTCGATCAAGAGGATTCTGAGGCTCTGCGATCTCATTCTTAACACGGAAGAACTTATTCTGAAGCTGAGCTAGAGGCTTATTGATGCTGGTCTCCTTGGAGAGCCATACTTCTGAGTAGAGCTTAGAGATCAGTTTGTTCTGATTTTCATAGGCATACTGGTCTGGAGCTGGTTTGCTGTTCACTTCCTTAGCCCATGGAGTCACCTCACAGTAGACACGGGTATGAACCTTATTAGGAGCATCCTTGACGGGCATCACCCAGGTATAGACCTTAGAATCCATCGTCTCGTCCTTTTTAAGGAAAGTCTCCTCACCAGGTACGTTAGCCAGATCAAGGACAGTTCTCTGTACACCATCTGCAGGCTTTCTATAGAAGTCTGCATTACCCATCTGTGTCCCCTTATTAGGCAGAGTGGTAGCACGACTTACCCAAGATGGGAAGAGCTGAGGGGTGGAAAGGTCAGAAGCGGGAGAAGCATCGAACTTGAACGCCCCTTCGCTGTGGAAGACCGAAGACTCGACAATGATCTTATTTAGTCTTGCACCTCGGTCCAGCTTGTTGGTCACCTGATGCTCGAGGAACGCCCCCTGCATACGGAAGTTGACTGCATTCTCTCCTAGTGCATCCGCATGAGGACCAGATGCTCCATTCTTAACGATCTTCAGCTCCGTCCAAGGGAATGCAAATGGTACTGGATGCTGGAACTTAACGTCATTAGGACCTACAACAATAGGCGATCCACCCTGGAAAGGAATACCTTCCCCATTCTGGAGTCGTGTAAGAATATCTGGAGCCTCGATCTCATCGAGCCCGAAGATCCCAGCGACATACCACTTGCGGCTTGGATCTAGCAGGTTAGTTCCCTGAGCGACCTTGACATTGATTTTCTTCTTCTCCTTTGCATCAGCAGGCAGAGCCTTATTTGCAACGAACACTAGACTATTTGTCTCAGGTGCACCTTCCCATTCGGTGATGGCATAGGTGATAGGCTGAGTAGGGTCATCACTTCTGATAGCCAAGCATACGGAGACCTTGGCCCCCTGAGGAACAAATCGTGGAGTGATCTTATTGCCATCTAGGCCAAACTCTAGGGAGCGCATATCGCTATATACCCCTTCCAAATCTAGACTGATCGTCTCCTCTACTGCAGACGCATTCTGCACTGTAGATTGGTTTCGATCAGCCACATCATCGCTTGTCGACGAACAAGAGAAGAGGGATGACAGCATAAATAGCCCCACTATACAGCGGGTACAAAAACCCAGTGAAATTCTATTCATATTCATACTTAATTAAATTTAGATCTATTCAAAAAAACTGCTAGTATCTATATTCACTCTACAAAAACACAAGGTGTCTAGCACTATGGGTTGAGATCCGTGGACTTAACCTCTTAGCCTAGGGAGAAGTTCAACCAGAAGCACTTACCGCTCTACACTGTTAGGCGATTACATCAGCCTCAATGCTCCTTGATCCGATCCGACATGCTCCACACGCCACACATACCAAGGACGGAGCGGTTCTCGACAGCCAGCCTGTGCAACTTATCGGCTTGCCTAGCTTATGACAGGGAGCACCTGCGTTTGGCAACTTTATCGGCAAACTAAACCACCTACAAAGCTAATACTTTTTTATTACCATACTATACCGTCCTCGCCAAACGATACACAGCCCTACGCTAGGGCGACCATACAGAGTAGAAGAAAGACCTCGTTAGAATGATGCATACACCTCCACACTGTGAACTCTATAGGATACTGGGATACATAGGATAAGGAGGTGCTTCACAACTAAAATAGACACCATCGACATGATGAAGAAGATCTTCACCACCCTACTCATGATCGGATCGATCAGTACGGTCACCCAAGCTCAAGGCATCGAGAGCCAAGCTCACCTGAGCACAGCCCCACCCCGTGTAGGATCTACACAGCTCCTCTCTGAGGTCTCTGCCCTTGGATCGAGCGACCACACCCGAAGCTTCAGCGAAGCGGCTCCACGCCGTCACCACTACTACCGAAGCACATCGGCATCTAGCTATTCAGGGACGCTCGAGCTTGGCTTCACCTCCTCGGATCGTGGGCGCATCGAGTTCCTTGGCAGCTTCGGCACACTGGTTAGCCCCACGATCTATCTAGGCGGAGGCTTAGGCTTCAACGGCTACTTCTCTCGCCCTCATCGGGATGCCTTCTGGATGCTCCCCATCTTTGCGAACCTGCGTGCCACCCTTCCCACAAGCTCAGTAGTCAAGCCTTTCTTTGACATCAAGCCTGGGTACTCCTTCGGGTTGACTCACTCGGGGCTACATGGTCTCTACCTCTCCATCGCTGGAGGAGTAGCCATCAACCGCTTCACGATGAGCCTCGGCTATGGCTACCAAGAGTTCAATTCAAGCAAATACTTCAATAAGTACTGGGGAAGTTCGGGGGGACTATCGCTCAAGTTCGGTGTACTCCTCTAGGCCTGTGGGGGAGCAAAGAGACGAGACCATTCCTTCGGGAATAGAGCTCGATGAGAAGACCCCCAAAACCGACCTACGGTAGATCGCCTTTGCGACCTACGGTAGGTCGTCTCGGCGACCCACAGTGGGTCGTTCCGACGACCTACCGTAGGTTTCTCTGGAGGGCTATCTGGGGGCTGTCACATTCGGTCGGAGCCAACCTATAATAATGTAGGGATTCTCCCTAAGAAACCCCTTGCTACGAAGCGTGCTCTCCCCCCCACCCGATCAGCCACCACAATTCTAGAAGGAACAGAGGCGAACGACGAGGCCTTCGAGCTAAGACACACCGCCCAAGGGGAAGCAGGTCTACACACGCTGGCTCGTGAATATTTCGTATGTTTGCCCGACGATAAAAGAAAACATCCTATATGATACACTCAATGACAGGCTTCGGGAAGGCCTCGGCACGCTTCGGCAGCCGCACCATCACCGTGGCCATCAAGTCGCTCAATAGCAAGCAAGCCGACATCTCGGCACGTATTGCCTCCGCCTATCGTGAGGGGGAACTTGAGCTTCGCTCCCTCATCTCAGACCGCCTACAGCGAGGCAAGATCGACCTCACCGTGACGATGGAGGACGACATGCTCGAGGGAAACACGACCCCGATCAACAAGGAATCCCTGCTTGGATATATCCACCAGCTGCAGAGCATACGCACGGAGTCTGGGCTTGACTTCCCCATTGACCCGATGGCACTACTGCGCCTACCTGGAGTGATGGACAGCGAGTCCAGCCGCCCAGCCGAGGTCAGCAAGGAGGAATGGGAGGTCGTTCGCTCGACCACGCTTCAGGCCATCGAAGAGCTTCAAGCCTTCCGCCTACAGGAGGGGAAGATGCTTCGAGAAGTCTGCGCCCAGCGTATCCAGAAGATCTCCACGCTCCTACAGGACATCACCTATCCCGAGGCCGAACGTATCGCAGCCATCCGCCAGCGTCTCGAGGAGGGCCTCGCTAAGATCGCCCCTGCAGGAGGCTACGACAGCTCACGCCTCGAGCAGGAGATGATCTACTACATCGAGAAGCTCGACATCAACGAAGAGAAGTCACGTCTGGCTCACCACCTATCCTACTTCCTCGAAGTCCTCGATGCCGATGCTCCTGGACAAGGCAAGACGCTGGGCTTCATCGCTCAGGAGATCGGTCGAGAGATCAACACCATGGGCTCAAAGAGCAACCAAGCAGAGATGCAGCAGATCGTCGTCAAGATGAAGGACGAGCTGGAGCAGATCAAGGAGCAGGTACTCAACATCCTCTAGCTCCGCCCTCCCCTCGCCCGAGGGCTACCCATCAAATAAGCCACGAGCTTCAGTCCTCGCAGTGAGTGACTGAAGCTCGTGGCTTATTGGGCTATTCGAGACTCCGCCTGATCTATGAACGGAGTACCCTAGTTCTAGAAGTGACGCTCTACTGGCTCCACTTCTGGGAGCTGGAAGTCGACGAAGCAGAGACCAGCAAGAGCCGTCCCGTAGCGCTTCTCGATGGTGATCCCTTCGGTGACGAAGTTGAGCTCACCGAGGTAGTACTGAGCGTAAGTCTTCTGATGCAGGTCATTGATCACACGGATCAGACGAGCTTCGAGCTCCTCGATACGATAGCGACCGCTGACTTCGCAGACGAGACCTCCGACCTTGTTGTCGAAGTTCTCATCAGCATACATCCAAGCGTAGACGATACCAGCCGAGACAAATTCGTCCTGCTGTCCATGAGAGACTGCGAGGATCGTCTTCATCTCTGAACCGAAGGGGGGCAGGTCGATCTCATCCATCGAAGCAATGTGCGCCGTAGCGGGCAGGACGGACGAATAGACCATGATATTGAAGTCAGAGATCCCAGCATCATAGAGGGCCATGTGATATGACCCAGCGTGCAGCTCCAGATCCGACTCACCGCTACCCTTCGTCACGAAGAAGGTGTGGGGGATAAGATTCCCTACGTACTTACTCATTTAGTTCGAAATATGCTATATCATTAATGTTTATACCCAGCGTTCTTGCCGACAGCCCCCGAGCACTTGGTTGGATGTTCGATAGGTCAAAGGCTTACAAAGGTACACTATTTTTAAGAACTTTAGCTCTCAGATCGGTACCTTTCCACGGTATATACCCCCTCTTTCGCCCAAAAGAAGTAGCTCCAAAGCTCTAGTGTCAGGGGGACACGATCACCTAGAGAAGCGGATAAGAAGACCGGATATACGAGCATCATCACTAGGGATAGATCCTTACTTTCTCTAGGGTACCTTGGAGCGAAAAGCCCCGAACGAATTGCACGCATCGGGCAGTTGTGCGCAATTTTTCGTAGCTTTGTATGAGTTTGGGGTGGGTTGTGCCTCCCCCTTAACCTATTAGCTCAACGAAAGGAAACAAGGTACACTACGCATGGCTACCATCGTCAAAACAAAGGATCTGATGATCGAGGTCGCACGACAGCTCTTCGCTCGGGTTGGGTTCACCAACACGACGATGAACGACATCGCTGATGCCTCGAAGAAGGGTCGCCGTACGCTCTACACATACTTCCGCAACAAAGATGAGATCTTCCAAGCCGTCATCGAGCGTGAGCTCGAGCGACTTTGGCATGATATGGAGCTCATCCGTCGCCTCCCTGCGACCCCCGAGGAGAAGATCCTCACGATGATGCTCACACATCTAGACAAGATCAAGGACCTAGTCCTACGCAATGGTTCACTGCGAGCAGAGTTCTTCAGAGATGCTTGGCTCGTCGAGCGGGCTCGCTCCTCCTTCGACGAGAAGGAGATCCAGCAGCTCCAGGATTTGCTCGAAGAGGGTAAGCGACTCGGACACTTCTCCGTCCCCAGCCCTCGACTCATGGCCTACCTCCTACAAAACATCGTCAAGGGCATGGAAGTCCCCTTCATCAGTGGCTCCTACCGCTCCAAGGGTACCATCGAAGAGATCCGAGGCACCGTGCGCCATCTCATCCTACATGGGGTACAAAGCCCTAAGTGAGCCTGACATCCAAACTCGAATTCCAACTTAATACAATAAACAATGAATCTACTTGCTAACAAGGTGGCCATCATCACAGGTGCTGGTCGTGGTATCGGTCGTGCTATCGCTCTGAAGTACGCTCAAGAAGGGGCTTCGGTAGCCATCACCGACCTCAAGATCGACGAAACCGTCGAAGCCTTCATCAAGGAGCTCGAAGCTCTCGGTGTCAAGGCAAAGGCCTATGCCTCCAATGCAGCAAACTTCGACGACGCTCACAAGCTCGTCGGTGAAGTAGTCGCTGACTTCGGTCGTGTCGATGTACTCGTCAACAACGCTGGGATCACCCGTGACGGCCTGATGATGCGCATGAGCGAAGAGCAGTGGGACCTCGTCATCAACGTCAACCTCAAGTCTGCCTTCAACCTCATCCATGCCGTCACTCCCGTCATGGTCAAGCAGCGTAGCGGTAGCATCATCAACATGGCCTCCGTCGTCGGTGTCTCTGGCAACGCAGGACAGACGAACTACTCCGCTTCTAAGGCTGGTATGATCGGCCTAGCGAAGAGCATCGCTAAGGAACTTGGCGCTCGTGGTGTCCGTGCCAATTCGATCGCTCCAGGCTTCATCGTCACTGACATGACGGGTGCTCTCTCCGAAGAAGTACGTAAGCAGTGGGAAGCTCAGATCCCTCTCCGCCGTGGTGGTACGCCTGAGGATGTAGCTAACGTGGCTACCTTCCTCGCCAGCGATCTCTCCAGCTATGTATCTGGTCAAACCATCCACGTCTGCGGCGGGATGAACATGTAGTCCTCCCATCGACTTCTCCCTTCCGAGAATTAAGCTCAGGGATGGTGACTACTCCGAAGCAGTCACCATCCCTGAGCTTTTCTCTTCCTCGCGCTACTATAAGTGAAGCTATCCTCTCCAAGGTGTCAGATCAGCCCCCCTTCGCATGCCATTCTCCCCCAAGTAGGCGATCCTGAGCGCACGATCGTCCCCTTTTCTGGGGGAGAGCAAACCAATCTGACAAAAGGACTCAACAAGCTCTCCTTTTTTACCAAGAATTTGCACTTCTAGTTATTTCCTTATTTTTGCACCGTATTAATCGAACTAAAAGCAGCAACTGGTTTCGGGAGTCATCGCAAGATTGCTCACCTTGGGAATAATATTCCCATCCCCCTCTCTCTTGGGATCAAATCCCTTTCTACAGCTAGGCTTTGCCCCCTCCTATAGCTCCGCATTATCTCAATAGAAGCATGATCTTCTAAAGAGCGTAACAGAATTGCATGGTCTTTTGCGTTATTTTAGTGTGTCATGTACTACTACAAACAATAAACTATTATGAAGAAAAAAATGCAGCAGTTTCTGCTAGCGCTACTTGCTCCAGCTCTTCTCCTGTCTTCTTGTGGTCAGGAGAGTCCCAAGAAGCCGGCAGAAAAGCCTAAAAAAGAAGTAAAGCTTAATCTCTCCGCTGAAGTGCAACCAGCGGAAGGGCGTGCCATGGACTACAAGTTGGTAGCAGATCAAGTAAAGGCTACACTTGAGAATAAGACCAACATCGAAGTCCGCACGTACATCTTCGAAGGGAACAACCCCACTCCTATCTACAACGACAAGCTCGTCTGGAAGGTCGGAGCAGACAAGAAGACCCTAAAGTTTGATGGTAACGTCTACATCTCGACTACCCCCTCCAAGTCCTCCAAGCTCCGTCTCGTAGCCGTCATCGGGGATGTATCAGGCGCAGCAGACCAGCTTACGGTCTACTCCTCATACACTCAAGGGCAGGTACTCCCCGTGCTATCTGGCAATCAAGTCACGAAGATCAATGTCCCCTATATCCTAGAGTCTACCCTCGAGTTTGACGGTTCTGGGAACTGGGAGATGGGTACCAGCTCTTCCAAGGGCTTCAAGCCCTATGGTCACTTCCTGCGCGTGAAGATCAACAACAAGACGAAGCAGAATGTCACGATCAAGGGTATCTCTAGCGTAGGACTCCTTGCTGAGAGCGCTACACTAAGTGTACTCGCCTCTGGGAATAAGGTCACGGGACGAAAGGAGTATGATTCTCCTATGGAGTTCAAGCTCTCTAAGAAGATCGTCGTCCCAGCTGGAAAGACATCTACAGAAAGCGTCCTCCTTTGGGTCCCCAAGATCGGTAACAAGAACAGCTACAGCCTAGACTTGGTGACAGAAGAAAACCAGGAGTTTACCCCCTACTACTCCGTGATGAATGTCACTAAGGATCCCAATCAGCTCAAGAATGGAGCAATCTACACAACTGTAATCTCTCTCCACAAGACCGAGTTCCTCAATCCTCTGAGCCTCCTCTCCGAAGATGTCATGAATAGAGAAGGAACGGACTTCGTAAACCTGCGCCATAAGTTCAAGCTCCACGATCTCTCGATCTACAATGGCCCTGGGAAGGTCGGATACTTCCTCCGAAAGGATGGTTACGATCGCTTCTTCAAGGAAAAGACCTATCCCAGCACAGGCTCCATCAAGTGGCACCTGCCAGACGAATATGAATGGAACTCCATCCGATACAATCCTGAGAAGGAATTCCTCAAGGGATACGTGGACTATGAAGGTACCATCCCTGTCAAGGTTGGTCTAGGGGCAAAGTACTACTGGAAGACTGTAGCCTACCAGATTCACGTCCCAGAAGCGGCTAAGTCAACCTACTACTATAACCCAGAGTGGCCTAAGGCACCTATCCTCAATAATGGACATTCCTTCTATGCTCTCTCCTATGGGAAGACCAACGTGTCTAATGCAAACTTCCCAGCAGAGACGACCAATGACAATCGCTTTGCTTTCCGCTATTCAGTCTACGAGGATAGCCTAGTCATCACCTGCTCGCCCGTTGGCCTCAAGGATATCAAGGTGAAGGATCTCCCCAATCACCCTGTCTTCTGCAGCCCTGGTACGGTAAAGCGTACTCTTCCCTTCTACGGGATTTCAAAGATTGCTCCTGAATACATGGTTAAGGACACCATAGGTGGTAAGCCAGGTAATGTACGTATTGTAGACTTTGTGACGGGCACTAAGCACACCGATGGTATCCCCAAGATTGCCTCCTTCAGTGCTTGCCGTTGCTACATCCTTCCTTACGAATTTCCACATGCCTTCCCTGTTGCTCTCTTCAAGGAAGTCAAGTAAAAGAAGGCCTCAAGAACTTCTAATCAAGCAGTAGGAGCTGGGCTCCTACTGCTACTGCTCCCAATAAAAGACCCCGCCGGTGTCATCTCTCGGAGATGACACCGGCGGGGTCTTTTAGCTTTGGCTAGAGTAGACGAATGCGTCTACTAGTATCTACGCCCTCGAGGCTTCTGCACGGGGCTAGTGAGGTCTTCGGCTAAGGCGAAGTCCAGCTGCTTACGAGCTAGATCAGCCTGAGCCACGACAATGTCGATCTTATCCCCAAGGCAGAAGGTGCGCCCCGTATGGCGACCTACAAGGCGGAAGTTCGTCTCATCGTAGACATAGTAGTCATCGGAGAGATCACGAGCAGGGACAAGACCTTCGCACTTATTCTCCTCAAGCTCGACATAGATGCCCCAGTCAGCAAGCCCCGTGATCACACCTGAGAAGGTCTGACCAAGACGAGGGATCATGTACTCTACCTGCTTGTACTTGATCGAAGCTCGCTCGGCTGTCGCTGCCAGCGACTCCATATCCGAGGCATGATCACACTGCTCCTCGAGAGCAGAAGTATCGACCGAAGGCTTACCCTCTATAAGGTAGCGGATCAGCAGACGGTGCACCATCAAGTCTGGATAGCGACGAATGGGCGAAGTGAAGTGCGTGTAGCTCTCGAAGCCTAGTCCGTAGTGCCCGATATGCGCAGTCGTATAGCGAGCCTTTGCCATGGATCGGATTGCAAGCATAGTGAGCATATCCTCTTCGGGCTTACCCTGGATATCGGAGAGAAGTTGATTAAGGCTCTTGGCAATAGCGTCTGCCCCACCCTCTGTCTTCAGCTTGTAACCAAAGCGGTGAACGAAGTCAGCCAAAGAGCGAAGTTTCTCCTCATCGGGTGCTTCATGAATACGGTAGACAAACGCAGGCTTTCCCCTGAGGTTAAGGGCGGGTGTGATATCTCTGCGTGCTGGCTCGGCGATGCGCTCCGCTACGGTACGATTCGCTAGAAGCATAAACTCTTCGATGAGCTGGTGAGCGGGCTTGCTTTCCTTGATCTGGACGGCGATGGGCTTACCTTCTTCGTCCAGCTCAAAGCGCACTTCGGGGCGATCAAAAGCAATGCTTCCTCGCTCGAAGCGACGAGCACGAAGGCATTGTGCTAGGCGATGTAAGCTAAGGATAGCTTCGGCATGATCACCCTTCCCTGTATCGATGATCTCTTGAGCCTCCTCATAGGTGAAACGACGCTGGCTGCGGATCACCGTGCGGGCGATACGTGCCGAGCGAAGATGAGCTTCTTCGTCGAGCTGGAAGATACAGCTATACGCATACTTATCTTCATCGGGACGGAGCGAACAAAGGAAGTTACTCAGTCGCTCAGGAAGCATCGGGATGGTTCGGTCTACGAGGTAGACGCTAGTAGCTCGCTTGTAAGCCTCATCATCGATGATGCTCCCCGGCTGAACATAGTGACTCACGTCAGCGATATGTACACCTACTTCATAGAGTCCATCAGGAAGCTGACGGAAGGACAAGGCATCATCGAAGTCCTTAGCATCCTTCGGGTCGATCGTACAAGTAAGTACGCCACGGAAGTCTTCACGATGCTGAAGCTCCTCATCTGTGATGGCTTCAGAAAGTGCTTCGGCTACACGCTCTACTTCTTCGGGATAGCTGTAGGGCAACCCGAATTCTGCTAGGATCGCATGCATCTCCGTGGTGTTGTCCCCAGCTTTACCGAGGATGTCAATGACTTCACCTCGGGGATTCTTACTCTTAGGATCCCAGCCCGTGATACGGATGAGGACCTTATCTCGGCTCGTTGCTCCCATCGTCTTATCCTCGGGGATGAAGACATCCTGACGGAGTTCCTTGTTCAAGGTAACGAAGAATGCGTAGCCACGAGCAAGCTGAAGGCTCCCGACATAGGTAGCGGGGCGACGCTCGAGAATATCAGTGATCTGAAGACGTTTGTATTCGCCACGACGATTCTTGACGAAGGAGACGGCGACACGGTCACCATGCAGAGCGGTCGATAGAGCTCGCTCGGTAAGCGGCATCGTCTCTAGCTCTGGATCATCGGGGATAAATGAGGGGCGACCACCTCGGTAATCGAAGCGACCCTCAAGGCGAGCGGTACGTGCTCCACCTCGGACAAAGCGACCAGGTTCTACTTGTTCGATCTCTCCCGTCTCGGCCATCTCGACCAAAGCTTGATAGATCGCTCGCTTCTGTCCCATGTTTGTCTTGCCAAAGGCATAACAAACCTGCTTGTAGTTTAAGACTCGCCCTTCATTCTCCTCGAACACAAGGCGAGCAACACGAAGGATGTCCCTTCGATTGATTTGTCGACCTTCGCCCGAAGGGGTCTTTCCCTTCTTTGGCTTCTTAGGCGAAGTGACGGTCTTATTTTTCTTACTCATCATTCTATAATAATAAAGGTAGTACCCAGACAGGGTACAAATGAGCTTCGCCCCTAGCATAGAGTCGCTCCATGAAGGAGGACGCTATGCCAGAGGGAGAACTCAGGATAAGGATGTGTAGATGTCTGATGAGTAGAGAAGTTCGTCGTCTCCGTCGGGACTAAGCCTCTACGGGGATGACCAACTTATAGCCCTTGCCATGGACATTCTTGATCTCGACGCGCTCATCTGCGTCAAGCATGCGGCGGAGCTTAGTCACATAGACATCCATACTGCGCTGACTGAACGAGCTATCATGCCCGCCAGCAGGCTCAGTGATTCCCCAGATGACGTTGAGCGCATGTCCACGCTCGAGCGTCTGATTGGCGAAAAGACAGAGGAGCGAAAGTAGCTCACACTCCTTAGTCGTAAGACGACGGGACTGCTCACCGAGCGAAAGCGTCTGCGTCGTCGTGTTGAAGACATAGCGACCGATCTGATAGACGCGCTGAGGTTCTTTGTCACCCTCGTGCTTGACAGTGCGTCTTAGGATCGCTTCGATACGAAGGAGCAGCTCCTCCATACTGAATGGCTTCGTGATGTAATCGTCAGCACCGGAGCGGAAGCCCTCTAGTACATTCTCTCTCATACCTAGAGCGGTGAGGAAGATGATGGGTACATCTGACGAAAGGCTACGGATGTCCTTAGCGAGAGTCAACCCATCACGCTTAGGCATCATGATATCCAGGAGGCAGAGGTCGTACTTCGCACTCTTGAAGGCTTCCCACCCTTGGTCTCCATCGGTACAGAGGGTGACGGCGAACTTCTTGCTCTGAAGGAGCTCCTGAAGGATTGTCCCAAGGTTCTCTTCATCCTCGCAGAGGAGGATCTTTACTGGTTCGTCCATAGTAGCAGTATTAACGTTCGTTAGTGAATATTACGCTGGAAATATATTGATTAAGTTAACCTAATATCTATCCTTAGTTCTTACACATTGTTTATAAGGGCTACTCCATCTCCGAAGCTGGGAGGTGGATGATCATCTTGGTGCCGACACCGAGGGTACTCTCAGCGGTGATCGTACCACCGCATTGGCGGATGACGGAGGTGACGTAAGCTAGGCCGAGACCGAAGCCTCTCACCTCGTATTTATTCCCCGAAGAGACTCGGTAGAAGCGGTCGAAGACCCGCTTTAGTTCTTTTTTCTCCATCCCGATCCCATTATCTTCGATGGTGATGCAGATCATGCCGTCTTCGTCCTTGGTACGAATAGCCAGCTGAAGAGGTTCTCCAGGCTTGCTGTACTTGACGGCATTGTCTAGGAGGTTGAAGAAGACATTGGAGAGGTGGATGGAATTCCCCCGCACCCAAGTATTGATCGCATCGAGATCAAGGATGAGGTCGCCTCCGCGCTGCTGGGCGTGGAAGGTATAAATCTCCGCTACGGGGAGCAGAAGTTCGTTGACATCAAGGAAATCTACTGGGAACTTCCCCGACTCACCATCTAGCAGAGAGAATTGAAGGACCTTGTCGATGAGGAACTTCATCCGCTGCGTCTCCAGTCCGATGATCGAGAGTGCCTCCCGTACCTTAGGATTCATGCCGCCACTGCCCGAAAGGTTCTGCCCGAGCGAACGGGTAGAGAGCAGGATGGTACTGACGGGAGTCTTCAGCTCGTGGGTCATATTGTTGATGAAGCTCGTTCGCTGCGAGGAGAAGCTCATATGTTTGAGCAAGACTCCAAGGGCTGAGAAGCCCAGAATAAGCACGATGACCGTGGAGACTAAGCTCGGGAAGGCGAGGCGCATGACCTCGGCTTTCGTCGGAGCGATGTCCATGGAGATCTTCATGAAGGGGCGACCTTCGTTCGTGCCATCGGTGGGGACGAAGAGGTGCTGGGTGATCGTATTCTGCTCCTCCCAGCTTCTTCCCATGTCCATCACAGGAGGTCGGTACTCGTAGAGCAAGTTGCCCTCGGAGTCATAGAGGGCCATTTGGTAGGGGCCACAAAGCTCCTTGCTATCGAGGTGCTCACGGATGAGGCTCTTGAGCAAGCGGATGTTCACCATCTGTGGGATACTATCCCGAGCGTAGCTGTCGTAGACGAACTTCAGGATATGTCTATCCAGCGAGTGAAGATCGGAGAAATAGGCGTGCACCAACCAGTCCGATGGGCGGTAATCGAAGCGACAAGCGTCGCCTTGTTGAGGCACTTTGAGGTAGAAGCGATTGCTATCGATGGCCTTTTCTACGGCCAGCGTGTCGAGCTTTGTTCGTGTCCAGATGTCGAAGTCAGCGACAGAAGAGGGGAGGAATTCGCTATCGGCAAAGCGATCATTTTCACGAAGGAGTCCGCGATTGAGGTAGCGGATAAGTTCGCGCACTTGAAGTTCTTGGGCTACGCTACTCATAGCGTCCTTCATCTGGATGCGCATGGTCTCCTTTCTCAGCGAAAGCACTCGACCATAGTACTCATACTGCACCCAAGAAAGGAGTCCATAGGCCGAGATCAAGGCCGTGATGATGATCCAGATGACTCGTTTTCTCATGATCGAAGCTTGTGGAAGGCCGACCTCTAAGCACTGCCTTTCCTTGTTATTATGTGCAAAGATAAGCATTTCTCTTTGCGTTTTAACATTTGCCACCACGCTACGTGCGCACAAAGTCCGAATACTTCGGTTGGGAAGAACCAGCACTTAGCGGGGCAAATTCTTCGACTTCCGAGGAGAAGAACAATTCCCTTCGATCGCATCTCATAATACCTCCCTTCAGAAGTAATATAACATTCGCCGAAAAATAATATAACATTCCGTCAAAAGTAATATAACATTCGGGCGAATGTTATATAACATTTCATCGGAAGTAATATTACTTTCCAAGAGAACTGCAATGACTTCCCAGCGGAAGC
>ERZ772917.760-NODE-760-length-21503-cov-11.152695_pt1 | contig 21503 bp, 17 predicted proteins | sample MGYA00511187_ERZ772917 | MGnify/ENA primary metagenome ERZ772917 (study PRJEB29015, sample SAMEA2737925) | human oral metagenome | biome: human oral; feature: human-associated habitat; material: dental | place: China | collected 2012 ...
GTTCGTGATGGTGGTGATTGCCTCCTCCTTGGTGTCGCGGAAGCCGTCGCCGAAGTTGGTGAAGGAGGTCTGAACGGTCAGGATGATGGGGACGATGAGGAAGACACTGAGGAAGAAGGTTCCCGGGAACAGGTACTTGCCCGGGACGAAGCGTTTGGTGGAGTACAGCACGAATATGGCCACGGTGACCAGGATGACGATCGCCAGCCAGGTCCACATCTGGAACTTAATGAGTAGGGGAACAACGAAGATTGCGGCGGCCAGGGCAAGGGACAGGACGACGACGCGGCCGAGGATGGAGGCCAGGGTTGTCGACTTCTCCCTCGGGATCGCCATGCGGGAGGTGGACGTCATTGTCTGAGGAACCTTTCCGAGAGGTTGTGTGGTTGCCTGGGGAGGGCAGGGGTGAATGGGGCCTGTCAGGAGTCGCCTGGGCCCGTGGGGATGTGGTGATTGGGGCGCACGAAGCCCAGGGGAGCAGGGAGTTCCCGCTCCCCGGGCCTGGTGGTAGCTGAGGATCAGCCGCCGATCTTCTTCTTAATCTCCTCGCCGGCGCTGGTCATGGTTGAGGCGGGGTCGGCGCCGCCGACAATATTGGCCTCGGCCTGCCCCAGCGGCTGCCACACGGCGCTCATGGCCGGAATGGCGGGCATGGGGTCGGCGTTGGCCGCCAGGTCAGCCAGGGTCACCATGTCGGCGTGCTCGGTCTTGAGTTTCTCGGCCAGGTCCTTCTGGGCCGGGGGCAGCTCGTTGGAGGTGAACATGGCCTCGGCGAAGGTGGAGTCCTTCGCGGCGTCGGCCACAAAGTCCACAGCGAAGGCCTTGTTCTTGCCCTTGGACGCTACGAAGAAGCAGTTGACCCCCACGAAGGGGCGGGCGGTAGAGCCCTCAATGTCGGCGAAGCCGGGGATCTGGGAGATCTGATAGTCAATGCCCGCACCCTTAACGTCGGCCAGGGCCCAGGGGCCGGAGACCAGGTAGGGGGCCTTGCCGTCAGTGAACAGGGCAATGGCGTTGTCCCCGGTAATGGACTTCTTGAGCACGCCGTCGGCGCCCAGGGCGCCGATCTTGTCGGCCGCCACGAGGGAGCCCGCGCCGCCGACACCCAGGTCGTCGGGGTTGTAGGAGCCGTCGTCCTTCTTGCCGAACAGGTAGCCGCCTGCAGCCGTGTAGATGGGCTGCATGTGGTAGGCGTCGCCCTCCTCGCCCACGGGCAGGGAGAGGATGGCCTCCACGCCGGCGGCCTTGCCGGCGTCGACCAGTTCCTCAATGGTGGTGGGAGCGCTGACTGAGGTCAGCGACTTGTTGGCGAAGAGCGCCACGGTCTCTACCGCGTAGGGAGCGGCGTACGTCTGGCCGTCGTAGGTGACTGCGGCCAGGGCGACGTCGAAGTAGTTGGCCTTGGCGGTGTCGGTCAGACTCACTGGGTCAATGGAGCCGTTCTGGACCATGTTGCCGATCCAGTCGTGAGCGCCCATGACAATGTCGGGGCCGTTGCCGGCCTGGTTAGCGGTAATGAAATTCGACTGGAGGTCGTTGGCCACGGTCTGGACGGCCACGGTCAGGCCCTGCTCCTCACCCCACTTCGTGGCGGTGTCTCGGATGGAGTCCGCCTTCTTCTGGTCGGCCCAGATGACCAGGTCGGCGTTGGCGTCGCGTTCAGGCGGAGAATCAGTGCTTGAGCCTGAGGCGGAGGATGTGGAGTCGTTCTGTGCTCCGCAGGCGGAGACAGCGGCCAGGGAGGCGGCGATGGCAGTCATGGACAGGAACGACCGGCGGTTAAGAGGCACCGTGATTCTCCTTCGAATCTGGGAGGGGCGTGACATGGGCTCAGCCCCGTGACGGCAAAAAATGTAATCCCGTTTCGCAACTCTTGCAAGTCTTTTCAGACGGCTGTTGCGCGGCACTCGACACCGCGGCCCGAGGAGGGCGCCGCAGTGGTGCCTGATGGCGTGCGCACCCGCCGCCTGCGGAGCGACCGCGACAACCCGTCTCAGGTTCGCCGGCCGCCTCAGGCCACCGTCAGTGCGCGCAACCAGACTGTTGTCGTCGGGGGCAGGAGCAGCCGGCCCTCGCGCTGCTCCAGGCTGTGGGAGGACAGCAGCACCTCGGCGTGCTCGGGCAGAATCATCGCCCGGTCACTGGTGTTGACCACCACCAGCACTGAGCGCACCAGCAGCGTCAGCACCTCTTGGGGGCACCACTCCAAGCCGCGGACGAAGGCCAAGGGGGCATTGGCCATGCACTCCCTGCCGCGCACGTGGACCGCCTGGCGCACAGTGGCCAACGGTGAGCCGAACTGATAGGCCTGCGTGCGTGCGTGCTCCGCGACCGTCTCGGCCAGGGCCAGGGGCCGCGGAGGCTTGTCCCGGTCCAGCAGGTTGATCTCGTCGCCCTGACGCAGGTAGACCGCGCCCGGCAGCGCCAGCATGAGCACTTGCAGGGCGATGGAACGCCGGCGTCGCTCCTCAGTGGCCGCGGAGAACCAGGCGCGACCGCCCCCGGGATCGTTCTCGGGGATGAGGCGGTAACTCGGCAGGCAGCGCCACGCCGGAGGGGCGCCGAAGCGGTCGTGTTCGGCCAGGGAATGCGTGAGATGATCGGTGATGGACTCATGATCCCAGCGCACCAGCATGAGGGAATCGTCACGCAGATGGTGCAGCCAGTCGTCCTGCAGGTGGTGGCGCAGAGTCTCGGGGTAGTCGGCGGAAACGTCGGCGCCAATAATGCCGTCCTCAACATGCTCAGCCACCAGGCCCTGCAGGACAGTGAGATACTCGGTGAGGGCCTCCAGGTCAGTGCTTTCATCCACCTCAGGGGGCACGATCATGCCCAGGTCCACACCGTCGGCCCCGGCGGACAGGAACGCGCGGGCCCGCTCCAGCAATCCATCCCCATCCCTTTCCGCACCGGTGATAATGGGGTGGTCCCTGTGGGCGCGGGGGCCGGTGACCGGTCCGAGCGCCCCCGAGATGCGGGCAATGACGCGCAGGTTTCGCTCATGGGCGGCGGTGGTGAAGGAGTCGAAAGAGCCCAGGTCCGCGGTGCCGATGTCCACCAGGCTCGGGCGAACCAGTACGACCCGGAAACCCAGCGACGCCGCGTGCTCCAAGATGATCCCGGCCGTCTCAAGGTCGGCTGCGCCCAGCTCCGGGAAGGGGGCCTCATAGACGAGTCCGTCGCGCCACCACTCCAGAGGGCCGCTGTAGGCGCGGTGGACGAGGGTTGTCTTTGTGGTCACGGCAGCCCAATCCCTTCCGCCGAGCCATGAGCCCGGGCTCTTGTCTTTGGTGGATCAGACTGACTGAGGCAAAACAGTCCAGCCTTACCCTATCGGCAAGCATATGATCGGCGGGTAGGTCTGGCAAAAACGATAACGCTTTGCTGCGCTACGTTGAGCCCATGCCCCGCTCAAAGACCCCAGCGCCGCTCCTGACGGCCCGTGGTCTGCGCAACACCGTCGAGACCCCCGACCGCGTCCATGGATACGACCACGCCGATATTGAGAGGTTCGTCTCCGAGCCCGCCAAGAGCCCCCAGCGCACCCCTTTCGAGAGAGACCGCGCCCGCGTCCTGCACTCCTCGGCCCTGCGCAGACTCGGCGCCAAGACCCAGGTCCTGGGCCCCCTGGCCGACGACTTCGTGCGCACCCGGCTCACCCACTCCCTGGAGGTGGCGCAGGTGGGCAGGGCCCTGGGGCAGGTGCTGGGCTGCGACCCCGATGTAGTCGACGCCGCCTGCCTGAGCCACGACCTGGGCCACCCGCCCTACGGGCACAACGGGGAGAAGGCCCTCAACCTTGTTGCTGAGCGGATTGGCGGCTTTGAGGGCAACGCCCAGACTTTCCGTGTCCTGACCCGCCTGGAGCCCAAGACCGTGGGCGAGCGGGGACGCTCCGTGGGCCTGAACCTGACTCGGGCCAGCCTCGACGCCGTCGCCAAATACCCCTGGGGCAAGGGTCAGGGGCCCGGTGGACCAGAGGGCGCCAGCGCCCGTAAGTACGGCGTCTACCAGTCCGACCGGGAGACCTTCGAGTGGATGCGCGCCGGCGCCCCCGCAGGCCGCCGCTGCCTGGAGGCTCAGGTCATGGACCTGTCCGACGACGTCGGCTACTCCGTCCACGACGTCGAGGACGCCATCGCCCTGGGGCGCCTGAACCCCGCCTGGCTCCACCATGCCGGCGAAATCGACTCGGTCATTGACTCCACCCTGTCCTGGTACCGGCCACGGGCCACCGCCGACGAGCTGGGCGAGGCCTGGCAGCGCCTATCCGCACAGCCCTACTGGATCCGGGCGTACACCGGGGCGCGCTCAGACGCCGCGGCGTTGAAGAACCTCACCAGCGAACTCATTGGCCGCTTCGTTTCAGCGGTGGGGGAGGCCACGCGCGAGGTCTACGGGGAAGGCCAGCTCACGCGCTACGGCGCCGACCTGGTCATCCCCGAGTCCACAGCCACCGAGATCCTTCTACTCAAAGGCGTCGCCGTCCACTACGTAATGGCCCCGCGCGAGCACGAGCCGGTCTACCTGCGCCAGCGCACCGTCATTTTCGACCTGGCCGACGCCCTCATGACCTCCCGCGGCGAGCACCTGGACCCTGCGCTCGCGGGCGACTGGCGGGTGGCCGAGGATGAGGCTGCCCGACTGCGGGTGGTGGTCGACCAGATCGCCTCCCTGACCGATACCTCGGCCCGCACCTGGCACGCTCGTCTGTGCGGCATGTTCTCCCAGGTCTGAAGCTTCTCCCAGATCTGAAGCGCGCCGACCCGGTGCGCACTGGTTGGTGCGCACCGGTCAGCGCCTGTCGGGCCGGCGTCTCCAGCCGGGATGAGCGGACGATCCCAATGGCGCCCCGGGCCTCGCCTAGGATGAGCGCATGGCGGGGCTCATTAAGCGCGAGGACATTGACGCAGTGCGTCAGCGCGCCAGGATCGAGGACGTGGTCGGCGAGCAGGTGACCCTCAAGCCCGCCGGGGTCGGCTCCCTCAAGGGCCTGTGCCCCTTCCACGACGAGCGCACCCCCTCCTTCCATGTCCGCCCCCAGCTGGGCCTGTGGCACTGCTTCGGCTGTGGGGAGGGCGGGGATGTCATCTCCTTCGTCCAGCGAATCAACCACCTGGGCTTCGCCGAGGCGGTCGAGTACCTGGCCGACCGCACCGGGGTACAGCTGCGCTACGAGGACGGCGGCCAGGTCACCCGCGGCGTCGAGCCCGGCACTCGCCAGCGTCTCCTGGACGCCAACCGTCTGGCCCAGGCCTGGTTCGCCGAGCAGTTGGCCACCCCAGAGGCCCAGCACGCCCGTGACTTCCTCACCGGCCGCGGCTTCGACCGCCATGCGGCGGCGCACTTCGGGGTCGGCTACGCGCCCGCGGGCTGGGACAACCTCGCCCGCCGATTGCGCGACGCCGGCTATACCGAGCGCGAGCTGGTCGAGTCTGGACTGTGCAGTCAGGGAGGGCAGGACGGCCGACGCATCTACGACCGTTTCCGCGACCGGCTCATCTGGCCCATCCGGGACGTCACCGGCGCCACCGTCGGCTTTGGCGCTCGGCGCCTGTCCGAGGAGGACCAGGGCCCCAAGTACCTCAACACCCCCGAGACCGCCATCTACCACAAGAACCAGGTGCTCTACGGCCTGGACCTGGCCAAGAGGGAGATCGCCCGCAGTCACCGCATTGTCGTGGTCGAGGGCTACACCGACGTCATGGCCGCCCACCTGTCGGGGGTGCCTACGGCGGTGGCCACCTGCGGCACGTCGTTCGGTGGCGAGCATGTGCGCATTGTGCGCCGTCTGCTGGGAGACGCCGCTGACCCGTCCGCCGGGGTGATCACCGGCCACCAGGCCCGCGGGGGGGAGATCGTCTTCACCTTCGACGGCGATGCCGCCGGACGCAAGGCGGCGCTGCGCGCCTACGCTGAGGACCAGCACTTCGCCGCCCAGACCTTCGTGGCCATAGAGCCGACCGGCCTGGACCCCTGTGACCTGCGCATGGCTGAGGGGGACGCTGCGATCCCGCGGTTGCTGGAGCGGCGCACCCCGCTGTTCGAGTTCGTGATCCGCACCTCCCTGTCCAGCCTCGACCTGGACACCGCCGAAGGGCGCGTGCGCGGCCTGCGCGCCGCCGCCCCCGTGGTTGCCGGTATTCGTGATCGTGCGCTGCGCCGGGAGTACACGCGCCGCCTAGCCGGATGGCTGGGCATGCCCGAACCCGAGGTGGCCTCAGCCGTGCGTTTTGCCGAACGTCGCGGCGCCCGGGGCCCGGGGCCGCAGGCCCCCGGCGGCGACGAGGAGGTCCCCTTCCAGGGGAAAGCGCCCACCAGCAGTCGGTTGCCGCAGTCCACCGACCCGGTCATTGAACTGGAGCGGCAGGTCCTGGCTGTCATGGTCCAGTTCCCCGTGGCCGCCGCCGCGGCCGGTGCCGACGACCTGGACCCGGCATCTTTCAGCCAACCCGTTCACCGTGCCGTCTTCGAGGCTCTCCAAGCCGCCGGGGGTACCCAAGAAGTGCCCGAGTTGGTGAATCAGGCCCTCCAGTCGGGCACCGGGCAGCATGAGGTGGTGGGGCGGGCAGCCATCCACTGGATTGAGCAGGTGCGCGCCGGGGCCATCGCCTCTGTGGACGCCGCCCTGACGGAACTCGCCGTGGTTCCGCTGCCCATTCCAGAGCCGCGCAACCGGGCCGGGGCGGGGGAGGCCGACACCGACGCGGCTCAGCGCCTGGCGGGGGAGGCGGTGACGGCTCTGACCAGGGTGGCCATCAACCGGCGCCTGGCCGAGTTGCGCGCCAGGCAGCGGCGCATGTCCCCGGACGCCCAGGGGTACCGTGAACTCTTCGAGGAGATTGTGGGTCTGGAGAGCCGCCGCATGCAGATGGCCCGCCAGGCCTGAGGCGGGCCGGGGAGGTTGGCCGGGACGGTTGCCGTGCCGCCGTGAGCCAGGTCCAGGGCGCCCGGTCCTGGGAACAACGGAATCCCGGGAACAACGGAGCCCCGGCCGTGGGGGCCGGGGCTCGTGGTGGGCTCCCGCGGCTGGACTCGAACCAGCAACCTGCCGATTAACAGTCGGACGCTCTGCCATTGAGCTACGCGGGAATGGTGCGTGATGCGGGTAGAACGTTAGCAGTTCGCGCCGCCGTGCGTCGAATCGACGAAAAATCGACCGGTGGCGCAACCGCAACGGAAAGTCATCCTGTGGGCAGACCCACACCATCTCCGACGCGTTGCCGCAGTCTGGCTAGCGCCTGCCGGTCCGGCTCCGGGAGGCCGGCAGGCTCAGTCGGCGAGGTGACCATGTAGAGGTCACCGGTGGGGGAGAGGCGCACGGAGGCGGTCGCCCTCAGCCCGCTGGGCAGCACCTGGGTGGCGGTGTGGACAATGGTCGCCTCCACCCGCTGCCGTAACGCCCGGGCGAAGGGCGCCACATCGACCTCTTGGCCAGTGCCCTTCCGACCGGCGTCGCCCTCCAGGTTCTGGGGCACCCGGAGCACCAAGGGCGGCCGGGACTCCTGTGCCCACCGCAGAGTGAAGCAACGCTCGGAGGCATCCCACGAACCGTGCTCGACGGCGTTCCACGGCTCGTCGGTCACTACGCCGTCGGCCTCCATGACCGTTAGGTGAGTCAGCGTCGCCACTGCCCAGCGTCCGCCGTCGCCGGCAACGGGCACCGATGCCAGCACCCGCCTGCCGGCCGGCAGGTGCGCGGTGAGACCCGCCGGCAAACGAGGGGCATGGCGTCGTCGAAGAAAAAGCATAACCGCACGCTACCGGGGTCACGGCCACCAGGGCGGACGCACGCCCGTGGGCCCAGCCGCCGCCCGAGAATCGTGGTGTCCCGGCGGCCGGGAATCGCGGTGTCGGGGACGTGCGAGGATGGGGTCATGGCATACCGCGAGATCCGCATTATCGGCGACCCGATCCTGCGCACCGAGTGCGACTGGATTACCGACATCGACAACTCCGTGAGGGCGCTGGTCGAGGACCTCCTGGAGACTGTTGACGAGGAGGGGCGCGCCGGGCTGGCCGCCAACCAGATCGGTGTCGGGATGCGCGCCTTCTCCTGGAACATCGATGGCGAGATCGGCTACATCCTCAACCCCAAGATTGTTGAACTCTCTAAGGACGAGTATCAGGACGGCGAGGAGGGCTGCCTGTCCGTCCCGGGCCTGTGGTACCCCACCAAACGGGCCTGGTACGCCCGCGCCGAGGGCATTGACCTTGACGGCAAGCCGGTTGTCATCGAGGGCGAGGAACTCATGGGCCGCTGCATCCAACACGAATGCGACCATCTTGACGGGCATCTCTACCTGGACCGTCTGGACCGCAAGAACCGGGCTAAGGCCATGAGGGCCCTGCGGGCCAAGGGCCTGTGAGGCGCCCGCGGCCCCGGGGGCCGCAGTTCCGGACAGTTCCGGACCCACCATTCTTGAAAAAGGCGGGGCGCCCGCGGCCCCGGGGCCGCAGGTATCAGGTATTCAGGTATAAGGCCCTACTGGCCCTACTGGGGTGCCGGGGCAGCCGCTTCTCAGGGCGGGAGCAGTTCCGGGCCGGCATGCCCCAACGGCTTCGGCGAGGCGCCTAGACCGCGCCCGGGCCGATGAGCCATAATGCCTGCGCAAGCCGCGTGCATCATGACTGAGCGCCAGGCCGGAACCGAGACCGTTGGGGAAGACGAATCTCGAACCGACCAGGAGGCGATTCATCGTGAACGGTGCCTACACCCGCGGTGTTCTTTTCGTGCACTCAGCACCTCGCGCACTGTGCCCGCACATTGAGTGGGCCGCCGCCGAGGTGCTAGGTGCGCGTGTCCACCTCGACTGGATCGAGCAGCCCGCAGCCCCAGGCATGATGCGGGCTGAGACCAGTTGGGTGGGCCGCACGGGGACCGGCGCCCAACTCACTTCCGCCCTGCGCGGTTGGGCCAACCTGCGCTACGAGGTTACTGAGGAGGCCAGTCCCGGCACGGACGGCGGTCGCTGGTCCCACACCCCCGATCTGGGCATCTTCCACGCCCAGACCGACGTCCACGGCAATGTGGTGGTTCCTGAGGACCGGGTTCGCGCCGCCCTGCGTCACGCCGACGACCCGGTGCGCATGCGACGCGAGCTTAACCTCGCCCTGGGGCAGGCGTGGGACGACGAGCTTGAGCCCTTCCGCTACGCCGGCGCCGGGGCCCCGGTGCGCTGGCTGCACCGCGTCGGCTGAACGCTCCGCCCCCAGGTAGGAGCCCCGCATGGAGCCGCCTCGCCCCGGCAGGTGCTCCACTCCCGGGCGGGGAGTCCACCCGCTGTCCTCAACAGCTTATTCGAGTGAAGACCAGGGCCACATTGTGGCCACCAAAACCGAAGGAGGTACTGACCGCGGCCGGCGCCCCGGCCAGGTCCTGCCCACCGGGGCCCACCACATTGAGCCCCAGCTCCACCACCCGCTCATCGAGGCCACTGGGCAGCAGGGTTGGCGGCGCCCACGAGCAGCCCAGTGCCAGGACCGTGAGTACCGCCTCCAGGCCCCCGGCACCGCCCAACAGATGCCCGGTCGCCGACTTCGTGGCGCTGACAGCGGCCTTGGGGACCACCCGGGCCAGCATCTCGGCCTCAACCACGTCCCCAACGGGGGTGGAGGTGGCGTGAGCGTTGACGTGCGCCACACTGCCCGCCTCAATGCCCGCGCGTCCCAGCGCCATCCGCAGCGCCCGCTCCTGCTCAACCCCTGAGGGCTCAGGGCGGGCGACGTCGTAGGCGTCGGCGCTCACCCCCGCCCCGGCCAGGACGGCCAAGGGCTCAGCGCCCCGGGCCGTGGCGTGCTCGGCAGACTCCAGGATCAAGACGCCGGCCCCCTCGCCCAGGACGAAGCCGTCCCGGTCGGAGGCGAAGGGGCGCGAAGCGGTGGCCGGGTCCTCGTTGCGGCCCGACAGGGCTCGCATGGCGGCGAAGGACGCCACGGTCATGGGGTGCAGGGCGGCATCAGTTCCACCTGCCACGACAATGTCGGCCCGCCCCAAAGCAATAAGGTCGGCCCCTAAGGCAATGGCCTCGGCCCCTGAGGCGCAGGCGGAGACCGGTGCGTGGATGCCTGCGCGCGCGCCCAGTTCAATGCCGACGGTGGCGGCGGGCGCATTGGGCATGAGGGCGGGGACGGCCGTGGGCAGGACGCGGCGGGGTCCCCGCTCGCGCAAGGTGTCCCAGGCCCCCATGACAGAGAGGATCGGCCCCATCCCCGGTGAGATGGACACGGCTAACCGCTCGGCGTCAACCTGCGGGGCCCCAGCCTGCTCCCAGGCCTCGCGGGCGGCGATAAGCGCGCATTGGCTGGCCCGGTCTAGGCGGCGCACCTGCTTGGGAGTCAGCTGCTGGGCGGGGTCGACTGCCAGTGGCGCCCCAATGCGCACTGGGAGGCGGTACTCCTCCACCCAGGCGGCGTCCAGGGTGCGCACGGCGCAGCGACCCTCGCGCAGCGCCGACCAGGTGGAGGCCGCGTCGCCGCCGAGCGGGTTAGTGGTTCCCACCGCGGTGACGACGACGCCGCGCGCCCCTGGAGTCGCCTTACTCGCCACGCGCTCAGGGCCTGGCGGCCACAACCAGGTCGGTCAACGAGCCGACTGTCGGCAAGGCGGGGATGAGGGAGTCCTCCAAGGTGACGCCGAAGCGTTCCTCGACCTGGGTGGCGATGGTCAGCAGCCCCAGGGAGTCAACGTCGAGGTCCTCGGCGAAACGGGTCTCACGGGTGATCTGTTCGACCGGGACGCCGGACTCCTCGGACGTGATCTCGATGATCGCCGCCAGGACATCGGTGGTCTCCTCAGCCATCGTGGCTCTCCTTGTAGCTTGTAGTAGCTTGTAGGTTAGGGCGGCGCCGCCCAGGGCGCCGTCGTCGTCAATGACGACGCAGACGACGCATTGTCCCTCACTCGGTCCCCTGCCCCAACTTTTGCCCCAGCTTTGCGCTGTCATCCGGGCCGTCAGGGGCGGCGACGGCCCGCCTCTACTCCTCCTGGCCGGCGGACAGGCGCCCGACAATGATCGCCAAGTGCAGCATGAGTCCGTCGCGGGCATCGGTGGCGTCCCAGCCGACCTGCTCGCTGACCCGGCCCAGACGGTAGCGCACCGTGTTGGCGTGCACGAACAGGGCGCGCGCCGTCGCCTCCAGGGACCCGCCCAGGGCCAGGTAGGTGGCGACTGTCTCCTCAAAGGGGTCCCCCATGGCGTGCAGGGGGGCGTGGACTAGAGCGAGGATCTGCTCGGTGGCGAGTGTGTCCCCGGCCAGGAGGCGCTCGGGCAGGAGCTCGTCGGCACGCACTGGATTGGGCGCCTCCACCCAGCCCGGCAGGGCGCGCAGCCCGGCCAAGGCCGAGCGCAGGGACTTGCCCGCCTGGGCCACGCTCGAGGTGACTGGCCCCACCACTGTCGGGCCCTCAATGATCTTGGCGACTTTGAGGGCCGCCCGGTCCAGGGCGCGCTCAGGGGTGTCTCCGGCGACGTCGTCGGCCCTGACCCCGCCCAGGATGATCATGACCGAATCCCCGCGCACCGAGACCAGGCAGTCCTCGGCGAGGAGCCGGCATTCGTGGCGCAGGCGGGAGGTGCCCAGGGCGTCGAGGGCGGTGTGGGCGGCAATGGCGATGACCGGTCCGCTCCCGTGCCAACCGGCGGTGCCGGCGCGGGTGGCGGCGTCCTCGGGGGAGTCGTGGAGCATGGCATCCACAGCCACGGACTCCAGGCGCGCGTCCCAGGCGCCACGGGCTTCAGCGGCCCGGGCGTAGACCTCGGCGGCGGCGAAACCAACATCACGTCCAAAAGTGAGGGCGTGGATGCGCGTGGCCACGTGGTCTGCGGCAGGGACCGCCTGGGGCGCCTCCTCAACGACGACGTCGAGCACGGTGCGCACCAGGGTCAGGGTCTGCTCCAGGGAAATGGTGCCGGTCAGGGCCGCCGGCGCCACCGAGAAGACCTGGGAGGGGTGCGAGGCGGCCTCCGGCGAGGAGGCGGAGTCGACGAACATGGTCACGCCCAGGCGCGCCACGGAGTCAATCTGCTCACGAGAGGCCTCCGGGAGGGTCCGGTACCAGGGGTGGGCGGTGCTGATGCGGTCCAGCGAGTGCTCAATAATCATGTTCTGCGCCTGCCGGAGGGCGGCGACCGCTGGGGTACTCAGCTCGTCCATGCACGGATGGTACCTGTGCGTGCCAGCGTGACGCTCGGTCAGCGGCCGGGGTGCATGGAACGTGGTTCGGGAGGACGGCGATGAAACGTGCCGGTAATATGAAATGGCATATTGAGCGCAGTTCCCGGGCATCGTGATCCGTGCTGGGGGAGGCGATCCGGCCACGGGGAGGAGCAAGGATGATGACGGCGGCCACTCGCACAGAAGAGGACCTGTTGGGGGCGCGTAAGGTCCCACTGGAGGCGTATTGGGGCATCCACACCCTGCGCGCCATGGAGAACTTCCGCATTTCCGGTCACGTGATCAGCGAGGAGCCGGACTTCGTGCGCGGCATGGTGCAGGTCAAGAAGGCCTCCGCGCTGGCCAACGCCGAGCTGGGCACCCTCGCCCCGGAGATCTCCGACGCCATTGTGTGGGCCTGCGACCAGATCCTGGACGAGAAGCGCTGCCTGGACCAGTTCCCCATTGACCAGTTCCAAGGCGGGGCGGGCACGAGCGTCAATATGAACACCAACGAGGTGGTTGCCAACCTCGCCCTCGAGCGCTTGGGCTACGCCAAGGGCCGCTACGACATCGTCAACCCCAACGACCACGTCAACAAGTCCCAGTCGACCAACGACGCCTACCCCACCGGCTTCCGCCTGGGCCTCTACCAGGCGATCAACGGCGTCGAGGTCGAGCTGTGCGATCTCATTGACACCTTCCTGGGCAAGTCCAAGGAGTTCGCCGAGGTGATCAAGATGGGGCGCACCCAGCTTCAGGACGCCGTGCCCATGAGCCTGGGCCAGGAGTTCAAGGCCTTTGCGGTGCTCCTGGACGAGGAGATTCCCCGCCTCATGCACAACAGCGCCCTGCTGCTGGAGGTCAACCTGGGGGCAACGGCGATCGGCACCGGACTCAATACGCCCCCGGGCTATCAGGAGGCGGTGGTGCGCCACCTGTGCGCCATCACCGGACTGCCGATCGTGGGCGCGCAGAACCTCCTGGAGGCCACCAGCGACACCGGCGCCTACGTCTCCATGCACGCCACACTCAAGCGCCTCGCAGTCAAACTCTCCAAGATCTGCAACGACCTGCGCCTGCTCTCCTCGGGCCCACGCGCGGGACTGGGGGAGATTCGCCTGCCGGAGCGGCAGGCCGGCTCCTCCATCATGCCCGCCAAGGTCAACCCCGTGATCCCCGAGGTGGTCAACCAGGTCTGCTTCAAGGTGATAGGCAACGACGTCGCCATCACCTTCGCCGCCGAGGCCGGTCAGCTCCAGCTCAATGTCATGGAACCACTGATTGGGCAGGCCATCTTCGAGTCCATCCACCTGCTCACCCACGCCATGAGGGCCCTGCGCGAACTGTGCATCACCGGGATCGAGGCCAATGAGGCGGTGTGCCGCCGCTACGTCCTGGGGTCCATTGGCATTGTCACCTACCTCAATGAGGTCATCGGCCACCACAACGGCGACCTGGTGGGCCGCGAATGCGCCCGCTCCGGCCGCAACGTGCGCGAGGTGGTCCTGGAGATGGGGCTGCTCGACGAGGATGTGCTTGACGAGCTTCTCAGCCCGGAGAACCTACTGCGCCCCCGGTACCGTGACATGAATGTCTACTCCGGTTCTGACCCCTCGGTCCAGACCGTTGCGGAGAAGATCTGAACCCACCGGCCGGCCCCGACGGTGCTACCGTCCGGGGCCGGTAGCACCGGGGCGCGGGGGCGGCAACCGGCCGGGGTGCCGGTGAGCGGACGGCTCAGGCGTCGCCCCCCTGGGCTCCGGAGGAGCCGGCGTTGACGTTGCGCAGGTCGTAGCGCTCAATGGCCTGGCGCAGCACGGAGCGGTCGACCTGGCCCTGGTCGGCCAGGGCCGTCAAGGCCTTGACCACCACGGACTGGGCGTCAATGAGATAGTGGCGGCGGGCCGCGGCGCGCGTGTCGGAGAAGCCGAAGCCGTCGGCCCCCAACGTGCGGTAGTCGCCGGGCACCCAGGCGCGGATTTGGTCGGGGACCAGGTGGTCATAGTCGCTGGTGGCGATAAAGGGCCCCTGGGCGCCGGAGAGCTTCGCAGTCAGGTAGGGCACACGGGGTTCGGCGTCGGGGTGGAGGAAGTTCTGCTTCTCCGCCTCCAGGGCTTCACGGCGCAACTCGTTCCAGCTGGTGACCGACCACACCGAGGCGCGCACACCCCAGTCCTCGGCCAGGATGCGACGGGCGTCAAGCACCCAGGGCACGCCTACGCCCGAAGCCAGGAGCTGGACCTCAGGACCGTCGGCCTCCGGCGGCCCCTGGAGCCTGTGAATGCCCTTAACGATGCCCTCAACATCAACGCCCTGCGGCTCTGCCGGCTGAATCATGGGCTCGTTGTAGACCGTCAAGTAGTACATGACGTTGCGGTTGCGCCCGGTATCCGGCCCATACCAGCGCTCCAGGCCGTCGCGCACAATGTGGCGGATCTCGTAGGCGTAGGCGGGGTCGTAGGTGATGACGGCCTCGTTGGTGCCCGAGATGAGCGGGGAGTGGCCATCCATGTGCTGGGTGCCCTCACCAGTCAGGGTGGTGCGCCCCGCGGTGGCCCCAATGATGAAGCCGCGGGTCAGCTGGTCCCCGGCGGCCCAGAACTGGTCGGCGGTGCGCTGGAAGCCGAACATGGAGTAGAAGATGTAAACGGGCACCATGGGCTCGCCGTGCGTGGCGTAGCTGGTACCGGCGACCTGGAACACGGCGGCTGAGCCGGCCTCGTTAATGCCGGTGTGCATGATCCGCCCAGAGGTGGACTCGCGATAGGACAGCATCATCTCGGCGTCCACCGGCGTGTAGTTCTGCCCCAAGGTGTTAAAGATCTTGGCCGAGGGGAAGATGGAGTCCAGGCCGAAGGTGCGGGCCTCGTCGGGGATAATCGGCACGATCCGGCGCCCAAGCTCCTTGTCCTTTAAGAGCTCCTTGAGCAGGCGCACGAAGGCCATGGTGGTGGCCACCGCCTGCTTGCCAGAGCCGTGCTTGAGGACGTCGAAGACCTTGTCCCCCGGTAGGGTCAGCTGCTTTCCGTGGTCGCGCCGCTCGGGCACGAAGCCCCCCAGTTGGCGACGGCGCTCCAGCATGTAGAGCAGGGCGGGGTCGTCGGGCGCGGGCCGGTAGTAGGGCGGGCGCTTAGGGTCGGCTTCCAGCTCGGCGTCAGAGATGGGGATGTGAAGGCGGTCTCGCAGGCCCTTGAGGTCGTCCAGGGCCAATTTCTTCATCTGGTGGGTGGCATTGCGGCCCGCGAAGTGGGAGCCCAGAATGTAGCCCTTGACGGTGTGGGCCAGGATGACGGTGGGCTGGCCCTTGTGCTCCATGGCCGCCTTGTAGGCGGCGTAGACCTTGCGATAGTCGTTGCCGCCGCGCTGGAGGGCCCAGATCTCGTCGTCGGTCCAGTCCTTGACCAGCGCAGCGGTGCGCGGATCACGGCCGAAGAAGTGCTTGCGCACATAGGCGCCGTCGTTGGCCTTGAAGGTCTGGTAGTCCCCGTCAAGGGTCTCCATCATGAGGTGCTCCAGGGCGTGGTCCTTGTCTGCTGCGAGAAGCTGGTCCCAGCCTCGGCCCCAGATCACCTTAATGACATTCCAGCCGGCGCCTTTGAAGAAGGCCTCGAGCTCCTGGATGATCTTGCCGTTGCCGCGCACCGGGCCGTCGAGGCGCTGCAGATTGCAGTTGATCACGAAGGTGAGGTTGTCCAGGTTCTGCTGGCCGGCGAGCTGGAGCATGCCCCGGGACTCGGGCTCGTCCATCTCGCCGTCGCCCAGGAATGCCCAGGTGTGCTGCCGGCTGGTGTCCTTGATGCCCGATCCGGACAGGTACTTGTCGAACCAGGCCTGGTAGATGGCTTCGGCAGGGCCCAGGCCCATGGACACGGTGGGGAACTCCCAGAAATCCTCCATGCGTCGCGGGTGAGGGTAGGAGGGGATGCCGCGGCCGCCGGCAGGGCGGGAGGCCTCCTGGCGGAAGCCGTCGAGGTCGGCCTCGCTCAGGCGCCCTTCGAGGAAGGCGCGCGCGTAGTTGCCGGGGGCGGCGTGGCCCTGGAAGAAGACGTGGTCGCCGCCGCCGGAGTGGTCCTTGCCGCGGAAGAAGTGGTTGAGGCCGACCTCGTAGAGGGTGGCGACCGAGGCGTAGGAGGAGATGTGCCCGCCCACCCCGATGCCCGGGCGCTGGGCGCGAGTGACCATGACGGCTGCATTCCAGCGGTTCCAACGCCTGTAGGTGCGTTCGGCGGTCTCATCGCCGGGGAAGTAGGGCTCGTCGGCGACATCAATGGTGTTGATGTAGGCGGTGGTTGTTTGGGCGGGGACGGTGACGTTCTTCTGACGGGCCTCGGCCAACATCGACAGGAGGATGTAGCGGGCGCGGGGGGCGCCCTTATCCGCGATGAGGGCGTCAAGGGACTCGCGCCACTCGCGAGTCTCCTCAGGGTCGTTGTCTGTGACCTTGGTCAGGAGGCCGTCGATGAGCGGCGTGGAGTCGCTGGTGGGGCTCACGGGTTCCTCTTTCCTCGCGTCTGTGCAGCGGGGCGGCGACCGGATTGGGCGACGACAGCTGTCCACGGCCGTCCACGGCGGGGCGGTCCTCCGCTGGGTCCGCATGTCATTGAGTCTCAATCTACGGCCTTAGGAGCATGTGGGCCCAGGAGAACCGGGAAGAAAGTCCTATGTCACGTGTGAGGTAAGGCACCGGCCGCGTGTGCTCAGGGGCCGTGGAGAAGTACAGACAGCGGATGATCGCGCGTGTGCGCTTGCGCGCGACGGTCTCAGTGAGGTGGGCTAGATGCTGTGCGCCCCACCGGAGGGCGCACAGCATTGGGCCCAGGGCCCGGAAGGACGGTGTGAACACAGTGGCGAGCACAGTGGGTGGAGCCTTCGGCTTCGCCTCCGGCCTCATCATCCAAGAGTTCGGGTACGACGACGACGTCGACGAAACCCTGCGCGAGGCCGCCGCGACCGAGACCGGCACTGAGCTGGTTGATGAGGACTATGAGGACGTCGCGGACTCCGCCATCGTGTGGTGGCGCTCCGACGACGGCGATATTGACGACCTGACTGATCTCCTCGTGGACGCCCAGGCCAACCTAGACGGTGACGGGCTCATCTGGGTACTGACCCCCAAGGCCCGCACCACCGGGGCGATCCCCGCCGCTGACGTGGAGGAGGCGGCCAAGACCGCCGGCATGCACGCCACCAGTGCCGCCTCCATGGGGCCGCGCTGGAGCGGAATCCGAGTCTCCAGCAGGAGGCGTTGAGCCTCGACCCACTTGCTCCTCTTAGTCAGTCCTCCTCGCCTCGTCACGGGGGTGCGTCGGTGTCTGCCCGATCGGTCTTCAATTAGCGGCCTGAGGCGCGACGCTGGACGCGACCGCATGCGCTGGCCGGTGCGTTGCACAACGCATCGCCGGCCGCGCATCTGGCGGCGAGATGGAGCGGGCTCGGAGCGTCCCATGGCGGTTGGGGGCAATGTGGCCCGTGGACTTGCTCGCCGGAGCGAGAACGTGGAAACTCAAGCCCTGGGCCTTGTGGGTGAGGCGGCCACAGCGGCTCGCAACGACCACAAGGAAAGACCAGAAGGACTCGTAGCTCAGCTGGTAGAGCAACGCGCTTACACCGCGTCGGTCGTCGGTTCAAGTCCGGCCGGGTCCACTGGAGGACGGTGTCGCCGGCGGCTACGGCGAAAAGCAGGCCGGTGTGTCCCGGATCGTGCTGATCTCTGCCTTCGGAGCTGGTGACACGGCCAAGAAAGCGTCAGGTTTCGCCCGGCTGATCTACCGCACGGCGCTGGCCAAGTTCTTCGCCGATAAGGCGGCCTCGGACAAGCTGCTCCAGGCGTCCGGGCTGGAGTGGACCATTGTGTACCCAGTCAACTTGAAGGATGCGCCCGCACTGCCGGAGGGCGCCGTGGTCAAGCCGCTCAACGAGGTCGGAAAGGTGCCCGGATTGCCGACACTGCCGTTCGACAACGCGGCAACCGCGCTGGTGGATATTGTCACCAGCAGGGACGCCGTCGGTCAGCGGCTGCTCATCACGACACCAAGGGGTTGGAGGCCGGCCTAAGTCCAAATGGAAGTGCGTCACCCCAACTGAGGTGCACGGCAGCTCTTTGACGTGTCCTTTTATTCACAATCCCGCGATAAAGCCCCCCAGGCGCTCCAGACCCTCGGCCAGTTCCTCGCGAGAGGCGGCGTATGACAGGCGCACATGCGTCCTCGCGGTCGCCGTCCCGAAGTCCCGGCCGGGGGTCAGCGCTACGTGCGCCTCCTCCAAGGCGCGGGAGCAGAACTCCCAGGCGTCCAGGCCAGTGGTCGAGATGTCGAAGTAGATGTAGAAGGCACCGTCAGGCAGCACCGGCACCGGCAGCCCGATCTGCTCCAGGCCCTCCAGCACGATCCGCCGCCGTTCCAGCAGTTCAACCCGGCGTTGTTCGCACACCTCCAGCGACTGCGGAGAGAAGGCGGCCATGGCCGCCAGCTGGATCGGGGTGGAGGCGCACAGGAAGAAGTTGACGGCCAGGTTCTCCGCTGGATTCATGAGCTCCTCGGGCAAGATCGCCCAGCCCAGCCGCCACCCAGTCATCCCGAAGTACTTTGAGAAACTCGACACCACAATTGCGTCCGGGTCCGCCTCCAACACCGTGCGCGCCGGCCGGCCATCCGGCGTCGGATCAGCCAACCCCAGGTAGATCTCGTCAACGATCCGCCACGCGCCATGCTCCTGCGCGTAGCGACAGATCGCCGCCAACTCCTCGAAGGGCACGCTGGTGCCGGTGGGATTGGAAGGCGTGGCGATCATGACCGCATTCGTACGCTCGCTCCACGCCCCTTGCACCCCCGCCAGATCGAGCTGGAAACGTCCCGGCACAGTGGTGGGCACCATGGCCAGCGTGCCGCCGGCGGCCTCCACCAGTTCCCGGTTGCACGGGTAGGAGGGGTCGGCGATCACTACCTCATCTCCGGCGTCGACTGTTGCCAGGGTAACCAGCAGCAGGGCCGAGGAGGCTCCCGTGGTCACGACGATTCGCGCCGGATCAACATCCACCCCGTGACGCTCCCGGTAGAAACCGGAGATCGTCTCGCGCAGCGCCGGATGCCCCAGGGCAGGAGTGTAGGCCAGGGGCCGACCGTCCATGACCTCGCACATGGCCTCACGCACGGCCGGGGGAGCGCCAAAGCTCGGCTCTCCCAGGCTCAGCTTGGCAATGGAGTGCCCTTGGCGCTCAAGCTCGCCGGCGCGTGCGCCGATGCTCATGGCGTGGAAGGGCTGGGCGGTGACGGCGCGGGCGGCAAGCTTCACAACGTCTCCTGATCTCCTGGCAGGTGGGACGACGGCGCCGCGGTCGCGGCGACCACCGCACCATAACGCCTCATCCGCCCGACGGCAGCAGTGCGAGCTTGTGGCAAGGATCGTGGCGCTCCCCGGGAGTGACTGATACGGCAGCGCCTCCGGCGTTCACCCCGTGGTGGGAGCAGCGGCTAGGCACTTGTTACAGGGCTGCCAGCATGAGCGCGGCGACACAGGCCAGCGACCATGAGCTCAAGGACCCAATGAGGAACTCCTCCGCCCTGGCTCCGCTCGTGTCCTGGGAGACCTCCGGGAATCGGATCACACCCTTGGCGGCGATTAGCGCCGCAATCGCCGCATGGACCCCCGCACCGGCCAGCGCCAGGATGAGCCACCGCTCCATGGGGCCAATGATTCGGCCGCCGCGCAGCGCGGGAGGCCGCACAATGGCTGAAGCCCTCCCCGACGACGTCCTCTGCGGGGCGTCGCGCCCCGACCAGACCAGCACTGCTGAGACGACGGCGTTCGTGGGCACTCCCAGAAGGATCACCAGGCCCAGGCAGGCCAGGACCGCCGCCAGTGAAGGACGTGATCCGCCAAGAGCGGCGTACCACCCCAGCAATCGGCCCTCTGCGGCGGGAGCGCCAGTATCCGGGGAGAAAACAAGGAGCCCGCCGGCGACAGCCACAGTCAGGGCCGCAGCAGCAACCACCCGCAGAGGATCCGGGCGCGTGGGCTCCTTGAGCGCGCCGTTCCCACGAGCAACCGCCGAGCGTGGGCGGTCACCCGCTACTGAACCTAAGCTCCACACGAAGACCGCCCCAACCACCCCGACCGTGAGGCGCACCCAACCGAGGGCCAGCTGGGAGGCCCCAAGTAACGAGGCCAGAAGAACCCAGGCGGCTAGCGCACCGAGGCGAGCACCGCCGCTAGCTCCTCGTCGAACCAGGCGCTTACCCAGTGGCACGACCACCGTGCCCACAGCCACGAGCAGCAGGAAGAAGGCAGCGCTCATGCCACCTCGTCGATGGTGGGCAAGGGCCGGAGCAACGCGGTGGCTCCTGAGCGGCGCAGGCTCTGGGACACCGCAGACTGGGAGATTCCCTCCTGACGGGCCAGCCGGGACTGGGTGTACCCCAGAGCGAGTCCAGCAGCCAGACGGCGCTCGCGAGCCTTCATCCTGCCGACTACATGATCGCGCAGTTGCAGCATGCTGTTGACCAGCAACTCCATGTCGGCCTGTTGCTGGGACAGTCCGGGCCGGGGTGCCTCACGGTATAGGGTGCGAGCCTCCCGCTGGCGTGCCAGCGGGCCGCCAAGAGTGTCGATCGCTGCGCGGGCGGCCCACCAAGCACTGCCGTCCTGGATGCCCGGCCCCGTCTGGCTGCCCCGGTCCGGGCCGAGATCGGTATCGGGGCTTCTGAGGTCGGTGGCGTCGCCCGCGCCAATACCGAAGCGCAGTTCCAGGCCCTCAGGCAGGAGAAGGTGGGTGCGTAGGGTGAGGGTGAGGGCATCGTCGAGGCTGGCGGCGAGCGCCTGGAACTCGTCGCCCACCGTCGCCCAGGCCGGGTGGGGCAGGTGCAGACCCTGGCCCGCCTGGGCGAAAGTCTTGAGGATGCCCTCCTGTGAGCCGGCGCGGTCAGGCAGCCGCCGGGAACCGACAATGTCCGCAATGATGGCGTAGTAAATAATCACATCCCTACGATACTACTTATATCGGCGCCATATAAGCGGAAACGTTCGCCGATGCGTTCTGAGATCGCGCGCACCCTGCGGTATCCTCCTACCTGCCCGTGCGAGCGCAGGCTGTGAGTCCAGATCGGAGATCGGCGTGCGTGCCTCTGCTCAACGTGGGCCGGCCCCCATAGCTCAGCGGTTAGAGCAGCGAGCTTATACCTCGTTTCGTGCCTGATAAGCACAAGGTCCTGGGTTCGAATCCCAGTGGGGGTACCACGATAGCCTTACCCAAACCTAGGTCATGAGTAACACGGTCTGGGTTGGTTGATGAAGATGGAGTGCTGGATGTTTTTCGGACTGTGTGTGTTTTGTGTGTCATGCTGCGATTT
>ERZ772917.761-NODE-761-length-21502-cov-72.357439_pt1 | contig 21502 bp, 22 predicted proteins | sample MGYA00511187_ERZ772917 | MGnify/ENA primary metagenome ERZ772917 (study PRJEB29015, sample SAMEA2737925) | human oral metagenome | biome: human oral; feature: human-associated habitat; material: dental | place: China | collected 2012 ...
TTCCCTCGGTGGGTGTATGCCGACTGGCAGTATGCGAAGCGGCACGGGCTGCTGGACGAGAAGGGGAACATCGACCGGGAGGCCTGGGAGCGTCACGAGGCTGAGAAGAAAGACGACCCGATATGGTAGCCGCGAGCGGAGTCGGAGGGGCGCGGTCGATGAGTGCTGACGTCACTACGAGTCTTCCCGCGCGATGGCGCCTCCTCGGCGACAAGCAAACAATTCCATTTGGTGGGGCAGTCGTGGGCGGGCTCGTGGACGGCATCGTCGGCGGGCTGATTGGGCACCACCTGGGGGAAGCGACAGGCAATGCAGCCAACGATGTAGTTGTCGAAGGGATTAGTGAGAGATAGTACTATGGACGAGAATATTAAAACAGCTGTCCTCGGATTGGGAATGGGAATCCTAGGGGGAGGAATATGGTATGCGGAGATGTTTACGGATTCGAAGGCTGCCAATCTGTGGCGTCGGATGAATGGGAAAGGGAGGATCGGTAGGAACCTCGCTGCTATTGGCGCCCCTTCATTTGCTTGCATCTTCTTCCTCACTGGGGTATACGAGCTGATGAAGTCTTACAATCTGCCCACTATTTGGCTGACTTGTCTTGTGATAGGGATGCTGGTATTCCTGTCCTTCTTCCTCATCGGACTATTGCCGATTAGATTCCCTCGGTGGGTGTATGCCGACTGGCAGTATGCGAAGCGGCACGGGCTGCTGGACGAGAAGGGGAACATCGACCGGGAGGCCTGGGAGCGTCACGAGGCTGAGAAGAAAGACGACCCGATATGGTAGCCGCGAGCGGAGTCGGAGGGGCGCGGTCGATGAGTGCTGACGTCACTACGAGTCTTCCCGCGCGATGGCGCCTCCTCGGCGACGACGAGCGCTCAAGCCTGGGTGATCTCACGACCGACGAGAGCGTTCGTCTGATCGCCGTGTCAGACCGTCAAGTGGGTGAGTATCACCCTACCCTCGTCGTTACCGGAGGAGAACTAGACACGGAGGACAGCGACGAGGCTGTCTACACGGATAGCGCGCTGCGCTTGTCCGAGACATTCCCCGGATTCCACATGATCGACGACTATGCGTGGCCCGTCAACCCAAAGGGGGCGCGGCTGCGAACCGGGATCTATATCCTCGACGACCTGTCGTTGACGGTGAGCCAATGGGTGTGGATCACGCATCAGCGCTCCCAAGGGAACGGACGCGTCCTGTGGAGCGCGACGGGTACGAGTCCCACGATCCTCTACCCCGACATGCTCAAGGATTTCGTCGACATGATTCCCAGCGTGGAGGTGGCACTGTGAGTCGCGAAGTGGATAGTGCCTCCACCCCCGAACAGCTCGTCGTCTCCGTCGAGCAGGCCAACGTTCTCCTCGACGTTCTCGGGGAAACTGAGGCCGGTGGGCGCGTCTCAAGTGCGGCCCTCACCAGTGGATTGGTCGAGTCCGGCTACATCGGGGTCAACGGTCTTCGCGGGGACGCCAAGCGCATACTCGAACCGGCGGAATCAGGGTCCGTCAGGGTCGCCCTGCGCGTCGTGTCGCCAACCGGCGCCATGCCCGTGCGCGACTGGAGAATCTGGGTGGCGTCCCCGCGTTCCGTGATCATGAGATCGGCCCCGGAGGCCGTTCACTTCAGCCAGGTAGACGCCTGCGAGGTCCCGCATGTTCTCGCAATGGCGGCCCTCCTGCACGAGGGGCCGACCATCCACGACGGCCCACCCGCCATCCCGACGGGCTTCGTCCAGGCGATTCGTGCCCTCGACATCCAAGGGGCGCAGGATACTTTGAATCACCTGGTGACCTACGGCCCGGCGGAGTCTCACTTCGCGCGTGACTGCGTGGCGGGCAGGTGGAGTGTCGTTACCTGCGTGCGCGAGGAGAAGCACCGAGGAAAGTGGCGGCCACGCGCGCACCTGGAGTGCTTCGTGACGGAGCATCTTCACGCACTCATCCACTCGCCCCTCGACTTGCAGGCGCTGTCGGCGTTGAGGCAGCACCCGACGCTGGACGCTCCGCCGCGGACGATGATATGGGCGATGCTGTTGGGTCTCATCGGAGCGTAGCATCCAGGCTGCCTTGAACAGTGATCCCGCGGCCCTCATCTCCACCTCCAAGAATCCACCCCAAGAATCCGCCCCGCCAGTTGCCGAGAAGAGGGGCGGAGCCGGTGGGCTCCGCCCCTCCTCACTGCGCGTGTTGCAGGCCCCGTTGAGGCCCCTCAGCTGTCGTTGCTATCTGTTCGCATTGTCATCTGTTGTCGTCGCCGCTGGGGTCGTCGTGTGGTGGTCCGGACGACGCATGACTGCCCTGTGCAGCTCGTGTTGCAACCACAGGCACACGCAATCAGATCGGCGGCAGAATCGTTCACCGAAGGGGGTAGCGAGTGATGCAACCACCCCTAGAATCCGTTCTTAACAGGTTCTCGCGGGGGGCTACCCTGACCACTACTGACCACTACTGACCACAATGTAAGGGGAGATAGTTGTCAGGTGGAATCAAATGGGACGCGGACAATGTGTCGCGTGCCGTCAACATCTTGGAGCACTCAAGCGAGGACGTCTGCTCCTATACTCTCGAGGCCCCCAGTGGCGCCGGGAGCAACGAAGCCGATCTTAGGGCTCAGGTTGAGAGGATCAATAAGGTGATCTGGCAGGCAGCCTTTTGTTCGTCAGCTGTCGCTCACGGTCTGACGGCAGCCTCCGAGGCCTTTGCCAGCACCGACGATCAGGAAGCCATAAACTTTCAGGCAATGCAAGAGTATCTGCGCAACAGGGGGGCACGATGAGCGCCAGCGACCCTGCAGAACAGCACGGCGCCTCATTTTCCATGCCGTTTCCCATCAACGTTGACGCTCTCTTCGCCTTCGAAGCACAGTGCGAGCAAAGCGCGGGAGAATTAGATCACGCAGAGGGTGATGCGGCCCGGGCTTCATCCATCGTGGCTCAGCAGGAGGCTCTTCTTGTCGAGGAATGCAGAAACGATCTGAGGATCACATCAGAAGTCTGTGAGGAGGTTTCTCACGATCTGTCCACGCTCAAGAACGCGGTGTCAGAGCTCGCTTGGTCGATGCGATCGGTGCGCGACGAGTACCAGGGAATCGCGCAGACAGCGCAAGCTTACGGCCTGCCTGTCCAAGGTGACGCTGTGACCCTATTCGAAGACGCAACCGAGGACCTTGTTAGGCTTTTCAATGATCTGAAAGCACAAGCGCTGGTCCAGCGGCAAAACTATGAACGCGCGGAATACGTGTTCTCGCTCGCATTAGACGACTTACAAGTGGATCTCTATGAGCGATGGATTGAACCCGTGTTCAACGCATTCAAGGAACAGTTTGTTCTGGATGAGAAACACCCGTTAGCGAAGGCACTCCCCTATGCTGTGGGGCTGTTGGACATGGGCGGACAAATGACCATTGGGGGTTCGATAGTTCATTTCAATCGGCTGTATGAAGCTCCCGAGGGTTTCTTCGCCAAAGGGGACCTGTCGAAGTGGGCCTTCCGGCCGATCGGGAGACACGGGCTGGAACCAGTGGCAACACGAAAAGTATTGCCGATCGCCACAAAAATTGGGAAGGTCGCCGGCGTAGCGGGGGCAGTCGTCGATGGTGGTATCACCGCCTACGATACCTACCAAACCGATACCGAGCAGCACCCCGAATGGAGCGAGGGCCATAAGGTAGCACGAGCGGGCGTGAAGGGGACCTTCACAGGTCTTGGCACGTGGGGAGGAGCGGCACTAGGAGCCAAAGGCGGTGCCGCCATCGGTGCAGCCGTCTCAGGGCCTTTCGCCCCCGTTGGTGCAGTCGTTGGTGGCCTGGTCGGCGGCGTCATCGGCGGGGTGGCCGGCCACTATTTGGGAGAAGCTGTTGGCGATGGGATAAACAATCAAGGTGTAGAGCGTATCGCAGAGAGTATGGGGTAGGACCGCACATGAGGGAACATCTGTTTGCTATTCTGTGCGCTTTGTTTATTGGCGTTCTCGGTGTCGTCACATGGTATGCCGAAATGTTCACTGACAGCAAAGCTGCAGCGTTGTGGCGTCGCATGAACGGACAAGGTCGTATCAGCAAAAACTGGGCAGCTATTGGCTCTCCGGCTCTTACGTCTATCGCGTTTATTTACATTCTTCTCACCCTCATAGAAAAGCACGCCCCCGACTGGCTTACCTTTAGTCTCGCATGCCTGATGATGCTCCTCGGCCTCGTCATTCTCATTGGCCTTCTGCCCATCAAGTTTCCCCGGTGGGTCTACGCCGATTGGCAGTACGCCAAGCGCCATGGCCTCCTGGACGAGAGCGGGAACATTGACCAGGAAGCGTGGGCGCGGCACCATGCGGGCAGGAAGGAATTCTGGTGAACGAACAGGTAACAATGACCCTTTCCTCGGGATGGAGATTCCTGACCCCGGAGGAATACGCACACCTCGGTCCCCTCGCGGATGATCCCAGCGTCCGCCTCGTCGCCGTCGCTCAGACGAAACATGAGGGAAACGTTCCGACCTTCGTAGTCACCGGCGGAGCACTCAGCACCGACGCGAGCGACGACGACGTCTACGCGGACACCATCAGGCAGGTGGAGGAAGCGTTGCCCGGGTTCCACCTTATTGACGACTTCACCTGGCCGGTCACACCTCAAGGCGCACGCTGGCGCACTGGCGTCTACATTCTCGATAATGTGTCACTGACGCTCACTCAACTCACGTGGATGACACGCACAGCTCCGGTGGGGCAGCTCTCGTCGCGGCGCTTCCTGTGGACCGCGACGTGTACGTGCCCCAGCATTCTCTTCCCGACGGTCATCGACGATTTCATCACGATGACTCAAACCCTGGAGGTAGCACCGTGAGCGACCATCCCGCTGAAGACCAGTCTGTTGATCAGCTCGTCGTGACCATCGAGCAGGCAGACGCTCTGTTCGATATGATCGCCGGCGACGATAAGGTCGGCACCCTCTCAAGCGCTGTACTCTCCAGCGGACTGGTGTCGCTCGGACTAGTCGGCGCCAACGGCCTGGCCGGTGACGCGGCACGAATCCTTGAACCGGTGCGGGCAGCCCACTCCCGAATCATTATCCGCGTCCTGTCCCCTTCCATCCCGGGCATCGTGCGCGACTGGAGGATCTGGCCCACAGCACCTCGCTCCGTCGTTATGCGTTCCGACGTGGACGGCGTGCACTTCAGTCAGGTTGATGACTGCGAAGTCCCCCACATCGCAGCCCTCGCCTCCCTGCTGCACGCCGGACCTACCATCCACGACGGGCCTCCTTACATTCCCGCGGACTTCGTCGCTGCGATTCGTTCCCTGGATGCGCAAGGCGCTCAAGATGTGCTCAACGATCTCGTGACATATGGTCCCGCGGAGTCACACTTCGCCCAGGACTGCGTCTCGGGGCGCTGGAGCGTCGTAACCTGCGTGCGCGAAGAGACACGTCGCGGACAGTGGCGGACGGGGCCACACTATGAGTGCTTCGTGACCGACCATCTGCACGCGCAAATCCACGCTCCGCTTGACGAGAACGCCCTCGCTCGCCTGTCAGCGAATCCAACACTGGACGCGCCGCCTCGCGCTGCGATCTGGGCGATGATGATGGGGCTACTTGGCGGGTAGTTCACCGTCCGCAGGCAACATGCCCGCATGACGAAGAGTCATCAACACTAGCCTTACCCCCGTAGGCGGCGAGTGTCGTCGGCCGCGCCCCTCCGACTCCGCTCGCGGCTACCATATCGGGTCGTCCTTCCTCTCAGCCGCGTGACGCTCCCATGCCTCCCGGTCGATGTTTCCCTTCTCGTCCAGCAGCCCGTGCCGCTTCGCGTACTGCCATTCTGCATACACCCACCGAGGGAACTTGATAGGAAGAAGACCGACAAGAAATACGAGAAGACACAGCAACATGAGGCACGCGAGACCAAACATGAGCCAGCCCGGCGCGTATCCGTCCAGCACGAACGTGAGCACGCCAATGACACACATACATGTCAAAGCTGGAGAACCCACCGCGGCGAAGTTCTTCCCAATCCGCCCCTTTCCATTCATCCGACGCCACATCGTCGCGACGCGCCCGTCAGTGAACATCTCAACATACCACGTGACAGCGCACATAACTCCGAGAATCAACGCGCACATCACATTCAGCACTAACTCCCTCATAACCGCTGTCACCCCGCAGCACCCGCAACCCGATCAACCACTTGCTCGTTGAGAGCACCACCGATTGTCTCTCCAAAGTGGTGTCCAATGAGACCACCAACAACTCCTCCGACAAGGCCGCCCACGACTGCTCCCACCGGAGCAAACGGACCCGAACACGCAGCGCCAACCGCCGCGCCAAGCTTTGCGCCAGCAAGACCACCAGCAAAGGCTAAGCCGCCCGACGCTCCACCTTTCACCGTCGCGCGCGCGACCTTATGTTCCTCGCTCCATTCGGGGTGCTGGACGGTATCGGTCTGGTAGGTCTGGTAAGCGGTGATTCCCCCGTCGGCGACGGCCCCCACGACACCGGTGACCTTGCCGACTTTCCCCAGGAGCGGCGCAACACTGCGAGTCCCGGTCGGCTCCAGGCCGTGACGCCCAGTGGCGCTAAAGCTCCACTTCGACAGGTCACCTTTCGCTAAGAACCCCTCTGGGACCTGATACATTTTTCGAAAATTCTGGATGCTATAGGCACGCGCGGACCGCTCCCCCAGGCCTACCACCCCATCCACTGCGGGAGCGACCGACACAGGCAGATACTCCTGCGCAGGAACGAAGCTGTCTCTTAACGCATCGTAGAGAGGCTGTATCACTTTCTCATACGCATCAACTCTGAGGTTCTCCAGGGCCAGCCCGAACACGAACTCGGCACGATTGTAATTTGTCTCTTGCTCCAACGCCCTCGTCTGCAACCCCGAAAAGACCTCAGCGAGAGCGGCATCCGTTTCGTTGACGAGGGTCACACGCCGAGCCGACACTGCGAGCCCGCCAGCACTAGCAGCCTCCCGAATTGCTCGGTACTCATCCCGGACGGTACGCATCGCTGACGCGAAAGTCGAGGCAGCCTCCTTAAGATCACGGAGGTCCTGGGAGACATCCGAGCAAGATACTGACAGATCATTTAAGTCACTTATGCAATCGTCCACCAGCGTTGCCGATTGCGCGGCGACGATCGAGCGCGCGATCAGCATCCTCGCTGGCGGTTCTCAGGGTCCCCGAGGCCATCTGACAGTCGATCGCGAAGCGAGCAATAGCGTCAACGTCGATATCAAAGGCAACCGAGAAGGACCTGGACATCACGTGCTGGGGCTCATCTTGCACACTCATCACCTGCCCTTCTTTTCGACGTACTTGGTGAACGCCCTCAGATCAGCAGCAGAGACATCATCTGTTTTCTGATACTCCTCCGAAGCCGCATCCAGGCCATTGCCCACCGCTCGCGCGCACACTGAAACCTTCTCGACAACAGCCGCGATCCTAGCGACCTTATCCTTCAGCGTTCCTTCGTGCGCCCCACAGCTACTTGGCGCACCGACCGCATACGCTGCCGTCGCCTCGCTGGAGTATCCGAGAATGGTCGAGGCGCGCGCGACGTCGTCATAGTCCCAAGAAATATCGTCCACCATCTGGCCTCCTCACGCTGTACCCGTCCAGACGTTACCCGAGCTAGACACCACAGTCAACAGCCGCACAGCGCCTCCACGTCAAGGGGTTCAAGCGGCTTGCCGAGCAGGCAACGACCCGCGTCCAGTCAGTCCCTGGGCGCGGGGCCGAGGCCGACACCGGGGGCGGGGGGCTGGGCCCAAAGGCCGCGAGCGTCCAAGAAGTCGCGCACGAAGGCGGGCCGGTCGGTGATGATGCCGTCGACGCCGACCTCGAGGAGTCGCAGGATGTCGGCCACGGTGTTGATGGTCCACACGTGCACGGCCAGGCCAAGGGTGTGGGCGGTGGCCACGAAACGCTCGTCTACGACGCGGATGGGGCCCTGACGCATGGGCACCTGCGCGGCGATGGCCCCCTGGCGCGGGCCGGGAACATGCCAGCACGCGGGGTTCGTCGCGCTCTTCGCCGCTCCCACGAGACGCACCACGGCCTCGGTGCCCAGCGAGGTGGCGACCGCGCGGGCCGGGTCGCAGGCGGCTATGTCACGCACGGCGCGCAGGCGAGGCTCGGAGAAGGACGCCACCAGGACGCGGCCGGCGGCCCCGCGCTCGGCGACGACATCCAGGAGCGGCCCCTCGACGCCCGGCTCCTTGACGTCGATGTTGAAGTACATGTCCGGGAAGGCCTCGAGGACCTGGGAGAGGAGCGGAACCTGCTCGCCCGAATCGCGGTGGCGCAGCGCGGACAGCTCCCGCCACGTCATCTGAGCGATCGCGCCAACCCCGTCGTAGCAGCGGTCCACGGTCTCGTCGTGGCAGATGACGACCTTGCCGTCTGCGGTCACATGCGCGTCGGTTTCGATGTGGCGCACCCCCGCCTCGTAGGCGCGGGTGAACGCGGTCATCGTGTTCTCGGGGCCCTCCTCGCCGCCGCCCCTATGGGCGAAAACGATGGGCCCCCGACGCTGGGTAACGGGCATCATGAGCAGGACTCCTGTCCGAGGTAAACGGCCTTGTGCGCGGCCATCCACGCCTCCGGGTCCACCGGGGTGTCGGAGGCGTCATGGATTTCGAAGTGCAGGTGGGGGCCGGTGGACCAGCCGTTGTTACCGACGGCACCGATGACCTGGCCGGCGGTGACGGTGTCGCCGAGCTTGACCTTGATCTTATTCATGTACTGGTGCAGGTAGGCCGAGTGGAAGACGGTGCCATCGGCCAGCGTGTGCTTGATCTGCACGTAGGCACCCGAGCGGGAGTTCTCGGCGACCTCCTCGACGACGCCGCCGTAGACCGAGGTAATGGGCGTGTCGAGGGGGGCCGCCATGTCCGCGCCCTCGTGCGCGAGGAGCTGGCCGGAGACCGGCGAGATTCGCGTCGTAAAGGGCGAGGTGACCGTGTAGGTCCCCTCGGCCAGCGGCCAGTAGATCGTGTCGGCGACGACGCGAACGTTGCGGTTGCCGTCCGCGCCGGCGCTCAGCGAGCAGCCGGTAACCGACACGGGCGCCTTGGTCTTGGCGCGCGAGTTCGCGGTAAGCGTCGCGTCCAGGGCCGTCGCCTGAGGGAGGTTCTGGGAGGACGCCCAGCTGCCGCCGCCCACGGACGCCCCGAAGGCTCGCGCGGGCACGGTCAGGGACGAGTCGGACCCGACCCTCCCCGTCATCGGCACGGCGATCGTCGTGCCCGCGAGCCCGACGACCAGGAGGGCCCGAATCAGGTAGCCGACGGGGTGGACGCTGCTGCGCCTCCCCTTGGACGAGGCCTGCTCGCCCCGGGTGGACGCGGCATCCTCCTCTGGGTCCGTGGCCTCGGGGACGGCCTGGTCCCCGGCATCCTGCGCGTTACCGGAGGGGGGCGCCGGCGAGCCCTGCGCGGGCGTGGCGGCCTCGTCCTCGGCGGGGGTCGCGTCTGCCTGGGAGCGCGCCGCGCGTAGCTGCGACCGCTTGGGCAGCGGGCACTCCATCTCGCTCACGCTCTATCCCCTCTCGTTTTCTGATCGTTCCACTCTATCAACGTCATCGTAGGCTGTGCCATCGGTCGCCCGTCAGGGACGCTGGAGGGCGTCGCGCACCTCGCCGACGAGCAGCTCGAGGATGTCCTCCAGGAAGAGGATACCGACGACCCTACCCTCGTCGCGCACGAGCGCGCAGTGCACGCCGGTGCGCTGCATGTGGCGCAGCGCGTCCTCGACCTGGTCGGTTGAGGAAACGGCCTCAAGGCGGCGGATGCGCCACGGCGTGATCGGCTGGTCGCGTTCCTCGCCGGAGGCATACAGGACGTCCTTGAGGTGAACGTAGCCGACGATGGCCCCGTCCTGGCCGGTGACGGGGAAACGCGAGTATCCGGTGTGGGCGACCTGCTCCTCCACGTCCGCGGGCGTGGCACCCTCGGGCAGGGCGACCAGGTCCGACAGGGGCACCATCGCCGATCCCGCGGTCTCCTCGGAGAACTCGAGCGTGCCGCTGAGCAGCCCCAGCTCGTCGGTGAGCACGCCCTCGGCCTGCGAGGCCTCGACGATGGAGGCGACCTCCTCGACCGTGTAGGTGGCCGAAATCTCCGAGCGCGGCTCGTAGCCGGCCAGGCGCACGAACCAGTTCGCGAACCGGTCCATTGCCTCGATGATCGGGCGCAGGACGCGGCCCAGGCGCACGAGGACGGGGGCCAGAACCAGGAGCATGCGAACGGGCGCGGCGATCGAGATGTTCTTGGGCACCATCTCGCCGAAGACGACGTGGCAGAAGAGAACGATGATGAGGGCGACCGCGAACCCGACGAGGTGGCTGGTCGCTTCGGGGGCACCCAGGCGCTCCAGGGGAGACTCGACGAGGTGGGCGATCGCCGGCTCGGCAACGACGCCCAGGGTCGTGGAAGCGACCGTGACGCCCAGCTGGCAGATCGCCAGCATGAGGGAAACGTGCCGCAGCGCGTACAGCGCGTCGGCTGCCCCGCGCGTGCCCTCGTCGGCGAGCGGCTCGACCTGGGAACGGCGCGTCGAGGTCACGGCGAACTCACCGGCCACGAAGAAGGCGTTGACGGCCAGGAGGACCACAGTGACGGCAATACCGGCTCCGATGCTCACGCCTGTGCCTCCCGGTCGTCCTCGGCGGGTGGCGTGATCGCGACCAGCGCGACCCGCCTGCCCTGCATGTGGGTGACCTCGATGCCGACTCCCTCAACGCTCACGCGCGAGCCGACCGTGGGAATCTCGCCCAGCTCGTTCATGACGAGGCCGCCGATCGTGTCGTAGGGGCCGTCCTCGGGCAGGTGGATGGCGGTGCGGCGCGCCAGCTCGTCGGGGCGCAGCGTGCCGGGCGCGAGGAGCGTCCCGTCGGGGCGCGGGCGAATGCCGAGGCGGCGCTGATCGTGCTCGTCAGAAACCTCGCCGACGATCTCCTCGACGACGTCTTCGAGGGTGACGATGCCGGAAACCCCGCCGTACTCATCGACGACGACGGCCATTTGCAGGCCCTCGTCGCGCAGCTGGACCATGAGCGGGCCGATGGGCGCGGTCTCGGGAACCGAGGGGGCCTCGGTCATGAGGGAGGAGGAGACGACGGGGACCTCGGCGCGCCGATCCGCGGGCACTCCGACCGCTCGGCGCAGGGAGACCAGGCCGAGGATGTCGTCGGAATCGTCGCCGATCACGGGGAACCTGGAATGCCCCGTCTCGCGGGCAAGATCCAGCACATCCTGGGCGCTGTCGCCCTCGCTGAGGGTGTGCAGGCGCCCCCGGTCGGTCATGACGTCGGCGGCGCTGAGGGTCGACATGCGGATCGTGTTCGTGAACAGGTCGGCCGTGGAGGTGTCGAAGGTGCCCTCCTCGGCGGAGTGTTCCACGAGGGCCGCCAGCTCGGATGCGGAGCGCGCCGAGGAAATCTCCTCCTGCGGCTCGATGCCCATGCGGGCCAGCACCCAGTTCGCGGTCCCGCCGAGAATCCAGATGACCGGGCGTGCCACGGCGGTAAAGGCCATCTGGAAGGGGACGACGCGCACGGCCGTGGCCAGGGGGTGCGCCAGGGCTAGGTTCTTGGGGACGAGCTCGCCGAAGAGCATGGAGAACACGTTGATAAACGCCGCAGCCGCGAAGGCGGCGATGCCGGTCGCTAGGCCCCACGCGAGGCCGGCGGCGCCGAGCCAACCCTCCAGCAGGCCGGCCAGGGCGCTCTGCGTCGTGTATCCCAGCAGGATGGTGGTCAGCGTGATTCCCACCTGGGCGCCCGACAGCTGGGTCGACAGGGTTCGGGTGGCCCGCAGCACGGAAGCCGCGCCTCGGTCCCCCTCCTCGGCCCGCTTGTCGAGGACCGCCTGGTCGACCGCGACGAGGGAAAACTCGGCGGAAACGAAGACGAAGGTGCCGACCGTGAGCACGATGCCAAGCAGGAGCATCAGCGCGGTCATCATCGCCGTCCCCCTTCGACGAGGCCGGGGCTGGCCGGGCGCGCGGGAGCGGGGAAGGCAAGAGCGGCGGAATAGTCGGCAGTGTCGCAGTCCATGATGCTTCCAGTCTAGCGGTCCTGCTCCCGCATCCCCGCGTGCGCGTGCGCACACCGGCACCACTGTGCCAATACTCTCCCCATACCGGACCAAAGACCCTTGAAACGATCACCAAGTGTCGCCCAGGTCTCGTGAAGGTCGTCACGCGGCGGTAGAATCTTGTCCGGTACGGTCGCCGCGGAGCAAGCCTGCGCGCGGCTTGAGTCAAACGGAGGAATACGTGCCCACCCACACAGTTTCCCAACCCGACCCGCAGTGGTACCTCGCAAAAATGCGGGACCTGTACGACCGCGATCCACAGCTACTCGACCCCTCGTGGCGCGCCTACTTCGCGACCGAAACCGCACCGCCGCAACTGCGCGCCGCGCGACCGGCCATCCCCGAGACCCTTCCCGCCTCCCTCCAGGATGCGCAGGCCTCGCCGCCCACTGGCCGCACCCCCGCGACGCCCCAGGATCGCGCGGAGACGACGAGCGCCAGGCCCGCGCGCGTAACGCCACCGACCCTCGACATCGAGGAGGCCGAACACGCCGACGCCGACCCTGATTCCACGCACGTCGTCTCCGTCACCCGCTCCGACCTGCCGCCCGCGCCGCCCGCCGCCCTCGCCGAGGCCACCAGCCCCTACACGCGCCAGCAGCACGGGCGCGCGGCCTTCACGCGCTCGGCCGGGGCGCGCGCCCAGGACGAGCTGCGCGTCCTGAAGTCCGCCGCCCGCGCCACGGCCAAGCACATGGACGCCTCGCTGTCCATCCCCACGGCCACCTCTCAGCGTCAGATCCCCGCCAAGCTCCTCATCGAGAACCGCGCCCTCATCAACGCCCACCTGGCGCGCACGGTCGGCGGCAAGGTTTCCTTCACGCACCTGATCGGCTACGCCCTGGTCGAGGCGCTGTGTGAGATGCCCGACCTCAACGTGCGCTACACCCTTGAGGGAGGCAAGCCCGCCATCGAACAGCTGGCGCACATCGGCCTCGGCCTGGCGATCGACGTCGCCGACGCGCAGGGCAACCACTCCCTGAAGGTCCCCGTCATCCACGACGCGGACACGCTGACCTTCTCGGAGTTCGTCGACGCCTACCAGGACCTCGTCTCGCGCGCACGCACGGCCAGCCTGACGACCGCCGACTTCCAGGGCGCCTCGGTGACCCTGACCAACCCCGGCACCCTGGGCACGACCACCTCCGTGCCGCGCCTCATGGTCGGCCAGGGCCTCATCGTCGGCGTCGGAGCGACCGACTACCCGGCCGAATACCGCGGAGTCTCCCCCAAGCGGCTGGCCTCCCTCGGCATCGGCAAGACGATGTACTTCTCCTCCACCTACGACCACCGCATCATTCAGGGCGCCGCCTCCGGTCGCCTCCTCGGCCTGGTCGACGCCAAGCTCTCGGGCCGCGACGGCTTCTACGAGCGAGTGTTCACCTCCCTGCACGTGCCCACGCGCCCCTACTCGTGGGAGGCCGACTACGAGTACGACCCGAACCGGGAGAAGGGCAAGCCCGCGCGCATCGCGGAGATCATCCACGCCTACCGCTCGCGCGGCCACCTCGCCGCCGACACCGACCCGCTGGCCTACCGCGTCCGTCAGCACCCCGACCTCGACATTTCCTCCTACGGGCTGAGCGTGTGGGACCTGGACCGCCCCTTCCCCACCGGGGGATTCGGCGGCTCCGACCAGATGCTGCTGCGCGACATCCTCACGCGCCTGCACGACACCTACACGCGCACGGTCGGCATCGAATACATGCACATCCAGGACCCCTCCCAACGCGCGTGGGTCCAGGAGCGAATCGAGGGCCCCTACGAGGCGCCCTCCCCCTCCGCGCAGCGCCACATCCTCGACACTCTCATCCGGGCCGAGGCCTTCGAGGAGTTCCTGCAAACCAAGTTCATGGGGCAGAAGCGCTTCTCACTGGAGGGCGGGGAGTCCCTGATCCCGCTGCTCGACCACATCCTTGCGGACTCCGCGCGCACGGGCATCCACGAGGTCGCCATCGGCATGGCGCACCGCGGCCGCCTCAACGTTCTGGCCAACATCGCAGGCAAGTCCTATGCGCAGATCTTCGACGAGTTCGAGGGCAACTACATGCCCAACTCCGTCCAGGGCTCCGGCGACGTCAAGTACCACCTGGGCACGTGGGGCGTGTATTCCCTCGACGACGGCCTGGCCACCAAGGTGTACATGGCCGCCAACCCCTCGCACCTGGAGGCCGCCGACGGCGTCCTTGAGGGTATCGTGCGCGCCAAGCAGGAGGCGCTCGGCGACCCGGACCTGCCCATCATCCCGATCCTCATCCACGGAGACGCCGCCTTCATCGGACAGGGCGTGGTCCAGGAGACCCTCAACCTCTCCCAGCTCGAGGGGTACAAGACCGGCGGCACGATCCACGTCATCGTCAACAACCAGATCGGTTTCACGACGGGCCCGACGCAGGGACGCTCGACCGGGTACGCCACCGACCTCGCCAAGGGCATGCAGGTGCCGATCCTGCACGTCAACGCCGACGACCCCGAGGCCGTGATCCGCTGCGCGCACCTGGCGTTCGAGTACCGCAACGCCTTCCACAAGGACGTCATCATCGACATGCTGTGCTACCGCAGGCGCGGCCACAACGAGGGCGACGACCCGTCGATGACCCAGCCCGTCATGTACTCCCTCATCGACCGCATCCCCTCCACGCGCGCCGTCTACATTCGCGGCCTCGTGGGGCGCGGCCAGCTCACCGAGGACGAGGCTCGCCTGTCCATCGCCCAGTACGAGGCGGAACTGGGCCGCATCCTCGACGAAACCCGCGCGGGTGGAGCATCCGCCGCCTCGGGCACGAACCCGGGCAGCCGCACGCACGACCCGGCGCTGACCGCGGGGGTGGGCGAGGCGGGGGAGTCTCCCAACGAGGAATGGACCATGCCCGAGTCCCAGCTGCCCGGCACGGGCATGATGATCGGCTGGACCTCGGCGGCTCCCGCCAAGGCGCTGCGCCGCATCGGCCGCGCCCACGTCCGATTCCCCGAGGGCTTCGCCCCGCACCCGAAGCTGCGTCAGCTCTGCGAGCGCCGCCTGGAGATGGCGCTGGGCGAGCGGCCCATCGACTGGGGCTTCGCCGAACTCCTCGCGTTCGGAACCCTCCTCATGGAGGGCACCGGCGTGCGCCTGTCGGGCGAGGACGTGGCGCGCGCGACCTTCGTCCAGCGTCACGCAGTCCTGCACGACGCGGACGACGGCCGCGAGTTCACCCCCCTGCGCTTCCTGACCCGCTCCCAGGCGCGCTTCGACGTGTGGAACTCCCCGCTGAGCGAATACGGCGTACTCGCCTTCGATTACGGCTACTCGCTGGAGAGCCCGGAGACCCTCACCGTGTGGGAGGCGCAGTTCGGCGACTTCGCGAACGGCGCGCAGACCATCATCGACGAGTTCGTGTGCTCGGCCGAACAGAAGTGGGGGCAGCGCTCCTCGCTGGTCATGCTGCTTCCCCACGGCTACGAGGGGCAGGGCCCCGATCACTCGAGCGCGCGCATTGAGCGATACCTGCAGCTCGCGGCCCAGGACAACATGTGGATCGTGCAGCCATCCACGCCGTCCAACTACTTCCACATGCTGCGCAGGCAGGCCTACAAGCGCCCGCGCAAGCCCCTCATCGCGTTCACTCCCAAGCAGCTGCTGCGCCTGTCGGCCGCGTCCTCGCACATCGACGAGTTCACCTCCGGCACCTTCCAGCCGGTAATCGGCGACGCCCCGAACGCCGATCCCGCGTCGGTCACGCGGGTCCTGCTGTGCTCCGGCCGCCTGTACTACGACCTCGTCAAGGAGCGCGAGCGCCGCTCCGACACGTCGACGGCGATCATCCGCCTGGAGCAGCTCTACCCGATCCCCGAGGCCGAGGTTACCGACGCGCTCGCCCAGTACCCGAACGCGTCGCTCACCTGGGCGCAGGACGAGCCGCGCAACCAGGGCGCGTGGCCGCACCTGGCTCTGAACCTCTTGCCCTCGCTGGGGCGCCCCGTTCGCCTCGTCTCGAGGCCCGAGTCGGCCACGACGGCCGCTGGACGCGCGTCGCTTCACAAGGAGCAGGCGGCTACTCTTATTGCGCAGGCCTTCGCAGGCTAGCGACCATCACGCGCGCCCACTCCCCCGGCGCGTGACCATACCGGGAAAGGACCACCATGCGCATCTGCTTTATCGGCGATGAGCTCGTCGCGGGCGTCGGCGACCCCCGAGGCTTGGGCTGGGTTGGCCGCGTCAACTCCCACTCGACGTTCGACCTGCCCGCGACGTTTCTGCCCCTCGCCGTCCCCTCGGAGACGACCAGGCAGATGGCCGCGCGCTGGGAGGCGGAGGTCCTGCCCCGCCTGGCCGAGGGTGAGCCCCACGGCCTCGTCATCGGCATCGGCCCCGGCGACGTCGCCGCCGGCATCTCCACGGCGCGCTCGCGCCTGAACCTCGCCAACATCACCGACCGCGCCACCTCTCTGGGCATCCCGAGTTTCGTCGTGGGCCCCCCGCCCCTGGCGGGCGTCGATTCCGGCTCCCTGAAGGCCCTTGCCTCCTCGTGCTCCGAGGTGTGCGCGCGCCGAGGCATTCCCTTCGTCGACTGCTTCACTCCGCTGGTCGCCCACGACCAGTGGTTCGAGGACATGGCCGCTTCCATGGCGCGCGGGGCGGACGGACAGACCCTGCCCGGGCAGGCCGGATACGCCCTCATGGCGTGGATCGTCCAGCACCAGGGCTGGTACGAATGGACGGGCGCGACCCCGACGGACGTCTAGCCCCGTCGCACGCCGCCGCGGGACAAAGCTGGCCGCCGCGCGGAAAACGGGCCGCCGCGCGCCGCAGTCTGCCTCAACGTCCCCGCCCCGCGCCGCCTGCCCTTCACGTCCCCGCCCTCGCCGCCTGCCCTTCACGTCCCCGCCCATCGCCGCGTTCGTCGTGGCCGCGCCCGACTGCAACGTCCCCGCCCCTCGCCGCGTTCGTCGTAGCCTCGCCCGCGCTCGACCCGATGGCCGAGCTCCCAGATCAGGGTCACCCGCGTGAGACACACTCCCTACCGGATGGTCAGTGCGGTAACGTGGGGGGGCACGCGTGGACCAACACCTCTGCCTTCGCTGCGCGCCCATCGCGCGGCGAGTCCGCGCCAAGCAAGCCGGAAGCCCCGACTCACCCGGGCCTCGTCGCTAGCGATCACCTAACACACCCAGGACACCTAAAGGCATCATGAGCACCAATAGCCCCTACGGCTCTCCCTCGAACCAGCCCAACCCCGGGCAGGCAAGGCCCTACGACGCGGCCGGCCACCAGTACGCGCCCTTCCAGGGGCAGCAGTACAACGGCCAGCAGTACCAGGGCACGCCCTTCCAGGGGCAGCAGTACCAGGAAACGCCCTACCAAGGGCAGCAGTACAAGGTGCCCGCGGGCGCGACCACCTACGGCCCCGTGACCGACGCCCCCCAACCCGTGAGCGCCAAGAAGAGCAGAGTCTCCCTCGCCTCGATCGTGATGGTGTGTCTCGGCGCGGCCGCCATCTTCATCGCTCTCGTGCTCAGCGCATCGCATGACTTCGGCGCGGAGCGCCTCAATTGGCTGGCCGCCGCCTGCGGGATCGGTCTTCTGCTCGTCGTGTCGGCTCTGGTCGCGTTTCCCTCGTCGCGCCGCGCGTTCAGGGAAGCGAAGGCGCAGGGCGACGCGGTGAGCGCTCGCAAGCACATGAATACCCTGGTGATCGCCTTCGTCGCTATCCCGCTCAGCGGATACCTGTCGTTCAGCAACGGCGTTCCCGCAGTCCGCGACATCATCGACGGGCCGCAGACCATCACCGTGGCCTCGTGCAGCTACGAGCAGGGCTCGCATCGCCAGTCGCGGCGCCGGGGCGGGGGCAGGACCGTGTACGACAACTACTTCACGATGACCCTCACGGACAACACGACACGAACGACGAAGATCGAGACCCCCACGAGCAACGCCATCCAGAACCGGGGCGGAAACTACGCGGCCCTGTACGAGGCCTGCAAGCTGCGCTCGGGCAGCGCGACCATGACTCTGACGGTCTACGAGCACAGCTGGATCATCGTCGACGCCCGCGTGGACTAACCAACAGACAACCCACGGTGTCCGCGACGTGCGCCGAGGTATCGCGGCGCTTTCGTGGCATGCGTCGCGGCGCTTTCGCGGCATGGAGTCGCGGCGTTTTCGTGGCATGGCGTCGCCTAAGCGAGTGGCTTCGCGATGACGCCCGACGGGCGCCACCGGTCACCGTCCTGAGTCCACACGCTGGGTGTGCCCTGGCCGATGCGGCTCGCCTCGACCCGGTCGCCAGACTTCGAACCGTCGCCGCATCCAGCACCCCGGGAACGGGGAACCACCCGGGCCAGCCCGACCTCGTTCACCGACACACGGGCCCGACGCGCCACGCCCTCACGACACCACCCGGCCACGCCCCGACCTCGTTCACCGACGCGGCCGTGAAACCTGCGTGAAACGCAGGAGTCAGCCGCCCGCGAGGATACCCGAGACGAAGATCGCACTCCTGTCCAGGGCAGCGACGGCCTCAGGAATGAAGGGGACAGACAGGACGTACACGTGGAAGCCGCCGGGTTCGACGCGCAAGCGCACGTCGACGCCCGCGTGGGCGGCCGCATGAGCGAACTCGATCGCGTCGGGGGCCAGGATGTCCGCGTCACCCTGAAAGATGCGCATCGGCGGCAGGCCGGTGGGATCACCGTAGCGGGGGCTGACGCGCGGGTCCGCCGGGTCCAGGTCGCCGGCCCACGCGCGCCCCGCCCACGCCAGGCCCGGCGCGCGTAGGATCTTGTCGCGGGGCTGCACGTCCTCGATCGCCGGGTTCGTCATGGTCACATCCACCCACGGCGCGTACAGCACGAGGCCGTCCACCTGGCGCGCTCCCGAGTCTCGTCGCTGCATCGCAAGAGAGAGCGCCAGGCCGCCGCCCGCCGAATCACCGAAGACAATGACGCGACCAAACTCGCGTTGCGCCTCGTCGATGAGGGGATCAACGAAAGAGAACGCGTCGATCGCGCAGTGGGATGGGGCGAGCGGGTAATCCGGGATGATGACGGGAAGGCCCGTGCGGTCAATGAGGCCCTCGACGATGCCCCACTGCCCCTCGACCAACGGATACACGTAGGCGCCGCCGTGAAGAAACATGAGCACGCCTCCGGAGCGCAGCCCCTGCTTGGGGAACACGCTGGTCACCCCGCCCTTGCTGGTCGCGGTGAAGCGGGATCGCATCCGAGGGGGCATACCGGACTGGGAGGGGGCGTGGGCCGCCATGTCGCGGGCCGCGTCCTCGCTGTGTAGAGCCGGGGGCGTGAGCCCCATACGGGCGTGAACGAGACGCATCTGGACGGACATCGAGACCCCTTCGTTCTGGTCGGCTCACGCGGGCCTCGCGTAGCGCCTAAAGCGGCCACGCGCACGCAGGATCCAGCATATGCCACCGAGCCCGCGCAGCGGAGGGAAGCCGACGCCGAGTGTTCCCGCGCCTGGGCGAAGCGGCATGGAAAGTGCACGTGGATAGGAAACCAGCACGTGGATAGGAAACCAGCACGTGGATAGGTTACGAACACGTGGATAGGCTATTAGCCTATCCGCAAGCGCACAACCTATCCACAAGCGCACAACCTATCCACGAGCGAGCACCACGCGCAGAGTTTCAATCCCGCGTTTGTCCCCCCAGTGCTGCTCACCCGTCCCAAGGACTCACGCGCCCCGAGCACACCGCGAGGCGTACAGAACGCGCCCGGACCAACCGGTCCGGGCGCGCAACGAAATCGGCTCAGGCGTTAGGACGCTTGCCGTGGTTCGCGCCGTTCTTACGACGATCGCGACGCTTACGACCCCTCTTCGACATGGTGTTCTCCTCGTTGGTCGGTCTGAACCCCCGTATTTTCGCACACATGCCACGGCGCCACCAACGCGCCCCGCCCCGGGCGCGACGCACATCACCGCATGCGCGACAGCCATGTGGCGCGCACCACGGGTATTCGTCCTCCTGGGCCCGCTCTTCCGGCCGGCGCCCGGAAGCGGAGGCGTCCCCCGCCCCGGACGCCCCTGGGTGCGGCTCAACCGCGGTAGGCCACCGAGATCCGGGTGATCGAGGCCGTGACACGGGCGCGCAGGGCGGCGGGCGCCTGCGCGGTCCCGTAGCAGCGGCGCAGGAGCGCCCGCACGTGGCGCTCGGCCTCCAACGCGTCCGAGCACTGCGCGCACGAGGCCGCGTGCGCCAGCATGAGGGCGCGCAGGCGCGCGTCGGGGCCGTCGATGTCGCCGCCGTCGATGAGCGCGCCCCTGCGGTCGCACTCCTCGCAGTCGATCAGGGCGTAGATCTGCTCCAGGACCTCCCGGCAGGTGGGCGCGGGGCCGTTCATCGTGCTCCTCCGGCTGTCATCGTGCTCCTCCGATCCCGTATTCCGCTGCGACCTCTCCCAGCTTCGCGCGCAGGTTGCGCCTGGCCCGGTTCAAACGGCTCATGACCGTCCCGATCGGGATGCCCAGGGCCTGGGCGATCTCCTTGTACGTCATGGACTCCACATCGGCCATGACGATCACCATCCGGTGCTCCTCCGACAACGACTCCAGGGCGTCGCGCAGCTGCTCGGAGGGCAGGGCCTCCAGCGCCTCGACCTCCGCCGAGACCAGGCCCCGTGCGTCGTGCGAGGCCGCCTCGGCCAGCTGCCAGTCCTCGACGGTGTCCGTCGAGGCCCGTTTCGGGGAGCGCTGCGCCTTGCGGTACTGGGTGATGTACGTGTTCGTCAGGATCCTGTAGAGCCAGGCCTTGATGTTGGTGCCGGGCTTGTACTGGTGGAACTTCGAGTAGGCCTTGAGGTAGGTCTCCTGGACGAGGTCCTCGGCGTCCGCGCGGTTGCGCGTCATGCCCAGGGCCGCGCCGAAGAGCTGGTCCATGAGGGGCATCGCCTCGTCCATGAACCGCTCCCGCAGTTCCGCCTGCTCGGCGGGCGGGGCCGCCCCCGCCGGTGTGGGTGTCGTCGTGTCCATCGGTGACCAGCCTAGTCGCGGCGGCGGGAGGGGCGCTTGTCGTGGCTGGTGGGCGTGGCATGTGAGCGGAACGCTCCGCGCCCCGGCCGTATTCCCCGCGCGCGAGTGGCCTGGGCCGCAGTGCGCCCGCCCGTGCCGCCGCCCCGGGGTGTTCCATTTCGCGAACGCGCCGATCCCGGTCAGAATAGGGGTATGAATCTGCTGCGCATGGTCGCCCGCCCCCTTCTCGCCGCCCCCTTCATCGCCGACGGCATCGACGCCGTGCGCGATCCGCGTGCCCACGTGGCGCGCATCGCGCCCGCCCGCCCCCTCATCGACCGCGCCGCCTCAGTGGCGGGCATGGAGGCCGACGACGGGCGCCTCGTCGCCGCCACCCGCGCCCTCGGGGCCGTCACCGCCGTCGCGGGAGTGGGGTTCGCGCTGGGCCGGGCGCC